>ERZ894229.418-NODE-418-length-38132-cov-11.0557_pt1 | contig 38132 bp, 33 predicted proteins | sample MGYA00380295_ERZ894229 | MGnify/ENA primary metagenome ERZ894229 (study PRJEB32331, sample SAMN06328479) | human gut metagenome | biome: human gut microbiome; feature: stool | host: Homo sapiens | collected 2014-09-17 ... | reverse complement strand
ATCAGCATGGCCCGCAGGATGCTGGGCCTTTCATACTGCCGTTTTCCTGCGCCCAGACCAATTTTCTGAATGGTAAACCGTTCCGGCAACCGGTCGGAGGTACGGATGGCTGCAATGATCGCCGCGCCGGTGGGCGTGACCAGCTCTCCCTGAATCTCCGTGGGCTTCAGCATCAACCCATGGGCCTGGACGATATTTGCCACCGCCGGAACGGGAATCGGAATCAGGCCGTGCTGACACCGGACCATTCCGTTTCCCTCGCACAGGTACGGCACGATCACCTCCGTCACATCCAGCTCATCCAGGCAGACCGCCACAGTCACAATGTCCACGATGGAGTCCACCGCTCCCACCTCATGAAAATGCACCTCTTCCCGGCTGACGCCATGCGCCTTTGATTCCGCCTCCGCCAGAATTTCAAAAATCCGGACCGCCGTGGCCTTCGCCCGCTCCGTCATATCCGCCTGGCTGATGATCTCCAGGATCTCCTTCATCCCGCGGTGCTCATGAGGGTGCGTATGATCGTGGGTATGTCCATGATCGTGGTCATGCTCGTGATTGTGGTCGTGACTATGTTCGTGACCATGTTCATGATTGTGGCCATGCTCGTGATCGTGGCCATGTTCATGATTGTGGCCATGTTCGTGATCGTGGTCATGCTCGTGATCGTGGTCATGCTCGTGGCTGTGGACATGAGCGGCAATGGCCTCCGCCTGCACGTCCGTTCCGTGGGAATGCCCGCTTTCGGGCAGATGGCCGCCGAACAGATATTCCATGTCATGATCATGGTTTTCATGGGCGGCGTCCAGGCGCACATCGAAGTCACACACGTCCAGACCGGACTTCTTCACCCGGCTGACAGCGACGGAAAATCCATCCACCGGCAGGGAGCGAAGCGCCCGCTCCAGCGCCTCTCTTTCCGCTCCCAGATCCAGCAGCGCCGCCGCCGTCATATCTCCGCTGATGCCGGACATACATTCCAGATATAAACATTTTCCCATTATTCTTTTTCCTTTCCGTTTCTTTCCGCCAGACGATTGATCTGGGTTGCCATGTAGCCCGCGCCGTAGCCGTTGTCAATGTTGAGCACCGCGATGCCGTTGGCACAGGAGTTGATCATGGTGAGCAGGGCGGAGAGGCCGTTCATGCTGGCCCCATAGCCCACTGAGGTGGGAACCGCCAGCACGGGGTTGGCCACCAGGCCGCCCAGCACGCTGGCCAGCGCCCCTTCCATTCCGGCCACCGCCACCACGCAGTTGGCGCTCTGGATCTGCTCCAGCCTGGACATCAGCCGATGCAGGCCGCTCACTCCGACGTCGTAAATGCGCTCCACATGGCTTCCGAAGTATTCCGCCGTCTGCGCCGCCTCCTCCGCCACCGGAATATCCGCCGTTCCTGCCGTACAGACGGCGATCTTCCCGATATGTTCCTTTTCTTCCTTTTCAATTTTCAGAATCCGGGAGACCGGATCGTAGCTGACCTGGGGCAGCGCGCTCTTTACCAGCTCGTACTGCTGCTGCGACGCCCTGGTGCCGAACACCTCGCCTTCCTCCTCATAGAGCCTTTTGAAAATGGAAAGCAGATGCGCATCTGCCTTTCCGCTGCAGAACACCACCTCCGCAAAACCGGAGCGCAGCTTCCTGTGCGTATCCAGCTTGGCGTATTCCAGTTCCTCAAAGGGCTCCCGGCGGAAATACAGCTCCGCCTCATCCAGCGACATTTCTCCGTTTTTATATTTAACAAGCACTTCCCTTGCGTCCATTTTTACCTCTTTTCCAAAGCGTTTACACATCAAGTCTGATCTGTCTGGTGCAGACATGATCCAGAAGCTCCTGACTGTGGCTTGTGATCACCATTCCAATTTTTCTTTCTGCTGTCTCTTCCATCAAAAACCGCCAGATCTGGCCCTGGGTAATCAGATCCAGCATGGTGCTGATCTCGTCGCAGAGCAGATATTTCGTTCCCGGCCCCAGCGCCCTGGCGATGCAGAAGCGCTGTAGCTCTCCGCCGGAAAGCTCCTGGGGAAAACGGTTTTTCCATTCCGGCAGGATGCCCAGGCGGCGCTCCAGTTCCGGATTCTCCGGTCCGCCCTCCGCCAGCGTCTTTCCCAGCCGAAGTCTGGGATTCACCGCCTTTTCCGGGTGCTGCCAGATGAGCTGCACCGGGCAGTGTCCCCTCTTCGGAAGCGGCTGTCCGTCCACAAGCACACAGCCGGAGTCCGGAAAAAGATATCCGCCCAGAATTTTGAGAAGGGTGGTTTTTCCCGCTCCGCTCGGCGCCAGAATTCCCACCCGCTCTCCCGGCTTGACAGACAGCGTCACGTCCGCCAGGATTTTCCGGGGATCGGATTTCTTTTCATAGGAAAAGCTCAGATTCTTCGCATCCAGCATACGCCGTTTTCTCTCCTTTCTTCCTCTATGCGGCGGGTGCATCACACCCGAACGCATCGCACCAGGCCTCCCCGGACCTGGCGGAGAGGGATCTCCTTCCGGCACTCCTTGCCGAACCAGGAGCAGCGCTCCTGAAATACGCAGCCCTCCGGGAGATCCTTCACATAGGGCTGGTTTCCTTCGATGGGTGAAAAGCCGTTTGCCGGCATGGCTCGCCACAGGGCTTTGGTATAAGGATGGCGCAGCAGTTCCTCTTTTGCAAAATCAGCCGCTTCCGCCACCTCCACCGTGGTTCCCGCATAAAAGACGGCGATCCGGTCCGCTCCCCGAAGCGCCAGTTCAATATCGTGGGTGATCAGCAGCACGCCTTTCCCCTCATCCGCAAACTCCCGCAGCTCATCCATGGCCTGTCTGGCTAGCGACGCATCCATTCCCGGCGTGGGCTCGTCCGCGATGATCAGCTCCGGCTCGTCCATGAGCGCCGCCACAAGAAGAATCCGCCGGATCATGCCGCCGGAACACTCATGGGGATACAGCTCCTCCACAGCCTCCGAAAGCCCGTACCTGGCAAACAGGGTCCGCATCCGCTCCTTTGCCGCAACTGTCTTTCTTCCGGCCAGCACCTGTTTTCCGATTTTCATCAGCGGATCCAGCCATGCCACGCTCTGGGGCACCAGGGCGATGCCCGGCACGCCGTCGGATTCCCCTGTTTCTTTTCCTCTGTACCGGATGCTTCCTTCCTGAAAAGCGTTGGCCGGCAGCAGGCCGAGCACCGCATGGGCCAGAAGGCTTTTACCCGATCCGCTGGCCCCCACCACCGCCACGATCTCTCCCCTGTGAACCGTCACGTTCAATCCGGTGATCACCGGAAGAAAGGTCTGTCGGAAAGCCCGCCGCCCGCCTCCGCTTTCGTACTGCCGGAAACGGATGGAAAGATTCTCGATGGAAAGAAGCTCCTCTTTTTTCATTATATCTGTTTTTTCCATTTCACGCCACTCCTCGATACTGGTCACAAGGTGACCAGTATCGGGCGATTTGGCATTTAAAGTTCGCTTTGCGAAGCCAAATCGCCTGTTGAATCATATTGGCCCCCAACCACACAGCAAGTGCGTGGTTGGGGTGTAACTGTAACGCGTCCGCCACATCCGCCTCACTCCTGCGCGCTGGCAGGATCGAGCAGCTTTTTCAGAGCGCCTCCCGCCGCATAAAAAAGCATCACGGTCAGAACCAGCATCAGGCCGGGAAACAGGGCGAGCCACCAGTTTCCCGTGATCAGGTAGCGCATGCTTTCTGAAAGGATCACGCCGATGGCAGGTTCCTCGCTGGGCAGGCCGAAGCCCAGAAAGGTGATGCTCGCCTCATGCAGAACGGCATGGGGAAACATGAGCACCAGCCCCACCGCAAACTGGGGAAACAGATGGGGCAGCATGTGCCTGACCGCAATCCGCAGCCGTCCTGTTCCAAGCCTGACAGCGGTCTGGACGTACTCGCTCTCCTTTAGCTGCAGAACCTCTCCCCGGATCAGGCGGGCCAGGGAGGGCCAGTGGGTGAACGCCACGCCAATCACCACGCCGCGCATTCCCTTACCGCAGGCATAGGAAATCAGCAGGAGCAGCAGAATATGGGGAATCCCCATGAGCATATCAATGACAAAGCCGATACAGGCGTCCACCCATCTGCCCGCCACCGCAGCGGCCGTTCCCAGCACCAGAGCCAGGCAGGCGCTGATCCCTGCCGTCAGCAGGCCGATCCGCAGACTCAGGGAAAGTCCGGCCAGCGTCCTTTTCAGCATATCCCTTCCCATCCAGTCCGTGCCGAAGGGATACGCCAGGCAGGGCATCCGATCCTTCCGGGAAAAATCGGTCACAGAAGCCGCATCGTGGCAAAAGGCTCCGGCCACGCCGATTCCCGCCAGCAGAACTGCCGCTGTCAGAAAAAGAAGAAGCGTCCTTTTTCGACCGTTGATCCGTATCCTCTCCTTCATACCGAAGCCTTCTCCCTCCTTCCCCTGCGCATCCGCGGGTCCACCACGCCATACAGAAGATCCGCCAGAAAATTTCCGACAAAGACGATGGCCGCAGTCACCACGGTGATCCCCATAAGAAGGGGCACGTCGCTTCCAAGGCCTGCGGTCACCGCCGCCTGCCCCAGTCCCGGATAGGAAAAGACCTGTTCCACCAGAACGGAGCCCCCGATGATTTCGCTGACGGACGCAAACTGCAGGGTGATGACGGGAAGCAGGAGATTTCTCAGTCCATGCCTTCTGATCCGACGCCATTTTCTTTCTCCTCTGGCACGGGCAAACAGCATGTAGTCGCTCTCCATGACCTCTATCATTTTCTCCCTGGTGTGCAGGGCGATGTTGGACACGCCCGTGATACTTAAGGTGAGAGCGGGAAGCACCGCGTGATACAGCCGGTCCGCCAGAGTAACCTGATCCGCATCCATGCCGATAGGAACGCTCAGCGCCACCGGAAATAAGCCTAACTGTACGGCGAACACCAGAAGCAGCAGCAGCGCCAGCCAGAACACCGGCGTCCCTGCGATTACCAGGCAGTAGCCACGGATCAGCTTATCCGGCCACCTGCCGGCGTTCGCCCCTGCAACCACGCCCAAAGCAAAGCCCAGGAACCCGGAAAGGAGCCAGGAGACGGCGAGCAGAAGGAGCGAGTTTCCCAGCTTTTCTCCAATCACCTCCCATACCGGCCTTCGGTATAAAAGAGAGGTTCCCATATCCCCCCGCAGGGCGTCCGACAGCCATCCCAGATACCGTTTCAGAGGCGGTTCGTTTACGCCCCAGTATTCCTCCAGCTTTTCCCGCTGTTCTTCGCTCATGGTTCCCAGCACCGCCTGTCCCACATTGGCCTGGAGCGGATCGATGGGAGAAAGGCTCACCAGCGCGAAGGTGACGGCGCTGACCGCAAGAAGCAGCAGGAGCATTTTCATGAAATTTTTTAACAGAAAAAACGAAGTCCTTTTCAATTCGTCCTCCATTCCCATTGATCGTTACTGGTCAGGGTGTGACATATAACCATTGATCCACGTTATTGACCAGGGACCAGCCATGACCGTGTGGATGGATTTTCTGCTCTGCAATCTGCAGTCCATCCCTCACATAATACAGATGGTCCACGTTGCACAGCCACACCCAGGGGATGTCTCCTTCCTGAGTCACTCCCGTACTGCCGTCCCACTGCGCCTTCTGCCACAGCTCGTAGGATTCCTCCAGACTGTCCGCCGCAAGCGCTTCATCCATGTATGCGTCCACCGTTTCATTGGAATAGGGGGAATACCGGGCGCTGTCGCTTCCTTCCGCCGTATGGTAAATATTATACAGCTCCATGGGGGTATGGGCGCCCCAGCCCCACACCAGCGGCTGAGAAAGAGCGTTGGTATAGGCCACGTCCCAGCCCGCGCCCTCAATCGTCACCTCTATGCCAAGGCGGGCGCACTGATTGGCCAGATCCGCTGCAAGCGCCTGCCGCACCGAATCATCCGGCTGATACATCAGCGTAAAGGCAGCGCGCACCCCGTCCTTTTCCCGGATGCCGTCCTCACCTTCCTTCCAGCCCGCTTCCTCCAGAATGCGCACCGCCTCATCCGGATCGTATGCCACCTCGGAAGCCTCGTTGTACCAGGGCAGTTTGTCACAAACACTGTAGGCCGGCGTCCCGTAACCATTCAGCACGTTCTCTATCATTTCCTCCCGGTCGATCCCGATGTTGATGGCCCGGCGGATGGCGATGTCGCTGGTCACATCGTTTCCCACCGTCACGCCATTCTCGTCGTGGGCGGCCACAGTCGGCAGATTGATTCCCCGGTTGTCCACACTCTCCACCCGCATAAGGCCATAACCCTCCAGCGTCTGATCCGCATAGGAAGCGGCGGTGTGCGCCACGTCCACCTGCCCGGCCATGGCGGCCGCAAGCGCCGCGTCTTCTTCCATGAAAAGGACGGTGACCCGCTTCATTTTCACCTCTCCGCCGTAATAATCAGGATTGGCCTCCAGAATCACCTGCTGTCCCCTGTCCCACTGCCGCAGAATGTAACGGCCGGAGCCAATGGGATTGCTTCCATAATTTTCATCATAGGCGTGCTCCGGCACGATTCCTACAATCGCCATGGTATAAGGCCAGATGGAAAAAGGCCGGTTCATATGAAATTCCACCGTGACCTCATCCACCGCCACCGCGCTCTCCAGCATGGTAAAATCATTCACGCTGCTGTTTTCGGCACAGAGGTTATAGGTAAAGGCCACATCCGAAGCGGTCAGCTTCTCTCCGTCCGTAAAATAGACGTCATCCCGGATGGTCACTGTCCACAGCAGACCGTCCTCCGACACCGAGTAATCCACAGCCAGATCCATCCCGATCTCCAGATCCGCCGTAGTGGTGGTCAGCGTACTCTGAATCAGCGGCTCATGCACATGCTCTCCCGCTCCCCAGCCGTAAACCGGATCAAAACCCGCCTCCGGCTCCGAGGTCGTCGGCATGGTCACGATGACCGAAGTTTCCTCTGCCTTCTGCTGTGCGGCCGCCTCCTGGGAACCCGCCGCTTCCGATGCTGTCTGTTCCGTGTCCGTTCTTTGACATCCGCCGAGAATGGCGGATGCCAGAAGCAGAACCGCGCAGAGCGCCGCTGTCATGCTTTTTCTTTTCATTCTTTCCTCCATTAAAAAACTCGCGCATTAACGTCAAAAAAACGCCATGAAGCTCTTCTCCCCTGAGGGGATTCTGATGCCTTCATGGCGTCTGTATCACGTAAAATATTCTTTTTTTCTGAAAAGCTTATGCCCCTTCTGCTGCAGCTTTATCCGCACCTGATTTTCCTTCTGGAAAATATCTGAAATATTCTTGGAATATTCCGCTTATTGGCAATGCTGCATTGCCGGAGCCGGGTATTATTTTAACACCTGCCCCCCGCTTCCAGTCAATACCTTTTTTGCCTTTCCCCATTCATTTCACAAAATTCTCATTTTTTCTGATTCTGACTGCCATATACTGCCTTCCGGGCAGTTCCACCCGGAAATGCCCCAAAAAGGTTCCTCTTTTCTCCACCGTCATATTCCAGGTGTCGATCACCTCCACCTCAAAGAGCGTATCCTCATCAAAATAAAAATCCCGGAAGGAAGGCCGCATAAAGCTGTAATAGAACAGATAATAGCTGCACAGAGCATTTCCCGCCTCCGTCTGCGGCACACAGCAGACCTCGTCCCATTCCCGGCGCCGGGGCGCCAGGCCGCAGCCGGGCGTTTCCTCCAGAATGGCGCGCAGAAACCGGACGCGCTTCCAGCTCTCCCCATGAAGCTGCCCTCCATGGGACCACCAGAGAACCTCATCCGGAGACAGATACGTCTCCCCATGCTGCGGATAGCCGCCCCGGCAGGCCGCCTCCCAAAAACGGCGCACCATCTCTTCTCCGGTGATATTTCCCCAGCCGTACTGAATATTTCCCTCATAGGAGATCTCGTCCAGCACCACCGGCTTACGGTAGCGTTCCCTCCATTCGTCCGTAAGCTCTGCCGTTCGATACAGCTCCTGCCTCTGGATGCTGCAGTGGGTTACCCAGGGTCTGGCATAATCATAAAACGGCCCACAGTTATGGATGGAACGCAGATGGCGGTAAGGATCCTTTTCGCACAGGATTTTCGCATAACGTTCCCAGTCCTCCAGCGTCTTTTTCTTCATCAGATCATATTCATTGGCCAGTGACCACCAGACATTATGAAAAGCGGAAAAACGGGCGGTCACATAGTTCCAGTACAGATCGTCCTGCTCCTTCGTCATACTGGAAAAGCCCCACCGGTCATACGGATGCATCACGATGAGGTCCGCTTCGATTCCAAGCTTTTCGAGAGCGGCTATACACTTTTCCATATGCTGAAAATGCGCCGGATTGAACCGGGTGAAATCCCAGTGATTCCCCTCCGTCTTTCCCGTGTATTCCCAGAAATTCTCCTTCGTGAGCACACCGCTGTCCATGGGCGTCCCCTCATAGGGATAGGAACGGGGCTCCTTCAGATTATAGTCATAATGTTTGGGAAAAATGCAGAAGCGGATCTTGTTAAACCCGGCCTCCTTCAGGCTGATCAGCGTTTCCTCAATCCGAGCGTCGTCCTGAAGCTCCCACACATAACAGGTGGTTCCCACCGGGTAGTATGGCGTTCCATCCTCATAGGCAAAATGCCAAGTGTTCGCCACACGGACAGGCCCGTGATTTCCCGCTTCGGCAGGAAGCACCTGAAAGCTTCCCTTCTTCACTTCCTCCAGGAAATCCGCCCGGATCTCAAACTGGTATTCTCCTTCAAAAGAGGGCATGAAACGAACCAGGTAACGTCCCTCACCGTCGTAGAAGCCCTCCGCTTCCACTGTTTCGCTTTTTCCCCTGAAACATCCGCGAATCCAATGGTCCGTAAACGGATTTTCCTCCTGCGGACCGTTTACGGTCACCTCCTGAATGCCCCATTTGGGGATCTGCGGAGTAAAATAACATCTTTCGGAAGTTATTTCGGAAAAGTTTTCAGATATATTTTCCATAATTACTGTTCCTCCCTCTCCTGCTTCTCTGCCATTATCAAATAGGCTCTTATGGGAAGATTTTATCAGACAGAAAGGACAAGGGCAATATACACAGAAAAAGTCTCTTCATTCATTCTATCACCTCAGCCTGTATTCCCTGTACAGCCTCCCTCGATATTCCCTGTCTCCGATTGCACGTTTCAGATCCTCCAGCCGCGCATCCCGAAGCAGTCTTTCCGAAAGGGCCGCAAACCGCTCTTCCCCTCGTTTTTCTCCTCGCTTTTCTCCACGTTTTTCTCCACGCTTTTCCCCTCGTTTTTCTCCGCGTCTTTCCCCTCTCGCTTCTGCCTCCTTCTGTCCCAGCTTTCTTCCTTCAGCCACTCCGCTCTCATAAATATCATCCAACGCTTTAAACATATCGCACGATTCCTCCTTTTTATTTAATCCCTTCAACAGTTTCGTCCCCTTTGCCGCCGCAGACAGAAACAATGCTCCCGCTGCGCTCAGATGGCTGAACACTTCCCTGTTTTCTTCCACATATCGTTTCAGGCCGTCTCCTTCCTTCTGATGCTGCAGGAAGCCGATCACCTGCTTTAGCTCCGTATGCAGAAGGCTGATGTCGATATCCCTCTGAACAGAAAGCACATGAATCGGATAATCCGGTACAAAGGGTCTAAGTATCTCACTTTTCTCTGTAAACTTCAGCATATCATGCAGGCTTCTCGGCTTTTCCCATTCCTCTTCGCCGAAATACAGAACCAGCGTAATCACCGGCGTAATACGATCCTCTTTTGCGAACGCCGGGAGTCCTGTTTTTATTCCAAACCGTTTTCTGTTCTCCTCTTCTATCAGTCTGACCTGCCTGCGGTAATCTGCCGCATCAAATTCCATGACACGGAGCGGTTCGCTGTAATCAATCTCCGTCTGGTTTTCCAGAGCCAGCAAAAGGAGCTCCACCTCACCTTCATAGAGCATGTGAACCATATCTCGTATATGCTTGTACTGTGCCGCATATTCCGGTACCGCCTGTACCGGGCTCTGCTTCTGCAGGAGATTCGGGCGAATCACCTGTTTCCCCTGATACAGCCAGGCACTCCATTCCCTGTTCCTGGACAGACAGAAATCAGAATTGATAAAAGATAAGATTTCAGAAAAATAAGGGTTTTCACAAAACGAACCGTTTGAATCGCAGCATTCAGATATGCCGAAAATGAATTGATATAAAAGATAAAATTATGATAACATAGGACTAAAGAAAAAACAACCGGAAGCTGAAAATGAGAAGGGATGGGAATTTATGGCACAGTCAAAAAGTTACTATCAGGCGTATGACGACAGATATCGACAGATTCATGAGCAGTCTCTTCACTGGTTCTCTGAAGCACCGTCTCCCATTGTTCTGGAAATCATGAACAAATATCAGGTCTCAAAAGCCTCCGCAATTCTTGAAATTGGCTGCGGAGAGGGCCGGGATGCGGCATATCTGCTTCAGAATGGCTATCCGGTTCTTGCCACGGATGTTTCGACTGAAGCGGTCAAATACTGCCGGAAACAATTTCCGGAATATGCGGATTCTTTTCAGGTTCTGGACTGTCTGACCGAAAGGCTTTCCGGAACATATGATTTTATCTATGCCGTTTCCGTTCTCCACATGCTGGTCGAAGAGAAAGACAGAGCCCGCTTTTACCGCTTTCTTTATGAGCAGCTGCAGGATGAAGGAATTGCCCTGATCTGCACCATGGGAAACGGAACGGAGGAATGGCGTACGGATGCTTCCCAGGCTTTTCACCTGGAGAAAAGGGTGCACCGCCGGTCCGGCAGAGAGGTCTGCGTTGCGGCAACCTCCTGCCGAACGGTCAGCTTTGAAACCCTGAAAGCAGAGATACAAGCCGGATCTCTGCTCCTCCTGGAAAGCGGAATGACTTCCATCATTCCGGATTTTCCCACCATCATGTACGCCGTTGTAAAACGCGCTCCGGCCTGACAGGAGGCTGCCAGAACCCGGTGCCGTCCGTTTTTTCTTTTATCCTTTATGCCTCATCATGCAGCGTGCGTCCATTGGACGCGATCACATCCCGGTACCACCAGAAGCTCTTCTTGCGGTAACGATTCAGGGTGCCGCTGCCGTCCTCATTGCGGTCCACATAGATGAAACCGTAACGCTTTTTCAGCTGGGCAGTGGATGCGCTGACCACATCGATGCAGCCCCAAGCCGCATAGCCCATCACGTCCACACCCTCGTCAAGGGCTTTTTCCACCTCCAGCAGATGATCGCGCAGGTAGGCGATACGATAATCGTCCTGCACGGTCATGCCGCCTTCTCCATCCGGAATCAGGGTGTCGGAAGCACCAAGGCCGTTTTCCGCGATAAACAGCGGTTTCTGGTAACGGTCATAGAAATAGTTCAGGGTATAGCGCAGGCCGGCCGGATCGATCTGCCAGCCCCACTCGCTCTCCTTCAGATAGGGATTCTTCACGCCGCTGGTCAGGTTGCCCGCGCCCTTTGCGTACTGGGAGCAGTCCGCCGCCGTACACTTGCTCATGTAATAGCTGAAGGACACATAGTCCACCGTATTTTTCAGAAGCTCCTCATCGCCCGGCTCCATTTTCACATGGATGCCCTTCTGCTCCCATTTTTTCTTAATATAGGAGGGATAATAGCCCCTGGCCTGTACGTCGGAAAAGAACATCACGTTCCGGTCCGCCTCCATCATGGCGATCATGTCTTCCGGCTTCGGCGTCATGGGATAGCTCAGCGCGCCCAGCACCATGCAGCCCATCTTCGCGCCCGGAATCATCTCATGCAGAAGCTTCGTTGCCAGGGCGCTCGCCACGAATTCATGGTGGGCCGCCTGATAGCGGTCTTCCTCCGTCAGCTGGTCCTTTGGCGTCCAGATGCCCGCGCCCATCAGCGGAAAATGCCACAGAGCGTTGATTTCATTAAAGGTCATCCAGTATCTGACCTTATCTTTGTAGCGTTCAAACACCACGCGGCAGTAGCGCTCAAAAAAGGTGATCATGCGCCGGTCGCGCCAGCCGTCGTATGTCTTCGCCAGATGCAGGGGCGTCTCATAATGGGAAAGCGTCACCATCGGTTCGATGCCGTAACGCCTGCAGGCATCGAAAACCCGGTCATAGAAGGCCAGCCCCTTTTCATTGGGCTTCTCCTCATCTCCATTGGGAAAAATCCGGCTCCAAGCGATGGACATGCGGAACACCTTGAAGCCCATTTCCGCGAGCAGACGGATATCCTCCTCATAGCGATGGTAAAAATCAATTCCCACAAGCTTCAGATTTTCCGGGACGGGGCCGTCCGATACCGGCCCCATCACGCCTTTCGGCATCACATCCTGAATGGACAGGCCCTTGCCGTCCTCCAGATATGCGCCTTCACACTGGTTCGCCGCTACCGCGCCGCCCCACAGAAAATTTTCAGGAAAACTCATACATCCTCTTTTCCTGCCGCCTTCAGGCGGCATATATTCCAGCGGAGGGACCGGGCTGCAGACAGCCCGGTCCTGCGTTCCTTATGCCTTATGAGTCAAAACTGTGATCAGACCGGCTCCCGCCTGTCCGTCCTTCTTTGCAACCACATCCAGATAATCAGCCGAGTTGCTTACCAGCACGGGAGTCGTGATGTCATAGCCCGCGCTCTTGATTCCTTCCGGATCGAAGGTGATCAGCAGATCTCCCTTCTTCACTTCGTCGTCCTGCTTCACGTGTACCTGGAAATATTTTCCTTTCAGTTCCACCGTATCCAGACCGATGTGGATCAGAAGCTCCACGCCGTCCTTCGTCTGCATGCCCAGCGCATGTCCTGTGTCGAATACGGACATGATGGTGCCATCCTCAGGGGCGCGCACCTCTCCCTTTACCGGAACAACCGCTGCTCCCTTTCCTACGATTTCATTGGAAAAAACATCATCCTTCACTTCGCTTAACGGAATCACCTTTCCCTCGATGGGAGAGTCAATCACGATATTGGCTGCAGGAGAAGCTGCCTTCCGCGCTGCATTTTCCTCAGCTGCGGGAAGCTCCGCCGCCGTATCCTCCGTCTCCTCCTTGGGATCATCAAAGCCCAGGATCAGGGTGGCAATGGCGGTCGCCACGATGGAAATGAGAATTGTAATCACCGCGTTGATCACGTTGCCGAAACCGTCGCCGCCGATATATACCGGAAGGGCGAAAATACCGGCTGTGGTGGAGGAGAAGGTGTGAATTCCGGTAATACCTGCATACAGACCCGCGATACCGCCGCCGATGATCGTAGCGTACAGGGGCCTTTTCAGCCGAAGCGTAACACCGTAAAGGGCGGGCTCCGTAATTCCCATCAGACCGGTCACGCCAGCGGAAAGGGCAACCTGCTTCAGCTCCTTATTCTTCGTACGGAAGCCAACCACAAGGGCAGCGGTTCCCTGCGCGATGTTGGAAGCCAGCATACCGGGCCCAAGAATGGTGCCGTAGCCCAGAGTCGCGTACTGAATCGTCTGAATCGGCGCGAAGCAGTAGTGCATACCCGTCATGACGAAGAACGGGCAGAACGCACCCATCAGGAACGGAATTACCCATCCCGCATAATCATTCAGCCAGTTGAAGCCGATGGCGATCACCTGACCCACCAGATTTCCGAGAGGGCCGGCAATGGTGATTCCCAGAATGCCCGTCACGATGATGGTGATCATGGGCGCCAGGAAAATCTTGACCGCCTTGGGAGAATACTTGTTGGCAAATTTCTCAATATAGGACTGTACCCACACGATCAGCAGAATCGGAACCACACTGCTGCTGTAGGAAACCATGGTCACCGGGATGAAGCCGAACAGATGCACAGGATCTCCGGTATTCAGGCCGGTGAAGCTGGGATGCAGCAGAACGCCTGCCAGCACCGCCGCTATGTAAGGGCTGCACTTGAACCGCTTCGCTGCGGAAACCGCCAGAATGAACGGCAAGAAGTAGAACAGCGCGTCGCCGAACGCATTGAAAATCTGGTAGGTCTGAGATCCGGAATCCACCAGATGCAGCGCCACCAGAAGCGCCAGCAGCGCCTTGATCATACCGGAGCCTGCCAGAGCGGGGATCACCGGCTGGAAAATAGCGGTCAGCGTGCCGAAGAACATCGACACAATTCCCTTTTTCTCTTCCTTGTCATTATCCGCCGGAGCCATGTTGTCTCCAAAATTTCCAAGCTTCTTGATCTCGTCGCAGACATTTCCCACATCCGTTCCGATTACCACCTGGAACTGGCCGTTCTTGGTCACAACGCCCTGAACGCCCTTTACCTTTTTAATGCCTTCCACGTCCGCCTTTTTCGGATCATTCAGACTGAAACGCAGACGGGTCATACAATTTGTAACGCCTGACACATTCTTTTCACCGCCGACGAGTTTTAAAATCTCGGCAGCCATTTTCTTATAATCCATACTTCCACCTCTTCTTAGCACTTCATTTTTGAAATCTATCTCCGCCTCCCGGCGCAGCCGCTGATTGCGGTTCGCAGCGCTGCGAAAGAAGCCACCTTTCCGCGCCGCTGTTGAAGGAAGCCTGCCGCCTCTGCAGTAAGCTGCCGGCCTCCCGATTTCCGCTTTTAACAATTTTTTTAAGCCTTATTCCTTATCATCGTTCGCCGCCGTGATCCTCCGGATATACACGGCAAGGTAGACCAGCTCTTCCTCCGGAACCGCAATCTGGTAATCGTTCCACACCAGCTTCGCGATTTTCTCCGCACAGGCGTAGCTGTCCGCATACTGGGTCCGGATCAGGCTGGACAGCTCCCCGTCGTCCCCGTCCAGCATCTTGTCCTGAAACAGCCTCTGGGCAAAAAATTTCAGGTGCGTTACAAACCGGACAAAATGCAGCGATTCCTCGTTGAAATTTATATGGTACTGATAGCGCACCACGCTGATGATCTTGTGCACCAGCTCAGTCATGCGCACCGCGTCGTTTGTATTTTCATAATCAAACTCGGCGTTTACGATGTGCATGGCGATGGAACCGGCTTCGTCCTCCGGCAGCTTTTCCCCGGTCTTTTCTTCGATCAGGGACAGACCGTAAAGCGCCGTTTCGTATTCCTTCGGATAAAAATTCCGAATCTCCCAGAGAAGCACGTTCTTGAAATTCATTCCCTGCTTCATCCGGGATACGGCAAAAGAAAGATGATCGATGAGATTCAGATAGATGGTTTCATTCAGTTCCTTTCCGAGCGCTTCCTCCGCCTTCTTCACGATGGCGTCCGTGATCTCCATATAGATCTCGGGCGTCTGTGCCAGCAGGGCATACAGCTTTCCGGAAATATTTTTTGATTTCAGGAAAAATTCCTTCTCCACCCTGGACGCGTCCACCTCGTCTCCCGGTTTCGCGCGAAAGCCGATCCCGCGTCCGGTCAGGATTCTTTCCTGATTGCGCTCGTTTCGGGCGCTGACCACATTGTTGTTGATTACACTCTTCACCGTCCACCGGCTCATATCTCAATCCCTCTTCAAAAACAGCAATAAAAAAAGACCCCTATTACACGCATTCCACCGGACATACCGCTTCCTGCCGCATGTAATATCAGGTCTTGCCTGCCATACAGTAACAAACCTGAAGGAGTCATTCGTTTATTTCTGTGAGAACCATACCATATATGACGAAACCTGTCAAGCTTTCCGGTTCAATTTTGTCTATTTACGTCAAAACAGAATAGGGATTTTTGTGCATATTTCCTTTTCCTTCCCATTTTAGAAAAGGCCGGAAAACGCACGGCAATTCCACTCATCTCATCGCCGCTCTTACCGCTTCCACAAACCTGCGTACATCCTCCGGCGGATTCTGCGCATACAGAAGACCATAGGGAATCCTGTAATCCCACTCCACAGGAATCGTTATCAGCCCCGGATGCACGTCCTTCCAGCACTCCAGCGTAAGCAGCACATTTCCCGTTTCCGCACAACGGTTGAAAACAGAAATATCATAGAAGCGGGGTGTATCCTCAATCCGAATCTGCGGATGCTCCCGCTGCAGATTCGCCCGCAGTCTGTCGTTCACCTCGGAATCCCCGGTCTGTACCATCATCAGCGTCTGCCCATACAGATCCGTTATCTTCAGCTTTTTCTTCCCGGCCAGCGGATGCTCCCTGGAAACGGCGCACATCTTCCGGTAGCTGCCCAGTGGAAGCATGCTGCACTTGTCCAGCCAGCTTCTGGAGTCGCAGACCGCCACCAGAAAATCAAATTTTTCGCCAAGCCCTTCGATCTCCGAAAGGATCCCCTCATGGTCATCCTCAAAAGGTACGAGATGCAGCCGATATCCCGGGAAATCCCTGTTTACCCGATACCAGAGATCCATAAAGGGTTTTGCCGGATTCAACAGAGAGGTACCCACACAAAAGGTGGTATCATAGGTCTTCATGGCCTGCTTCGCATTCTCAATGGATTTTTGGGAAAAATCAAAGAGGAACCTGGCGTCCCTGTAGATCACTTCTCCTGCCGGTGTCAGACGAATGCCGTGGGAAGACCGCTCGATCAGCTTCAGATCCAGATGTGCCTCCAGCGCGTTCATCTGCTTCATGACGGCAGTCGGGGAGATATAGAGCTTCGATGCCGCTCTGGTAAAGCTTCCGCAATCCGCTACACAGACAAAAATGGCAAGCTGACTGTTATACATGTCTTTCCTCCTGTTACGCCGCCTGCGGCGTAAGCTGTCTCCGTTTCCCGCTAAAAAATTCTGGCATTAACCTAAAGTTAATACCAGAATAACATTCCTGCGGGGTTCCGTCAAGCTTACGCATCTTCGGACGGCAATAATCAGCCTTTCACGTCTTTCCTGCTTTCCACGGCATGGACCAGCAGACAGATCAGAATCACGGCCGCCATATCAGGCAATGTATTACCTACCGGAATATCCACGGTCATCAGAAAACGGTAAAGCAGAAAACCGGCGAGCCAGATCACCAGATTTTTCACCTCGAAATCCTTCTTTTTCTCCTCCTTTTTCAGGAGGAAAATATCCGCGATCTGCACCGCGATCATCGGCGCGAAAACAGAGCCGATCAGATAGAGGAAATCCGTAATATCGTCCATGGGAAACAGAATGGCCGCAAAAGTTCCGATCACAGTCACTGCAATTCCCACCTGTTTTCCCTTCCATTTCGGGAAAATGGATTCAAAGGACACACCGGCGGAATAGGCATCCAGGAATGTGGTCGTCACCGTGGAAAAGATGATGATCAGAAGCCCTGCGATTCCCAGGCCTGCCTTCACCATGATCGCGGCGATGTCCGTTTCTCCCGTAAAAATCGCAGCTCCCATTCCGATGATATACATCCAGCAGCTCACCAGACCGTAAACAATCACGCTGACCGCCGTGGCCTTCACCGGCTTTTCGGCCTCCCGGGTATAATCGCTGATCACGGGCAGCCAGGAAAGGGGCATTGCAACGGACAGTTCCACAGCCGCGCCGAATGTCATGACTTCACCCGCAGCCGTCTGTCCTGCTCCCTGCCCGAAGATCACAGCACACAGGACTATCGTGAGAAGAAAAAGCGCTGCCATTGCCGCCGTGTTAAGCTTCCCCAGATTGGTAACGCCCACGGCAATCCAGAGAAGGATCAACGCTCCGATTACGACGCACCAGATCCAGGCGCCCACGGCCGCCGTTCCGTTTGCAGCCAGAGCGCCGTCATAGATCATGATTCCCGTCCATCCCACCAGCTGCAGCACATTGAGCGCCGAGAACAGAAGTCCTCCCTTCTGTCCGAAACTCATCTTCACCGTCTCCATGGCGCTTTTCCTGGTCCGCGCTCCAATCAACCCGGCCGCAAACATCATGGCACAGCCGATGAGATGTCCCAGCAGAACCGCTGCGATTCCATTGATCAGACCGAGTGGAGCCAGATAGGTTCCCGTCAGAATCTCCGCTATGGAAACACCCGCGCCAAACCAGATCAGGCCATTCTCAAAAACGGATGTTTTTCTGTTCTCACTCATCGCTCCGGTCCCTCCCCATAACTGCTTCTGATATCAAAAGCATGATTCATGGGACCGCTGCCCTTTCCAAGATCCAGCATGGCAGCCAGAGCTCCGGAAAGATAGCTCTTCGCCCGCTCCACAGCCTCCTCCAGACAGAAGCCCTTCGCCAGGTTGGCCGCAATGGCGCTGGACAGGGTACAGCCGGTTCCATGCGTGTTGGGATTGTCGATCCTTTTACCATAAAACCAGCGAATTTTTCCATCCCGGTACAGCAGATCATTGGCATCGTTATGCTGATGGCCGCCCTTCACCAGCACGGCACAGCGGCATGCTTCTCCAATCAGGGCCGCCGCACGCTCCATATCCTCCGGTGTCTTTACCTCCATTCCGGAAAGAACCTCTGTCTCCGGAATATTCGGCGTCAGCACGTCCGCCATGGGAAGCAGTCTTTTTTTCAAAACCTCCACCGCATCCTGGCTGATCAGGCGCGCACCGCTGGTCGCAACCATCACCGGATCCACCACGATATTTTCCGCCCCGTATTCCTTAAGCTTATCCGCAATCGCTTCGATCAGCCCCGGCGAGGATACCATGCCGATCTTCACCGCATCCGGACGGATGTCCGTAAATACACAGTCAAGCTGTTCCTTTAAAAATTCAGGAGATACCTCCATAATTCCCGTTACGCCGGTTGTATTCTGCGCAGTCAGAGCCGTCACCGCACTCATGGCGAAAACGCCATTTACGGTCATGGTCTTGATATCTGCCTGAATTCCGGCGCCTCCGCTGGAATCGCTTCCAGCGATTGTTAATGCTGTTTTCATCTGCAATTTCTCCTTTGTCTTTTGCTTTTACAGAATCCTGCACTAATTTTGTTAAGCGACAGAAGGTGGTGCCCCCGATCCGCCGCTGAGGAATGCGGCCGTTGTCATACGGCCTCCCCGCTATACTTTCCTGCCCTGCTGCTCCTGCGCTCCGACGATCCTTTCTGCAAGTTTTTTCATCCGTGCCGCAGCTGCCTCTACGTCTTCCTCCGCAAAAATGGCGCTGATCACTGCGATTCCGCTGATCCCGCTTCCCGCCAGTTCCAGCGCATTTTTTTCGGCAATGCCGCCGATTGCTACGGCCGGAATGGGAACGGCGCTGCAGATCCGGCGCAGCGTTTCATGCTCGATCTGCCTTGCATCTGCCTTGGAACCGGTATGAAAAACCGCTCCCACGCCAAGATAGTCCGCCCCGTCCTTCCAGGCCTGTACTGCCTGTTCCACCGTTCTTGCAGAAACGCCGATGATTTTTTCCGGTCCAAGCCTCCTTCTTGCCTCTTTTGCCTCCATGTCCTGCTGTCCCACATGGACGCCGTCCGCATCCAGCCGGATGGCAAGATCCACATCGTCGTTGATGATGAGCGGAACCCGGTACGCCGCGCAGAGCGCCCGGATCTCTTCTGCCTCCTTTATCAGCGCCTCTCCCCTCAATTCCTTTTCCCGCAGCTGAATACAGGTGGCGCCGCCCTTCAGCGCGCTTTCCACCCGTTTGGGAAGCGGCCTGTCCGCATCTTTTCCGGAATCCGTTACCGCGTATAACAGCAGATGTTTTCTGTTAAAACTCATTTTTTATAGTCCTCCTCACAGAAGCTCCATCCTTCCTCCCTGTTCCAGTTCCTCTCCGCTCATCAGGTAAATGGCGTCAATGATACGGTTCCGGTAGGCCGCATTTCCCTCATCTTCCCGCATCCGGCTCCATGCCAGCTCTCCCGCCAGCCCCATGGCGCAGACCGCGGAAACGGCCGCCTCCAGCGGATGCTCCGGATTGGCGGCAAGATAGGCGCACATCATTCCGGAAAGCTGGCAGCCCGTTCCTGTCACCCGGCTCATTTCCGGTCTTCCATTTCGAACCAGGAAACAGCGCTTTTTATCCGCTATCAGGTCCATTGCCCCGGTCATGACGACCACGCAGCCCGTCTGTTCCGAAAACGCTTTCAAAAAAGCCGCGTCCCTTTCCAACCCGTTTCCGGTCACTGCATCCGCCTCGTCCGCATCCACACCCCCCGCCGTTCGCCGGCCTTCGGCCAGCGCGCGGACCTCGGAAGCATTTCCCCGTATGGCGGTAAAACGGATCTCCCGCAGCAGCATCAGTGCCGTTTCCCTGCGAAAGTCGCTGACGCCCACACCCACCGGATCCAGAAGCACGGGATGCCCCAGCTCATTCGCCCTTTTTCCGGCCCGAAGCATTCCTTCCACTCCCGTTTTATGAAGCTGCCCCAGATTGATATTCAATCCGGCACAGATCGACGTGATCTGCGCCGCATCCTCCGCCTCATCCGACATGATCGGACTTGCCCCGCAGGCGAGAAGCACGTTCGCCACATCATTGATGGTCACGTAATTTGTGATATTGTGGATCAGCGGCGCCATCCGCCTCACATTTTCCAGACATTCCTTCAGCATGGCTGCCTCCTTCCCGGCTGATTTTGCCGAAAATGCATATTTTCAAAAAAGAAAACGGGCCTTCCCTCCTCTGGGAATACCCGCGCACACAAACAGTCCTGTTTCCCTACGTTGGCATTACCCAAATCAGGTTATGGGTTAAAGCGATTCAGCTTACTCTCAGCCTGCTTGATACGCAAGCTCCCCGTTTTATTCTCTTTTCTGCCCCTTGTCAGCTTCTGGCATGCTGTTCTGACCGGGGCTCCAGGTTCCCCAGATAGACATCAAACACCCGCATCCGCTTCATGGCCGTTACCAGCACCACAGCAAGAATGGTTCCGCCGCAGCTCGACACGAAGAACGGAAGGATGAAGCCATACACTGCGCTCTCGCTTCCCATCAGCCAGGCAGCGATCGGCCAGCTCAGCAGCCCTCCGATCACGGATGTTCCGAACAGTTCTCCCAGATACGCAAACGGCAGATGCTTTCCGTACTTATAGAGCATCCCGCACAGAAAAGCGCCGCACATGGAACCCGGGAAAGCCAGCAGGGTTCCCGTTCCAAGCAGGTTGCGCAGAAGGCTTGTGACAAACGCCATTCCAACCGCATAGGCGGGGCCAAGGAACACACCGCCCAGAATATTGATGAAATGCTGAACAGGCGCGCATTTGGATGCGCCCACCGGAATCGAAAGGGGCGAGCAGACGATTCCCACTGCCACCAGGATGCCCGCGAGGGCAAGCTTCCTTACGTTAACATGTTTCATTTTCTTCCTCCATTTGTATCCATACGGCTCCTGCCGTATGGTGGTCGATGCTTTCTGGCATCCTCTCACTCCGGAACACGGATTCCCTCGCATGTTGTTTTTTGTACGCCCCGGGAGGCATCGCAGGACGTACCGTAAAAATCCGAACGGCGCTCCCCGCCCGGTAAAACCGTATTCGGTGTTCCGCGAATCATGGTATCACTTTTCAGCATAAAAATCAATTATGAAAACAGAAACGTAAAATTTCGTGACGGAAATGTCCGCATCCGCTATAATGAATGGCAGAAGAAACAATGCTCTGTTGTTTTCCGGACATGAAAAGAAAGGAATGGTAACAATATGAAAATCATGGTCGCTTCCGATATACACGGCTCCGCTCTTTACTGCCGTAAAATGCTCGACGCCTTCGAACGGGAACAGGCGGACCGCCTTCTTCTTCTCGGGGATCTTCTCTATCATGGCCCGCGGAACGATCTGCCGGCCGGATACGCGCCAAAGGAAGTGATTCCCTTGCTGAACGCTCAGAAAAACCGGCTTCTGTGCGTCCGTGGAAACTGCGATACCGAAGTGGACCAGATGGTGCTGGAATTCCCCATCATGGCGGAATCCTGCATCCTGTGGCTGGGAAGCCGGATGGTGTTTGCCACCCATGGCCATCACTTCAACACCGCCTCTCTTCCCCCCCTGCAGCCCGGCGATATCCTGCTGCACGGCCATACTCATGTTCCGGCATGGGAGCCTTTTTCCCTCTCCCCGGCATGTACTGCACCTGCATCGAACTGCCCTTCCCCGGCCGCATCAGAATGCCTTTACCTGAATCCGGGTTCCGTTTCCATCCCCAAGGAAAACAGTCCGCGCGGGTATATGATTCTGACGGACCATGCGGCGGAATGGAAAACGCTGGAGGGAGAGTGGTATCATCGGATTTCGCTCTGAAAGCGGAGTCGGCTGCCTGACAGCGGCCGGCTTTCCGTTCATCCCTCAGTAATCCCTTGGTAAACCGTCTGAAACTCTTTCACAGTATCACTTCATACCTCCTCGTCCAGCGCCTCAATCAGAAAGCTGACCGGCCGGAATCCATCGTTGCAGGAAATCATGACGGACTTTTTATTTTTCATCCAGCCCTCATAGATATCTTCCCCGCCATGGGCGAGCGTCATCACAAACGGTGACATGCTCTCCCATGCGCTGTCGCACAGCCCTTCCGGCTTCTTCCAGCCTTCCGTAATGAAGACCTGCCCCTCCTCCACGTCGCAGGCATGCTCCATCGGATTCTCATATTGTTCCGAAAGGTCCCTGTAAAATGCCTTTCGCATCACGGTAATTCTGCACTTTTTCATCTTTTCTTTATTCCTCCAAACCGTAACCTGCTTCTTCCTTCTGCTTTTTGTTTCATTACATCCCGTATTCCCGGTAAAGCTTCCTTCGAAATGCCTCGTTGTTCACGGCCTTCTCCAGGTCCTTCGTTCTGGAATCTGCCATCAGCCTACCGGCCAGCGCTGCGAATTTCTGCTCCCCGTTTCTCTCTCCGATTCGAATACCGTCACGTCTGCCAGCCTGCAGGCCATCCCGTCTGCTGTCCTCCATCATTTCATTTAACGCTTTACACATATTCACCCTGCCTCCTTCCACTCTGTTCCCCTCTTTATATATTTCCAGCTTCCGATGATTAATCATTACGCTGATCACATCGTAGGTCTCTTCTTCCATTTCCTGAAAACGTTCCTCGTTCTCCCTGCAATATGCCTTCATGGCCTCCTTATTATCGGCCCGCTTCATCATGGCCACAACGTCCCGAAGACCAGTTGTAAAGTGCTCTTCCTTCAGATCCTCAAGCGTATACAGATTCATCCGGTAATTCGCCGTATACTCCCGGAACACCTCATTTTCTCCCTCAAAGTTTAACATCCCGTGCAGGTCGCGGCAAGCTTCCCATTTCTTATTCCCATGATAAAATACCACCGTCACAACCGGCTCCAGCTTTTCCTCCGGTGCAAGACCGGAAAGGAATTGTGCGCTTCCCTTCAAATCCTTCTTTTTTCTGTGCTGCTGTCTTCTTTTTCTCAGCTGTCCCGCATATTCCAGTGCATCATATTCCATACATCTGGCGGGCATGGCATAATGCAGTTCGTTCTGATTTTCCACCGTAAGTACGCAGTAGCTTCCCTCCCTGCACCGCTTCTTCGCCACATCCCGGTATCTTCCGCTCCTCCTGGCTCTTCTGCCGTTCTGTTTTTCTGCATGATACGCTTCCGGGGCAGGTTCCAGCTCTTCCGGCATCACTGCTTTTCTCCCGCCGAATACTGTGCCATTTATGAAGTCTGCAAAGATATCCTTCTTCTCCATATAGGCACAGAAAGCGTCATTTTTTTCTCCCATAATGCCTCTCCTCCTTTTTCAATTTTCCTCTGAATTGTGAATCTCAGCGGGCGAAATCTGCCCTGGCGAACGCCATATACGGATGCCGCGTTCTGCAGAACATCCTTTGAAAAGATGGGACGGATATGGATTGTTCCGTCCGATTCAGATACTGTTTCCACGCCAAAAACAGTGCGGAAAGCAGCATTTGATGATATGAATATAACGCAAAGCGGACTGCAGTGCAAGAATAATCAAAATACAGCGAAATTAGAACCGCTTAAACGCCAGACAACGCTCCCTGGCGCTCGCCTATATGGACGGGCTGCTCGATATGGCAGAAAAATGCTCAGAATAAAACAGATCCCATTAGTCAGGCTCTTTCCTCTTCATCCTCCTCATCTGCACCACATAGCTGGTAATCAGGATCACATCCGCCCCGAACCATGCCAATATCTCCGCATAGAAAATCCCCTCAGAACCCAGCACCAGCGGAAGCAGCATGGCGGAACCGGTTCGCATGATGAACTCCGCCACTCCGGAAATCATGGGAAGCAGCGTATTTCCCATCCCCTGCAGGCAGGAACGGGTCACATGAAGAATGTACAGCACCGGAAGGAACACGCTCATGACAGCCAGATAATGGTAGGCAATCTCCAGCGTTGCGGCCACATCCTCCGGATTTCCGGAAATGAACCATCCGAGAATCGTCCTGCCGAAAATAAGCATCACCGCCGCGATCACGGCGGAGGTTATGACTGCAACCACGAGCGCTGCACGCATTCCTTTGCTGATCCGGTCCATTTTTTTCGCGCCGAGGTTCTGTCCCGAATAGGTAACCATGGCGTAGCCGTAGGAGATGGCCGCCACCTCCAGAATGCCGTACAGCTTATTGGTGGCGGTAAATCCTGCGATAAACAGCACCCCAAATCCGTTGACCACAAACTGCACAATCATGCCTCCTACGGAAATGATCGCGTTCTGAAATGCCATGGGAAGCCCCAGCTTCATCAGATGCAGGCAGAGTCTTCCCTCCATCCTGAAATCCTCTTTTGAAAAAGTAAGTATCGGAAGCCGGAGAATTGCAGCCAGACAAAAGACGCCGGAACAAACCTGCGCAATCACCGTCGCGCTGGCAGCTCCAGCGATTCCCCAGTGAAAAACCAGGACAAAAATCAGATCCAGCACCACGTTGATGAGGGCCGCCATCACCATGGCGTACAGAGGCGTTTTCCCATCTCCCAGAGAACGCAGAATAGACGCCAGAATATTATACGCCATGACAACCGGGATTCCCGCAAACATGATACGCAGATAGATCAGAGAATTTCCGATGATTTCATCCGGGGTCTGCAAAAGCTCCAGAATGGGTCTTGCCACCGCCTGGCTGATCACCAGAAGGAGGACAGAGGAAAATGCGGCCAGCAGAATGGAATTTGCCACCGTCTTTCTCAGCTTATCATAGGTACCTGCCCCGAATTCATGGGACATCCGGATGGAAAAACCCTGCGCAAAGCCCTGGACCGTACTCAGAACCATCCAGTTCAGCCAGTCTGCCGCTCCCAGTGCGGCAAGCGCTCCCACCCCGAGCGCCTGTCCCACAATCATGGTATCAACTACCGTATAAAGCTGCTGAAATACGTTTCCCAGCATCAGGGGCATGGCAAATACCACGATCAGCTTCAGTGGCTTTCCCTCCGTCATGTTCAGTGTCCGCGCAGCCATTTTGATTTTCCTCTCTGTTTTCTCCGTACTGTTCTTTTCGCAGCGCCGCTGCCCTTACCTTTTTTCTCAGATCAGCCCCAGCAGCTTCAGATACTCAGATGCAATCACCGCATGTCCCTTTTCGGTGGGATGCACACCATCCGCTGACAGCTCCTCCGGCCGCGCCCCTTTCACGATCGTGCGCTGGAACAGCCCGTCCATGGGCAGAAAGAAGTCCGCATACTCCCTGGCAAGCTTCCTGGCCGCCTGAATCTTCGGATCCAGATCCTCATGCCAGCAGTCCTTCTGCGGGTCCGTCGGAATCAGGAAAGGCTCGATTACCATGAGCTTCGTCTGCGGCAGATCGCGGCGGATCCATTCCAGAAGCGTCCGGTAATTTTTCTCATACGCTTCCGCGCTGGTTGGATCCGCACTGTCATAGCCCCGCCAGGTATCGTTGATGCCGATCAGGATGGAAATAAAATCCGGTTTCACGGCAAGAAAATCCTCCTCGTACCGTGCCAGCAGATCGCAGGAACGGTTTCCCGATATTCCCCGGTTGATGAATTCCGCGCCGCTTCCCGGATTCAGGCAGCGGTAAACTTCGGCCACCTTCGCCGGATACCCCGGCCCCAGATCATTTGTTCTTCTGTCCCTGTCACAGTCCGTGATGGAATCCCCCTGAAATAACACCTTTTTCCCCGTAAATACATTCGTAAGCATGTCTTTTCCCCTTCTTTCTCCTTTTCTTTTTCCGTCCGGCCGGTGCATGTCCTGCTCCCGGTCCGGTGCTTTACAAGCCCGTCCGGCAGGCTTATAATCTCATTATACTGAAAAAAAGAAAAAAACGAAAGAGGCAGATTTATGGCGAACTCTGAAAATCAGAACGATTTTTCCAAAGGAAGCGTTATCGGCAACATTCTCTCCCTTGCGCTCCCCATGACGCTGGCGCAGCTCATCAACATCCTCTATAACGTGGTGGACCGGATGTATATCGGAAGGCTCCCGGAAAACGCCACCCTTTCCCTGACCGGACTGGGACTGTGCATGCCCATCATTTCCGCCGTAATCGCCTTCGCCAATCTGTTCGGCATGGGAGGAGCGCCCCTGTGCTCCATCGCCCGCGGAAAGGGCGATCTGAAGGAAGCGGAACGGATCATGGGAAACGCCTTTTCCATGCTGCTCGTAACCGGCGTAATTCTGACGGTTATTGGCCTTCTTTTCAAAAGGCCTCTGTTGTACGCTTTCGGCGCCAGCGACGCCACCTACCCATATGCGGACAGCTATCTGACCATTTACCTGCTTGGAACCGTGTTCGTGATGACCAGCCTCGGCCTGAACGCCTACATCAATGCCCAGGGTTTTGCCCGCATTGGCATGGTGACCACGCTGATCGGAGCGGTTTTAAACATCCTTCTTGATCCGGTCTTCATTTTTATTTTTGACATGGGCGTGCAGGGAGCGGCCATCGCTACGGTTATTTCCCAGGCTGCCTCCGCCGTTTGGACCTTCCGTTTTCTTACCGGCAGAGGGACCATTCTGCGCATCCGCTTCTCCTCCATGAAGCCTCACTGGAAAACCATCGGCAGCATTACCTCGCTGGGCCTGTCCGGTTTCATGATGTCCATCACCAACAGCATTGTCCAGGTGGTCTGCAATTCCACTCTTTCCACCTACGGAGGCGATCTCTATGTGGGTGTTATGACTGTCGTCAATTCCATCCGCGAGATTGTAACCATGCCCGTATCCGGCATCACCAACGGCTCCCAGCCCGTCATCAGCTTCAACTACGGCGCCGGGAAATACGACCGGATCAAAAAGGCCATCCGCTTTATGTCCTTAAGCTGTATCGGCTACACCGTTGCCATCTGGGGAATCCTGCACTTATTCCCCGTATTTTTCATCCATATTTTCAACACCCAGCCCGATCTGGTGGAGGCTGCCATTCCCTCCATGCAGATCTACTACTTCGGCTTCTTCATGATGTCGCTGCAGTTTTCCGGCCAGACCGTGTTTCAGGCTCTGGGCAAGGCGAAATTTGCCATCTTCTTCTCCATTCTGAGAAAGGTGGTCATCGTCACGCCCCTGACCCTGCTGCTTCCCAGAGTGGTCACTCCTGCAGTGAACGGTGTCTTTCTTGCGGAGCCCATTTCCAACTTCATCGGCGGCGCAGCATGCTTTCTCACCATGCTTTTCGTGGTTCGGAAAGAGCTGAAAAAGGCGTCCTGAACGCACCGAGTTACGATTCACAGCCGATTCTGAATGGACAATACGCGCGTCGTGCCTGCACGTAACCGAAAAAGTCTGAAAAAGCTGGAATTTTTACTTGACTTTTGGTCCGTTTTCAGATAGAATACAATATGTTGTCGGGAACGACATCAGACATAAGGATGTGCGCGTAGCTCAGCTGGATAGAGCGTCTGACTACGGATCAGAAGGTCGGGAGTTCGAATCTTCTCGCGCACGCTGTAAAAGGAAATCCAATGAGATTTCCTTTTTTATTGCCAGAGATATGCTTCTTACGTTCCAGGATTCATAGGTGGAACTGCCGTTGGAAGAAAAGGCCCTTTCAGGCCTTAGCCCCTTCCAGAATCTCCATCAACGCCTCCTTCGAAAGCGCCGCAGGTCCCATCTCCTCCCCGCCAAGAATCTGCTCCGCCAGCCGGCTCTTCTTTTCCTGCAGCTGCACAATCTTTTCTTCAATGGTGTCCCGCGCGATCAGCCGGTATACCGTCACCACGTTTTTCTGTCCGATCCGGTGCGCCCGGTCCGTGGCCTGATTCTGCACCGCCACATTCCACCAGGGATCAAAGTGAATTACGATATCCGCCCCGGTCAGGTTCAGGCCCGTGCCGCCCGCCTTCAGGGAGATACAGAATACCTGCGTTTCATCCCGATTGAAGGCGTCCACCAGCTGCACTCTTCTGGCCTTCGGGGTGGAGCCATCCAGGGAGTAAAAGCGGATCCCTTCCCGCTTCAGCGCTGCCTTCAGCCGTTCCAGCATGGTGGTGAACTGGGAGAAAAGAAGGACCTTGTGTCCGCCTTCCGCCGCGTTTTGAATCAGCTCCAGGCACAGCTGCGTCTTGGCGCTCTCTCCCTCATAACCCTCCAGAAGAAGCCCCGGATCACAGCAAAGCTGTCTGAGCTTCGTCAGTTCCGCCAGAATCTGGATTTTGGCCGTCTGAAATTCCTTTTCACTCTGTCCGGACAAAAGCATGACAAGCCTCTGCACATGGGCGTCGTAAAGCTGTCTCTGCTCCCCTTGCATGGCTGCGTACATATTCTTCTCAATTTTGTCCGGAAGGTCGGAAAGCACATCCTGCTTCAGCCGCCTTAACACGAAGGGACGGATCATTTTCTGAAGCCGTTCTGAAGCTCCTTCATCCTCCCTGTTCACAATGGGCGACTCAAATTCCTCCCGGAACCTGGAATAGCTGAACAGATAACCGGGCATCAGATAATCGAAAATGCTCCACAGCTCACTCAGACGGTTTTCCACCGGCGTTCCCGTAAGCGCCAGCCGGAAATCCGCCTGCACCGCCTTGACGGCGCGGGCCGCCTGGGTGGCATGATTCTTGATAAACTGGGCCTCGTCAATGATCTGAACAGAAAATGTCAGTTTCTCATACAGATCGATGTCCCGGCGCAGAAGATCATAGGAGGTGACGAGGACGCCGCCCCTTCCTTCCAGCCTGTGAAGCGTCTCTTCCCGCTCCGCCAGGCTTCCCGCAGCCAGAAAAACCGGAAGGGATGGGGCAAACCGCTCCAGCTCGCTTTTCCAGTTATAAACAAGGGATGCCGGGCAGACCACCAGATAACGCCTTTCCGCTTCCTTCCAGTCCGAAAGAAGAAAGGCGATGGCCTGCAGGGTCTTTCCCAGCCCCATATCGTCCGCCAGAATTCCGCCGAAGCCGTTTGCCTGAAGCGTTTTGATCCAGCGGAAGCCCGTTTTCTGGTATCCCCGAAGAATGCCGGACAGTTCCGGCGGAACCTCATAGTCGCTGTCCTCCACGGTTTTCATGCTCCGCACCAGCGCGCGGAAGCTTTTGCCCCGGCTCAGATTCACGAAGCTGCTCTCCTCCAGGCTGTCGTCCAGATACAGGGCGCGGTAACCGGGAAGCTGCAGGCTTCCCTCCGCCAGCTCCTTCTCATCAAGGCGCAGAGAGCGGCCCAGATCGGAAAGGGAACGCACACCCGCATCGGACAGGTCCACAAAGCTTCCATCCTTCAGCCGGAAGTATTTCCGCTTTCTGTCATAACGGGACAGAATCTCCGCGAGTTCGGAAAGCGGCATTTCTTCGCAGGACAGTTCCAGCTCCAGAAGCCCACCTGCCAGAGAAATTCCCACGTTCACATGGGGAGAGGGAAGCACCCGCATCCCCTTCAGCGCATCCGAAATGTAGATTTCCGCGCCGAACGCGGCCGCCAGCTCCTGCAGCCGAAATAATCCCTCATGCAGGAAGTCATAGATTTCCGCCTCTCCGGAAAGCACCATCTGATGCCTCCCGGGATCAAAAGCTGTGAAAAAAGACGCTGCCTGCCCGGAAAACTCCGTCTCCCGCCAGGTGTCCCGCTGTCCGGAAAGCGCCGTATCCTCAAACAGGTTATACCGTTCCTCCCCATAAACCGAATACAGGGAACAGGTGAGAAGATCCCGCTGGGGCGCGTCCAGATAGAGTGAAAATTCCGCCTGCGGCGGAAGCCATCTCTCCGGATCGAAGTCCTTCATTTTCACCTGAAAATGACCGGAAAGCACCGGCAGCATATCCCGCACAAAGGCGGGAAGCTCTGATGCGGCGATATACAGCCCGCTCTTCCCATAACGGTCCATATACAGAAGAAATTCCCGGATCTCCTCCCCCCGTTCCCGGTCCATGCGGAAAATCCTTCCGGTGTCAAAGAAGTAGATCCCCTGCCTTCCGGTCAGCATGGGAATCTTTTTCAGGCGCACCAGCGCACCGCTTCCTTCGGACGCGATCTCCAGCAGCCGCTCCGGCTCTCCGTCCTCCATGCTCCATTCCCTTCCTGTTCCCTCCTCCCGAAGCGGAATCGTCCGCACGCTTTCCAGAAAGCCGTCCGCCAGCTCCGCGCTCACAACCAGCTCTTTTTTGTAAACGGAAGAAAGATAATTTCCCATATAGCTGCTCCCCTTTAAAAGGGTAAAGGTGAGAAAATTCACCAGAGGCCGGTATTCCGGCGCAAACACCTCCGGATGGTGGTAGAATGCAAGCTCCTTCCCATAGCTTGCCCACTCGCTTCCCGCCACCGCGTTCACGAAATCCCCCAGGTTTTTCAGCACATACAGTCTCCGGTTTCCGATCCGGAAGGTCACCTTCAGGCTTTCTCCATAAAAGGAAAAGGAAGGCTCCAGCCGCACCGACCCCAGAATCTGCCTCTGCATCAGATTCACCCGGTCCCGCTGCACATAGCGCTCCAGCAGCCGTTCAAATCCGAAGCTGGTGCTGCGGCTTTCCACCCGCGCTGCCGGAAGGGAACCGGAAGAGGATACCGCCCCCCGGCCTCCTGATGCGGACGAACCTGTGGAAATTCCATAGTCCGCAAGGGTCTTTCCCCTTTTCCTCGTTCCCTCTCTTTTTTCCAGATAATCCAGCAGTACGGCGACACAGTGTTTACACATCCCCGAATAGGAATAAAAGGCCGGGCATTCGCATTCATACTCCAGAATTTCCCGGTAATCCTCGTCCACCTTGACCTTCACTTCATACAGATTTTCTCCACTGCCGCTCACCGTGGCGTCCATCTGCACCACATCAAAGCCGTCTTCCTTCTTTTTCTCCCAATTCAGACGCCTGACCGCTCCCTTCTGCTGCAGTTCTTCTCCCCTGTTGAAGGTAATCTTATGACATTCTCTGCGCACATCCGTTCTGTTTAACATGCTTCCTCTTTTTCTGCGGCCGAAAGGCCGCATTTTATTCCATGAGAAGAATCTCTCTACACATTTTCCCGTACACCCGAAAACGATTTCAGGCAAAGCAGTGCTGCCACAAGAAGCAGCACACACAGGCCCACAGCCGCTCCGGAGGACAGATAATCCCCGATGCCCGCCACGTCGATCAGCAGGTACACCGCCAGATTACCGGCTCCATGAAAAAGTACCACAGCCGGAAGCCTTCCCGTCCTTTCATAAACCAGGCACAGAAGCAGACCGATCAGAAACGCATAGATTCCCTGCACCAGATTTCCATGGTAAATGCCGAACATCAGCGCCGAAACCACCGCGGCAGCCCGCCGCGCCCGAACGGTCCTGGCCTGCTCTGTCACTTCTCCAGCCCCTTCACCGCCGAACGCTTCTATGGCCTTTCTGTAAAAAATTCCCCGGAACAGAACCTCCTCGGAGAATGGTGCGGCGACTCCGTAGAGCACAATTCCGATTCCCACCGGCACCGCGGCCTGTGCGGCCGCCGTTTCCTGAAAGGAGCCGGACAATGTGACGAGTCCTGTCAGGGCCAGAAGCAGGTTCAGTCCCAGCGCAGACGACACGGAAAGCAGAAGCAGCCGGAGCCCTGTTTTTCCTGCAGTCCTTCCCTTCCCGGCACAAAGCTCCTTTCTCCATACCAGATACACCAGCCCCCCGCCGGCAAGATGCATCAGCAGAGATCTTACACCCTCTCCGGAGTCCGGAAGCAGCGTCCTGGCAGCCAGCGCGCCTGCCTGCTTGCCGATTTCATACAGAAGCAGCGCCGCGATCAGCGTTCCGGCGGTTCCCCATCCTCTGTTTTTCATCTTTTCCTCCATTCCGGGGCGCAGCAAAGCTCTCTTTGCTGAGGAACACGCGCCGAAGCGCTTCCCCCTTTCACGCTTCCTCAAGCAGGATCCTGCCCAACATTTCCACATCCTCCGCGATCCGCCACGCTTCCGCTTTCTCCAGTTCTCCCGGCTGCGCATAGCCGAAGGAAACGCCCACACAGCGAAGCCCCAGCGCCCGCGCGCCTGTCACATCATATTTCCGGTCTCCCACCATAACCGCGGACCGGCGGATCTCCTCTTCCTTTGAAAGCCCGCCATCCGTCGCGCCTTCCTTTTCTCCGAGCCGTCGGAGCGCCTCCCTCACCACATCCTCCTTTTGTCCCAGAGAACCGTCCAGTCCGCTTCCCACCGCCACGTCAAAATATTCCGCAATCCCGAAATACTCCAGAATCCGCTTCACAAATGGTTCCGGCTTGCTGGACGCAACGGCGAGATGGCAGCCGGCCTCCTTCAGCGCAGCCAGCATTTCCTTCATGCCGGGGTACAATTCATTTTCATAAATACCGGTCACGGCAAACCGCTCCCGATATTTTTCCACCGCCCTGTCGGCCAGCCGCCTCTCCATTCCGTAAAATTCCATGAAGCTTTCCACCAGCGGCGGCCCGATAAACACCTCGAGCCTGTCCAGATCTGGCTCCTCGATCCCCAGCTCATGCAACGCATACTGAACGCAGCCGGTAATGCCCGGTTTGGGGTCCGTCAGCGTTCCATCCAGATCAAACAAAATATATTGAAACATCCTTTCCTCCTGTAAAGCTGCCGCAGGCAGTATTCACTTTAACTCCCGTCCGAATCGGCGGCTTTTACTTTTTCCACTATAACAGAGTCTGTCCGGGAAGTCAAAGACGCTCCCTCTTCTGTACGCCCTATCATTTATGCTCTATAAAAAATGTACAAAAAGCCTCTGTCAATTTTGTCTGTTCCCCTTCTTGCTTTTTCTTACCAAAAGTGCTATTTTAGAAGTCCGCCGACTTTCGGCGTCTTTTCTTTCGGTATCCCGGACGGGATGCCGCTCAGACAGTGAAGCTGCCCGGCAATCAGCCTCTCTCTGTTCCGGACGACCCGTTTCTCAAATCGAACGGGCAGACCCGTATCCGTCCCCGTTTTCTTTTTTCTCATTAACATTCGATTGGCCCCGGCGGCATCCGTCCGCCAGGGTAAACACGGAAGGGAGGCCATTTTCATGATCACTGTCGAACATATCACCAAAACCTACCGGATCGCCCGGCGCGATGCGGGCTTTCTGAACGCCTGTAAAAGCTTTTTTCACCGGGAATATGACGAGATCCGTGCTCTGGACGACATTTCCTTCACCATTCAGGACGGAGAAATGGTCGGCTACATCGGCCCCAACGGAGCTGGAAAAAGCTCCACCATCAAAATCCTTTCCGGCATCCTCACGCCGGACTCCGGAACCTGCCTGGTAAACGGCCGCGTTCCCTGGAAGGACCGCATCCGGCATGCCTCCCAGATCGGCGTGGTATTCGGCCAGCGTACCCAGCTGTGGTGGGACGTACCTGTGGCGGATTCCTTCGATCTTTTAAAGGATATCTACCGGATCGATCCCGCGCTCTACCGGAAAAACAGAGATGAACTAACCGAGCTTCTGGACCTGTCCCAGCTTCTTCGCACGCCCGCCCGACAACTCTCCCTGGGACAGCGCATGCGCTGTGAAATTGCCGCCTCCCTGCTTCATTCTCCAAAGGTGCTTTTCCTGGACGAGCCCACCATCGGACTGGACGCCGTCTCCAAGCTGGCCGTCCGCTCCTTCATCCGCCGCCTGAATGAGACGCGCCGCATCACCGTCATCCTCACCACCCATGACATGCAGGATATCGAAGCGCTGGCAAGCCGCATTCTCCTCATCGGGAAGGGAAAAATCCTCCTGGACGGCACGCTGGACGACATCCGACAGGGCGGGGAAAGTATCGACGAGACACTGGCCGCCCTGTATCAGCAGTATGAAATCTGAGCACATCGATGCATCAACGCTTCAGAACGGAGGTTTTTATGAAAAAATATCTGTCCTTTTTCCGTCTCAGGCTCAATATGGGCATGCAGTACCGTACCGCCGCTGTCGCCGGAATGGTCACCCAGTTCGTGTGGGGCATCATGGAGGTGCTCGCCCTGCGCGCCTTTTACGAATCCGATCCGACGGCCTTTCCCATGACCCTGCCGGCCGCCTGCTCCTACGTCTGGCTGCAGCAGGCTTTTCTCGCTCTTTTCATGGGCTGGATCATGGAAAATGAGATTTTCAGTTCCATTCTGGACGGAAACATCGCCTATGAACTGGTGCGTCCCATCCGCATCTATCCCATGTGGTACGCAAGAAGCCTGGCAAACCGGCTTTCCAAAGCGGCGCTGCGCTGTGTTCCCATCCTCCTCATCGCCCTGCTCGTTCCTGCTCCCTACGGGCTTTCCGCTCCAGCGGGAGCGAAAAGCTTTCTGTGGTTCCTGTGTACCATGCTGCTCGGCGTTCTTGTCACCGTGGCCTTCACCATGCTGATTTACATGCTCTCCTTTTTCACCCTGTCGCCGGACGGCCTGCGCATCGTCTTCATGTCGGTGATCGAATTCTGCCAGGGCGCCATTCTTCCCCTGCCCTTCTTTCCTGACGGAATCCGACAGTTCATGGAGCTGCTTCCCTTCGCTTCCATGCAGAACGTGCCGCTGCGTGCCTACAGTGGGGATCTGTCGGGTACAGCTCTGCAAAAGGCTATCCTGCTTCAGTTATTCTGGCTGTTTGCTCTCATCGCCCTGGGAAGGCTTCTGGAACGTTTCGCTCTGAAAAAAGTAATCGTACAGGGAGGGTGACAGGAAACTGCGTTCCCTTCGGTTTTCACGCTTCACAGACCGCTCTGCGGCTGAAACAGAAGAAAGGAGTATTTTATGACAATGTCTGATCCGCTTCAGAGGCTCTCAGATTCCCTCCGCCTCTATGGACGATATTTTCTGATCCATATGAAAAGTATCATGCAGTATAAAACCTCGTTTTTTCTCACCTGCCTGGGACAGTTCTTTACCTCCTTCAATGTGTTCCTCGGCATTTATTTCATGTTCCAACGATTCCACACCGTAAAGGGCTATACCTATCAGGAGGTGCTTCTGTGCTACAGCATCGTGCTCATGGCCTTCACGCTGGCGGAAGCCTTCGCCAGAGGCTTTGATACCTTCCCTTCGATCATCGGGAATGGCACCTTTGACCGGATTATGGTCCGTCCCCGCGGCCTGATCCTTCAGGTCCTCGGCCAGAAAATCGAATTCACCCGCTCCGCCAGGCTCCTGCAGGCCGTCATCATGCTCATCTACGGCCTTCAGGCGGGCGGCGTCCGCTGGACGCCTGCCAGGGCTCTCACCGTAATTCTCATGATTGCAGGCGGAACGGCCCTGTTTTCCGGCCTGTTCCTGATCTATGCCGCCATCTGTTTTTTCACCCTGGAGGGGCTGGAATTCATGAACGTCTTTACGGACGGCGCGAGGGAACACGGAAAATATCCCTTTGACATCTATGGAAAACGCTTTTTGCTGATCGTCACCTTCCTCATCCCCTATGCCTGCATCCAGTATTATCCGCTTCTGTTCCTTCTCGGCCGGGGAAAGAGCTGGTACGCCATCCTGCCTCTGGCGGGCTTTCTGTTCCTGCTTCCCTGCTACGTTCTCTGGCGTATCGGCGTCAGACACTATCAGTCCACCGGCTCCTGAATGCGTGACCGGGAACTGCTTTATCGCTGTGGGAAAGCACTTTACCGCTGTGGAAAAATGCTTCCCACAGCAATCAGTTTCTCCCTCAGATCCCTCCGGTAATCCGGGTCCTTTTCATTCAGACTGTTTACCGTCACACAGCCGCAGCCCGGATATGCCGTGGCATGAACGAAACGTCCCTCTCCCAGAGAAACGGCCACATGTCCGGGAAAGAACAGAAGATCTCCCTTCTTCGCCGTCTCCGCCGGATTTCCCATCGGGATTTCCCGCACCGGAAATCCCGGCATGATGCGGGCATCCCGATAGATCAGAATGCCGCACAGCAGATAACTCATAAATGCCAGGCCGGAGCAATCGATTCCCATCGCCGTCTTTCCGCCCCAACGATACTGGGTTCCCAGGAAAGACAGCGCCCTGTCTGCGATTTCCTGCCGCAGCGCACTCTCCTTCATTTTCTGCCCCAAAGCGTTCTCCTGCCCTCCGGGCCATCTGCTTCCTTTTTCATCCGCCTGCCCGGAATCCGACGTTTCGGCAATTTCCGCCAGTCTTCCGTCTTCCAGGAATCCATCTCCATCCCGTCTGGGCAACAAAAAATGCGTCCGCGTCCAGCCTTCCTTTCCATCCGGAAGCATTACCCTGATCCAGTCATCTTCTGTACAGCTTTCTTCCGATGTCTCTATCAGACTTCCGGCAAACAACGTATTCATCCGCCTTCCCTGTACTCTCGGCTCAGCCAGCACATCGGCCATATGCGTGCTGACCATATACAGCCTTTTTCTGTCCTCATACCGTTCCGGTATGGGGCGGAAATCCTTAGCATCCATCCACCCTTCATAGCCATAGTGGGTTCTTACACGCAAAAAGCCGTTTTTCTCCTCCAATCCCTCATAGATCCACCCGCAAAGCAGCTCATCCGACGCTTCCAGTGCTTCCGGTCTTTCCCAGAGCTGTGTAACCGGCTGCATACAGATTCCCAGCCTTTTTCCCTGCTTCATGCACATTCGCCTCCTTTTCTCCACTTGACATTCTTCTGATCGCGGCTTATAGTATAAAAGTATTTTATATTTTCATATTCATGCACGCTAGGGGAGCCGATTGCTGAGACTGAGATTTTTCAAATCTCTGACCCTTACCACTTGACCCGGATAATACCGGCGTAAGGAAGCAGATCAGTGCAGATCAGATCACGGAAGGATATTCCTTCTGTGTTGGAAGCTGTTTTTCGCATGTATTTTGATGCCTGCCGAAGAACGCTTCCCTCGAATCCCCTCTTTGCGTACTGTTACCAAGGAGGTTTTTTTATGAACAAAAGTTCCATCACCATCAAACAGGTCGTCTTTTCCGGCGTCGCCATCGCTCTCGCGACCGTGATTGCCACCGTCATCAAGCTGCCGAGCCTTCCAAACGGTGGCTCCGTCACCCTCTTCTCCATGCTGATCGTCTGTCTCGTCGGCTACTGGTACGGTCCGAAGGTAGGCATCATCGCCGCTCTCGCTTATGGTATTCTCCAGTTTATCACCGGCCCCTACGTGGTTCATCCCGCACAGGTTCTTCTGGACTACCCGCTGGCCTTCGCAGCTCTCGGCCTTTCCGGTTTTTTCAGCAAGTCGAAGCACGGCCTGCTCAAGGGATATATCATAGGCGTCATCGGCCGCTTCTTCTTCCATGAGGTTTCCGGCTTTATCTTCTATACTACCTATGTTGGAAATTTCGGCGGAAATGTTGCCGCCATGTGGGCTTCTACCCTGTATAACTTAAGCTACATCCTTCCGGAAGCGATTCTCACCGTCATCCTTCTGGCCCTTCCCCCTGTGGAAAAGGTTATGGCCCGCCTGAAGGTTATGGCCACTTCCAACTGATGACCTCATCCACAATACACCTTATTCATGAAAAAATAAATATTTATATTTTCTGAAAAATAGAAATCGGCTGTCTCTCCCACTGAAAGGCGCCGATTTCTATTTTTTTCAGGAATTTTTCTTTCTGTTCTTTCTCAATCTTACGAAGGCTATGATCGAAGCGATTACATCCGCCACAAACAGCAAATGCAGGATTCCGAGCAGAATAGCAGTCTTCGTTGATAACGCCCCTATCTGTCTTCCTCTGACAATTGCATTGATGCCGTAAACGGATGAGGTCAACACCAGAAGCCAGGAAATAATGCTGAATATCATGACCAGTATCGGCGAGACAAACACCAGAGCGGGCACTACCATCGCCAGAATAAGAATCAGACCCACCAGGAAAAGAAGAAGATGAAAGGGAATATGAACCAGTTTGATCAGCATATTCCAGAAAGCGAGGCGCTCCGCTTCTCCTTTCCAGCGGCATGCGTTCACGATATTTATTCCATAAACCGCCACGGTTAACAGAAGATACAGGGAAAAAAATAGATACGGTGCCGCATCTTCTGGCAGATACAGCAGCGCAATCCCCAGATAGGGCCACAGCATCAGCGTAACCGCAAAGAGTTTGAATAATTTCATTTTCCCTCCTCCGTTATTCTAAAACTTATCTTCCTTACATGCGCCAACGGGCATTCGCAATTCTAAAAA
>ERZ894229.410-NODE-410-length-38650-cov-10.8394_pt1 | contig 38650 bp, 29 predicted proteins | sample MGYA00380295_ERZ894229 | MGnify/ENA primary metagenome ERZ894229 (study PRJEB32331, sample SAMN06328479) | human gut metagenome | biome: human gut microbiome; feature: stool | host: Homo sapiens | collected 2014-09-17 ... | reverse complement strand
GCGGCCGCCTGCGCGTAGCGCACCACCAGCTCCCGGTCCAGATGGGAAGCGTTTTCCTGAAAGCTTCTGTATTCTCCGCCGCCGATCATATCCGGGCAGTGAAAGGCATAACCGGAAAGGGACTGCGCCAGAGAATTGGGAAGGAGCATGTTCAGGCCGTCCCTGTCCCAGCTGTGCAGCTTGTCCGCAAGCCGCATGACCAGAGGCTGCCCGCCCAGCTTCCATCCGGCGCGCAGCTCGTTAAAGGCAAACCGCTTTCCAAACAGGCCGTAGGTCCGGACCTGCTCCCAGGCGGAAACGGGGCAAAAGGAGCGGTCGTCGTCCCGATACATGTAGCCGTCTCCGCCGTCGAATTTGAAGCCGTCCACCCCGTATTCCTCCATCAGGCCGCGAAGCTTCCCCTCAAACCAGGCCGCACAGTCCGGATTCGTCAGATCCAGGATGGCGCTGAAGCCGTTCCACCAACGGCGCACCGCCGTTTCCCCCGCCGCGTCCTTCAGAAGATATCCCTTCGGCTCCAGCTCGCGGAAGGCCGCGCAGTCCGGAGATATGTAAGGCGTGATCCACAGCATCAGACGGAAGCCCATCTGATGCAGCCGCTCCATCATTCCCTTCGGATCCGGAAACGCTCCCGCGCGGAACGCAAAGCGGCCGTAATCCTCCGCCCAGCCCTCGTCGATCATCAGGATGCCGGCCGGCATGCCGTGCTCCAGGATCCCTTCCGCATAGCGCAGGATTCCCTCCTGGGTCTGGTCATACATCAGCTCGATCCAGGTATTGTACTGAGGCTTTGTGAAAAACAGCGGCTCCGCCTCTTCTCCCGTGAACGGGAAATGCGCCCGCATGGCCGCCATATACGCGCCTCTCAGGTTTTCATATCCTTCCCGCAGCGCTGCCTCCCCATCTATCCGGATGGAGCCGTTCTCAAAGACGGCGGCAAAGGGCTTCTCGCCCCATACATATCTTCCCGCCGAAGACAGAAGCAGCGGCGTTACCTGATTCTGCGTGGCCTGTTCCCGGAAGTCCAGCACGCCGCTGTCCTCTCTTCCGAACGGCATGCGGATTCCTTCATGCACGATGCCGCCCCACCAGTATTCGTTTTCAAGTATCTGCAGTTTCATGGTTGTTCTCCCTTCCGAATTTTTCCGCCACATGGTATTCCCTGAACCGGGACGGGGTTACGCCGTAATACTTCTTAAACGCAGTGGTAAAATAGGTGCTGTTGTTATAACCTGCCAGCGCGGCGATCCGGGCGATATCCTGACCTGGTTCCGCCAGAAGCAGTTCCCGCGCCTTTTCCATGCGTACCTTCAACAGATAATCCAGCATTTTGGTCCCGGTAAATTCCGTAAACAGCTTTCCGAAATAAGCGGAGCTGATATTCAGCCTGTCCGCAAGAAGGTTCACGCTCAGATTGCTGTCATCATAATTGTTCCGGATATAATCCACTGCCTCCTCCATCAGGATCGCCGTGGAATGTCCCGTCACCTTACTGATCTGCAGAGCCGCTTCATCATACAGAGATTCCAGCCACAGAAGCAGCTCTTCTCTTCCGGAAAGCGCCGCAATATGCTCCTTCACGGAATTTCCATCCTTCTTCCGATCTCCGTCTGCATATTTTACGAGCTTCCCGGTTCTGGAAACCGCTCTGACCACCAGTTCCAGACGGGCCGCAAACATTTCCCATGGCAGTCTTTCACAGGAGGCCAGCATCCGGTTTATTGCCTTCAGATATCCCTCCTTGTCCTTCTGTTTCAGGCATTCCACGATCTGTTCCGTTCCTTCTCCCTGCCGCTTTTCTTCGTCTTCGGGCAGGAGCATCGTCTGCGTACATCCGAGAAGCTGTCTTGTCTTCAGATGATCGTTCATTCTACGGAAGGAACGGACGCAGTTCTCCCCGTCATCCGTAAGACAGCCGGACAGGATACTGAACAGACGGACAGACGCCAGCTTTCTCGCAGACGCCTCCGCCTTCCGCATGGTTTCCAGAATCTGTTCTTCCCGTCCCGCTTCCTGCGAAATCAGAAACAGCATCCTCCTCAGACCTACCTCAAAGCCGGTGCATCTCCCTTCCTGTTCCAGTGCCGTCGCGAACACACCGCTTACCATACTTCTGAGCATATCATACTCCTGCATGCTCAGGCTGCTGTCCCGGTCTTCGCTTTCCAGAGAAAGCAAAATCATATAGTAGGGCTTTCCGGACGTAAGAATTCCCTTCTGCCGCAAAAGCGCACGGATTTCCTCCCCCTGCGTGCCCAACAGGAGATTCTTTATGATAAAATCCTTTTCCTTTTTATCATTCATCGCCTTCATCTGCGTGGAAACGCCCTTATAAAAATGCTCCAGAAACGCCACCTCGTCCTGTTCCGGTTCCATTTTCTCCGCGATCTCAGACTGTTTCAGGCTTCCGACTACCTTATGGAAGGGCCTGAAGATCCGCCTGGCCACCAGAAACATCAGAAGGATAATGACCCCCGCCGCCAGCAAAATAATCGCCGAGATGATATAAAAGACAGAATTGATATTCATGATCTGCGTCACATAATCGGACTGCGCGACGACCCGGAATCCTTCCTGCTGCGCGGGAATTGCGAGAATCTCCCAGCGTTTTCCGTTCTCTTTTATCTCAAACTGCTCCTCACCGGCCAGAACCCGGCGCACCCATTCCCGGTCCGACCAGTCCTCCCCCAGATTTTCCCGGCTGCTGCTTCCGGCCACCATCCCGTCTCCGTTCAGGACGAGCAGGCGGAACTGTCCGCCCTGATCGTCCGTAAACAGTCCCTTATTCAGCTGCGCCAGATCGATATTGACCACAGCCATTCCCATAAAATTCTCATCTCCGATCTCCGTCTCCGAAACAGGTATGGTCAGAAGGGAGATCATTTCCTGATCTGACTGGTAATTCTTCACCTGCCAGACAAACGGACGATTCCGGCTGTTTTCTTTCTCCAGCTTTTCCACAAGGATCGCATCCAGTTTTTCCGGATATGATACGTTAGAGCCTATATTCAGCGCCATCTCCTTCTCCCGGTTGATAAAGCAGACCGACTGAATAAAGGATGAGCTTCTCAGGTTATCCTGAATTCGGTTGATAAAGGACATATGCTCCAGAAAATCCGTATCTTTGTCCAGCCGCAGGCTGACCCCGTCCGCGGAAGAATACCATTCCAGAAGGAGCTGCCTCGCGTCAGAAATATTTCCGGAGAAAACCGCATCCGTATTTCCCATCGCCGCATGGAGCAGCTCATAGTAGCCTGCGACCATTTCCGTCCGGAACCACACGAACAGAGACACTGCCGTAATGACCAGGACCGTCAGCGAGATGGCAAGCATCCCGAACAGCGTTCTGGAAAACAAGGTTTTCATTCTCTCCTGAAACCACTTCATAACTCCGCTCCCTCTTTTGTTCTGTTCTTACTGCCTTCTATTGTAACAGACCCGCCCCATTGTGCAACCGAAAAATCCTGCCCCGTTTCCCGGCCGGCATAGTCTTACTTAATGTTTCAGCCTGATCCTAAGCTCCAGAGGCGCTTCTCCATCCCTGACATCCGCCGCGAACCGGACCGGTCTCCTCTTTTTACCGATCTCCAGAAAAAGGGACAGCGTCACCTCGTCCTTACAGCCTTCCGGAAGCGGTAGCTCTACCAGGCACATCCTTCCGCCCAGATTTCCGCAGTTTACCCGGACGCCGCTTCTGTTTCCTCCGCTTTCTGCCTGAAAAAGCAATGTGCCCGGCGGATTGGCGCAGCCGTCATTCACCATCCCAAGCACCAGACTTCCGCTGCCGTCCGGTTTTTGCGTCTTCCACACGATGGACGGACGCAGCCTGTAGCCAAGGCGATTCTTAAACGTCTCGAAAAGCTCCGGCATCACATGATCCGCGTACAAGGTATCCGGTATGTTAAAGCCGACGATTCCATACGCAGCTCCGTAATCGCACATCTTTTCCGGCGTATGCAGAAAGGAACGGCGGAAAGCCGGATCTTCGCTGTCCTGTGTTCCGATCCCCGGCATCACCGTTTCAAAGATCATGGCCGCGTCCGGCCTTTTGTGCAGACCGTACCAGGCCTGATCTGCCTGGAACCATCGGTAATAGCTGTCCCTTCTCACCCAGCAGCCATCCCGGATCGCTTCCGCTCCCGCACGATACTCGCTCCACACCAGATTCAGTACCATGGGAGTCAGTGGAAACGCCCTTTTATGACTGCCGATCAGTCGTTCCACCACCTCTTCCATCCGCTCTCTGCTTCCCAGTTCCAGATCCACCACCGGACCGTCCGGCGTGGGCCGGCATCCATGATGGCCTTCTCCCCACAATCCAAATCCTGATACATCCGCGTACTCCAAGGACAGGCATTTGTCATATTTCTCTCCCAGAAGTACCAGCATTTCCTCCCAGTATTTCAGATATTCCTCCGTATATAGCGGAAGCTTCCTGGGGGACGGTCCGTAAATCGCTCCATCATAATACGGAAACATCGGCAGCTGATCCGCGAGGAAGTCCGGAAGAAGATGCTCCGTGGGATTACTGGGAGAAGCCTGCATGATTCTAAATCCCCAGCTGATCCCCGCCCGTTCCGCAGCCTCCACAGCCATTTCAAATTCCGGAATCAGAGCAAGCTTACCTCTTTCCTTTTGTACGTCATTCCAGCCCACCCGGATATAAAGATTGTCAATATACGGAAGCGCCGTTACCTCCTCCAGCATTTTCCGTGTCAGCACAAAAGGCTTTTTCAAATCGTTCTCCGCCCTCTCCTGCGGCGTATATCCTGTTACCATATGATCGCTGATCGCCATGGATATGATTCCCATCCCCGGATTACGGATATGGCCTTTATAGGGTGCATAATACGCCGCCTGCTCATACCGGATCCCCTCTTCCGGATGAAAAAGACCTTCTGCCGGTTCTTTCTCTTCTTTTCTCATTCTTTTTCCCTTTCTCAAAAAAGCATGCGCCTTCCTGTCTGAAACGCCGGAAAGGACGCCTGCCAGCCGCAGACGCCCAACAATTCCGGGAACTTACCGTTTACTGATTCTGCTGTGCGTAGAATTCGGAGAACTGTCTCTGATATTCTGCCACATAGGTATCCAGCCCGGCAGCCTTCATCTCCTCGATCACGCTGTCGATATTCTCTTCATAGTCCAGGAATCCCCACATCATGGGCTTCAGCTTCTCATCATAGATAGAGGTCAGCATCGCCAGTTCTGTGGTCACAGGCGTGGTATCGAAGGAAAATCCGGTCATCTTGGAAAATACCGCATCATCATCCCAGTGCTCATATTCGTCTATGGTCTCCTGATCAAAGGAAGGATCGTAGGTATTATACGGGATCGCTTCCATGAACCAGCTGTCAATAAAGGAATCAGAAACCAGCTTGGTAATCGTTCCGTCCTCATTCACCTCATAGTCCTTGCCTTCTACCCCGTATACACAGAAGTTATAGTGCTCCTGATCCTGATACATCCAGTTGAACAGATCCAGCCAGCGGGAAACATTTTCCTGATCCGCCGCGGAAATCGCGATACCCCAGTCATAATCCTTGGTTTTGATCTTTTCCTGTTCTCCAACCATCACCATGGTCTCATAAGCGTCGGGATCCGCCGTCTTGAGAGTAGTGGAAATCAGAGATCCGGGCATTCCGTTTCTGGCAAGGCAGTTGGCAGCATTCCAGTCCGCATCGCTCTGGGAGGGATTGGTGATCAGATCCTTGTCGATATATCCTGCCTCTGCCCATCTGCTGGTGATCTCACAGAGATTTTTAAATTCTTCGGATTCAAAATAGCTGTAAACTTTATCGCCCTCTTCCTCTTCATTCAGATAGACGAAATCGTTTCCTTCATTCATGGATCTGGTTCCCTCTCCGCAGTACGACCACAGGGCATACGGCAGGAAATCGATATTCATGACGGTCCGCATATCCGGATACTTTTCCTTACACTCGGCAAATACTTCCTCAAGCTGCTCCAGCGTGGTGATGTCCTCCGGCGCGTATCCCAGCTCGTCCAGCACGTCTCCTCTCACATCAAAATACTGCATGGAACCGGAATAGGGCTTGTTTCCGAAGGGAATGGCATAAATCTTTCCATTATATTTCACGCACTCAAAGCCGTTATTTTCCCCTCTGACCTCGATCAGATCCGGCAGATGCGTTTCCAGCAGGGATTCATCGATTTCTGCAAGATATCCCTTCGTATGCCAGTCGTAATTCTGTACGATGTATTCCACTGCAAATCTTTCACCGCTTGCCAGCATGGTGGAAATATTGGTATCAGACCCCCAGGGAAGGAATTCCACCGTAAGATCGATGTTCAGATCCTCCAGAACGGCATCATGAAACTCATTCTTGAAAAATTCATCTCTCCGGGAGGTCATATCCCCGTAGAAAATCAGGCGCAGCTCAACCAGCTCCTGATCGGCCGCAGCCGTATCCTGCTCCTGTGTACCGTCCTGCGCATCAGCGCTTTCCGCCGCCTGACTCTCCCCTCCGGCAGCGCTCTGTTCCACAGCCGCTTCCGTTGCTCCGGATCCGTTCTGCCCTCCGCAGCCCGCAAGCACGGATGCCGTCATCAGAAGACTCATTGCCAGTGCCAGAAATCTCTTCTTCATCTTTTCCTCTCTTTCTGCTGCCCCATGGCAGCTTTGTGATTATTTCTATGGATTCCGCAGGCCTCAGCCCTTCACCGCCCCCACGGTAATTCCCTTTACAAAATATCTCTGTGCGAACGGATAAAATACCATCACGGGAAGCACAGTAAATACGGTCATGGCCATCCTTGCCGTATTGGACGGAAGGACAATATGCTCTCTCGCCGACTGCAGATTGGAATTGGACAGCAGTGCAGAGATATTGGACATCATATTATACAGAAGTTTCTGCAGCGTATACAGATCCGTTTTTGTGATCAGATACAGGGACAGATAGAAATCGTTCCAATACTGCAGGGCCATGAACAGGATCACGCTGACCAGTCCCACCTTTGCCAAAGGAAGCGCTATGGTAAAAAAGATCCTGGCATCGGACGCTCCGTCTATTCTGGCAGCCTCTACCAGCTCTTCCGGAACAGCCTTGAAATTATTCTTCAGCACAAACATATAAAACACGTTCATCCCGTAGGGGAGGATCAATGCCCATATGTTGTTTTGCAGGCCATAGTATCTGGTGCAGAGAATATACCAGGGCAGCAGTCCGCCGCTGAATATCATGGTAAACCAGGCAAAAAAGGAGATCGCATTCGCAAACCGATACGTTTCCTTCTTCTGTGCCGCAGCATAAGCAAACAGCGACATCACCGCCACAGAATATACCGTCCCGATCAGCGCGCTGAGAAAGGATATCCCATAGGCTCTCCAGAGCATGGTTCCCTTGTTTTCCAGAATGAACCGGTAAGTTTCCAGAGACGGATTCTGCGGCAGAAGGGAAAAGCCTTCATTGATAATAGCCGTCTCATCGGAAATGGACGCCACAAACGCGATCCAGAACGGCAGGAAACAGCTAAGTGCCATCACCCCTACGACCACATAGCAAAGCACGCTCGCTTTTGTCCGGCGCGAAGGCGCTTCTTTTCTCTTTTTCAATTCCTCCACTCTCCTTTCCGTCAGAACAGAGCATAGTCCGGATCGATCTTTTTCACCAGCAGATTGGCCCCCAGAACCAGTACGAAGCCGAACATGGACTGATAAAGCGTGATCGCCGATGCGGATTCAAACTGGCCGTTCTCAATAGCGGAACGATACACAAAGGTGGCGATCGTATCCGTGGTTTCCAGCAGGAAAGGATTCAGGCTCGTCATACCCATGATCTGATCCACCCCTCCGGCCAGAATCCCGCCTACATTCAGCAGGAACATGATAATGATGGTCGGCTTCAGCAGCGGCAGCGTGATGCGCCATATTCTCTGCCATCTGCCCGCTCCATCGATCTCCGCCGCCTCATACAGACTCTGGTCGAAGCCGGTCAGCGCGCAGAAGTAGATGATGGAACCATAACCTGCTCCCTTCCAGATCGTCGTGATGATCATGATCGGCCACCAGTAATCCGGATTGGAATACCAGGCCACCGGAGTCCCTCCCAGGGACGTGATCACCGCGTTGATCATTCCTGTATCTTCATCGAACAGCGCCAAAGCCACCATACCGACCACAATCCAGGAAATAAAATAGGGGAAAAGCATGACCGACTGCGTCACTTTGCGGTAACGCCCGCTGTTGATCTCATTGAGCATCACGGCAAGTCCCACATTGACCACCACACCGAACACGATGCTGAACCCGTTGATCACCAGCGTATTTCTCGTAGCCCGTATGGCGTTGTCAATATTCATAAAGAAAAATTTGAAATTCTGCAGTCCGACAAATTCACTTCCGAATAATCCCCCCTGATAGGTATAACGTTCAAATACCACGTACAGTCCTGCCATTGGCAGGTAAGAAAACAGGATCAGACAGATAATGCCCGGGATCGGAATCAGATAGAAAAACCATTTTTTCCGGATCTCCTGAAGCAGGCTCATCCGCCTGCCCGGAACAGCTGTCGTTCCGCCCGCGGCTGAACTCTTTTTCATTCCCATACCTCCTCTTTCTTCTTTTCTTTTTTCATTCTTCTGATATCCCGGCCTTTTGCTCCGCCTTTCAGATATCTTTCTCCGTTGGTGCTTTGGATGTGGTCAGCTTAGCATCGGCTATCATCATATTCAACCACAAATAGTTTTGATTGCTTAAAAAAATATACATTTTTTACAGTTTTCAAATTTTTTAAGCTCTATTTTTTTAAATTTAACCATCTTTTTCTGTCATTTTTTAAACGTGCCTGCTATTTTCACGATAAAGCCGCCCGTTATCCCGGATTTCTCATTTTAACATTTCCAAAAAGCAAAAAGACGATGCCTGCGTTCATGGCAGACACCATCTTTTTCTTTTCATCAGATCAGACTGACCGTTGTCGCTTTCACTCCGGCACTTAATCCCCGATTTCAAACCGCTCCCGGTAATGCAGCGCCAGCGTATGTCCTTCCCCAAACGTAACCGGAAGCCAGATATAGGAGCAGCGTTCAAAATTCTCCGTATTGTGCCGCTCCGCCATGTGGATGTACAGATCCTTCTCTCCCTCCACCCGGAAAATATATGTGCTCTGGGACTGGAACGTGGTATGGGTCTCATCCCCCACACAGGGATCTCCCATATCCTCCCATTCTCCCATCAGATCCTTTGTGCGGAAATATTTCGCCTGATTTGCCGCCCAGGAGGTGAGGTCGGAGGTTATCATATAATAATAGCCGTCATGCTTTACCAGAGCCGCCGCCTCCCGCCAGAACGCAGCGTTGATCCTTCTGTACCGGTCGGTAAAGGAAAGATAATCGTCAGACAGACGGACGATGTGCAGGCACCGGTCCTCCCCCACCTGCCTGTCATATATGAAATACGCGCTGCCGTCCTCGTCCTGAAATACCGTGCTGTCCCGCACAAGCCCCTTTTCGTCGATGGGGCGCGACGCGCCAAGCCAGGTATAGCTTCCGTTGACCCGGTCGCAGACCGCCACGCCCGCCTCCGCGGTTCCTTCTGTAAATCCGTGATCCCCCGGATATTTGACATAATGGCACCACAACACATACTGTCCCGTCGTCCGGTTATACACGATCTTGGGCCGTTCAAAACGCATGGGCGCATATAACGGGCTTTCCGGATCCTGCGAGCAGGCCAGGATCACGCCTTCATATTTCCAGTGATACAGGTCCTCCGACTCGTACATGACCACGCCTTCTGTGGTGGTCTGGCCGCCCAGCCCGTCCCCGGCAAAGGGCAGAGGCCGTAGCGCCTGACCATACCAGTGATATTTCCCGTCCGCATAGATGATTCCTCCGTCGCTGGCATTGATGATATTTCCGTCCGTATCGAACCACTGCACATATTCATCAATCTTTCCATTCACGATCTGGCCGTTTTCCATGGTCTGCCTCCTTCTTTCTTTAAATTCTTCCATCCGATTCCCTTCTCCGGGCCGCTGTCCCGGCGCTGGTTTCAGCATATCTCACTGACACTGCGGGCGCAATATCACTTTTTTCGGAAGCTTTTAATAAATAAGGAAAATTTTCATGAAATGAAAAAGAAGCGTTGTCCCATCCGACTGAACCACCACGTCATGGCCCAACAGTACGCCGGAGCTTCCCGATAACCACATGGCACATGCCAGTCTTTTAAGCGCCGGCGTCTATGACGAAGGCGGCAGTACCCGTCCGGGCCCCTGCCGCCTGAAAAATCTGGTTATCTGCGGAAATGGCATGATCAACGGAAACGGCTTCCGTCTGGCTTACAACGAAGGCCCCAACCATCATGATGCGGGGGGAGGATGTCCCGTCCCCTTTTCCACAAGACAGGCCCCCACCCTGCGCGGCCGCTGTATCCTTCTGCAGAATGCACAAAATGTCTGCGTCCGGGATCTGACCGTCTGCTACGGCCCCTCCTGGACCATCCATGCCATTTACTGCGAACATGTTTCCTTCGAGCATTTACAGATTATCTCAAAGGGAGACGGCACCACAGGCGCGGCGGACGACATCTGTATTCTGAACGGAGACGGTATCGACCCGGACTCCAGCCGGCATATTCAGATCTTCGACTGCGTTTTTCATACCGGAGACGATGCCGTCGCCATCAAATCAGGGCGCAACCGGGAAGGAAATGAACTGGACCTTCCCTCTGCCCACATCCGGGTCACCGACTGCGAAAGTTCCGATTCCAAAGGCGGCTTCTGCATCGGCAGCGAACAGTCCGGAGGCGCGCATGACATTTTATGGCAGAACCTTACCGTGAGCCGCATTTCTGGAGGATGCCTATCACAATTCCAATGCCAATCCGGCGAAAGTCCTGCCGGAAATCTGTCATCAGACCTTTGAAAACATCCGCTGCACCGGGACACATGCTTTCGGCATCCGAATCGTCGGGCTGGAAGACGGAAAGCTTTTTACCCTCCGGAACACGGAACGGATCTCCTTCCGGCAGGATGCCTGTTCAGAAGTTCTAAACCGCCAGTAAACACCATCCGCTTTTATTTTCTTAAAAAAGATGATATCCATCGTTCTGACAGATATCATCTTTTTCATATTTCCCGCATCCCTGATTCTTCGCCAAAAGCGCATCATGTCTGCACGGTTTATCAGGCTTTCTTTTTTCTGTTCCGCTGTATTACCGAGCTTTTAAAGGCCTTATACATGGCCGGGGACAATTCAGGGGCATCTTCATCAAAAACAATCGGCTTTCTCTTTGCTTCTGTTACCTCCTGTAACTGTTCTCTGGTCGGCTTCTGTCCTTTTTCAATAGTGTATGTCCTGATCATAATACAGCCTCCTTTCCGTTTCCGTTGCCACTCTGGCAGAGATTAAGCGGATGTTTTCCTTTCTTTCTGTAAACACTACAAACAATACATCTCCTACACAACCTATCGCTATATATCTATCCTCTTCCATACTATGCTCAAAATCATACATTTCTATATAATTTTCATCTTCAAAGACAAATGCAGCCGTCTCGAATGAAATTCCATGTTTTCTCTGATTTATCCGATTTTTTTCCTCATCCCATTCAAATCTCAACTTTTCGCCCCCCGTTTTTGATCTTTTTTTTATTTTAACATGGAATCCTCTTTTTTTCCATCCTGCAGCAGCTTTAATCGTCGCCAGTCAACCTCTCCCTCATAACCCCATACCACCGCTCTGCGATCTGACGTATCCCTTCCAGCGAAGGATGCGTCAGATCCTGGGAGATCATCGCAGGGTCGTTCAGAAGCTCCAGCCCGTCTGTAAACACCATCCGTTTCCCAACGGCATATTTTTTCACAATGCTCCGGAAATCCGCCGCTTTCTGCGGATCGCTCCCGAAGCAGCCGAAGATGCTGGTCACAAAAACAGGCCGCTCGTCCGCCCCCAGCACCGCCAGAAATTCTCTGACACGCTCCTCAAAGGTCTCCCGGCTGTACTTCTCCAGCATGTTGATGCCAAGCTCCACGGAGGCGAAATCCCAGTCCCGGCGGCTGACGAGATATTCCGCAAGGGCCTTTTCCGCCCGCGCGCTTCCCGCCGAGCCGAGGTTGAGATAATCACAGCCGAATCTCTGCGCGATCCGGAAGGGATAGGTGCAGGGCATGGCGAGCGCCAGGCTTCCGTGGGTGATGGAGGAGCCGTATGCCAGGTAGGTCCTTGACGGATAATCCTCCGGCGACGGCGCTTCCACATCCCCCTCCACGCTAAGATAACAGCAGGTTCCATAGGGCAGGACCACCCGCACCACCTCCGGGTTAAAGGCCAGACCTCTTTCCTGCGTAACCTCTTTCAGGAACGCCAGGTTCTTCGGTTTCTCCACTCTCAGGGCCGTTTCCTGCGTCAGGATCGTTCTGCTGGAATTCTCCCAGCCTCCCTGAAAGGAACCGTAGTAAATATAAGCGGTCTGCGCTTCCGCAGCTTCCTCCGCCCGCAGCCTTATTGTCGCCGCATCTCCTCTGATCTTAAAACGCAGCTCCACGCCCGTGCCGTATGCGGCAACTGCGGAAGCTCCTTCCTCCATCCGTTCCGTCACTGACACCGGGAGCCGGGACATCCGCCAGCCTTTTTCCGTTTCCGTCATTTCCTCCACGTTGTGAAAGTCGATTCCGTCTTTAATCATCCTGTTTCCTCCCTTTTCTCTCTGAGCTTTCCCTGCCGCAATAAAAAAAGGCAGCGGCATATTTTTAAGATACACCGCCGGCCTGTCGTCTGCAATTTCTAAATTTACGGATTTTTTTCTTTTTTTACAAACTGTATGAGAAACGATCCCGCATCACTCATTCCACCATCCCATAGGACGCCATCCGGATCTTCCTGACCGCCTCCGTGGTTCCCGCACCGCACCGCTGGATGAAGTAAAGGACAGCAAGATCATCCGCCGGAGACATGCTCACATAGGTTCCGGTCCAGCCGTCCCAGCCGTATTCACCCGGGCTGGCGTTGGCGCGAAGCGCCGTCTGGTCCGTCAGCACCCGCATCAGGCAGCCATAGCCGTAGCCCCTCAGGGCGTCCCAGTTAAAATCGATCAGCTGAGCCGGGGTGAGGCGGTTCTGCGTCATGAATTCCACCGTCCGTTTTCCCAGGATCCGTCTTCCCTTAAAGCTGCCCTTCTGCAGCATCATGCAGGCAAAATGAGAATAATCCTCCGCCGTGGAAACCAGGCCCGCCCCGCCGGATTCAAAGGCCACGTCCTCTCCGTAGTATTCTCCCAGGTAGCAGCCGGTATAGGGCGAAAGTCTCTTTTCTTCCGCCTCCCACTGATAGATCTGCGCCAGGCGCTCTCTTTTTTCCGCCGGGACGAAAAAGCCCGTATCCGGCATGTCAAGAGGGTCAAACAGCTCCTTTCGCAGAAAATCTCCGAACCGCAGGCCGGAGACGACCTCCGCCACGCCGCCCAGCACATCTGCGGAAAGACCGTACATCCATTTCTCTCCCGGCTGGTTCAGAAGCGGAACCGCGGCGATCCTGCGCAGATATTCCTGCGTATCCACCCGTTCTCCCCGCATCCTCCTTCCGATCAGCTCCCGGTAGATGCCCTCCATTTCCAGGCCGGGCTCCGTGACGCCGCCGGGGCCGGTAATTCCGGAAAGCATGTTCATCAGATCCCAGAGGGTGATCTCCCGGGACGCCTTTTCCAGTCTTCCCGGCCCCTTCCATACCTGCATCCCGGCAAATTGAGGCAGATATCTGCTTACAGGGTCGGAAAGCTCCAAAAGCCCCCGCTCCGCCAGGAGCATGACCGCCGCGGATGTGATGGGCTTGGTCAGGGAAAACAGGCGGAAAATGGTATCCTCCTTCATGGGAAGCTTCTTTTCCAGATCCGCACAGCCGAACGCTCCGGCGTACAGCTTCTCCCCCTTTAAAAGCACCAGCGCGCATGCGCCGGCGATCCGGCCCGCTTCGACCTCCTTCTGAATGATCCGGTCCACCGCCGTTTTGTATTCCTGCCGATTCAACACATTCACCTCTTTCTTCTGTTCCGCCGTCCGGCCTTCCCTCCGCCGTCCGCGCGGCAAAGCGCACCCTGCCAAAGAACCTCTGCCGCCCGGACCGGGAATCCGGCCCGGCTCAGATCTCCGCCGTGTATTCCTTCCTGCCCTCCACATGGGGGATCAGGACCTTTCTGTCCGGATGCCTGATGCGGATGTGATAGCGGCAGCCCCGGAAAAGGCGTTCCACCGTCACGTCCGTCCAGCCCTCCGGCAGGCAGGGGGCGATCTGAAGGCCGTCCCAGACAGGCCGGATCCCCAGCAGATACTGCGTCGCCGCCAGATACATCCAGGCGGCCGTTCCGGTCAGCCAGGAAACGTTGGCCAGACCGAATTTATCGCTCTCCGGGCCAAAGATGTTGGAGGAGTATACATAGGGCTCCGCACGGTATCGCTCCTGTCCGGCCTTTTGCTGCGCGGCCATGGGAAGAAGCTGATGATAGTATTTCCAGGCATTCTCTCTCCTGCCCAGCATGCACTCCGCGATGATCGCCCAGGTATTGGCATGGCAGAACACGCTTCCGTTTTCTCCGCAGCCCGTATTATAATAGGTCAGCGGATCCTCCTTTGACGGATAGTCCTTCATGGCGGGATGGATCTTTTTGATGCCGAGCTCCGTATCCAGAAGCCGCTTTACGCTGTCCATGGCAGCGATCTGCTTGTCCGGATCTCCCAGGCCGCTGATCACCGCCCAGCTCTGGGCATTGAGCCAGATCTTTGCCTGCGGTTCCTTCGCCGAACCGATGAAAACGCCCTCGTCCGTAATGCAGCGCCGGAACCATTCTCCGTCCCAGGCCAGGGTGTTCATCAGCTCCCGCTGTCTCTCATACAGCCTGCGGCATTCTTCGGCAAAAGCGGTCTCCGCCTGCGCGGCGCGTCCATCCTGTGCGGCATGTCCGTCCTGCGCGGTGTGTCCGTCCTGTGACGCGCGTCCGTCCTGCACGGACACATATTTCTGCGCCTCTCCGGAAGCGGCGATCCGCTCCGCCAGCTCCTCCATCATCCGCAGAACCGTGCCGAACTGCATGCCCGTCCAGATGCTCTCGCCCTTTCCCTTCCGGCAGACCTTGTAAAGCATATCGTTCCAGTCGGAGCAAAGCATCAGCGGAAAGCCATGCTCTCCCATATGCTCCTTCGTAAAATCAATGGAACGCTTCATGTGCTCCCATACCGTCGCGCTGCCGCCGTCGTAAAAAGGGATCCGGGTTTTCAGATAATCCAGCCGTCCTTCCTCCACAGCCATATGATACCCATCCATTACCAGCCAGAGATGGTTGTCGGAGTGGATCCTGGTGACCGGCTCCCACCCTTCCGTGGGGAAGAAATAATGGTTGCAGTGCCCGTCCGCATACTGCTGGGTAAACAGCAGGTTCAGCTTTTCCTTCGCCCGCCGCGCGTCCAGAGGGATCATGGCGAGAATGTCCTGGGCCGTGTCCCGCATGCCGACGCCCCGGAAGGTTCCGGTGGCGTAATAGCTGATATTCCGGGAAAACAGGAAGTTGCGTTCCGCCTGGTAAGGGTTCCAGATGTTGATCATCCGCTGCGCGTCCGGGTCGGGGAGGGAACACTGAAATCCCTCAAAGAAGTCCTTCCAGCTTTCCCCAAGTCTTCTCAGCGACTCCTCCGCGAAGCCTTCTTCCCGGCAGTGCTCCACGCTTTTTCTGATCTCTTCTTCCGTCATGGCGCAGCCAAGGTAAACGCAGATTTCCTTTTTCTCTCCCGCCTTCAGCTCCACGGGGATCTGCAGGGCAAAGCAGGGATCTCCGCCGTACATGGTGGAGCCTGCCAGCTCCCCGCGCTCCACTCCCACCGGATCTTCCTCGCTCCGGTAGCTTCCCACAAACACGTCCCTGTCACAGTCAAAGGAACGGATCGGCGCATTGCAGGCAAAATAGACCAGAGGCGTCTCATCCGGCTTCGGCTGATCCTCCACCCCGTAGCGGTACACCAGAATGTCGTCCATATTCCAGGCGGAAAGCTGATGTTTGTTGTAGCACTGCCACTGCAGCTCCCGCATGAATTCCATCATGCCGAGCTCCACATAGGGAAAGAGGGTCAGCTGTCTGTCCCGCCCGGAAGAAAGCTCCAGCCTCCAGACCATCGCATTCTCCATGGGGCTGACGAAGCAGGTTTCTCTCACCCGAAGCTGGTCCCGCTCCGCCTCGTATCTGGTATAGCCCATGCCGTGGGCGGCTTCCCATTTCTCCGGCTTTCGCGCACAGGGCTCGCAGGTGGGGCTCCAGACCTGATTTCCCTCTTTGATATAGGTATAAAAACCGCTTCTGTCCGTGGGCAGGTGAAAAAAGCGGTAATGATTGATCCGCCAGATCTGCGGGGACTTGTAAAAGGCGACGCCGCCTCCCGCCTGGGAGATCATGGCATGGAAGGTCCCGTTGGACAGATAGTTCATCCAGGGCGTCGGCGTTCTGTAATCGTCTATCAGGATCTCTCTCTTCTCATCGTCAAACCGGTACATTTCCCGCTCCTTTCACACAGCGCAGCCACTCGCCTGCCAGCAGCCCGTTCCCTGCCGGCGTCAGATGAATGCCGTCCACCGACCAGAAGCTGGCCGGGGCCCTCCGGCAGGCATCCTCGAACAGCTGTCTTGAGGGCACCAGCACAGCTCCGTACTTTTCCGCAAGCATTCCGACGATATCCGCCTCTTTTCGGATGCGTCCGTACCATACCTCCCAGTTTTCGATGATATCCGTGCCGTAGGATACCTCCTCCGGCTTCAGGCGGCACAGGAAGGGCTCGCAGAGCACCAGCGCCGCGTCCGGTCTTGCCTGCTTCACCTCATACAGCATCCTGTCGTAGATGAAGCCGAATTTTTCCGGATCCGCGCCCTTATTCATGCGCAGGTCAAATCCCACGTCATTGACGCCGCAGAGGATGCTGAGCACCTGAAAATCCACATTCAGCGTATCCTCGATCCATCTGGCGTACAGATCCATGATCCGGTTTCCGTTCACGCCGTGGTTCAGCACCCGGACATCGGGATTTTCACTCATCAGAACCTGAGCGATGTGATTCACATATCCTACTCCCAGAAACCGGTTCGGGTCATTTCCGGGCTCCTTGTCCCGGCAGGCATCCGTCAGGGAATCTCCCTGAAAAAGTACTGTCGTCATTCTTTTTTCCTCCATTCTCAGACTTCCGGAACATCCCCGGGCGGGAGCCGGCACATTTTCCGTTTTTTTCATTCCGTCGGTTCCACCACGCAGTTTCCGTACATATGGGCCGCCGTCAGAGGCGTCACGGAATGAAACAACGTACAGGGATAGCGATACTTTTCCAGCTCCGGAAGTCTCAGTTCCGCCTCCAGCCAGAAATGCTTCGTATCCGGCTCCAGCCCGAGCTGTGAAAGCTCCACCTCCGCTTCCCCGCATCCGCCGGGAACCGTCACGCTCCGGATCTCCTTTACCTTCGGTTCGTTTTTAAACACCAGCGTGATCTCCAGCGGGCAGCGAAGCTGCGGCGCGGCCTCATATCCGCCGTTTCGGTACAGCACCGCGGGCACCACGCCGAAATCCGTCTCCTCCACGGAGAATACCGCTTCTCCCTCCTGTCTGGGCACCGGCTGCGCCGCATGCAGGATCAGGCTGCAGTCCTCTCTTTTCAGAAGCTCCGAGGAAAGATGCAGTCTGTCGTTTCGGATTCCCATCCGGAGGCTTCCCGGCCGTTCACCGAAATAATTTACGAAAGGAAGGCAGACCGCCTTTTTCTCCTCCCATTCCCGAAGCACACAGTCCAGCGCAAGATACTGCCACGCGCACCGGATCTCCGGATCCTCCGACTGCAGCGCCAGCACATATTTTCCGGCGCTCAGACGGACAGGACAGGCGATCCTTACCTCTTTTCCCGCGGGAAGCCGTACCGTCCTCTCGCTCCTGTCATACTCTCCCAGATGAGCCGGGGAGATCTCCAGCCGGATCTTTTTTTCTCTCTCCTCCTGCGAAGGATTCGTAAGGCTCAGGACCACCGTTCCCGCATAGGAGCCGTCCTCCTGCAGAGTGAATGGACCGTCCGTTTCGAGACGGGTACGGATCATGGAAAGCGGCTCCGCTTCCGGATCCTTCCGGAAGGCTACGCCGTTTACGTGCTCCAGACACAGCAGGCCGCAGCTTTCCGCGTCATGGACGGTTTTTCCGAGGATCTTTATCTTTTCAAAGCGCACGCCCTGAATATCGTGCTGCGCGCTGTAGCCCTGCAGCCTGGAATCCGACAGCAGCCTGTCCAGACCGGGACGGCCGTTCACCTGGATATTGGAAAACGTGATATTGCGGATATCTCCCATCCGGTTATCCCGGTTCCAGTAGGAGGGCGCGATCCGGATGTCGAAAAGCTGGGCGCCCGGCGCGTCCTCGATGCGGATGTTGTCAAACACGATATCTTCCACCCTGGCCCGGTCCCCGTGGTGGATCCCCATCAGCGGATATCCGGTGGGAGAATGCAGCACATCGATGTTCTCAAACCGTACGCCTCTCACATGATCCGCCCGAAGCTCCACGCCCACCTCCATGGGCCTTGCGAAATCATTCCACAGGATACAGTTCCGAAATACGACGTTTTCCACATCTCCGGTATCCAGCGCCTTAACGACGAGTGAATCGTCCCACACCCGGGTGAATACGCCCTGCACCAGCACATTTCGGGAGCCGCACACATCCACCCCGTCGGAATTTCCCCGGCAGCCTATGATCTTCACATTATCCACCAGAACGTTCTCACAGCCGTTGATCCGCAGGCTCCAGTCGTTGCTGTCCATGATGGTGATGTCCCGGATCGTCAGATCCTTACAGTACATGGCGTTGACGCAGCGCTGATAGACGTTTCTCATCTCCAGAGGATATTTCTCCATGGTGAGCACGCCGTAGCCGCAGACCGTCACGCGGTCGCAGTGATCCAGGTCCAGCTTTCCGTTCACATAAGCCCCTTCCTCCAGATACACCACCGTATCATCCTGCGTGACCGTAAGGATTCCCGCATCATGCACTCCCGCGGGGAAGTAGAGAAGCCTTCCCTCCTCCTTTTCCTTCTCCCAGCAGCCCGGCGCGTCCTCATATGCCGGTTTTTCCGCCAGAACCAGCAGATTATCCCGGCAGGATCCGTTGATCTCCAGGGAAAATTTTACCGGCCCGTCCAATCGGATCCGGATTGTCCCGTCCTTCAGCTCCGGCTTCAGCCCCAGGCTGAGCGGCCGGATCACGGCGCTGTGCACTGCTGCGGCGCTTCGTACCGTCAAAAACGTCGTGCCGCTTACGGGAAACTGCACATACTCCATCTTCCGGTTTTCCAGATAGGGGGACGGATAGATGGAGGCCGTCCTGATCTTCAGCTCCGTATCGTCCTGATATACCTTATAGTTCATCTTTACCTCCATGCCGAAGCGTCGCAAATCCGCCTCCAGGCTTATCATACAAAAGGCGGAAGAGGCCTCTTTTACTCCTCTCCCGCCCGCAGTCTGCGGATCCGCCGCGGCCCTGCCGGCCGCGGCCTCCGCCTGTTTCAACTCATTTTACGGCTGTTCTTTTCTTACCAGGAAGTAATATTGTTGGCTTCCACGTATGCGTCGATCTGGCTCTGAAGCTCTGCGATCAGGGTATCTACTCCGGCGGCCTTGCGTTCCGCAATCCACTGATCCAGTGTAGCTTCCCAGTTGTCTCCCGTATAGCCCTTGCTGATCATTGCGCCATACTCGTCGTCGATGGCCTTCAGCGCCGCACAGATGTCCTGAACGTTGCTGTTGTCAAAGGTAAAGTTGTTGAACGGGCTTACGATTGCATCCTTTTCCTGCTCCAGCAGCTCGTCATAGTAGCCGGGGGTGTCCGCCTGAGTCACCAGGGAATTTTTACAGGTTCCGACAGTCCATTTCCAGAGGCCGTAATCTGCATCGGAAGTTCCCTGCGAACCGTAGGATGTGGTGATCGTTCCGTCGCCGTTGTCTGTATAATGTTCGCCTTCCACGCCGTAGATCAGAAGCTGATACAGTTCCGGCTCGGTATACAGGGCGTTCAGCACCATCATTGCGCGCTCCGGCTCATCTGCGCAGTACGGAATCGCCATGGCGCTGGCATCACCCTTGCTCATGTAGCCCTTGTCCTCGATCTGTATCAGGGAAATGTCCACACCTGCCTGGGCGGTATACATATCAGCCGTGCTGGGCGTCAGATCGTTATGCACGTCGATCACTGTGGTATTGGGAGTAAATTCACCGCCGGTCACAAAGCTTAAGGTTCCCTTTTCCAGAGAAGCGATATCGGAACGAATATATCCCTTTTTGTAGAAGTCGGCGGTATTCTCCGCAAACACACGGTAGTAGTCCGTATCAATGGCATCGATAACCGTAAAGGTATTATCCTTATGCACTACGCCCACATTGTTGTCACGGATCTGAAGGCTGTTCTCAGAGGAGAAATGCTGTGCATAGCACCAGTCATAGAAAATACCGGTGTTCATGCCCGCATACAGCTTATCATTGTCCTGAAGTGCCTTAAAATAAATGTCCAGCTGATCAAACACAGCCTGAAAATCATCAGTAGAGGAATAATCATTCCACCATTTGGATACGACCGCCTGTGTATCCTCCAGCCAGGTATCTCCAGCCAGCTGAGCGAACTCCGTAGGAATCTTGAAGGCGCGCACATTGCTGTACAGGCCCTGCCAGCTGATCAGATAATAAAGCAGATCGTCTTCGGCATACCGGTGCATGTCCAGAATTTCGTCTCCCAGTTCCTCCCTGATGCCCTGGCCATACTGATCCACCAGATCATCCAGCGGCATCAGATTTCCATCCTTGATATCATCCGCAATCGTTCCGGTCACCCAGCTTGCTACCCAGGCAAGGTCAACACCTTCTCCGGAAGCCAGCATCTGGTCGAATTTTTCCGGATACTCGGTCGTAGTCATACAGGTGATCTCCACCGTCGTATTGGGTACATATTCCTGAAGCTTTTCATTGAACAGTTCCCATACCTCATCGGAATCCTTCTGCTTTCCGGGGCCTCCAAGCCACAGCTGAATGGTCACAGGCTCCAGCTCCTCTGCCGCCGCCTGTTCGCTTCCCGCTTCGGTCTCCGCTGCTTCCGTGTCCGCTGCGGCAGCTTCCGTGCTCTCCTCTGCCGTCACCGCCTCAGACGCTGTACCAGCGCTGCTCCCGCAGCCGCCCAGACATGCCGCAGCCGTCATGACCGCCGCCAGAAACAGACTTATTGCTTTCTTTCTTTTCATTACTCATCCTCCTTACTCTTTATCTATCCCATCAACAACCCGTTACAGGCCGTGATTTTCTTGCCTGACTCCGTCCGCACGCCAGCCGGCCTGCAGCGGATATACCCTCTTTTTCTGTCCATCAGGCTGTTAGCCTTTCACTGCTCCGATAGTCAGGCCCTGTGAAAAATACTTCTGGAAGAAAGGGAATACCACCAGCATCGGACCCGCTGCCACCACGCAGAGCGCAAATTTCAGAGATTCGCTCGGCATGTCGCTGACTCCCATAGTCACGTTTCCCATGGCTGTCTGAGAAAGATTTTTCAAAAATTCCGCCTCATCCATCAGCCTCTGCAGCAGATACTGCAGGGTATAGAGGTTTTCATCCCGGATGTAGATCATTGATGTGGTATAATCGTTCCACTTGCCTACCAGCGTCATAAATCCGAGCGACGCAAACACAGGCGTTGACAACGGGACCACGATCTTAAAGAAAATCGTCAGCTCCTTCGCTCCGTCCAGATGGGCCGATTCAAACAGCGATTCCGGAAGTCCCTTGAAAAACGTTCTGAATACCATGGTATTCCATGCGCCTCCGGCAATGCCGGGAAGGATATATACCCAGAAGCTGTTGCTGATACCGTAATACTTGGCGTACACGATATAATTGGGGATCATGCCCGCCGAAAACAGCATGGTAAAGAAAATAATGATCGTAACCGGCTTGCGGAACCGGAAGTTGCTTCTGGAAAGCGGATACGCCGCCATTCCGGCAACCACGCAGGCCAGCAGCGTTCCGATCCCGGCCTGAGCAAAAGTCACGATGTACGCCCGCACCATGCGCGCTCCGTTATGAAACGCCGACTGATAGGCCTGCGTGGTAAATTCCTTCGGGATCAGGCTGAATCCCTTCCCCGCAGTCAGCCAGCTCTCGCTTGTGAAGGAGGCCGAAACCACCAGCAGAAGCGGGATAACGAAACAGGCGCACATCACGATAAAAAACAGATTCAATATAATATCAAAGGTCCGATGCTTTTTTTTGCTGATATTTGTGTTATTCATGCCGCGCCTCCTAAAACATGGAATTGTCCGGAGAGATCTTCCTGACGATCAGGTTTGTGCCGAGCACGAGAATCATTCCCACCACAGACTGTACCAGTCCTACCGTCGCCCCCATGGCATAAGTCCCATTCTGAAGCGCCCTGTACACATAGGTGTTCAGAATATCCGTTGTTTCATACAGGATCGTAGAATTTCTCGGGATGATATAAAACAGGTCGAAGTTTCCATTGATCAGGCTTCCAGCGCCCAGTATGGTGAAAATGCATACCAGAGGAATCAGGTGTGGAAGCGATATGTAACGCATCTTCTGGAACCGGTTCGCTCCGTCAATCTCCGCCGCCTCATACAGGGAAGGATCGATTCCCATGAGAGAAGCAAAATACATCATGGATCCCATTCCGATTCCCTTCCAGATATTCACAATGGTCAGAATCGCCGGCCAGTAGCCGGGTTTCATGTAGGCATCCACCGTCTGCGCCCCGAACAGGCTCAGAATCTGATTCATCAGACCGCCTCTGGGGCTCAGCACCGCATAGGTCACATATCCTACGATAACCATTGACATGAAATTGGGAAATGTGATGATCGTCTGATAAGTCTTTAACGCCTTCCTGCTCCTGACTTCAAAAAGCAGCAGCGCGATGATCATGTTGGTGATTGGGCCTATGATCATGAACCAGGCGCCGTACGCCACCGTGTTGCGCAGGATCCTTCCCATGGAAGTGGAGGTCACCATCCATTTAAAATTCTCCAGTCCCACCCAGTCGCTTCCCAGAATCCCTCTGCTGAACTTATAGTCCTTGAAGGGGATCGTAATCGCAACTCCCATCGGAATATAATTGAACAGAATATATGCTGCCAGAGCGGGAACGCACAGAAGCAGCAGCTCCCAGCTCGCCTTGTCTTTCCAGATACTCTTTTTTCTCATGGTATACGTGCCGCTTTTCTTTTTTCTTACCGTGTTTCCTCCCATTCCTCATCACCTCTCAAACCAGTTTCTTTTGCGCCGTTTCCTTTTCGTTGATTTTATTATGCACTTCCCTGCCTTTCCTCTCAACCGGGTGAGAGGACATGGCAGTAGAAAAAGAGGACAACCCTTCCGGCCGAAGGAATTGTCCTCTTTTTCTGAGCTGCATTTTTCCTGTTCTATCTGCGCTCCCTGTTATACTGTTTTTTATACGGTCCTGAAATGAATCGTCACGCGAATTCCGCCTTCCTCCGATCTGCTCACGGAAAGACCATACTCCTCTCCGAAGATCAGTTTCAGACGCTGATCCACGTTGCGCATCCCGATATGGCGGCTCCGGGTGATGGAGGATTCATCCAGCTGCTCTGTCAGCTTTTCCAGATCCTCATCTGAAATCCCCATTCCGTTATCGGTCACATACAGATAAATGTCCTCTCCCTTCTTCTCTCCCCGCAGCCAGATCCGTCCGTCGCTCCGCTTATGTGCCAGGCCATGCTGAATCGCATTCTCGATCAGCGGCTGCAGGGTCAGCTTGACGATCCGTTCCCGGTTCAACTCCTCCGGGATCTCCTGGTACAGACTCACTCTGCCGTGATAGCGAAATTCCACAAGCTTTACATAAAGCTTCACATGCTCCAGCTCCTCCTCCAGAGGAACCAGATAGTTTTCCGTAGCAAGACTGATCCGCATCATTTTTCCCAGGGTATAGATCATTTCCGTAACCCGGTTGTCTCCATTGAACAGAAGCGCCGCCGTATTTCCGATGACCTCCAGAGTATTAAACAGGAAATGTGGATCGATCTGGGTCTGCAGGGCGCATATCTGTGCATTATGCAGGCTGACCAGCCGTTCGCTCACCTGCTCATTCAGATCATCCCTTTCTTTTTTCGCGGAAAGGATGCTCCTCTGAATGGCTTCGATCTCATCCACATGCTCCTTTCTGTCCCACTCTGTCAGCATGGACATGTCAGCGAGCAGATGAATGGTCTTGCGGATCGGGCGGTATACCCATACAGCAAGAAGGCTCGCCAGGAGCAGGCAGACCACGCTGATGAGAACTGCGATATTCCTCATCCTGCTGTCCGCAGCCCGGTTCTGTTCCGCGAACCTCTCCATGGTGCTCAGATACAGATATCGCAGTCCGTCATCCTCAGAACGAATCTCTGATACCACATAGCTGGTATCCCACAGCGTACACACTCCGGAAAAGGTTTCCTCCCGGCCCGTCAGCCTTCTGAGCTCATCCAGCTCCGTTTCCTCCTGAAGCAGCCGATATTCATCGCTGTAAACCAGCGTTTCCATATCGTCGTCAAAGATCAGAAGTCTGGGGCCATAATCCGTATTCCGGTACCGGCCGCTTCCGATATAATCCCCCAGCTTTTCCACATCAATATTGATCGCCACGAGTCCCGCATTGTTTCCCCTTCCCAGGCTGACCGGATACAGGATGCTCAGAAGATAGGGATAATGATTATTTTTGATTCTCGGAAGTAGTTCAATCCGTTCCGGCATGTCACTGGAAAAGGCATCCAGTACCTCTTTGTCCTGAAATTCCCCGTATCCGGAAACGCCCAGCTCTGATACCACCTCCTGTGGTTCCGCAAAATACAGATAGATCGAATCGATGTAGTCGTTTGCATTCCGAATAAGGGCCAGCATCTCGATCAGGCTGTCCAGCGTTCCTGTGGTATCATCATTTACCGAAGCCCTGGTGGCAAGATACTGGACATTGCTGTTTCTGGAAAGGCTGGAGGCCATATTTTTCACAGAAAGGATCACAGAATTCACATTATCATAGGCCTGTACGAGCGACGCCTCGTTTCTTCGCAGGATCTCCTGCCTGGTATTTTCCCGAAGCTGTCTCCCATACCAGAAGGACAGCCCTGTTGCCGGAAGCACCAGGCAGACGAACAGCAGCAGGAAATATCTCACCAGAATCCGGCTGAACCGGTAATCCTTCAGATAGGACAATCCCCGCCGAAAGCGTCCGGAGAAAGAATCCTCCCTGTATTTTTTTCTTTTCCTTTCCGAAACGGTTTCTCTGTCTTTTTTCATGCTTCCGCCTGTCTCCGTCTCTGATACTCCCTCACCGTACAGCCCACTCTCTTTTTAAAGATCTGCTGAAAATATTTTTCATCATGATATCCCACTGCCGCCGGGACATCCGCCGCATCCATCCCTTCTTCGTCCATCAGCCGCATGGCCCCCTCGATCCGCACCCGGATCAGATAATCGGTAAAGGTTTCGTTCATCTCATTCCGGAATCTCCGAATGAAATGTCTGGGGCTCAAATGGACGAAATCCGCCACATCGCGGTAGGTGAAATCATCTCCCAGATGATTGTTGATATAATTGCACGCCTTTGAAATGCTGTCGTCCGCCGCCGGCCGTTCCGTTTTCACAAGCCCGCGCGATACCAGCTCATCGTTCAGCCTCCTCAGAAGCGCGATCAGTCCCTGCGGGCCGTCTTCCCCCTCCCCGGAAAGCGGAACCGTCTTCAGCTGCTCCCCGAAGCGTTCCGCCAGATCCGGAGCCCTGTTCACCAGACGTACCTGCAACTGATCCAGGAGTCTTTTGGCCAGGATCTCCCGGATCTGCGCGGGGGCATCGCTCATCAGTGGCTTCAATTTGGCGTAGGCCAGCCAGGTTTTTTCTCCTTCGCCCATAACGGAGCCCGCCACTCCTCTGGTAAGAGAAAGGATCTGGTCGTACTCCTCCTCTCCAAAACTCTGCAGGAGCTGCTCCTCATGCGCAGCCTCATCCATCTCCACCTTGATCTGGGCGAAAACATTTCTCAGCTTTTCATAGTCGATGGGTTTAAGAAGATATTCGTATACATGGCACCGCATGGCCTCTCTGGCATATTCGAACTCCCGATAGCCGGACAACAACACCACCTTCATCCAGGGATATTTCTCCCGCTTTTTCCAGGAGCTTCAGCACATCGCTCCCGTCCTCCAGCAGGGCAGCTACCTCAAATCCCATGGCATTCCAGTCGTTGCGGTAATACAGTCCGGCCCGAATCAGGGGCTCGTCATCCGCAATGATCACTCGATACATTGTCGTTCCTCCGTTTCATATCTCCGCCCGAAGCTGCTTCCCGGCCGTCCATCTTACCAGAATGCCGCCCCGTATACCCCGGCCGCATCCGCCCCCCAGCTTCTCAGGATGGAAAGCCTTACCTGCAGGATCTCATCCCCTTCCAGTTCAAATACCACATGTCGTCTCCAGTTATCTCTAACCTGCCAGACTACACTGCGTTCTCCCGAAGCATCCCGATATATCACAGTCACGTCAAAATCCCGCGCCAAGCAGTCCGGCAACCCGTCCAGAGGCTCCTTCGTCAGATCCGTATCAAAGGTAAAGGCCAGGTGTCCCGCCTTCACCTGCTGCTTTGCGGTCAGCGTCAACACGGCAGGAAATCCCTTTTCTCCTATCCAGACATTTGGCTGCCCATACGGACGGCCATGAGGAGAAAGCACCTTTTCTGCAGAGTACAGCCTCTGCTCCGGTATCAGGCCACAGAACGCAATATTCTCCTCCCGGTTGTACCGGTGATCCAGATACCGGTATCCGGTTTCCGGAACCAGCGGCACACTGTCATGATTACATGTTCCGCAGTTTCCTTCCGGAAACAACCGGAGTGTCACTGCGCCGGTCAGACTTTCCCGACACATTCCCACCTCCAGCGCTTCATTCACCTCAAGTACCAGATATATTTTGCCGTCCCTGCCTGTCTGCGCGTCTGTCCTCAGACTCATCCATCCGGAAAAACCTGCCGGGACCGTGCAATCCCTTCTCTGGGTTCTTCTCTCCGGAAGGAAGGTTTCCCTATGATCTCCCTCCAGAATAACATACCCGAGGATCTGATCCACATCCGTCGTATTCCTAAGCCACACGCTAATGCTTTCCAGCCGATCCGTTTCCATCATCAGAGCAAGCCCCAGATTCATATCGAGCCTTCGCCGGAGAAATATTTCCGTATTCTCAAATCGCTTTTCACTGTCCGCCGATGCAGTAAAACAGTCTGTAAGCCGTCCACTGTCCACATACCCGAGTATCGTCTGGTCCGCTCGTACAAGCCTGTCCTGCAGCATACGGCAGTGATCGGAAGCAAGCTTTCGCGGCGTTGTCTGAAGTTCTTTACAGCAGGCTGCCGCTGTTCCCACTGCCTGCCCCATACAGCCACAGGTCGCCATCACCCTGGTGGATCCCAGCGCAATATGGGATACACTCACATCCCTTCCGGCAAACATCAGATTGTCGATATCCCGGCTGTATAGACAACGGAACGGAATCTGATACATACCTGTCACAGGAATGAAATCCGTGGCCGGAGCCGGATCATAAATGCCTCCCGGCGCATGGACGTCCATGGGCCAGCCGCCGACGCATACCGCGTCCTCAAAGCTTCTTTTCTCCTCGATGTCGTTCTGCGTCAGCACATAATCTCCCAGAAACCGTCTGGATTCCCGCGCGCCGGATTTTGCATATACCCGCTTCAGTGCATAGTTTTCCGCCTCCGGATATTTTCCGCTGTTTTTGATGTAATCCCATATCCCGTAGACCAAACGCCGCAGTTCCAGGTCGATGTCCTCGCTGTCATAAATGATATCCATCTGTCCGCCGTATTCAAAAGACCAGTGCGCGCCCTTCACGGAGAGCCCCCGGTAATAGCCTGGACGATTGATATTCTTGATAAAATCCATATTCTTCACATTCCTGGCAAATGCCGGAGGCGTGAAGGTGACCTTACGCCCACAGTCTATCGTCTCAAAATAGAAGGTATTTCCCATGGTACAGGAATCTGCTTCATCCGGCGCTTTTCTTTCGTGAAAATCCCCCTTTCCTTCTCTTCCTTTCGTATAATGCGCTCCTGCCTCAAATGCCAGTACGCCGTTTCCGGTCGCGTCGATATACATCGGGCTGACCAGCTCAAAAACTACATTGCTGACCGCATGTCTTGCAAGGCAACGGCATATTTTTCCATTTTCCACATCGCAGCTAAAAATCCCAGTGTTCAGAAGCAACGTAATATTTTTCTCTTCATAGATCATGTCGAAATAAACGGCATCCAAAAGTGCCAGACAGTCATACCCGCCTCCGCGGTTATAGGCCTCCATCCGAAGCCGGATTTCCTCTGAAAGGCCACCCTCCCTGGCATAGATGGACGCGTTCAACCCCTGATGGCTCGCTCCATTCATTGGGATTCCAATTTCACTGGAGGCATTTCCGCCCAGTACGGACCGGTCATTGACCAGCACCACCCGAAGTCCCTCTCTTGCAGCCGCTACGGCGGCACATATTCCGGCAATTCCTGCTCCCGCCACTGTCAGATCGCTCTCTATGCGCCGTATTTTTTCTCTGTATTCCACGCCGTTCATTTCCCCTGAATCTCCTTTCTTCCGACTAGTCAGAATTATGTTTCAGTATATCCTTGATTCAGGGAAACTTCAATATAAGAAAATTCCGTAAAAATATAAAAATCGTACTCTTGCTAAAAATCCCGCCGCTTCATTCCTTCCTTTTCGTTTACAGCACAACCTCAATCTTCACCGGCCGTATACCCGTAAGAAAGGCGCTTCTCTCATCCGGCTGGCTGGTTCCGATGTACAGGCTGAAATGGGTTCCGTCCACATATCTCCTGCCTTCCTCGTCCACAATGGTAAAGGCAGAGGCAGGGATCGTCAGGCTCACTTCCTTTTTCTCTCCCGCCTTCAGGCTCACTCTGGTAAAGGCGCAGAGGGAAGGATGCAGCGGGGCAAACGCGGAATCCTCCGCATGGATGTAGGCCTGAAGCACCTCGTCCGTATCGTATGCCCCGGTGTTTTCCAGCACTGCCTTCACGGCAAAATTCCCGCCCTGATCCGGCACATCCGTTTTCGATATTCCCTGTCCCGCCTTCTCTAAAGCGGACAGCGCAGGCACTTCCGCCAGAACAGCCTCCCGCACCTCAACACGGCCATAGGTCAGGCCGTAGCCAAAGGGATACAGGGGCTCCTTTTCCAGGTAGCGGTAGGTCCGTCCTTTCATGGAATAGTCCTCGAAGGCCGGAAATCCATCCAGATCCCGGTAAAAGGTAACCGGAAGCTTTCCGGAAGGGGAGCAGGAGCCGAACAGAATATCAGCTGCCGCCTTTCCGCCTCTTGCGCCGGGATACCAGACCTGAAGAATGGCGTTCACATGCTCCTCCGCAAAATTCAGATCCACCGCGCTTCCGGTGAGTACGCACAGAACCACGGGCTTTCCGCAGCCTGTCACCGCCTCAAGGAGCTCCCTCTGGACCTCCGGCAGCTGCAGATCCGCCTTGTCGCCGGAAGCGTAGCTGTTTCCGGTATCTCCTTCTTCGCCCTCCAGAGTCTCGTCCAGTCCCAGGCAGAGGATCACCACATCACTGTGTTCCGCGACCGTAAGCGCCTCCGAGATGCGGTCCTGTCTCCAGCCCAGGCCTTCCACCCGGTCCTTATACAAGTGGCAGCCCTCGGAATAAAATACGCGCACGTCCTCTCCCACCGCGTCCTGAATGCCTTCCAGCATGGTGATATAGCGGGAGGAGGTTCCGTGATAATTTCCCACCAGAGGGCTTCTGCTGTCAGCGTTCGGTCCGATCACGCCGATGGTCTTCAGCCTGTCCTTTTGAAGCGGCAGGGTGCCGTCGTTTTTTAAAAGCACCATTCCCTCTCTGGCGATTTTCTGCGCCAGTTCCAGATGCTCCCGGCATTCCACAACCTCATAGGGAATTTTGTCATACTCCGTTTCCGTAAAGCAGCCGAGCATATAGCGGGTGGTGAACAGCCGCTCCGCCGCCTGCGTGATTTCTTCTTCCGTCACAAGTCCCTGCTCATATGCTTTCAGAAGATGCAGGTAGGTGACGCCGCAGTTCACATCGCAGCCTGCCTTCAACGCCATCGCCGCAGATTCCTCCGGCGTTTTGGTCACGCAGTGATGCTCATGAAAATCCTTAATGGCCCAGCAGTCCGACACAAAATGTCCCTCAAAGCCCCATTCTCCTCTCAAAATCCCCCGGATCAGCGTATTGCTGCCGCAGCAGGGCTCCCCGTTGGTCCGGTTATAGGCACCCATGACGGCCTCCACCTCACCTTCCTTCACACAGGCCTCAAAGGCGGGAAGGTAGGTCTCGTACATGTCCTTTTTCCCCGCGACGGCATTGAATTCATGGCGCAGCCCCTCCGGCCCGGAATGCACCGCGAAATGCTTGGCACAGGCGGCCGTTTTCAGATATTCTCCCTCTCCATCCCCGGCAGTTCCCTGCAGGCCCTCCACATAGGCCACGCCCATGCGGGAGGTCAGATACGGGTCCTCTCCGTAGGTTTCATGTCCCCTCCCCCATCTGGGGTCCCGGAAAATATTCACATTCGGGGACCAGAAGGTGAGGCCCTTGTAAATATCCCTGTCATGATGCTTTGCGTATTCGTTGTATTTGGCGCGTCCTTCCGTCGCCACCGCATCTCCAATGGTGCGGAGCAGCTCCTCGTCAAAGGCTGCCGCCATTCCGATGGCCTGCGGAAAGCTGGTTGCCACACCTGCCCTCGCCACGCCGTGAAGCGCCTCGTTCCACCAGTTATAAGCCGGAATCCCCAGCCTGGGGATCGCGGGCGAATCATACCGAAGCTGTGAGGCCTTCTCCTCCAGCGTCATCTGCGATACCAGTTCCCTTGCGGCCGCTTCGGCCTTCTTTCTGTCTCTCATTTTCAGTCTTTCCTCCTCCATGCCGCCACGTCCACGGCACTTCCTTTCTGTTTCTTTTTAACAGATCCAGTATATCCCTTTTCTTCCGCAGCTGCTTCCGAAATATGGCTTTTTGCCGGTCAAATTGTGCGATTTGCAGGACCTCCTCATTCTCCCTTCTTCCGGCATTTTCCCAGGAAACGCATCAGCGCAGCTGCTCCTGCCGTGGCGGCGCCGATTTTCACCAGAGCGGAGTAGGCATCCGTATACTCCATGATGATTTCCCAGGATTCCCCGGCCACCCTTCCCAGCAGCACCAGCAGGGTATCCCAGATCAGACTGCCGGTCAGGGTGTAAACGGTGAAGCGGCCCGCCTTCATACCAGCCATTCCGGCCGGAATGGATATGAGACTGCGGACGATGGGGATACAGCGGCCGAAGAATACCGCCTTTTCTCCCTTCTTTTCAAACCAGGAAAACGTATCTCCCACCTCTTTTTCCTGAAAGCCGAGCCGCTTCGCCAGCTTTCCGGAAACGAGCCTCTGCATGCGCGCGGGGCCAAACAGGCGGCCCAGGCCGTACAGCAGCCAGGCTCCTGCCAGAGAAGCCGCGGTGGATGAGACGATCACCCCGATGACGGTCAGCCTGGTGCAGGTCGTCAGAAACCCGCCGAAGGTGAGGATCACCTCCGACGGGATCGGCGGAAAAATGGTTTCCAAAAGGATCAGCAGTCCAATCCCCGGATAACCGAATTGATTCATGATATTCTGCACCAGCTTCTGCATAGACCGGTCCCTCTTTCCGTCTTTTCCTCTGTTTCCAGTCTATGCGTCTTCGGGAATGTCCCATGCCCCGCTTGGGCAGCCTGTATGGTCACTCCGGAGCAGGTCTCCCTCATTCTTCCTGCGGCTTCCCCGCCGTTTCGGCATCTTCCTCCAGGTACCCCTTCAGCCTCAGATATGCGATGATCAGTTCCACCGCCCCATCCACTCCCGTCTGAGAGGTATTGATCATCAGGGCCTTGTTTTTCTTGTCTCCCCAGATCTCGTCTGTATAATACTGATAATAATTTCTGCGGATCTTTTCCGTCTTGCGGATCATCTTGGCAGCCTTCTGCCTGTCCCCCAGGTGGTACATCCGCTTAATACGGCGGATCTTGTCCTCCATATTTGCGTAAATGAACACGTTCACCACATCATCCTGATAGGCCAGAATCACATCGGCACACCGGCCCACTACCACGCAGGACTCCTCCCTGGTCTTGTGCAGAATGAAATCCGCCTGCATGTCGAACAGCTTTTCATTCAAGTTCTCCGATTCAAAATCATAGGGGATGAGCGTCTCGCGGAAGGGAGAGGACTTGACCTCGTCCTGATTCATCAGATCTTCCACGCTGATTCCGCTTTTCTTTGAAATTTCATTCAAAATGATCCGGTCAAGAAAGGTAAAGCCCAGCCGCTCAGCCAGCTTCTCCCCCACCTCATGACCGCCGCTTCCATATTCCCTTCCAATGGTAATTGTAACCTTCCTCATACCCACCTCTCCTTTCTGCCGCCGCAAGGCGGCATATCGTTCAATGAAGGATCATCCGTTCTCTGTCTGCGGCGCCAACTCCTCTGCCGGAAGATCAGAGGTACAGTGTCCGCATTTTACGGCATCAGCCGGTATCTCGCTTTTGCAGTAAGGACAGATTTTTGTTTTGGGCTTTGCGGGTTCCTCCTCCTTTTTCTTTTTGAAACCCAGCTCCGATATTTTGTTGATCGCTTTTACCAGCAGGAAAATCACAAAGGCCATGATGAGGAAATTGATTACAGCCGTGACAAAGGCGCCATAACGAATTTCCACATCATTGATTTTCAGGACCAGATAGCTCAGATCCATATTGGCGACCAGCCCCAGCAGAGGAGAAATCACGTCATTGACCAGAGAATTCACGATCGCCTGAAAGGCTGCGCCCACGATAACGCCGACCGCCATGTCGATCACATTTCCCCGCATGATAAACGTTTCAAATTCCTTCAGCAATTTTTTCATCTCAGGTCCCTCTCTTTCCGCCACTGGGCGGCCTTTTTCCGGTCTCTTCCATGTGTCTTTATTGTATCACGAAACGACAGATGCTCCAAGAAGGAACTTCGGTTTTCTGTTAGGTCCCCCTTTTTTGTGGTATACTGTAAGGGCGGATGCCTCTGTGTCCCTAAAAGGCATCCAAGGAAAGGTGTTTGGAAAACCATGAAGAAAAAAACGATTTTTCTCCTTCCTCTGATCGGTCTTTTGCTGCTCGCTGCCGGCGGCGGTCTCTGGCTGTTTTCTACAGGAAGTCCCCGCTATATCCGGGCTTCCGAAACCGTATCCGACTCCGGCGCCAGGCCGGAAACGGAAATCAATCCCCATACCTCCCTCAGCGTTCCTTCCTGTATTACCAAAATCGGAACGGATTACTTCATCGTGGATACCTATCATGATCAGATCATCTGCAGCGACAGCCTGAGCAGGCCCTTACAGGAATGGCAGGTGGTGACGGATCAGATTTCACGCGGCCATACCATTGCGGGAGACGGGACGGTCTATCTGGCGGATGATACGGAGAATAACCGGATTCTGGTCTTTGAAAAAAAGGACGGGTCGTTTCTTCTGACCCAGGAGTTTACCGACATCGGAACCCGCCCGCACTACGTGGTTTATGATGAAAAAACAGAGCGCTTCTATGCCTACAGCTCCATGACCGGAGAACTGTACGTTTTTCTTCGGCTTGCGGATTCTTCGCAGGTGGTGCTGGAAGAGATCCGAAGCGTCGAAAAACTGAACGGCATTTACGTGCGCTCCTTCACCATTATGGGGGATGAAATTTATTTCGTCTCCGGCAATTCCACCATCATACGGGCAAGACTTTCCGACCTGTCTATTCTGGAGGAATACCCGGTCACCGCGGAAATTGCGGGGATGATCCAGCTGGAAAAAATACAGGATTACTATTACATCACCATCTCCACGGATGCAGCCGGAAGCCAGGATTATGCCACCATCCTGCGCACCTCAGATCTGCACGCCCTCGCATCCGGGGAATATGAAGATGTCTATTCTTATTTCGTGGGCGGCGGGACGCCCTATTATATGGGAAGCTTTGACGGACATTATTACCTGACGGAGCACCGGATTCCCGGCTGCTCCATCTGGCAGTTTGATGTGATTGAAAATGAAATTACCAATGTGACGCTTTTGTATTGATTCAGGCAGACTGCTTTTTCGTCGTCAGATTCACGATCAGAATTCCCGCGCAGACCAGCGCCAGCGCGGAAAGCCCGGTCCAGCCGAAGGCCTGGCTCCCTTCCCCGAGGAGAAGGGCGGACAGGAGGAAGCTGAACATAGGATTCATAAAACCGAATACGGCCACTTTGCCCACCGGATTGTATTTCAGCAGAATGCCCCACAGCGTATAGGCGGCTGCCGAGATAAATCCCATATAAAGAAGCAATACCCAGCCGCCGGCGGACACGCCTGTCAGATTCACCCGGCCTCCGCCCAGAAGCCCCACTGCGGTGAGCACAATTCCGCCGCAGAAAAACTGGTAGCCGCTTAACACCACCGGGTCCTCCTTTGCAGAATATTTTTTAATCAGTCCGGAGGAAAGGGCATAGCTCAGGGAAGAAAGCAGGATAAATCCCTCTCCCAAAAGAGAAACGCTCATATCGATGCCGCTTCCGGAAACGTTGATGATCACCACGCCCGCGAATCCCACCACGCATCCCAGCAGCTTTCTGAACGTGAGCCTTTCCATGTGGAAAACCGCCACCGCGATGAAAATGGAAAGAAACACATTGGACCCTCCGATGATGGCCGCCTTCACCCCGGTGGTATGGGCCAGACCGACATAATAAAAAACATACTGCGCCACGGTCTGCACCATGGCCAGCTTCATGATCATGGGCAGGGATTCCTTCTTCGGCTTCAGCAGCCCTCCGCCGTTTTCCTTCCGATTCAGCAGGCTGCCTGCCAGAATGACCATCACTCCCGCCAGCATGAAGCGCATCCCCGCAAACACGATCTGTGCCATGCTGTCGGCGGATTCAATGTGAAACAGCTGATATCCGATCTTAATGCTTGGAGCGGCACTGCCCCATAAAAAACAGCAGATCAGAGCGCAGCCAAACACCACTCCCGTTCTGCTCATGCGTTTTTCCGCGTGATTCATTTTTTCCTCCAGGCCGGAATGTTTTACGCTAAGGCCCGAAAACGTCCCTCCGGCTTTTCCTTTCACCGCAGCCCGGCATGGTTCCGGCCTGCTTTTTCTTCTTCCAATATCCTTTCCTACTTTAACGCGGAAACCGCCTTTTTTCAAGCCTCTTTTTTCATCCCCCGGCACACTTTTTCCGCCTCTCTGCACACCCTGCGGCAATCTCTCCCACGGCCTTGCGAACAGCGTTTTTCTGGTATATGATAGAGAAAAGAAACTTCATTCCATACCGTAAAAATGAGACAGAAAAGAGGTAAGACATTATGGGAACCATTTTCAGACGTGACGCAAAAACAGCCGTGGTGGAAACCACGAGAGGGAAAGTACAGGGGTACATCCGGAACGATATCTTCGTTTTCAAGGGAATCCCTTATGCCAGGGCCAGGCGCTTCCATGCGCCGGAACCCACAGAAGGGTGGACGGACATATTCGATGCCAGCAGCTTCGGCTTTGTCTGCCCGCTTCTTTCCCTTCCGAGGCCCAACGGGGAACTCTATGTGCCGCACCGCTACTGGCCGATGGATGAGGACTGCCTGAACCTGAATCTCTGGACACCGGGCTGCGACGATGCAAAACGCCCCGTCATGGTCTGGCTGCACGGCGGCGGATACGAATCCGGCTCCGCCATCGAGCACATCGCCTATGAAGGAGAAAACATGAGCCGTTATGGAGACGTGGTCACCATCACGGTCAACCACAGGCTGAACATCATCGGTTATTTTGATCTGTCTGATTTTGGGGAAGAATATGCCAATTCAGGCAATGCAGGGGGAGACGACATCATTGCCGCCCTGAAATGGGTGCGCGGAAACGTGGAACGCTTTGGCGGCGATCCGGCCAATGTAACCGTGTTCGGCCAGTCCGGCGGCGGCGGAAAGGTAACGACGCTTCTGCAGTCTCCGGCTGCGGACGGTCTGTATGCGAAAGGCATCTGCATGAGCGGCGTCTGGGAGCAGAAGCCATACGCTGTGGAAGAAGGGGGCCGTGCTCTGGCGGAAAGCCTGATGAAGGAGCTGTCTGTCAAAACCGTAAAGGAGCTGGAGACGGTTCCCTATGCCCGCCTCGCCGCAGCCTATGAGAAGGTCCGTCCCGGCTTTATTCAGGAAAACCGCTATGTGGGGAACCAGCCGTTTAAGAACGCCTTCTATGCCGGCGACCCTCTGCTTTACGGCTTCCGCAGGGAAACCGCGCAGGTTCCCATACTGGCAGGCTCCGTGTTCGGCGAATTCTCTTCCTTCGTTCCGGGAAATGAGGACAGAAAAACGGCGGATGCAAAAAAACAGACCGCCATCGTGGAAACGGTATTCGGGAAAGAGCATGCCGCAGAACTGATTCCGCTGTTTGAAAAGGCCTATCCAGAGCATCCGCTCTGCGACCTCGTCCGGCTGGACCACTTCTTCCGTCCGGGAACGCAGAAATATATCCGCCTGCGGAGCGCGCTGAACGGCTGCACCTGGTCCTACCTGTTCAATCATGATATGCCCATTGACGGAGGCTCCACCCCATGGCACTGTGCGGACATCCCCTATGTGTTCCACAATACGCAGTTCGTTCCCTCCACCCAGGAGGACGGCACCGACGGACTGGAACGCCTGATTTTCAATTCCGTCATGGCATTTGCCAGAACGGGCATGCCCGGCCATTCCGGCCTTCCCGCCTGGCCCGCGAGCACTCCGGAAGCGGAACAGACCATGATTTTCGATACGAATCCGGTCCTTCGCCCCAATCATGACAGGGAACTGATGCCTCTCTTTGAAACATACATGAAGCCCATCTTTGAAGCGAACCGGGAACAGATCACGGAAAAAGCGCAGCACTAACGGACGGGGTTCACTCAGAACCGGAAGCCGGAGGGTGTCCGTCACCCTTCGGCTTACTGCTCCAGATATTTTCCGCGCAGGCGCAGCCTGGCGTTCTCATCAAGACCCATTTCCTGCTTCAGGAACGCATCCACACTCCCGTAATCCTTTTCAATCTCATCCTGCACGCTTTTCAGATAAGAATCCTGCACCTGCATCAGGCTGCGCAGGCATTCCAGGAGCCTTTCATCCGGAATTTTCGTTCTGATCCGGGAAAGCTCCCTGTCCACTACTCTTCCGGTCAGCGCATTCACCTTTCTGTAATCCGCATAAACGGTCTCGTCCGGAACGCCGAGCGCCCACAGCAGATATGCCGTTCCCACGCCCACACGATCCTTACCCGCGCTGCAGTGCCACAGCACGGCGCCTTCCTCCTGCCGTAAAAGCACGTCAAAAAAGCGGCGGTACTGCCTGCGGCAATACTCCAGCCTGACCATGTTCCGATACAGGTCCTGCATGTATTGCGCCGCTGCATCCTCTCCGCTGTCCAGCTTCTGCATCAGAAGCTTCAGCATTCTCTGCTCTGATTCCTGATCTCTGGTTATCCCCACGGAAAGCTCATCCAGTATGGGAATTTCCAGATATGCTACACCTTCCGGAATCGGGTCCGGACTTTCCTCCTTTTCTCTCTCCGTTCTGAAATCCACCACGGTTTTCAATTGGTATTCCTCCACCAGAACCCTGGCGTCCTTCTCCGTCATTCCCGAAAGCTGCCCGCTGCGAATCAGCCTGTGTGGGCGGATACTCTGTCCGTCCAATGTTTTGATGCCGCCCAGGTCTCTCGTGTTGTAAAGCCTCTCCAGAGGAATCCGTTCTGCTTCTCTCATTTTTCCAAACCTTTCCTGTATTCTGTCTTCGTGAGCAGACAGCTTTGAAATCCACCTCCGCTGCCGGCAGGAATTGTCCTGCCTTTCTATTGTATCTCAGACATTGTCTTCAGGAAAGATATTTTCCACTCATGTCCGTAAAATAATCTGCAAGTCTTGTGATAAACTCCGAGTTTGTCGGCCTTCTTCCTTCCGTATGGCTGTAACCGAACAGCTTTTTCTGCGTCCTTTCATCTCCCCTCTGCCAGGCCGCCTCAATGGCATGCCTGATCGCATGTTCCACTGTTTCGGCAGATGCCTGATACATACGGGCAATATCCGGATACAACCGTTTCGTAACTCCGTCCAGTTCCTCCATGCTCTGAACGCACAGATCAATTGCAGCTTTCAGATACTGATATCCCTTCAGATGAGAGGGAACACCAAGCAAAGACATCATCCGTTCCAAATCCTTCTTAAGCAGTCCACCGTCTCCCCTGTCATCCATATAAGGCGTTCCGGAAGACAATATAATCTGCAGATCTTCGTCTTCTTTTATCATCTGGGTAAGATGATAAATATGCGACTGACTACATTCGGTTACCGATACCCACATCAAACTCATATGACCTCTCCTCTCATAAAAAAATCATACAACACTTTTGTGTATACAATTTCTCGACATACGATATTTTATCAGAAAATATATATTTGTAAAGGTAATCTATGGCACTGATTTTATAATAGTATATTCTTTTTCAATTATTGCTTCTATTTAGATAATTTGATATCTGTCTTCATTTTTT
>ERZ894229.407-NODE-407-length-38789-cov-31.6931_pt1 | contig 38789 bp, 50 predicted proteins | sample MGYA00380295_ERZ894229 | MGnify/ENA primary metagenome ERZ894229 (study PRJEB32331, sample SAMN06328479) | human gut metagenome | biome: human gut microbiome; feature: stool | host: Homo sapiens | collected 2014-09-17 ... | reverse complement strand
TTCAGAGCATCTTATTTTAGATATTTGACCTGTCTACTTGACAAGGGGCATATCAAAAGACTCTGTGCCCCTTTATATTTTACTTCCCTATCCCCCAATAAAATGCTATACTAAACCTATCAACCCAAACACAAAACACAGCAAGGAGCTTATATCCAATGACCAAACTAATATCATGGAACGTCAACGGTCTCCGCGCCTGCATGCAGAAGGGTTTCCAGGATTTTTTCACCCAGGCGGACGCCGATGTATTCTGTATACAGGAAAGCAAATTACAGGCTGGACAGATAGATTTACAGCTGGAAGGTTATCATCAGTACTGGAATTACGCCGTAAAAAAAGGCTACTCCGGCACCGCCATTTTTACGAAACAGGAGCCCCTGTCCGTGACCTACGGTATCGGTATCCCGGAGCATGACCAGGAGGGCCGCGTCATCACGGCGGAGTTTGCCGACTATTACGTGGTCACCTGCTACACGCCCAACTCCCAGGACGGCTTAAAGCGCCTGGACTACCGGATGGAGTGGGAAAATGTATTTCTTGCATACTTAAAAAAGCTGGAGGAGACAAAGCCAGTGATCTTCTGCGGCGACTTAAACGTGGCCCACAGGGAGATCGATCTGAAAAATCCAAAAACCAACCGCAAAAACGCCGGCTTCACCGACGAGGAGAGAGGAAAGTTTACCGATCTTCTGGCGGCGGGCTTTATCGACACATTCCGCTATTTCTACCCGGACGCGGAGGGAATCTATTCCTGGTGGTCCTACCGCTTTAAGGCCCGGGAGAAAAACGCCGGGTGGCGCATCGACTATTTCTGCGTCTCCGAGAGCTTAAAAGACAGGCTGGAGAGCGCCGCCATTTTGACGGATATCATGGGGTCAGACCATTGCCCGGTAGAGCTGGTGATCCGATGAATCTCATCACGATGGAGCATTTGACCAAATCTTATACGGAGCGCCTGCTGTTCGACGACACCAGCTTCTCCATCAACGAGGGGGAGAAGATCGGTCTGATCGGCATTAACGGCACCGGCAAATCCACGCTCTTAAAGCTGGCCGCCGGCCTCGAGGAGCCGGACGGGGGGACGGTGATCCGCGGGAGAAATCTGACCGTGCGCTATCTGCCGCAGAACCCGGACTTCGACCCGGAGGACACGGTGCTGGCCGGCGTTTTAAAGATGCAGGAAGGCTTTTCGCACCCCTGGGACATCGAGAGCCAGGCAAAGACCATGCTCACGAAGCTGGGTATCATGGACTTTGAGGCGAAGCTTGGCACACTTTCCGGCGGGCAGAGAAAGCGGGCCGCGCTGGCCGGCGTCCTGCTCTCCACGGCGGATCTTTTCATTCTGGACGAGCCCACCAACCATTTAGACAGCGAGATGGCCGAGTGGCTGGAGGATTATCTTAAAAAATATAACGGCGCGCTGCTGATGATCACCCACGACCGCTATTTTCTGGACAGCGTGACTAACCGCATCGTGGAGCTGGACAAGGGAAAGCTCTACAGCTACCAGACCAACTACGAGGGATTTTTAGAGCTCAAGGCGGAGCGCCTGTCCATGGAGCAGGCCAGCGAGCGCAAGCGCCAGTCCATCCTGCGGGTGGAATTAGAGTGGATGAAGCGGGGCGCGAGAGCCCGCTCCACCAAGCAGAAGGGCCGCATCCAGCGGTTCGAGGAGATGAGCGCGAGAAAGGCGCCGGAGCTTGATAAGGAGGTGGAGCTTTCCTCCATTTCCAGCCGTCTGGGGCGCACCACCGTGGAGGCGGAGGGGCTCTTCAAGGCCTACGGGGACAAGATTCTTTTTAAAGATTTCACCTATATATTTCTGAAAAATGACCGCATCGGCATCATCGGCCCCAACGGCAGCGGAAAATCCACGCTGATGAAGTGCATCGCCGGCTGGATTTTGCCGGACGCCGGCAGCGTGACCGTGGGACAGACCGTGAAAATGGGGTATTTTTCCCAGGAAAACGAGGCCATGGACGAGAGCCTCAAGGTGATCGACTATATCAAAGAGGCCGGCGAGTACGTGAAGACGCCGGACGGAAGTATCAGTGCCTCCCAGATGCTGGAGCGTTTCCTGTTCCCGCCCGCAGTGCAGTACACGGTCATCGGAAAGCTGTCCGGCGGCGAGAAGCGCAGGCTCTACCTGCTGCGCATTCTGATGGAAGCGCCCAACGTGCTTCTTTTAGACGAGCCCACCAACGATCTGGACATCCGGACGCTGACGATCCTGGAGGACTATCTGGACGGCTTTGAGGGCATTGTCATCACCGTCTCCCACGACCGGTATTTCTTAGACCGCGTGACCAGACGCATTTTTGCCTTCGAGGGGAACGGCTGTGTGCGCCAGTACGAGGGCGGCTACACCGACTATCTGGCGGCGCGGGAGGAGCGGGAGCTTTTAAACGCCCCGGAGATCTCAAAGGAGAAGGAGAAAAAATCCTCCGGCGACACCCGGGTGCGGGAGAAGAAGCTCAAATTCACCTACGCCGAGCAGCGCGACTGGGAGACCATCGAGGCGGACATCGCGAAGCTGGAGGAGGAACTGGAGGAGCTTGACCGGCAGATCGGAGAGGCCGCCAGCAGCTACAGCCGCTTAAGCGGGCTCATGGCGCAGAAGGCGGAGACGGAGCGCCTGCTGGAGGAAAGGATGGAGCGCTGGATGTATCTGGAGGATCTGGCGCAGAGAATTGAAGAGCAAAAGAAATCATAGGCAGAACACACAGGGAGGGATGTGCATGAGAGGGACAAAAGGCACTGAGATTTGCGACGGAGAGAGAAATATGTTCCCGCTGGGCGTGACCGCGGACGGGGAGAAGCTGCATCTGGCTGTGGCTGCCGGAAAAGAGACCTGCCGGCTGATGCTCTATGAGGCAGGAAAGAAGGAGCCGGCCCAGGTCATCGATTTCCCGGAGAGCGGAAAGACCGGCGACGTCTGGACCATGACCGTGACAGGGGAAAATCTGAAAAAATACGAGTATTGCTTCGAGGTGGACGGGGAGCTGGTGCCGGACGCATTCGGCCGTGCCTTTACGGGGCGGGAGACGTGGGGGGATCTGGCCCATGTGAAGAATCCCGTGCACTGCCTTCTGGGAAATGACGCCTTCGACTGGGAGGGGGATGCGCCGCTTCGGGTTCCCTACGAGGAGACCATCATTTACCGCATTCACCCCAGAGGCTTCACGAAACACGCCTCGTCGAAGGTGAAGAACAAGGGAACGTTCAAGGGGATCGAGGAGAAGATTCCTTATCTGAAGGAATTGGGAATCACGGCGCTGGAGCTGATGCCGGTCTACGAGTTCGAGGAGGTCGTGGTGCCGGAGCACGTGGACGGCAACCCCTACGGCGATCCGGAGCCCACGGGAAAATTAAATTACTGGGGCTACACGAAGGGATTTTACTTTGCCCCCAAGGCCTCCTACGCCTCCGGGCGGAAGAAGGAGCCGGTGCGGGAGTTCAAGGAGCTGGTGCGGGCGCTCCACAAAAACGGCATCGAGGTCATCACGGAGCTCTATTTCACAGGAAAAGAGAGCCCCGACGTGGTTCAGGCTGTGGTGCGCTTCTGGGTGCAGGAGTACCATGTGGACGGCGTGCATCTGGTGGGCTATCCCGCGGTGGAGAGCTTGCGGCGCGACCCGTATCTGACGGACACCAAGCTCCTCTATGTCTCCTGGGGCGACCAGCCCGCGGCGGCCCGCCGGCATCTGGGCGAGTACAACGACGGGTTTATGGTGGACATGCGCCGGTTTTTGAAGGGCGATGAGGATCAGCTCAACAATCTGATTTTCAGAAGCCGCAGGAACCCCGCGGGCGTCGGTGTGGTCAACTACATGGCGACCACCAACGGCTTCACGCTGATGGACATGGTCTCCTACGACATGAAGCACAACGAGGCCAATGGAGAGAACAACCAGGATGGAGCCGCTTACAACTATTCCTGGAACTGCGGCGTGGAGGGCCCCACGAGGAAGAAGAAAATCGCGGATCTGCGAAAGAAGCAGCTCAGGAACGCCCTGCTTCTTCTGTTCTTGAGCCAGGGCACGCCCATGCTCCTGGGCGGCGACGAGTTTGGAAATACCCAGAACGGCAATAACAACGCCTACTGCCAGGACAACGAGATTTCCTGGCTCAACTGGAATCTTCTGAAGACAAACAGTGATCTCTACGAGTTTGTCCGCGCGCTTATAAAGTTCAGAAAGAGCCACCCGGTGTTCCACATGGAGAAGGAGCCCATGATCATGGACTATCTGGCCTGCGGTCATCCGGACGTCTCCTACCACGGCGTCAAGGCCTGGTGTCCGGAGTTTGAGAATTTCCGCCGCCAGCTGGGCATCATGTACTGCGGCGAGTACGGAAAACGGGCCGACGGAACCAACGACGACTACTTCTTCGTGGCCTACAACATGCACTGGGAGCCCCACGAGTTTGCGCTGCCCAACCTCCCCAAAGGGATGAAATGGCATGTGGCGTTCAACAGCGATGAGCTGGAGCCGGGCCAGGAGGGCATTCTCACGGAAGGGGCGCAGAAGCTGGCGGAGAACCAGAAGCAGTTTGAGGTGGGCCCGCGGACCATTGTGGTGTTCTGCGGAAGGACGGTGGACGGGAAGGAAACCGGGAAGCCAGTCCGCGCAAAAGTCTAGCCACTTATAAGACAGGCATTTCGGGGGCAGATCAGTGACGGAAAAACAGTTCAGAAACAAGACCACCTTTGTGACGTTTCTTCTCAGTCTTCTGGTGGTATTCATCCACAGCTACAATATCGATCTGTATCTGGGCGCCGGCCCTTACGGGACGGCGCCGGATCGTGCTGCGGCGTTTTTGGAGCATTTTATCGGCGACGTGCTGGGCCCGGTGGCGGTGCCAGGCTTTTTTATGATGTCCGCCTATCTGTTTTACCGGAATGTGAGCTGGAGCAGTCTGCCCGACAAGATGCTCCGGCGGGTGAAGAGCGTGCTGATTCCCTATATCATCTGGAACTTTCTCTACTACATGGGCTATGTGTGCTTGCGCCGGATTCCCGCCCTCACCGCCATCGTGGGCGAGGGGGAGATCCCGTTTTCCATGCCGGTGCTGGCGGATGCGATTATCAATTTTACCTACAATCCGGTGTTCTGGTACCTGTACCAGCTGATTATCCTGATTGCGCTGGCGCCGGTGATCTATCTGGTGCTGCGGGACAGACGGCTGGGCGCCGGGGCATTGATTCTGCTGGCGGTAGCTATCGCCTGCTATGCCGGGATTCCCTGGCTCAATCTGGACGCGCTGTTTTACTACAGCGCGGCGGCCTATGTGGCTCTCCACGGGAGGGCGCTGGCGGAGTGGGAGGCCGGACGCCAGCGGGCGGCGGTGATCGCGGCGGGCTTTGCGTTGGCGGTGATTTTCTATCTGGGAAGCCAGCGGACCTACTATGTGATTCTCACGGTGCTCTACCGGCTGACGGTGCCGGCGCTGCTCTGGCTCATCATCGACGGCCGGAAACTGGGGGAGCCGAAAGCCTGGATGAAAAACGGATTTTTCCTCTATGCGATCCACTTTATTATTGCCCGCAGTCTCAACAAGGCCGGCGCGCTGGTGCTGCCGCACACCTGGATGAGCGCGGCGGCGCTGTATGTTCTGATCCCCGCCCTGGTGACAGTGTTCGCCTGGAAACTGGGGGATTTCTTAAAAAAATGGCTTCCGTCTGTCTGGAGAGGCTTAAGCGGAGGAAGATAACGACCCGGCCGGGGGCGAACGCGCATCTGGCCGGGCGTTTTGTATCTGGGAAGAGGCCGCATTTTCTCATGGACTAATATACATTTCTGTTGATTCTGTACTGTTTCCACACATTTTCAAAAAAATCATCCTCTTCTGGAATGGGGCGCGGGTCGCGCCAGGAGGAGGAAAAATGCTGATCCCGGCAGAGAATTTCCTGTATCTGCGGCGTTTCGCTTTCCGGTTGGGCGACGAAGCGGAAGTCGTCGGGGAGGCAGTCCGGCTTCTGGCCCTTTTCGTCCGGGTAGAGGGCGCTCCCGCGGCTACAGCCGCCGTGGCTGATGTAATCGGCCATGGCAAAGAGGTACGCCTGCTGACAGAGCAGGATGTCCCGGAGCAGGAAAAAGTTTCGTACATCGCGGTCTGTGGCCGCGCAGCAGAAATCCGGCAGGGAATCCAGGAGTCCGGTCACGGTCTGGAGCAGTTTTTCCATCGGTTCACGGCGGCGGAAAGCGGCCGCACAGAGACTCATCTGTTTCTGGCAGTCCGCAGTCAGCGCGGAGATATTCTCCGGTCTGCCTTTACGTATCATTTTCTCCATGGCAAGAATCTGTTCGACCTGCTCTCTAGCACGCTCCAGCGGGACGAAGGAGGCAGAGACTTCGGAAACCGGGGCGTCCGGTCCGAAGGCGATGCGCTGGGCGGCCCGCAGGGCACCGACCTGCCCCGCGTTCAGCGCGGTTCCGCCGGGGCGGTACACCCCGTGACTGCCGGCGGCTTCACCGATGCAGAAAAGTCCGTCTATACTGGTCTGCCACCAGCAATCCACGGAGAGCCCGCCGTTGTTGTGCTGGGCACAGAGGGCGATCTCCAGAGGCTCCTTCGACAGATCGACACCCCTGTCGCGGTAAAATGCCGCCGCGGGCTCGTTCATCTGGACGAGGCGGTCGTAAGGCGTTCCCAGGCAGGCGTTTCCGCGCTGCAGATAGGTCCGCGATTCGTCGGGCAGCCGGTCAAAATCGATGCCGCCGCAGGGATTCCGGGTGTAGTCCAGGAATACCCTGCGTCCTTTTTGTGTTTCCATATACACTAGGATGTCGATGATGGACGAACCGCCAGACACTTTGCGTACGTCGAAGGGCCACTGGTATCCTTTCAGAAAGATATAGTTTAACATTTCATAATCATCTTCAAAATAGCCGGACAGAAATTCTTTCTCATCTCCCCCGTCCGGTTCCCTGGAAATAAACCGCGGAAGCGCCTGCATATAGGTTCCCGATACATTCCAGCGAGGCTTCAGTGAGGAGAGGCCATACTGCCATTCGGTCAGATTTTTTCCCGCAGCGCCTGCCTCGAACGCCAGCCCGGTGGAGCCGTGGTGCCCGTAGGGGTATACGCTGTCGCGGTAGATTCCAGCGGGGCCTCCCGTCGCGAGAATCAGATTTATGCACTGGAAAATGGCAAAGCGGCTGGAGGCGTCCTCTCTGCCGTCCTCGTTTTCAAGATTCAGACACAGAAGCCCCAGCACACGTTGCCTGTCTGTCAGAATGCGGACGGCCTGCATGTGGGAAAATGTGTCGATCCCCTTCTGCCGGACGCTGGTCTCCAGAGCCTCCGTCATCATTTTGGAAGTATACGGCCCGGCGCTGGCGGCACGTGTGCGGGGATCGTGATCCGTCTTATAGCCCACGTACTCCCCGTAGCGGCTGCAGGGAAACGGCACACCCAGTTCCACCAGATGATAGAAGCACTGTGGGGACAGTGCCGCCTCGCACAGTGCCAGATCGCCGTCCACGCAGCCGCCCGACATGAGCGTCTCCGCCATCTCGTGAACACTGTCCGCCTGCCCGCCGGAGAGCGTCAGCTTGTAATAGGTCTGCTTGTCAGAACCTGTGTTCCGCGAGGTGCCCGCATTCATGTGTTCCGTGACCAGGGCGATGTTTTTCTGGCCGAACAGAAACAGGCGCTCCGCCGCCGCCAGTCCTGCCGCCCCGCTTCCCAGAATAACCGTATCATATGTATATACGGGTATTTTTTCAGATCCCAGTTCAAAAAAACGATTCATAGAAGCTCCTTTCTCTATATGTAAGATGATTGAGTTGGTTTTGTTATATCATATGATCTTTAAAAAGTAAATCGCCATATGAATTATTATAAAAATATGTGCAATATGCATAAAATGCGCGTATTTAATTTGACAAATAGTGCGATTGACATTAAAATTCATCCGCTGTATTATGAAATCATCAGATGAATTTTAAAAATTCAAGGAGAGGAGATTCGATGTATGAGGGTTGCAAAACTTGTGACAATGCTGATGGTATGCGTATCTGCCAGTGTGTCCATAAGCGGCTGCGGAATGGTCGGTGAAGGAAAAAAGATCATCCACATATCCAACGGCCAGCCGATGACGCATCCGGTCAATGTGGGACTGCAGGCATTCAAGGAGCACGTGGAGAGTGAGCTGGGGGACAAATACGAGGTTAAGATCTATCCCAACGAGCTTCTGGGAGCTACCTCCAAGGCGATGGAGCTTCTGCAGACGGGGGCTATCGAGTATGTGGTGGCCAACACCAGCAATTTGGAGACGTTCGACAATATCTATCAGATATTCAGTATCCCGTATCTGTTTGATGGACAGGAAGGCTTTTACTCCGTCATGGCAGATGATGATTTCATGACGGGGATTTACGAATCCACGGACCGGTCGGGATTCCGCGCGGTCACATGGTATGACCTGGGCGTCCGGAATTTCTACGTGAACAAGCCTGTGCACGGCATGGAGGATATGAAGGGAATGAAGATCCGCGTCCAGCCCAGCCCGACCAACGTGCGGATGATCGAACTTCTGGGCGCGGCGGCTGTCCCCATGGGGTACGGCGAGGTGTACTCGGCGCTCCAGCAGGGCGTCATAGATGGGGCGGAGAACAGTGAGATGGCGCTGACGACCATGAAGCACGGCGAGGTGGCCCCGTATTTTATCTACGATCAGCATCAGATCATGCCGGATCTGCTGGTGTGCAATCTGAAATTTTTAAACGGCCTTTCGCCGGAAGAACGGGAAGTGTTTGATGAGGCCGCCCGCATCAGTACCCAGGTGGAAGTGGAGGCCTGGGAGAAGGAAATCCAGGTGGCCAAGGAGCAGTCCATCGAGATGGGCGTGGAGTTTATCGACGTGGACATGGAGCCGTTCCGGGAGGCGATGCAGCCTCTGCACGGCGAGGTGCTGGATGGAAATCCGAAGTTAAAGCCGATCTACGATGAGATACAGGCCATCCAGAAGATGGCGCTGGAAGATGAGGAAGGGGAAGGTGAAGATGAAAAAGATTCGTAAAGTGATGGATTCCGTGCTGGGAACCATGTGTTCCGTCATGTTCAGCCTGATGACGATTCTGGCCGTGTACCAGGTGGTGTCCAGATACGTGTTCAACAGTCCGAGTTCATTTTCGGAGGAGCTTTTAACTTATAGCTTTGCGTGGATGTCCATGTTCGCGGCCACGCTGGCCTTCGGGGAAATGGATCACATGAAGCTGGACTTTTTCGTGAACAAACTGAAGGGAAAGACGGCTCTTGTCGTGGCCATTGTGACCGAGTGCATCATTCTGGTTTTCACGGCGTTGGTGCTGATTTACGGAGGCATGGCGCTGACAAAGCTGACGATGGCGCAGCTGACGGCGTCCCTGGCCATTCCCATGGGCTACGTCTACAGCATCATGCCCATCAGCGGGGTGCTGACCACGATTTACTGTATCTTGAACATTGTATCTCTGTGTGAACGTATGAAGACACAGCAGTAGGGAAAGGAAGTGATCTAAATGAGCGTAGTTCTGTTGACGGGAATTATTCGCGGTTGTACTGGTGGGGATGCTGCTGACGGGGATTCCGATCGCAATCGCTCTTGGAACCTCATCCATTCTGGGAATGCTTTTAAGCCTGGACTTTGAGGCGGCGCTTCTGACGGCGACACAGCGTATTTTTTCGGGCATATCCATTTTCACGCTGCTGGCGATCCCGTTTTTCATCCTTGCGGGAAATATCATGAACAAGGGCGGCATCGCCATCCGGCTGATCAATTTTGCCAAGGTTCTCACGGGCCGCGTCCCGGGATCCCTGGCACATACCAATGCGGTGGCCAACATGATGTTCGGAGCCATCTCGGGTTCCGGCGTGGCTGCGGCCTCTGCCATGGGAACGATCATCGGGCCCATCGAGAAGGAGGAGGGCTATGACGAGAGCTTTTCCGCGGCGGTCAACATTGCGACTGCGCCGACCGGCCTTCTGATCCCGCCCAGCAACGTGCTGATCACCTATTCACTGGTCAGCGGAGGAACCTCCGTGGCGGCGCTGTTCATAGGCGGATATATTCCTGGGATTCTCTGGGGAATTTCCTGCATGATTGTGGCTTATTTCTACGCGAAAAAGCGGGGATACCGTTCCGCAGAACGGGTGGATTTTAAGACGGGTGTCAAGGTGGCGCTCCAGGCGCTCCCCAGTCTGATGCTCATTGTCATTGTAATCGGAGGAATCATCGCCGGCGTGTTTACAGCGACGGAGGGATCGGCCATTGCGGTGGCGTACAGTCTGATTCTGTCCCTATTCTTCTATAAAACCATCGATCTGAAAGAGCTGTGGGCGATTTTAAAGGACAGCGCGAAGAGCACGGGAATCATCATTTTCCTGTGCGGCACGTCCAACATCATGGGATGGGTGCTGTCGTTTACGGGTATTCCGGAGGCTATCTCCGCGATGCTTCTGGGGATCAGTGACAACCCGGTTGTAATTCTTCTGATCTTAAATGTGTTCCTTCTGTTTGTCGGAACATTCATGGATATCATACCGGCGATTATGATATTCACACCGATTTTCCTTCCAATCTGCGAATCGTTTGGAATGAACTCGCTGCACTTCGGAATCATGATCACCTATAACCTGTGCATCGGCTGCATCACGCCGCCCGTGGGCAATATCCTGTTTGTGGGCGTGAAGGTGGCGAAGCTCAAGCTGGAGCAGGTGATTAAGCCGCTTCTGAGCTATTACGTGGCGATTTTCGTGGTGCTGATGCTTGTCACCTTTGTGCCGGCTGTCTCCACAGGACTTCCGGGACTGCTGGGATATTAAATGTTGGAAAAATCAGAAAAGGAGTAGAAAAATGGCGAAAATAATCAGTGCAGAGGATGCGGTAAAATTAATTCAGAGCGATCAGACGGTGGCGATTTTAGGGTCGGGAGGCTGTATCTGCGAGCCGTCGCTGCTCTTGACAAAGCTGGGAGAGCGGTATCAGACCGAGGGAATGCCCAGAAACCTGACGCTCTATCATGCCAACGGAATCGGCGACAAGGATTCCCTGGGAACGGACGCGGTGGCCTATGAGGGACTGGTAAAGAGGGACATCGCGGGGCACTGGGGGATGGCTCCTAAAATGGCGCGTCTGGCCCTCGAGGAGAAGATCGAAGCCTACAATTTCCCGCAGGGCGTGCTGTCGCAGATGTATCCGGCGGTGGCAGGGCACAAGCCGGGCGTCATCACCAAAATCGGACTTCACACCTTCATCGATCCCCGCGTGGAAGGCGGAAAGATGAATCGCAGCGCGAAGGAGGACCTGGTGGAGGTGATCGAGCTGGGCGGCGAGGAGTGGCTTTTGTACCGCGCCATGAAATTTGATGTGGGCCTGGTGCGCGGCACCACGGCGGACTGCAATGGAAACATTACCTATGAGGAGGAGGCGGCCATCCTGGATGGAATGTCCCTGGCCCAGGCGGTACATAACAGCGGCGGTATCGTGATCGCACAGGTGAAATATATGTCTGATCAGAAAGCCAATCCCAAGGATGTGGTGATTCCGGGAATCTACGTGGACTATATCGTCGTCGATCCGCAGCAGAAGCAGACCTGCGAGCGGGTTTACGATCCGGCTCTGGCGGGAAATATCCGGACGCCGTTTGAGGATGTGCCGGCGATGGAGATGGGCGCGAGAAAGATCGTGGCCAGGAGAGCCGCAAAGGAGCTGCCCCAGAGAGACAGCATTGTGAACCTGGGCGTGGGTATGCCGGACGGGGTGGCGGCAGTGGCCCGCGAGGACGGCTATCTGGATTCCCTTCATTTCACGGTGGAGCAGGGAATCATCGGAGGAATGCCCATGCCGGGAATTATCTTCGGCGTGTCCCACAATGCGGACGCCATGGTGACGCAGACGGCGCAGTTCGATTTCTATGACGGGGGCGGGCTGGATGTCTGCTTCCTGGGCATGGCGCAGGCGGACAAGACAGGAAACGTAAATTCTTCCAAGACGGGAGCGCTGCTCTCCGGCTGCGGAGGCGCCATCAACATCTCCCAAGGTGCGAAGAAGGTGGTGTTCTGCGGCACCTTCACCGCAAAGGGACTGAAGGAGCACGTCGAGGATGGAAAGCTCATTATCGAAAACGAGGGCCAGATCCGGAAGTTCGTCTCCGACGCGGATCAGATCACGTTCAGCGGCAGGTATGCGCAGAGTGTGGGACAGCCGGTGCTCTACGTGACGGAGCGCGCCGTGTTCGAGCTGAACGATGGAAAAATGATGCTGACGGAGATCGCTCCTGGCATCGACCTGGAGAAAGATATTTTGGCGCAGATGGATTTCAGACCGGAGATCGCAAAGGATCTCAAGGTGATGGACAGCGACATTTTCCGTTCATAATATAGAGGAGGTACGATATGGCAACGCTGATCAATTATGAGAAAAAGGGCCTGGTGGGCTATATTACGATTGTGGAGGAAAATGAGAGACATCCCTGTACGCTGGACTGGGATTCCCTGGATATGCTGGAACATGCGGTGAAGGAAGTGGAGAAGGACGAGGAGCTGCGTGCGGTGGTTCTTAAGAGCGATTCCCCGAAATCCTTCGTCGTGGGCGCCAACATCAATGTCTTAAAGACGCTGGATGCGGACAATATCCAGGACTGGGTGAAAAACGGGCACCGCATTTTCAGAAGACTGCAGGAGCTCCCGGTTCCGGTGATCGCGAAGGTGGAAAAATTCGCTCTGGGCGGCGGGCTGGAGCTGGCCATGTCCTGCGATATGATCATCGCGTCCGAGGAGGCCCGTTTTGCCCAGCCGGAGGCGGGGCTGGGCGTGATGCCGGGCTGGGGAGGAAGCTACCGTCTGGCCAATCTGATCGGATTAAACCGCGCGAAGGAGATGTTCTTCACCGGAGAGCAGATCACGGCCGCCCAGGCCTATGAGTGGGGCCTTGTGAACCATGTGTATCCGGCGGACGAGCTGGACGCGGGGGTGGGTGCCATTTTGGAGCAGATTTTGAAAAACGACAGAAAGGTTCTTCAGCTGACCAAGGAGATCATCCATGCGCACAATCTGAAGGAGGTAGCGCAGAGCGCCTATGAGGAGGCGGCCACCTCTGCTGTGGTGATGTCCTCCCCGTCCACACTGGGACGCCTCAAAGCCTTTTTTGACTCAAGGAAAAAGAAATAGGATGTTGACGGGCTCTTTCTGCCAAGGGTATAATGGTATGACAGATGAGCGGCAGGAGAGTGATTGTATGAAAAAGAGCGCCAGCGACCAGGTGGTAGAATATATCCGGGAAAAGATACAGACAGGTGTGTGGACGCCGGGGACAAAGATATCTACCGAATCCCAGCTCCAGAGCGAGACCGGTTTCGGAAAAGCCACGATAAGAGAGGCCGTGGAGAAACTGGTGGCCATAGGCGTGCTGAAAAAACGCCAGGGCGACGGGACATACGTGCAGGAATGCGACGCCGGTTCTCTGATGAACCGGGTGATGCCGAACATGATGCTGAATCCCTATGATATCATCACGATTCTGGACTTCCGGGAGATTGTGGAGCCGGCCTGTGTGGAGCTGTTCATCGCCCACTGCGATGAAGAGGACGTATTAGCGCTGGACAACCTGCTGCACATTATGAAAGAGCATCAGCATGAGACAAACAGCGCTCCGTTCCATGAGGCCGACCGGGATTTCCACTTGAAAATTGCGGAGGGGACGGGAAACTCTATCCTGGTCCGCGTGATGGAGATATTGAATGAGGAGAATAAAAAGTACCATTACACCGCCAGCCGCACCATCGGAGCGAAAAGCGGCGTGGCGGAGCACGAAGCGATTCTGAACGCGATTAAGCAGAGAGACGCGGAGCTGGCTGCTCTGCTTATGAAGCGGCATATCCAGCGTTCTAAGCAGGATATGCAGAGATATATGGAGAAGTGACGAGGGAGAGAGCTGATTGAGGCTCTCTCTTGCTTTTTCCTTCCGCTGCATTATATAATAAAAGAAATACTTGTCCGGCGCCGCGGCGGGGGAGCCCGGCCGGCAGCCGGCAAAGGAGAAGGAGGTATCTGCGATGTTACATGAGGTTAGTTTTCCATCTTACAACGGACGGGACCAGGTTCAGGGGTGGATCTATGTCCCGGCGGCGAAGCCGAAGGGAATCGTTCAGATCATCCACGGATTCGGCGAGCATTCCCGCCGCTATCTGCACATGATCGCCAGCTTTGTGGAGGCCGGCTACATCGTCGCTGCCGACGATCATGTGGGCCACGGAAAGACGGCCATGATGAACGACACCTGGGGCGACTGGGGAGACGGCGGATTCCACACCATGATGGAGGATGAGCACAGTCTGACGAAGCTGGTGCGGGAGAAATACCCGGATCTGCCCTATTTCCTGTTCGGCCACAGCATGGGCTCTTTCATTGCCAGAGATTACGCCGCGGCCTACGGAAAGGAGCTGGCGGGCGTTACTATCTGCGGAACCACCGGCGTGTTCCGGGGAGCCGCGGAGGCGGAAGAAAAATTAAAGGCGGCCGTGGAGGCCGGGCGCGGCAAGGACTGTGACGGGGAATTTATGGCGGAGCTGATGGGCTGGATGTGCGAGCGCTGCGGCCAGGTTTCCATCGGCAACGAGTGGATCTGCGCGGATCCGTATGTGCAGCAGGATCATGCCGCCGATCCCTTTGATGCGTTTACGCGGCCGGTTACCAACCAGTCCATTTACTATTTTACACAGATGATGAGCTGCATCGTGGGCGATCAGTGGGCGGAGCAGGTTCCGAAGGAACTGCCCTTCTACAACATCGGCGGCGACCAGGACCCGGTGGGCGAGTACGGCAAGGGCATCTACGAGGTCTCCAACTGGCTCTGCGAGACGGGGCACCAGGTGAAGACAAAGGTCTATTCCGGCTACCGCCACGAGATTCACAACTATAAGGCGATCAAGGACGAGGTGGAGGCGGGGATTCTCGCGTTCATGGACGGGATCGCCCAGTGACGAAGGGGCGCGGCGGCTGTGTGAAGCGATATTGCTGATTTAGTGGGGAATTGAAAAGAAGGAAACGGAGTCCGGAAGGGACTCCGTTTTTTCTATGAGTGAAAGAATTGGTGCGTTTACACAATATACTTTGTAAATAGGCGGGAAAAACGATTGGGACAGCCCTCCTCCTACTTCTCCCACCGCCCCGACGCGCCGCAGGGCAGCACCAGCCCGTTGGAGCTCACCGGAAGTCCCAGCTCCTCGGAGCGTACACTTCCTTTAAACTCCTTAAGCTCCGTGGAGAGCATGTAGGTCAGCACCGACGGCGCCAGCCCGGTGGTGTAGGAGTTCACCAGGAAAAACAGCGGGTCGTCGGAGAGAAGTCTGGCGCAGAGCTTGATAAACGGATGGATGGAATCCTCGATCTTCCAGATTTCGCCCTTTGGGCCTCTGCCGTAGGACGGCGGATCCATGATGATGCCGTCGTAATGGTTGCCGCGGCGGATCTCACGCTCCACAAACTTCACGCAGTCGTCCACGATCCAGCGGATGGGGGCCTCGGAGAGGCCGGAGGATTTCGCGTTCTCCTTCGCCCAGCCCACCATGCCCTTGGAGGCATCCACGTGGGTGACTGCCGCGCCGGCCTTTGCCGCCGCCAGGGTGGCGCCGCCGGTGTAGGCGAAGAGGTTCAGTACCTTGATGGGGCGGCCGGCGCCGCGGATCTTTTCGCCGAACCAGTCCCAGTTGGCGGCCTGCTCCGGGAACAGGCCGGTGTGTTTAAAACTGAAGGGCTTCAGATTAAATGTGAGCCCCTTGTAGCTGATGGTCCACTGCTCCGGCAGGTCAAAAAACTCCCACTCGCCGCCGCCTTTGGCGCTGCGGTGGTAATGGCCGTTCATCCGCCTCCAGCCGGGGTGCACCTTTTTCGTGTCCCAGATCACCTGGGGATCGGGACGGACCAGGAGATATTTCCCCCAGCGCTCCAGTTTCTCGCCTTTTGAACAGTCTATAACTTCATAATCCTTCCAGCCGTCAGCCAGCCACATATGCTCTACCTGCCTTTTCTTTCACGAATCGTTGTTTCCGGCCGTTTTCCGGCCATTTATCTTCCATATTATACTTAAAACCCCGAAAACTGTCAAATTGTAATAGAAATGAAAGATTAATTTACTTGAATTATCATGTGTCACTTGATACAATTATACCTAGTAAAATGTGCTTGCTGCAGAGGAGTGGAAGAATGAGAAAAAAAGGTATGATGACGCTGGTGCTTTCGGCGCTTCTGTCCCTGGGAATCATGGCCGGGACCGTGTGGGCGGCCGAGGGCTGGACGCAGGAGGGGAGTTCCTGGGTATACTACGATTCGAATGGAAGAAAGGTTACGAACACGTGGCGCAAGGGCGCGGACAACCTCTGGAGATATCTGGACGGTTCGGGAAATATGGCTCTCAACAGCTGGGTGGACGATGAGTATTACGTGGATTCCAACGGCATCATGGTGACGGATCAGTGGCAGAAGATCGCCGTCAATGATTCCAGGATCAGCTCGACCGGATACGCCTGGTACTACCTGGGCAGCAGCGGAAAGATGATCTCCGACACCTGGAAGAAGATCAATGACAAGTGGTATCTGTTCGACAACGACGGCGTGATGCAGACCGGCTGGGCCAACGACAACATGGTCTATCTGGGCGACGACGGCGCGATGCGCGTGGGCTGGCTTCTTCTGGCTCCGCCGGAGGATGAGTATTACGACGACGATGACGACGATGATTACGGCCCCTTCGCCAGCAATGAGGGCTTCGATGTCAATGGAAAATACTGGTACTACTTCAAGACCGACGGAGAAAAGTTTGTGCCGGAGGACGAGTACGAGCTTCGCAAGATCGACGGCGATTACTACTGCTTTGACGAGTACGGCCGCATGAGAACCGGCTGGATCAATGTGGACGGCGAGGACACCATCAAGAGCTACCGCCTGATGGGCAGCGACGGCCGCATGAGAACCGGATGGTACTCCAGCACACCGCCGGAGGATCTGGAGGGAGATATCTTCGAGGACGAGGTAAACTGGTACTACTTCTCCAGCAAGGGCGAGCCCTACATGGGCCCCGAGGAGGGAAGCGCCACCACCTCTGATTTCGAGAAGATTAATGGCAATACATACCTGTTCAACGAGTACGGCAACCCGGTTTACGGCCTGCAGAAGGTACTGGTGAACGGCGAGGAGACGGCCTACTATTTCGGCGACGACAAGCAGACGAGCTGCATGATAAAGGGTGAGCGCAGGATCGAGGAAGGCGACGGCACGATGTGGGATTACTATTTCACGGAGAGCGGAAGCCATGCGGGCCGCGGCTACACCGGCGTGAAGGACAACTACCTCTACTACAAAGGAAAGCTCCAGAAGGCCGAAAGCAAATACCAGATGTTCGAGATTCCCACCGGGTCCAGCGGCAACACCACGACCTACGTTGTCAACAGCTCTGGCCGCATCCCGAAGAACACCACGGTGAAGGACATCAACGGCGATAAGCTGAAAGTCAACTCCCGCGGCGTCGTGACCGAGATCAACGGGGAGAAGTACGACGATTCCTACAGCGGAGGCGAGGAGCCGGTTGAGCCGGAGTGGTGGAATTGATAACAATCCTATAAGATAACAGCAGAAGAGAATGCCGCTCAGACATCAGTGACCGATGTCTGAGCGGCATATTTGCTTTAATATGAAAATCCTGCTTCTGATCTGAAACTAAAGCGCGCTTTCTTCCGCCGGATTCTGGCCGGCAAGGAGTCTGAGACATTCCTCCGCCTTTTCATGTCCCGCCTGGGCCGCCTGCCGGTACCATCTGATCGCCTCGGAGACATCATGGTAATGCTTCTCGTACAGGCATCCCAGGCAGAAATACGCCTCCGCGTCCCCCTGTCTCGCCGCCTTCCGGTACAGCCTGGCTGCCTTACCCATGTCCTGTTCCACTCCCAGGCCCTTTTCATACAGGCATCCCAGATTCACGCAGGCGACGGCGTCGCCCTGGCTTGCCGCCCGGTCGTAATAGCTGGCTGCCTTTTTATAATCCTGCGGGAGGACGAACGTATCCGTCTGGATTCCGTTTTCATAGCAGCAGCCCAGGTTGTTGAGGGCCTGCACGTGCCCCAGCTCTGCCGCCTGTTCCCAGAGCCTGAATGCTTTGCCGCAGTCTTTTTCTGCGCCCAGCCCCTCGTCGTACAGAAGCCCCAGATCGACCATGGCATCCGCGTCCCCCACGTCCGCGGCCATCTGATACCAGCGGATGGCTGCGGCGTAGTCCTGCGTTGTGCCGATTCCGTGGCTGCATAGATAGCCGAGCTGGATCTGTGCCTGGGAATCCCCCAGCAGGGCGGCCTGCTCATACCAGTAGAAGGCATTCTCCGGGCTGGCCTCCACCCCGATGCCGTTCAGCCAGCAGTACCCCAGGTTGCACTGGGCCGCGGAATTTTTCCTGTCCGCCGCCTCGCTGTACCAGTAGAAGGATTTTGCGTCATCCTGTTCCACGCCCTGGCCGGAGGCGTAGTAAATCCCCATCCGGTTCTGGGCGTCGGGGTCCCCCTGTCTGGCCGCCATCTCGCACCATTTCGCCGCCTCCGTGTAGTTTCCGTCCTGTTCATACAGCAGAGATAGCACAAGCTGCGCCTCTGTGTCTCCCATCTCTGCCTCCAGAATCAGATCGTAATATGTATTTTCCATGGTATCCCCCCTTGTTGTCAGATTTTACGGAACCTCCAGCGTAAACGCATACTCATAGCCAAAGGATTCATACATTTCAGCCTTCTCCAGATACTCCCCCTGCTGGGATGCGGATATAATAATATAGTGGGTCCCGGAGGAAAGAGAGTCACAGAGCCCGGGAAACACCTCGCCGATGTCCAGATTGTCCCATGTCAGATGAATCTCATCCTCCGGCTCGAACGCGTCACTGTAAACCGCGATCTCAAAGGGAGAGAGAGCGGCAGGGATTTGAAGCGACAGGGGCGCATCCAGGGTGAGGACGGGAAACTCGCCGGCGGTTTCCGGCAGGAGGTCTTCTAAAGGAACACAGTCGGCGTTTACAACGAGGCCGTCGGAGTCTTCAAGGTATTGTGCCCACAGGTACCCCTCATACAGTTCGGTCACCTCTGTCCCCTGGACGATGGCGATGGGCTGGCGTGCAGAGCCGGACGTGTCCGCCGGGCCGGAGTCCGGGGAAACCGCGCCTGAGAGAATGCGGCCGATGGCATACGCCGCGCCGAGGACGAGAACCAGGCCCGGCAGGACGTCCCGGACAGGGAAATGCTTCGCTTTTTGCACGTGCATCAGCCTCCTTTCTTCCTATATAAAAGCCCGTCATTATCTCCATGTCAAAATTATAACATAAAATTGCAAAAAGTGCTTGCAAATCAAAGAAAAATATGGTACGATGTCAAAGCTGTGGCATGATAGCTGTGAAGCGTGAGGTTGCTGCCCGACACGAGGCAGGTTTTCCGTGGAGCGAATGTCAAGTTAGGAAACTGGCGACAAGTCACTGTACAATCTGAGATGTCAAGATGATGTTGAAAATGGTGTGGGGTCCACGAGGACACACACGGGAATGTGTACAGTCACCGCTTGTCGTACTTCGATCATTAAGTGCGAAAAGGAGGCGACTTTTTTTATGGCAAGTCAAGTAATGAGAATCACATTAAAAGCTTACGATCATCAGTTAGTTGATCAGTCTGCTGGGAAGATTATTGAGACTGTTAAGAAAACAGGTTCACAGGTGAGCGGTCCGGTGCCGTTACCCACCAAGAAAGAGGTTGTGACCATCTTAAGAGCAGTTCACAAGTACAAAGATTCCAGAGAGCAGTTCGAGCAGAGAACTCATAAGAGACTTATCGATATCGCAGCACCGAGCCAGAAGACGGTTGACGCATTATCCAGACTGGAGATGCCGGCAGGTGTATACATCGATATCAAGATGAAGAACAAATAAGTTCTTCCAGATGATTTAGGTAATATCCTGAAGGGTTTAGATATAGAAGCAACACTTTTTCCTCAAACGGAATCAACATCCTCCCGCGGGAGGTCATAGTGTTCCACTTATACTGGACTGTTCTAGGATGAACGCAAAGCAAGCGTTCCGCTGTAGAAAAGAAACAGGAGGTAAAAAAATGAAGAAAGCGATCTTAGCTACCAAAGTCGGAATGACTCAAATCTTCAACGAAGACGGAGTGTTAACTCCCGTTACCGTTCTTTCCGCCGGCCCCTGCGTGGTTACACAGGTTAAGACAGTAGAGAACGACGGCTACAAGGCCGTACAGGTTGGCTATGTTGACAAGAGAGAGAAGTTAGTCAGCAAGCCCGTCAAAGGACACTTTGACAAGGCTGGAGTTTCTTACAAGAGATTTGTGAGAGAGTTCAGATTCGAGAATGCTGAGGAGTATTCCGTTAAAGACGAGATTAAAGCAGACATCTTCGCCGCTGGCGACAAGATCGATGCGACCGCTATTTCCAAAGGTAAAGGTTTCCAGGGTGCTATTAAGAGACACGGACAGTCCAGAGGACCGATGGCTCATGGTTCCAAGTTCCATCGCCACGCAGGTTCCAACGGTTCCGCAACCACTCCGGGCAGAGTGTTCAAGGGCAAGAAGATGCCGGGCCAGATGGGCAACAAGCGCATCACCATTCAGAACCTTGAGATCGTCAGAGTAGACGCCGAGAACAATCTGATTCTGGTTAAGGGCGCTGTACCGGGACCGAAGAAGTGCTTAGTAACATTGAAAGAAACAGTAAAAGCGTAATGCTTTTATAGGAAAGGAGGAATACACAGATGGCAAACGTATCTGTTTACAATATGGAAGGTAATGAAGTTGGAACGTTAGAGCTGAACGATGCTGTATTCGGTGTAGAGGTAAACGAGCACCTGGTACACATGGCAGTTGTAGCCCAGCTTGCAAATAAGCGTCAGGGAACACAGAAAGCGAAGACCCGCTCTGAGGTTTCCGGCGGCGGTAAGAAGCCGTGGAGACAGAAAGGAACCGGACATGCCAGACAGGGTTCAACCAGAGCTCCCCAGTGGACTGGCGGCGGCGTTGTTTTCGCTCCGACTCCCAGAGACTACACGATCCGCTTAAACAAGAAAGAGAAGAGAGCTGCATTAAAGTCCGCTCTTACAAGCAGAGTAAACGAGAACAAGTTCATCGTAGTTGACGAGCTTGCATTCGATGAGATCAAGACCAAGAAGTTCCAGACCGTTATGAACAACTTAAAGGTTCAGAAGGCCCTGGTGGTTCTCGGCGAGAACAGCGAGAATGTGGTTCTCTCCGCAAGAAACATCCCGACCGTAAAGACCGCGGCTGTGAACACCATCAACGTTTACGATATTCTTAAGTACAACACCGTAGTGGCTACCAAGGCCGCTGTCGCTTCTATCGAGGAGGTGTATGCATAATGGCAAACATTCAGTACTACGACGTGATCCAGAAACCGGTTATCACCGAGAAGAGCATGAACGCGATGGGCGATAAGAAGTACACCTTCTTCGTTCATACCGAGGCCAACAAGACCATGATCAAAGAGGCCGTTGAGAAGATGTTCCCGGGCACCAAGGTTGCCAGCGTGAACACCATGAACTTAGACGGCAAGAAGAAGAGAAGAGGAATGACCTTCGGCAGAACTGCCAAGACCAAAAAGGCGATTGTGCAGCTGACTGCAGACAGCAAGGACATCGAGATCTTCCAGGGCCTGTAAAAGACCCCAGCTAAGCGGCGAATAAAATTATGTCGCGATATTATTTTAGAGAAACGCCAGGAGGCGTTGAAAGGAGAACAACATGGGAATCAAGACATATAACCCATATACACCTTCCAGAAGGCATATGACCGGTTCTGATTTCGCGGAGATCACCAAGACCACTCCGGAGAAATCCTTAGTTACTTCCTTAAAGAAGAACGCCGGACGTAACAACCAGGGTAAGATCACTGTGAGACACCGCGGAGGCGGCTCCAGAAGAAAATACAGAATCATCGACTTCAAGAGAAACAAAAAGGATGGTATCCCGGCAACCGTTATCGGTATCGAGTACGATCCGAACAGAACCGCTAACATCGCTTTAATCTGCTACGCAGACGGCGAGAAGGCATATATCCTGGCTCCGGCCGGCTTAACCGACGGCATGGTAGTCATGAGCGGCGAGAACGCAGAGGCCAAGATCGGCAACTGCTTACCGCTTGCAAACATCCCGGTTGGTGCTCAGATCCACAACATCGAGCTTCATCCCGGAAAGGGCGGCCAGCTGGTTCGTTCCGCTGGCAACGCTGCACAGTTAATGGCAAAAGAGGGCAAGTACGCAACCTTACGTCTCCCCTCCGGCGAAATGAGAATGGTGCCGATCGTATGCCGCGCAACCATCGGCGTTGTGGGCAACGGAGAGCACTCCCTTATCAACATCGGTAAAGCTGGTAGAAAGCGCCACATGGGCATCAGACCTACCGTACGCGGTTCCGTTATGAACCCGAACGACCATCCGCACGGTGGTGGTGAAGGTAAGACTGGAATCGGCCGTCCGGGTCCGTCCACTCCGTGGGGCAAGCCGGCACTGGGTCTTAAGACCAGAAAGAAACACAAACAGTCTAACAAGTTAATCGTAAGAAGACGCGATGGCAAGACCATTAAGTAAGTAGTTGATAAGGAGGTAAATCAATGGCTCGTTCACTTAAAAAAGGACCATTTGCAGATGCGCATTTACTGAAAAAAGTTGATGCTATGAACGAGGCTGGACAGAAGCAGGTTATCAAGACCTGGTCCCGCCGCTCCACCATTTTCCCGCAGATGGTTGGACATACAATCGCTGTGCATGATGGTAGAAAGCACGTTCCGGTATATGTAACCGAGGATATGGTTGGACATAAGCTGGGAGAGTTCGTAGCTACCAGAACTTACAAAGGACATGGAAAAGACGAGAAGAAGTCCCGTCGATAAGCGATAGAAGCGCCACCCTTCGGGGTGCGCGCGATGCCCGCTTTATGCGGGTCATAAGTTGAAAGGAGGTTTCACCCAATGGCTAAAGGACATAGATCCCAAATCAAGAGAGAGAGAAACGCGAAGAACGACACAAGACCGTCCGCTAAGTTATCCTACGCGAGAGTGTCCGTTCAGAAGGCGTGCTTCGTATTAGATGCCATCAGAGGCAAAGATGTGCAGACTGCACTCGGTATTGTGACCTACAATCCCAGATATGCTTCTACTTTAATAGAGAAATTATTAAAATCAGCGATCGCAAACGCTGAGAACAACAACAACATGAACGTCGAGAACCTGTACGTAGAGGAGTGCTACGCAAACAAGGGACCGACAATGAAGAGAGTTAAACCGAGAGCACAGGGCCGCGCTTACAGAATCGAGAAGAGAATGAGCCACATCACCATCGTGCTTAATGAGAGATAAGGAGGCAAATAATGGGACAGAAAGTTAATCCACACGGCTTAAGAGTCGGCGTTATCAAGGGCTGGGATTCCAAATGGTACGCTGAAGCCGATTTCGCAGACTGCCTGATCGAAGATCACGAGATCAGAACATTCCTTAAAAAGAGATTATACAGCGCCGGTGTTTCCAAGATCGAGATCGAGAGAGCATCCGACAGAGTAAAGGTTATCATCTACACTGCTAAGCCGGGCGTCGTTATCGGTAAGGGCGGTGCTGAGATCGAGAAGTTAAAAGCTGAGGTTCAGAAATTAACTGACAAGAAATTATTTGTTGATATCAAAGAGGTAAAGAGACCGGACAGAGACGCTCAGCTGGTTGCAGAGAACATCGCACAGCAGCTTGAGAACCGTGTGTCCTTCAGACGTGCCATGAAGTCCGCGATGGGCAGAACCATGAAGGCAGGCGCTAAGGGAATCAAGGCCGCAGTTGCAGGACGTCTTGGCGGTGCAGATATTGCCCGTACCGAGTTCTACAGCGAGGGTACCATCCCGTTACAGACACTTAGAGCAGATATTGACTATGGCTTCGCAGAGGCAGATACCACCTACGGCAAATTAGGCGTTAAGGTGTGGATCTACAAAGGCGAGGTACTTCCGACGAAAGCAAACAAGGAAGGGAGCGATAAATAATGTTAATGCCCAAGAGAGTGAAACGCCGCAAACAGTTCCGTGGTACCATGACCGGTAAGGCGTTAAGAGGAAATAAAATCTCCTACGGTGAGTATGGATTAGTCGCTACAGAGCCGTGCTGGATCAAGTCCAACCAGATTGAGGCGGCCCGTGTTGCCATGACCCGTTATATCAAGCGTGGCGGTAAAGTATGGATCAAGATTTTCCCGGATAAGCCGGTTACTGCAAAGCCCGCTGAGACCCGTATGGGTTCCGGTAAAGGTGCTCTTGAGTACTGGGTAGCAGTTGTAAAGCCTGGTCGCGTGATGTTCGAGATCGCAGGCGTACCGGAGGAGACGGCCAGAGAAGCATTACGTCTTGCAATGCACAAACTGCCCTGCAAGTGCAAAATTGCTTCTAAAGCAGATTTAGAAGGCGGTGATAACAGTGAAAATTAATAAGTATGTAGAGAGTTTAAAGGCAAAATCTGTTGCAGAGTTAAACGAAGAATTAGTAGCTGCTAAGAAGGAGCTTTTCAATCTGAGATTTCAGAATGCAACCAACCAGTTAGATAACACCAGCAGAATCAAAGAGGTTCGCAAGAACATCGCTCGTATTCAGACTGTTATCACAGAGATGTCTAAATAGGCCTAAAGCGAAAGGAGATCAACCATCGTGGAAAGAAATTTAAGAAAGACACGTACTGGTAAAGTCGTAAGCGATAAGATGGATAAGACCATCGTAGTTGCCATCGAAGACCACGTAAAACATCCTTTATACGGCAAGATCGTAAAAAGAACTTATAAATTAAAAGCTCATGACGAGGAAAATCAGTGCGGTATCGGCGATACTGTAAAAGTTATGGAGACAAGACCGTTATCCAAGGATAAGAGATGGAGACTTGTCGAGATCATTGAGAAGGCAAGATAACAGAAAGGAGTATCAGTCATGATTCAGCAGGAGACCAGATTAAAGGTTGCCGATAATACTGGTGCTAAAGAGTTACTTTGCATCCGTGTTATGGGTGGATCCACCAGAAGATATGCTAACATTGGCGATATCATCGTCGCTTCCGTCAAAGATGCAACACCAGGCGGTGTTGTAAAGAAGGGCGATGTTGTTAAGGCCGTTGTGGTACGCTCCGTAAAGGGCACACGCCGCGCGAACGGTTCTTACATCAAGTTCGACGAGAACGCAGCAGTAATTATCAAAGACGACAAGACCCCGAGAGGAACCCGTATCTTTGGACCCGTTGCCAGAGAGCTCAGAGAGAAACAGTTTATGAAGATCGTTTCCTTAGCTCCGGAAGTATTATAGGGAGGTACAGACTGTGCAGAAAATTAAGAAGGGTGACCTTGTAAAAGTGATCACCGGTAAGGATAAAGACAAGAGCGGCAAGGTTATCGCCGTGAACACCAAGAACAGCACCGTATTAGTTGAGGGCTGCAACATGATCACGAAGCACACAAAGCCCAGCGCAGCGAACCAGGCAGGCGGCATCATCCATCAGGAGGGCCCGATCCACGTTTCCAACGTAATGCTCATGGTAGACGGCAAAGCAACCCGCGTTGGCTTTGAGGTGAAGGACGGCAAGAAGGTCCGCGTTGCCAAGGCAACCGGCAAGGTGATCGACTAATATAGGAGAGGAGGAACAGAGAGTTGGCTAGATTAAAAGAACAATATCAAAATGAGATCGTAGACGCTATGATCAAAAAATTCGGATATAAGAACGTCATGGAAGTGCCGAAGCTTGATAAGATCGTTATCAACATGGGCGTGGGCGAGGCGAAAGACAACGCGAAGGTTTTGGACTCTGCTGTAAGAGACTTAGAGATCATTTCCGGACAGAAGGCAGTTCTCACGAAGGCTAAGAAGTCCGTTGCAAACTTTAAGATCAGAGAGGGTATGGCCATCGGCTGCAAGGTTACCCTGCGCGGCGAGAAGATGTACGAGTTCGCTGATCGTCTGATCAACCTGGCATTACCCCGTGTACGTGACTTCAGAGGTGTTAACCCTAACGCATTTGACGGCAGAGGAAACTACGCGCTCGGCATCAAAGAGCAGCTGATTTTCCCTGAGATTGAGTACGATAAAGTTGACAAGGTAAGAGGTATGGACGTAATTTTCGTTACCACCGCCAAGACCGACGAAGAAGCCCGTGAACTTTTGACATTATTCAACATGCCATTTCAGAAATAGTTAGGAGGATTAATCCATGGCTAAGACTTCAATGAAGATCAAACAGCAGCGTCCCGCGAAGTTCTCCACCAGAGAGTACAACCGCTGCAGAATTTGTGGTCGTCCACATGCATATTTAAGAAAATATGGCATCTGCCGTATCTGCTTCCGCGAGCTGGCCTACAAGGGCGAGATCCCGGGCGTTAAGAAGGCAAGCTGGTAGGCATTGAACACTTAGCGAGGTCTTTTCGAGCTTAGTGTGAAAGCCGTTCACGAACCTTAACGAAGTCGAGCCGAAGGCGAAAACTGAGTTTAGTTGAGTGAACATACCTGTGCAGCGCAGCAATGCGAACCACAGCGAGAAACCAACATTCCAGTAAGGAGGAAAACAAACATGACAATGAGCGATCCGATCGCAGATATGCTTACAAGAATCCGTAATGCAAATACTGCTAAACATGATACAGTAGATGTACCCGCTTCCAAGATGAAATTAGCTATCGCTGACATCCTTGTCAGAGAGGGCTACATCAAGAAGTACGACATCGTTGAGGATGGCGGTTTCCAGACCATCCGCATCGAGCTTAAGTACGGAAAAGACAAAAACGAGAAGATCATTTCCGGAATCAAGAGAATCTCCAAGCCGGGTCTGCGCGTATACGCAAACAAGGAAGATATGCCGAGAGTATTCGGCGGCTTAGGAGTAGCTATCGTTTCCACCAACCAGGGCGTGATCACCGACAAAGAGGCACGCAGACTGGGCGTAGGCGGCGAAGTATTAGCTTTTGTTTGGTAATAAATAGAGACTACTGAAAACAGAAAAGCCGCACAGTGCTTTTCCGAAAATTTAAGGAGGTAAACGGCATGTCACGTATTGGAAGAATGCCAATCGCGATCCCGGCAGGCGTAACTGTCACGATCGCAGAGAATAATAAAGTGACTGTAAAAGGTCCGAAGGGTACTCTTGAGAGAGAGCTTCCCGTTGAGATGGCTATTAAGGAAGAGGATGGCCACATCATCGTAACAAGACCGAACGACTTAAAGAAGATGAAATCTTTACACGGTCTTACAAGAACCTTGATCAACAACATGATCGTTGGCGTAACCAATGGCTACGAGAAAGTTCTCGAGGTAAACGGTGTAGGTTACAGAGCACAGAAACAGGGTAAGAAATTAATCCTTTCCTTAGGTTACTCCCATCCGGTTGAGATGGAGGATCCGGAAGGTTTAGAGTCTGTTCTGGACGGACAGAATAAAATCACTGTTAAAGGTATCGACAAAGAAAAAGTTGGCCAGTACGCCGCTGAAATCAGAGACAAGAGAAGACCTGAGCCGTACAAGGGCAAAGGTATTAAATATGCTGATGAAGTGATCAGACGTAAAGTTGGTAAGACTGGTAAGAAATAATTAAGGAGTGTGTAAAGATGGTTAGCAAACAGTCAAGAAGCGAAGTTCGCGTTAAGAAACACGCAAGATTACGCAACCGGTTTGCAGGCACAGCCGAGAGACCGCGTTTAGCCGTGTTCAGAAGTAATAATCATATGTATGCTCAGATTATTGACGACACAGTTGGCAATACTTTAGTAGCAGCTTCAACAGCAGAGAAAGAGGCGAAGGCAGAGCTTGAGAAGACGAACAACGTGGATGCTGCGGCATACGTTGGAACTCTGATCGCCAAGAGAGCTCTGGAGAAGGGTATTACCACTGTTGTTTTCGATAGAGGCGGATTCATATATCAGGGTAAGATTCAGGCATTAGCAGATGCAGCTAGAGAAGCTGGTCTGGAATTTTAGTAGGAGGGAGAACATACACATGAAACGTACAATCATTGATGCCAGCCAGTTTGAGTTAGAAGACAAGGTAGTGGCAATCAAACGTGTATCCAAGACTGTTAAGGGCGGTCGCAACATGAGATTTTCCGCTCTGGTAGTCGTTGGCGACAAGAATGGTCATGTAGGTGCAGGTATGGGCAAAGCCGCTGAGGTTCCGGAAGCTATCCGCAAGGGCAAGGAAGCTGCTGCTAAAAACCTGATTGCTATTCCGATGGACGAGAATCAGAGCATCCCGCACGATTTCCTCGGCAAGTTCGGAAGCGCGACCGTATTATTAAAGAAGGCTCCCGAAGGTACCGGTATCATCGCCGGCGGTCCGGCACGTGCCGTACTGGAGCTGGCAGGAGTAAAGAACGTCCGTACCAAATCCTTAGGCTCCAACAACAAGACCAACGTAGTTTTAGCTACTCTGGAAGGTCTTACACAGCTTAAGACTCCGGAAGAGGTTGCCAAGCTTCGCGGCAAGACCGTTGAAGAGATCTTAGGCTAAGGAGGATATTGAAGATGGCAGAGAAATTAAGAATAACATTAGTAAAATCCCCGATCGGTGCAATTCCGAAGCAGAGAAAGACCGTTGAGGCCCTTGGCTTAAAGAAGCTCAACAAGACGGTCGAGATGCCCGACAACGATGCTGTAAGAGGCATGATCTGGCATGTAAAACATTTAGTAAAAGTAGAAGAAATCTAATCATTCAGTAAGGAGGTGCACTCATGGATTTATCTAATTTAAGACCTGCTGAAGGTTCTAAACACAGCGATAATTTCAGACGGGGCCGCGGACATGCGTCCGGAAACGGTAAGACTGCCGGCAAGGGACATAAGGGTCAGAAGGCCCGTTCCGGAGCGACCAGACCGGGATTCGAGGGCGGTCAGATGCCTTTATACAGACGTATCCCGAAAAGAGGCTTTACCAACAGAAATTCCAAGACAATCGTTGGAATCAACGTGAGCGCGTTAGAGAGATTTGAGAACGACACGGTTGTAACCGTTGAGACCTTAATGGAGGCCGGTATCGTTAAGAATCCTCAGGACGGAGTTAAGATCCTTGGAAACGGAGAATTAACCAAGAAGCTCACAGTAAAAGTGGATGCTTACAGCGAGGGAGCAAAAGCTAAGATTGAGGCTTTAGGCGGAACCTGCGAGGTGATCTAATATGTTTAAAACACTCCAGAATGCGTTCAAGATAAAGGATATCAGAAAGAAACTTCTGTATACCCTGTTCATGCTTGTTGTGATCCGTTTTGGTTCCCAGCTGCCGATTCCAGGAGTAGATCCAACCTTTTTCAAGGCGTTCTTTGAGAATACAGCGGACGCCTTGGGTTTCTTTAACGCAGTGACGGGCGGTTCCTTCACGAACATGTCCGTATTTGCACTGAGTATCACGCCGTATATTACGTCGTCCATCATTATGCAGCTTCTTACCATCGCGATTCCGAAGCTGGAGGAGATGCATAAGGATGGCGAGGACGGAAGAAAGAAAATCGCCGAGTTTACCCGTTACCTGACTGTCGGTCTGGCACTGCTCCAGTCCACAGCCATGGCGGTGGGCTTCGGCGGCCAGGGACTTCTGACGAATTTTAACGTTCAGAGCGTGATCGTGGCGATTGCCGCCATGACTGCGGGAAGTGCGTTCCTCATGTGGATCGGTGAGCGTATCACGGAGAACGGTGTGGGCAACGGTATCTCGATTGTGCTGTTGTTCAACATTATCTCCACGATCCCCAGCGATATCACCATGCTCTACGAGCGTTTCATCCAGGACAGCAAATCCCTGTTCATCGCCGTGGTTGTCGGCGCCATCATCCTGGCCGTGATTCTGGCCGTGGTGGTGTTCGTCGTGATCCTGCAGGGCGGAGAGAGACGGATTCCGGTCCAGTACTCCAAGAAGGTACAGGGCAGGAAGATGGTGGGAGGTCACTCCTCCGCGATCCCGCTCAAGGTCAACACGGCCGGCGTTATCCCGGTGATCTTTGCATCATCGATCCTTTCCTTCCCGGTGGTCATCGCACAGTTCTTCACTGTGGACTACTCGACGATCGGAGGAAAGATTTTAAGAGTATTGAGCTCCCACAACTGGTTCAATCCGGAGGAGCCCATCTATACCATTGGTGCGGTGTTCTACGTGGTGATGATCGTGCTTTTCGCATATTTCTACACCTCCATCACCTTCAACCCGCTGGAGGTTGCCAATAATATGAAGAAGCAGGGCGGCTTCATCCCCGGTATCCGTCCGGGCAAGCCCACTTCCGACTATTTGAACAACATCCTCAACTATATCGTGTTCATCGGGGCCTGCGGTCTTGTGATCGTCTGCCTGATACCCATTATCATTTCTGGTGTGTTCACGGTAAGCCAGCTTTCGTTTGGCGGAACCTCTCTGATCATTATCGTCGGAGTTGTTCTTGAGACAATTAAATCGATTGAGTCCCAGATGCTGGTACGCAACTACAAGGGATTCTTAAATGACTAACTGATTCGCCTTTCGCATCATTTTCACCGGGCGGCGCGAGCTTCCCTGTGAAAATGACAGGGGCGGATATTGTTGTATTTATGGAGGTGGCCTATGAAGATAGTAATGTTGGGTGCTCCCGGAGCCGGGAAGGGTACGCAGGCGAAAAAGATTGCCGACAAATACGGTATCCCGCATATTTCCACCGGCGATATTTTCAGAGCAAACATCAAGGCAGGGACGGAGCTGGGCATGAAGGCCAAAGCGTTCATGGACCAGGGACAGCTTGTTCCGGATGAGATCACCATTGGCATGCTGATGGACCGGATCGGAGAACCGGACTGTGAGAAGGGTTATGTTCTGGACGGATTTCCCAGAACCATCCCCCAGGCGGAGAGCCTCACCGAGGCGCTCGGGGCCAGAGGAGAGAAGATTGACTACGCGATCAACGTGGATGTACCGGATGAGAACATCATAAACCGTATGTCCGGACGCCGGGCTTGTCTTTCCTGCGGTTCCACTTACCATATCGTTTACGCACCTGTCAGAAAAGAGGGTATCTGTGACAGATGCGGCGCGCAGCTGGTGCTGCGGGACGACGACAAGCCCGAGACTGTGAAAAAGCGTCTCGAGGTTTACCACGACCAGACCAAGCCGCTGATCGACTATTACGAGAAGGCGGGCGCGCTTTGTACTGTAGATGGCACACAGTCGATGGAAGACGTCTTCCAGAGTATTGTGAACATATTAGGAGCTTAACACTATGGCAGTAACCATTAAATCCTCAAGAGAGATTGAGCTGATGAGAGAGGCGGGCAAGATTCTCGCCAAGACCCACGAGGAACTGGAACGGGCGTTAAAGCCCGGCATGTCCACGCTGGACATCGACCGGATCGGAGAGGAGATCATCCGCAGTTACGGATGCATTCCTTCCTTTAAGAATTATAACGGCTACCCCGCTTCGATCTGTGTATCCGTCAACGACGAGGTGGTACACGGGATTCCCACGAAGAAGCACATCATACAGGAGGGCGACATCGTCAGCCTGGACGCCGGCGTCATTTACAAGGGATACCACTCCGACGCAGCCAGAACCCACGGGATCGGGGAGATCTCCCCTGAGGCCAGGAAACTGATCGAAGTGACGAGACAAAGTTTCTTTGAAGGGATTAAATTTGCAAAAGCCGGAAATCATCTAAATGACATTTCGGCGGCCATCCAGGCCTACGCGGAGAGCTTCGGCTACGGCGTGGTCCGGGATCTGGTCGGACATGGCATCGGAAGCCATCTGCATGAGGATCCTGAGGTCCCCAACTTCGCCATGAGGCGCAAGGGGATCAAACTCCAGCCGGGCATGACGCTGGCCATCGAGCCGATGATCAATGCCGGAAGCTGGGAGGTGGTCTGGCTGGATGATGACTGGACGGTGGTCACGGAGGACGGTTCACTTTCCGCCCACTACGAGAACACCATTCTGATCACCGAGGGCGAGCCCGAGATCCTGTCTCTGAACGTGTAGGTGACGCGTATGAGATATGAGCCGGGTGCCCTGGCTTTCTCCAGAGCCGGACACGATAAGGACGGAGTCTTTATCATATGGAAGGAATGCGGCGAATATGTTTATCTGGTAAACGGTTCGGACCGCAGCGTGGGAAAGCCCAAGCGGAAAAATAAAAAGCATGTCCAGATCACTCATATGAGGGATGACAGTATCAGTGAGAGATTGAAGCAGGGCGGAACCGTCACCGACGAGGAGGTGCGGCACTTCATCCGCCGGTGCATAAGAGAAATTCGAGATTGTCCAGGAGGAACAGAGTATGTCTAAGGCAGATGTGATTGAAATTGAAGGAACCGTAGTCGAGAAGCTTCCCAACGCCATGTTCCAGGTGGAATTAGAGAACGGCCACCAGGTGCTGGCGCACATCAGTGGAAAGCTCCGCATGAATTACATCAGGATTTTACCTGGTGACAAAGTAACTATCGAACTGTCCCCCTATGATTTGACCAAGGGAAGAATCATCTGGAGAGACAAATAAAGTGCTTGCATTATAAGATATTTGGTGTTATAATGCTCTAGCGAACTTTGTTGAAGCACCGGAAGGTGCGTCATTTGCGCGCATACCGGGTATTCCTGCAGCCCCTCACAGGGAGGCAGAGGAAAGGAGAATTACTGTGAAGGTTAGATCATCAGTTAAACCAATTTGCGAAAAATGCAAAATCATCAAGAGAAAAGGCAGTATCAGAGTAATCTGTGAAAATCCTAAGCATAAACAAAGACAAGGCTAAGGCGTTCGTCTGCCCGTTTTTCGCAGCCCCCCTGATATGAACCACCAGGATAAGTTGTTCATATCGCAAAAGGAAATTTACAAAGTATTAAAGATGGAGGTGTACTACACACATGGCTCGTATTTCAGGTGTTGATTTACCAAGAGAGAAACGCGTCGAGATCGGTCTGACTTACATCTACGGAATCGGTAGAGCAAGCTCCAACCGTATCCTCGCGGAGGCCAACGTCAATCCCGACACCCGTGTCAAGGATCTGACAGATGACGAAGTAAAGAGAATTGCAGCCGTTATCGCTGACACTCAGATGGTGGAAGGTGATCTTCGCAGAGAGATCGCGATGAACATCAAGAGACTTCAGGAGATCGGATGCTACAGAGGTATTCGTCATAGAAAGAGCCTTCCGGTTCGCGGTCAGAAGACCAAGACCAACGCGAGAACTCGTAAGGGTCCGAGAAAGACTGTAGCAAACAAGAAGAAATAAGTAACATAAGGAATCTGTGAACAACAGGATTCAGTTTCAGAGAAAGTAGGTTAGTTTAAAATGGCTAAAAAAGTGTCCACTGCAAAGAAAGTGACAAAAAAGCGTGTAAAGAAAAACGTTGAACGCGGACAGGCGCACATCCAGTCATCTTTTAACAACACGATCGTTACGTTAACGGATGCACAGGGCAATGCCTTATCTTGGGCAAGTGCAGGCGGTCTGGGATTTAGAGGTTCAAGGAAATCTACTCCATATGCAGCACAGATGGCAGCAGAGACTGCAACCAAAGCAGCTCTCATCCACGGATTAAAGTCAGTCGACGTTATGGTTAAAGGTCCTGGTTCAGGTCGTGAAGCCGCAATCCGCGCGCTTCAGGCATGTGGTTTAGAGGTAACCAGCATCAAGGACGTAACTCCCGTTCCTCACAACGGATGCCGTCCGCCCAAACGCAGAAGAGTTTAATTTAGGAGGTAAGTACTGTGGCAGTAAATAGAGTTCCTGTTCTTAAAAGATGCAGATCCCTTGGTCTTGATCCGGTATATTTAGGAATAGATAAAAAATCAAACAGAGAATTAAAAAGAGCTAATAGAAAGATGAGTGAGTACGGCCTTCAGCTTCGCGAGAAGCAGAAAGCAAAATTCATCTACGGTGTGTTAGAGAAACCCTTCAGAAACTACTATGCGAAGGCTTCGAAGATGGACGGCATGGTTGGTACAAACCTGATGATCCTTCTTGAGCGCAGACTTGACAACGTCGTATTCAGAATGGGATTTGGCCGCACCAGAAGAGAGACCAGACAGATCGTTGACCACAAGCACGTATTAGTAAACGGCAAGTGCGTAAACATCCCGTCCTACCTGGTAAAGGCCGGCGACGTTATCGAGATCAAGGAGAAGAACAAATCTTCCCAGAGATATAAAGACATTTTAGAGGCAACTGCCGGAAGAATGGTGCCGGCATGGCTCGACGTGGATTCCGAGAACTTACGCGGAACCGTGAAAGAGATGCCGACCAGAGATGAGATTGATGTTCCCGTAAACGAAGTGCTTATCGTCGAGTTATATTCTAAATAATAGACTGTAAAGAATATAGTTACCACCCTCGATAATAATACCCAAAAGGAGGGGCTATTAGTGTTCGATTTTGAAAAACCAAACATTGAGATCGTCGAGATCTCAGAAGACAAGAGATACGGCAAGTTTGTAGTTGAACCTCTCGAGCGCGGCTACGGCACGACCCTGGGCAATTCTCTTAGGAGAATCATGCTCTCGTCCTTACCGGGCGCGGCAGTGAGTCAAGTAAAAATCGATGGCGTTTTGCACGAGTTCAGTTCCATCCCCGGCGTGAAAGAGGATGTTACTGAGATCATCATGAACATCAAGAGCTTATCTATCAAGAACAACAGTGACACCAACGAGGCCAAGACCGCGTACATCGAGTTCGAGGGCGAGGGCGTCGTCACTGGCGCTGACATTCAGGCGGATCCGGACATCGAGATTTTAAATCCCGACCAGGTCATCGCCACCTTAAGCGGCGGCACAGACAGCAAGTTCTACATGGAGCTTACGATCACCAAAGGCCGCGGCTATGTGAGCGCAGATAAGAACAAGAGCGAGGAGCTTCCGATCGGAGTGATTGCGGTGGATTCCATCTACACTCCGGTGGAGCGTGTAAATCTTTCTGTCGAGAACACACGAGTGGGACAGATTACAGATTTCGACAAGCTGACGTTAGATGTGTTCACCAACGGCACACTTGCGCCCGACGAGGCGGTAAGCCTTGCGGCCAAGGTGCTCAGCGAGCACTTAAACCTTTTCATCGACCTTTCCGAGAACGCCAGAACCGCCGAGGTGATGGTGGAGAAGGAGGACAACGAGAAGGAGAAGGTTCTCGAGATGAACATCGACGAGTTAGAGCTGTCCGTTCGTTCATACAACTGTTTAAAGAGAGCAGGCATCAACACGGTTGAGGAGCTCACCAACCGCACGTCTGAGGACATGATGAAGGTGAGAAACTTAGGCCGCAAATCCTTAGAGGAAGTGCTTGCAAAGCTGAAGGAGTTAGGCCTGCAGCTTAACCCCAGCGACGAGTAATCGTTAGAACTGATTTATGGATTTACAGCACTCAGCCAGTAAGACCGAAGATGCATGACTGGGTGTTCCACAAATGGAGGATTTAGAAATGGCAGGATATAGAAAGCTGGGAAGAACTTCCAGCCAGAGAAAGGCTTTAATCAGAAGCCAGGTTACCAACCTTTTATACAACGGCAAGATCGTTACCACCGAGGCCAGAGCGAAGGAGATCCGCAAGGTCGCTGAGCACTTAATCGCACTGGCTGTGAAGGAGAAAGATAACTTCGACACTGTCAAGGTCACCGCGAAGGTTCCGAAGAAGGACGAGAACGGTAAGAGAGTGAAAGAGGTTGTGGACGGCAAGAAAGTGACCGTTTACGACGAGGTGGAGAAGGAGATCAAGAAGGATCGTCCCTCCAGACTTCACGCCAGAAGACAGATGTTAAAGGTCTTCTACCCGGTAACAGAGGTTCCGCAGAAGAACGCGGGCAAGAAGAGAAACACCAAGTCCGTCGATATGCCGGCAAAGCTGTTCGACGAGATCGCTCCCAAGTACGTAGGCCGCAACGGTGGTTACACCAGAATCGTCAAGATCGGTCAGCGTAAGGGCGATGCAGCGATGGAAGTATTATTAGAGCTGGTTTAACTGATCATTCACGTAAATAGAGAGACGCCTGGGGGATTTCCCTGGGCGTCTTTTTGCTTCGTTTTTACTTTAGAAATCCGAAAGAATATCGTAAGTTGACGCACCATGCCCGATAATCGTATAATAAAATCAGATAACTGATTAAACTATAATTTTTCAAAGGGGGAAGCACCATGAAAAAGATAAGCCGGATGATAAGCATGATGCTGGCGACGGCGCTGCTGGCGTCGGCTGCGGCATTTCCTGCGTATGCGGATACGAAGACGATCTCGTCGGTAAAGATAACGCTGGATTTCGACCTGGAGGTTGGAGACGACCTGCCGGATATTGAGATAGACGACAATGTGCGAGTGTCCAGCGGCGCCCGCTACGAGATTGCGGACGCGGACTGGAGCAGCTCGAAAAACCGCGAGGTGGAGATCGGAGAGACCTATGCGCTCAAGGTGACGCTGGCGGTCAAGGATTCCGATGAATACCGCTTTAAGGGAACCTACCGCTCCAGCAACGTGAGCGTCAGCGGAGGAACCTTCTCCTCCGCGTCCAGGCAGGACAGCGGCAGGGAGTTAAAGCTCACGCTGCGCACAAAGCCGGTGAAGGGCGAGTACGAGCCGCCGGAGGACGCGTACTGGAGAGATTCCGGTCTGGGCAATGCCAGATGGTCCAAGGTGGACGGCGCCAGCCGCTACGATGTGACGCTGTACCGCGGAAGCTCCAAGGTTTATGAATTGACATCCTATGACGGCACCAGCTTTAATTTCTACCCCTGGATGACCAAGGCGGGAACCTACAGCTTCAAGGTGCGCGCGGTTCCCAAGACCGGGGACGACTACGCGTCCAAGAGCAGCTGGACCGAGTCGGATGAGATATACATTGCCCAGGAGGACGTCTCCGACGGCTCCGGACAGGTTGATCCGGGCAGCGCCGGAAACAGCAGCACCGGACAGGTGGGATGGATCAAGGAGAATAACCGCTGGTGGTTCCGCTATCCGGACGGCAGCTTTCCGAAGAACAGCTGGCAGTACATTTCCGATCAGTGGTATCTCTTTGACAAGGATGGCTGGATGCTGACCGGCTGGCAGCAGGTGAACGGCCAGTATTTCTACTTAAATGAGGGCGGCAATATGGCCACCGGCTGGCTCAACTGGAATAACCGCTGGTATTATCTGAATCCGGTATCCGACGGAAACCGCGGCATGATGATCAAGGGCTGGTACACGATCAACGGATATCAGTACTGTTTCGGCGCCGACGGCGTGATGCTGGAGGGCTGGAACGAGGTGGACGGAAACTGGTACTATTTCTATCCGGGAGCCGGCAACAAGGCGGTCAACACCTACATAGACGGGTTCTATGTGGACGCCAACGGAGTCTGGCGTAAATGATATTTAGTCGCACAGCGCGGCAGACAGGAGAGTTTGGCATGAGGAAATGGCTTAAACGGGGAGTATGGATAAGCGTGCTGGCGGCAGTTCTCGCGGCGGGAGGATTTGTGACCTCCTACGCGGAAACGCGGATTGGTAATGTGAGGCTGGTATTCTCTGACCAGCTGGCCGAGGGCCGGATGCTGGAGCCCGATGTGATCGGCTACGGCGCCGGCTATGAGGTGGCGGATGTGGAGTGGTCAAAGGACGTGGACGTCTGGAGACCCGGCAGCAAAGTGACCGCGGAGGTGACGCTGGTGGCTGACGACGGCTGGGAGTTCTCCGGCGCCTACGGAAAGAGCAGCTGCCGGATCAGCGGAGCGGACTACGTCTCGGTGAAGAAAAAGGACGGCAGCCTGGTGGTGAAGGCGGAATATTACCCGACTGTGTGGCTGGCGGCCCCCGAGCAGGCCGGCTGGGGCAACGAAGACCGGACCGTGGCCGTCTGGAAGAAGGTTCCCTACGCCGCCGCCTATCAGCTTAAGCTGTACGCCGACGGCGAGCAGGTCACGACCCTGACGCTGGAGAGCACCACCGTGGACCTGTCCCCCTACATGACCGGGGAGGCCGACTACTCCTACGAGGTGCGCGGCACCTTCAAGGACAGCTCCGGGAACAAATACATAAAACCCGGCAGCTACACCGCCTCCCAGAACATTCTCCTTGAGAACCTGGGCGATGTGGGCGGCAGCTGGACCCAGAGCGCAGAAGGGACGCGCTACAGTGACAGCAGCGGCAACAACGTGGTAAACGGCTGGCAGATCATCGTCGGCCAGTGGTACTACTTCGACGATAACGGCTACGCAGTCACCGGCTGGCAGCGCATCAACGGCCAGTGGTACTATTTCAAAGAAAATCACACCATGGCCACCGGCTGGGTACAGGCCGACGGCCGCTGGTACTACATGACCAGCGACGGCACCATGAAAACCGGCTGGCACCAGGAAGTCCCCGGCGTCTGGTACTACTTCAACGACGACGGCAGCATGGCCACCGACACCCACATCGGCGAATACTACGTAGGCCCCGATGGAATCTACGTGCCGTAGAAATATGATCGATTTGAGAGATGGATATGACAGTTTGTTGTATCCATCTTTTTGCTTCATAGGAAATTGCGCCACAAACACTCACAGCCTAAGCGAAGCAGGGGAAGACGCGGGGGAGATGATAGTGACTAGAGGCCCGATTCGGTATGACTTAGGTTCGCAGGAGCCGGCAGCTCCGGGGTTGCGGCCGGCGCACAACGCCGGCCACAAAGGGAGCGTGGAGAGCAAAATTTCATCAGAAATTTTGATCGACTGCTCCCGGTCCCCGGAAGCGGACGGTACCTGCGAACCTTAGTCATACCCATCGGACCTCCCGGAACGGTCATCTCCCCCGCGTCTTCCCC
>ERZ894229.406-NODE-406-length-38804-cov-23.5495_pt1 | contig 38804 bp, 42 predicted proteins | sample MGYA00380295_ERZ894229 | MGnify/ENA primary metagenome ERZ894229 (study PRJEB32331, sample SAMN06328479) | human gut metagenome | biome: human gut microbiome; feature: stool | host: Homo sapiens | collected 2014-09-17 ... | reverse complement strand
TCTGCCCACCTTCATGAAAACCGCAAAGAACCGGGAGCGGATCGTGAAGCTGCTGCAGAAGCTACAGGAGGGATGAGGATGGATCACGATTAAAATCCAGTAACCAGTTGCCATTTCCTCTTCCCCATGCTAATATAAATACAACATTTTCAGAGCAGACGGTGCTGGCGCCGCCTTTCGCGGCGCCGGGTAAAAGGGAAACAGGTGAAAGACCTGTGCGATCTCGTCACTGTGAGCGGGGAGCAGACGGCCATTTACGTCACTGGTCCAGAAGGACCGGGAAGGCGGCCGGTCGCGTGGATCCGCAAGCCAGGAAACCTGCCGGATGTTGGTGCGGGAACACGGTTCCAGATCACGAGTAATTGGTTGCGCCGGTCGCGCGCGGGATGCGCACGCGACTTCTTTATCCAGAGGACATTTTGTGCCGTTTTTTGGATTCTCCATTTATTTATGATTCCTGTTGCCGGACGTGCCGTATTTGAAAATAAAAATGGCGCGCGAAGAAGGAGGATAAAAAATGAGAATCAGAAAAACGGCATTTTTATTTGCAGCAGCGCTCACGGCGGCCGCAGTGGCCGGCTGCTCCGGCTCCCGGGAGACCGCAGCCACGACATCGGCAGAGGCCTCCGCGGAGGAGACCACAGCGGTGGAGGAGGAGTCTCCGGAGACTGCAAAAGATACCGAGGACGCAGAGAACACGGAGAACGCCGGGGACGGGGATGAGGAAAACTACGAGACCGGCGACGCGTCCTTAGACAATCCCAGAAACCAGGACGACATCGGCGAGAACGAGCTTTTAGTGGTGAGCTTTGGCACCAGCTACAACGACAGCCGCCGTCTGACCGTGGGAGCCATCGAGAATGCCCTCGAGGAGGCGTTCCCGGAGTATTCCGTGAGAAGAGGCTTCACCAGCCAGATCATCATTGATCATTTGAAGTCCCGCGACGATGTGGACATCGACAACATGGGCGAGGCGCTTAACCGGGCGGCGGACAACGGCGTGAAGACGCTGGTCATTCAGCCGACCCATCTGATGAACGGTCTGGAGTACAATGACCTGATAAATGAAGCGGCAGAGTTTTCCGACGCCTTCGGGCAGGTGGCCGTAGGCGAGCCGCTGCTCACTTCGGATGCGGATTTCGAGGCTGTGATCGCGGCCATCACCGAGGACACGGCAGAGTTTGACGACGGCGAGACCGCCATCTGCTTCATGGGTCACGGAACCGAGGCGGATTCCAACGGAGTCTACGCGAAGATGCAGGAGATGCTTGCGGCTGCGGGCTATGAGAACTATTACGTGGGCACCGTCGAGGCGGAGCCGACGCTGGACGATGTGCTTGCGGCGGTCGAGGCCGGCGAGTACACGAAAGTAGTTCTTCAGCCTCTGATGATCGTTGCCGGTGACCATGCCAACAACGATATGGCAGGCGACGGGGAGGGAACCTGGAAGAATGCCTTCGAGAAGGCGGGCTATGAGGTAATCTGCCGTCTCAAGGGCCTCGGCGAGATGGAGGCCATCCAGAAGATCTTTGTGGAGCATGCACAGGCGGCGATGGACAGCCTGGCAGAGTAAGAACATCCAGGCAAAATGAGGACAGAGTGAGAGAAAATGAGAGTTGGAGAGTTAAAGAAGAGATGGAAGCTTCTGGCCGCGGCGGCGCTTTTAGCAGCGTTCGCTGCCGGCTGCGGCGCGCCGGGCAGTGCGGTGACTGCCGCGGATGAGGCGGGAGCGGACGCCGCAGCGGGAACCCGGACGGAGGCCGCGGCAGAGAAGGAGACGGGGCAGTATGCGGATGGCCTTGCCGGCGATTCCGAGACGGCCAGTCCCCTGGACGTGGTGGAGGACGGGATGACGCCCGTCTACGCGGACGAGCTTGCGGACGGCGTCTATCCGGTGGAGGTGGATTCCAGCTCCAGCATGTTTAAAATTACTGAATGCAGCCTGACCGTCTCCGACGGGCAGATGGAGGCCGTCATGACCATGGGCGGCAAGGGATATTTGAAGGTGTTTATGGGAACCGGCGAGGAGGCGTTAAAGGCCTCTGAGGACGAGTTCATTCCCTATGAGGAAAATGATACTGGCGCCCACACCTTCCGCGTCCCGGTGGAGGCCCTGGACATGGGGATCGACTGCAGCGCATTCAGCAAAAATAAGAAAAAATGGTACGACCGCATTCTGGTATTTCGTTCCGATTCCCTGCCGGCCGGCGCATTTTTATCGGGCGGTCCGGTGACTGCCAAGGAGCTTTCCTTAAAGGACGGGAGCTATACGGCGGAGGTGACTGTGGAGGGCGGCTCCGGCCGCGCGTCCGTCCAGTCGCCTGCGTCCATCCGCGTGGAGGATGGTAAAGTCTGGGCGACTATCGTCTGGAGCAGCTCGAATTATGATTACATGAAGGTGGACGGCGTGAAATACGATCTGCTGGAGGGATATGAGACCTCCGCCTTTGAGATCCCGGTGGCCGGCTTTGACTGGAAACTGCCGGTGACTGCGGACACCGTGGCCATGAGCCAGCCCCACGAGATCGAGTACACGCTGACCTTCGACTCGGAGAGCCTGACTGTGGGAGACGCCGCGGCGGTTGGCCTCTCCTACGCAGACCAGTTTTTCATAGAAACCCGCGAGGACGGCTGCTCCCTCATAACCATTCGGGACGAGGGAAAATTCCTGGTGGTGCCGGAGAACCAACCCATTCCCAGGGGGCTTTCGGAGGACGTCACAGTCCTCCAGAGGCCCCTTGACCATATCTATCTGGCGGCCACCTCCGCCATGGATCTTTTCGCCGGTCTGGACGGCGTCGGAAACATCACGCTCTCCGGGACGGACGTTTCCGGCTGGTACATCGACGAGGCGAAAAAAGCCATGGAGCAGGGGAAAATGAAGTACGCCGGAAAATACAGCGCCCCGGACTACGAGCTCATTCTCTCCGACGGCTGCAATCTGGCCATCGAGTCCACGATGATACACCACACGCCGGAGGTAAAGGAGCAGCTGGAGCGCCTGGGAATCCCGGTTTTGGTGGAACGCTCCAGCTATGAGAGTCATCCCCTTGGCCGACTGGAGTGGGTGAAGCTCTACGGCGTCCTGCTGGGGAAGGAGGCGGAGGCCGAAGCCATTTTTGAGGAGCAGGAGAGCCGCCTGCGCCAGATCGGGAGCGCCACAGAAGGGGAGCGGGAAGATGCGCCCACGGTGGCATTTTTCTACATCACCTCCACCGGCGCGGCCAATGTGCGAAAGCCCGGCGACTATGTGGCGAAAATGATCGAGATGGCCGGAGGAGTCTATGTCCCCGGCTCTTCCTCCGAACATGAGAATGCGCTCTCCACCATGAACATGCAGATGGAGGCCTTCTACGCGGCCGCCTGCGACGCCGACTATCTCATATACAACAGCACCATCGACGGGGAGCTCTCCTCGCTGAAAGAGCTGTTTCAAAAGAGCCCCCTTCTGGCGGATTTCAAGGCGGTGCGCGAGGGGCATGTCTGGTGCACCGGCCGCAGCATGTTCCAGGAGACCATGGGCGTCGGGGACATGATTCTGGACATTCACCGGATGCTCACGGAGGAAGACCCGGATCCGGATGATTTTACCTACCTGTATCCCTTAAAGTAAGGAGAATGAACATGAAGACACACATGAGAGTCAGACTTTCTTTTGCCCTTCTGGCCCTGCTTCTGGCGGCGTTCGCCGTCTGGAACATCGGCCTGGGGAGCGTGGCCGTGACGGCGGGGGAGCTTCTGGAGGTCCTTATGGGCCGGGGAGAGAACCCGGCCATGAGCCGCATTATCTGGGATATCCGTCTGCCGCGGATGATGGCGGCGGCGATTCTCGGCGGCGCGCTGTCGGTCTCGGGGTTCCTTTTGCAGACCTTTTTTGCGAACCCCATTGCCGGCCCCTTTGTGCTGGGAATCTCCTCCGGGGCGAAGCTGGTGGTCTCTCTCGTGATGGTATTTCTTCTCGGGAAAGGGATTGTCATGGGCTCCGGCGGTATGATTCTGGCGGCCTTCGCCGGTTCCATGATTTCCATGGGCTTTATTCTTCTGATTTCCCATAAAGTGAAAATGATGTCCATGCTGGTGATCTGCGGCGTGATGATCGGTTACATCTGCTCGGCGATCACGGATTTCGTGGTCACATTCGCCGACGACGCGGATATCGTCAACCTGCACAACTGGTCCATGGGCAGCTTCTCCGGCATGTCCTGGGACAATGTAAAAATGATGGCGGCGGTGACCGTGCTCTGTATGCTGGCTGTGTTCCTCATGTCCAAGCCCATCGGGGCCTATCAGCTGGGCGAGGTTTACGCCCAGAGCATGGGGGTCAATATCCGGCGCTTCCGCGCGGCGTTGATTTTCTGGTCCAGCCTTCTGTCCGCCTGTGTGACGGCCTTCGCGGGCCCCATCTCCTTCGTGGGCATCGCGGTTCCCCACCTGGTAAAATGCCTTCTCGGCACGGCGAAGCCTCTTCTCATGATTCCGGGCTGCTTTCTGGGCGGGGCGGCGTTCTGCCTGGCCAGCGATCTGATCGCCAGGACGGCGTTTGCGCCCACAGAGGTCAGCATAAGCTCCGTGACCGCGGTGTTCGGCGCGCCGGTGGTCATCTATATGATGGTGAGAAACCGGAGAGGGATGTAGAGATGAAAATAAGTTGACAAAAGCCACTAATTGAGGTAAACTTCAAATAGTGGCTTTTGTCAACTTTTGGAAGAGGAAGAGTAAAATGGACAACAGAAAAGAAACGATCGATCAGATCAGAGAATTTAACCGTTTCTATACAGTGCTTCTGGGATTTCTCAATCGAAATTATCTTAACACCGAATATTCTGTAACAGAAACACGAATTTTATTTGAGCTGAAACAAAACAGACAGATGATGGCAAATGATTTAACCGATATTCTTCATCTGGATAAAAGCTATATCAGTCGGTTAATGCGTAATTTTAGGCAAAAAGGCATTATTACGCGAGAGATTTCAAACGTTGACAGGAGAAATCTGATCATTGAACTGACTCCAAAAGGAGAAAAAGTGGTTGACTCTTTAGTCAGCATCACAAATCGGGAAATCTCAAAATTAATACAAAATCTTACTCCGGAAGCGTGTGATGATTTATGTGCGTCGATGAAACAGATCATGAATATATTTTCAAATGTGGATTATAGTCGGGAGGATGAAAAACATGAGTCATAAAAAGAATATCTCAATCAGAACATATCGTCCAGGTGATCCCAGTCTTGTCTGCTATTTTTACTATAAACTATACGAGCAGCAATATCATTTCAACGGTTCAGTAGAAGCTTATTTTATCCGGGGAATGGCTGAATTATTTGATCATCCGGCAGGAAATCAATTATGGATCGCAGAGCAGGACAATAAAATAGCTGGCTGTATTGCAATTATTAAAAAGGGTGAGCGATCGGCTCAACTGCGCTGGTTTGGTGTGGATATGGAAGTACAGGGAATGGGAATTGGAAATCAGCTGTTAGAAACTGCCATGGAATTTTGCAAAGAAAAGGGCTATAAAGATATAATTTTATGGACAATCGATATTTTAAAATCCGCCCGGCATCTTTATGGGAAATTTGGATTTAAAATGACTGAGATAAAACCGAATACGGAATGGGCGGATTATGAAATCCTAGAAGAAAAATGGGAATATCATGAATAGAGGACGGAACGATGGCACGAGAATATATTTACACAGAAAAGCTGGCGGTGGGTTACGGAAAGACGCCGTTAATTGAAAATATCGCCCTCCGCGTGCGCCGCGGCCAGATCGTCACGCTCATCGGCCCCAACGGCGCGGGAAAATCGACGATTTTAAAGAGCATCATCCGCCAGCTGAGGATTCTGGGCGGCACGGTGATTTTAGACGGCGCGTCCCTGGAGAAAATGACGGAGCGGGAGCTGGCGCGGAAAATGTCGGTGATGATGACTGAGAGAATCCGGCCGGATCTCATGACCTGCCGGGATGTGGTGAGCGCCGGGCGCTACCCCTACACCGGCCGGCTGGGGATTCTGTCGCCGGAGGATGAAAAGAAGGTGGATGAGGCCCTGGCGCTGGTTCACGCCGGGGAGCTTGCGGGCCGGCTGTTCTCGGAGATCAGCGACGGGCAGCGCCAGCGCATTCTGCTGGCCAGGGCCATCTGCCAGGAGCCGGAGGTCATCGTGCTGGACGAGCCCACGTCGTTCTTAGATGTGCGGCACAAGCTGGAGCTTCTGGCGATCTTAAAGGAGCTGGTGCGGGAGCGGCAGGTGGCCGTTCTCATGTCCCTGCACGAGCTGGAGCTGGCGCAGAAGATTTCTGACTACATCGTCTGTGTCCGGGAACAGGCCATCGGCCGCTGCGGGACGCCGGAGGAGATTTTTGATTCCGGTTATATTTCTGAGCTTTACGGGATCACCCGAGGAAGCTACGAAGCGCCTTTAGGCGTCCTGGAGCTGGATCCGGTGCGCGGCCAGCCGCAGGTGTTCGTGGTCGGCGGGAACGGAAGCGGCATCCCGGTCTACCGCAGGCTCTGGCGGGAGGGGATTCCCTTCGCCGCAGGCGTCCTCCACGAAAACGACGTGGAATACCCGGTGGCCCGCGCCCTGGCCGTGGAGGTGGTGACCGAGCGCGCCTTTTACCCCGTGAGCGACGAGGCGCTTAAGCGGGCGCAGGCACTGGCAGAGAGCTGCGGGCGGGTGATCTGCGCGGTGAAGGAGTTTGGGCCTATGAATGAGAAGAACCGGGCGCTTATTGACCGTTTTTCTTCGCGTAGCAGTCCAGCGCCCGCAGAAGCGTGACCTGGGAATAGTTGATGTGCTCGTTCACCGCATTGGAGATCAGCTCGTTGTTCTCCGTCATCAGAGCCTGGATGATCTTCGTGTGCTGCGGAATGTTCTTCTCACGGCTGGAGCAGCCGCGGGAAGCCGCGTACATGGCCAGGCGGTAGGTCTCGATCATGATGTTCTCATAGTAGGAAATCAACATCTGATTCTTCGTCATTTCTATAAAATACATGTGAAAACGAATATCCTTTTTATAAAACTCCGCATCGGAAATGTCCGGCTGCGACTCCAGGTCGCTCTGCAGATCCATGATGGCCGCCTTCGAGTAGGAGTCCTTAAACTGAATAATGATGCTGGGCTCCACCAGCTTGCGGATCTGGTAAATTTCGTTGATGTTCTGTCTGGTGAAGGGGCGGATCTGCATGCCCCGTCTCGGATATACCGTGATCAGATTCTGGCTTTTCAGCGTCATGAGCGCCTCGCGGATCGGCGTGCGGCCGAAGGGGAGCGTGTCGTTTAGCATTTTTTCGGAGATCTCCTGTCCGGGAAGATACTCGCAGGATAAAATCTTGTCCAGAAGAAAGTCGTAAGCCATCTCGGTCTGGGACGGCGTGTGATCGGGGGAAACGGATTGAAACAGCATAGTGCCTCCTTACATGTGCTTGATATATCAAAAAATGTAAAATCCGAGAGAAATTATATCACGGATCGGAGAAAATCACAATGTCTCATAAAAAACAGATAAAGAAACATAAAAAATTATGTGTAATTTAACGACATATTTATAAAAAATCCATTGACAAATATATCTGGGGGGGGTAAAATGGGAGCATAAATATATCAAAGGAGCCAAAAACACATGAATGATATGCACATCAAGGAGCTGAGGATATACAGGGCCGTGTCAAAGCTGACGAAACCCATCGCCGATGCGACCCATGATATATCTGAGATTGCCTTCTATGTTCTGGAGGCGGAGACGGGAGCGGGCGTCGTGGGGCAGGGGTATCTGCTCTCCTTCCACTATTCTCCCAATGCCATCGAGGGGGCATTAAAGGATCTTAAAAAATTTGTGGAGGAGAGAGATTACGAGATCTGCCAGACCCAGGATATCCAGATGGACTACGAGGCAGAGTCGGAGTATTTCGGAATCGTCGGTCTGCAGCGCTGGGCCCTGGCCACCCTCAACGTGGCGCTCTGGGACGCCTACGCGAAGACGCTGGGGCAGCCCATATGGAAGCTTCTCGGCTGTCACACCAGGAAAATCCCGGTGTACGGCAGCGGCGGATGGATTTCTTACAGCGAAAAAGAGCTGATCGACGAGGTGTCTGACTATAAGAAACGTGGCTTCCAGGCGGTGAAGATCAAGGTGGGGCACGCGGACATCAACTGCGACATCGAGCGTCTGACGAAGGTGCGCGAGGCCGTGGGAAATGATTTAAACATCATGATGGACGCCAACCAGGGGATGGATGTGCCCTCCGCGGTCAAGCTGGTGAACGCGGTGGAGCATCTGAATATCCACTGGTTCGAGGAGCCTATCGCCAACACGGATTTCGAGGGCTATGCGACGATTCACAGCAAGACGCGGGTGTCCCTGGCCATGGGAGAGCGGGAGTACAGCACCGTGGCGCTGCGGGAGCTCATCGGACGCCGGGCGCTGGATCTGTGGCAGCCGGACATCATTCGCCTGGGAGGCGTGGAGGAATGGCGAAATTCAGCCGCTCTGGCAAACGCCTACAATATCCCGGTGCTGCCGCACTACTATAAGGACTACGACGTGCCGCTTCTGGCCACGGTGAGAAATCCCTACGGGGCGGAGTCCTTCGACTGGATTGACGGCATCATCGACCATCCCATGGTGATCGAGGACGGGTACGCGAAACTGAGAGAAGGAGCGGGATGGGGATTTAATTTCCTGCACCAGTACCTCACGGAAGTGAAGTAGAGAAGGAACGGGGGATCTTATGAAGGCGATTGTGATACCGGAGCCGGGCCGCGTGGAGGTGAAGGAGCTTCCCATGGTGGAGAGGCGGGAAGGAGAGGCTGTATTAAAGCTTCTGTACGGCGGTGTGTGCGGGAGCGATCTGGGTACATATCGCGGGGTGAACGCCTACGCCAAATATCCCTGCGTCATCGGCCACGAGTTTGCGGCCCAGGTGGTCTGGGCGGGGGAAAATGATTATGGAATCCGGGAAGGCATGATTGTGACCTGCAATCCATATTTCAACTGCGGCTCCTGCTACTCCTGCCGCCGGGGGCTGGTCAACTGCTGTACCCACAATGAGACCATGGGTGTCCAGCGGGAGGGAGCGTTCGCAGAGTACATATCCATGCCCTATGAGAGAATCTACGACGGACAGGGCCTGGAACCACGGATCCTGTCGCTGATCGAGCCCTTCTGCATCAGCAGCCACGCGGTGAACCGGGCCGATGTGAGAGAAGGCGACCGGGTGCTGGTGATGGGAAGCGGGACCATCGGCCTTCTGGCAGCGGTGGCGGCCTCTCTGCGGGGCGGAGAGGTGTATATATCGGATATCTCGGAAGAGAAGCTTACGTTTGCCGAAAAAATGGGGATCCGGCACACGATTTTAAACCGCTCGAAGGAGGCGCTTCTCGATGCGTCCTCCCAGGCTACGGACGGGGATTATTTCGACGTGTGCATCGAGGCTACGGGAGTGCCGGAGGCCTTTGTAGACTGCATCGACGCGGCTGCCTTCCAGGGCAGAATCGTGGACGTGGGTGTGAGTAAGAGAAACGCGGATTTCCGGTACACCGAGATCCAGCGGAAGGAGCTCAATATCATGGGCTCGCGGGCCGCTTTAAAGACAGATTTTCTCCAGACGATCCAGTGGGTGAAGGAGGGAAAGACAGACCTCTCCAAAATCATTTCCCGGGAGTATCCGATGGAGAAGGCGGAGGAAGCATTCAAAGACTTAGATGCCAACAGCTCTGAGATCTTGAAGATGATATTCAAATTTTAAAAGGAAAAGGGAGGTATTTTATGTTTAAGAAGGTTTTAGCTACATGTTTGGCGGGGGCAATGGCAGTATCTCTGGCGGCGTGCGGTTCCAGCAGCCCGGAGACGCAGGCGCCGGCCACAACGGCCGCAGCGGCACAGGAGCAGGAGAGCGCGGAGGCGTCCGGGGATACCGGGGCGGCGGCCAGCGGGGATGCGATCATCGTAAAGGTGGGCTATGAGAACACCGACGCAGAGCCCATCGGACAGGCCATGAAGCACTGGAAGGAACTGGTGGAGGAGCAGGGCGACGGCAGCATCCAGTTAGAGCTTTTCCCCAACAGCTCGCTGGGAACAAAATCACAGCTCATCGACATGATGCTTCTGGGACAGCCGGTGATCACGATCGCCGACGGTGCTTTCTATGCGGACTACGGCGCCAAGGACATGGGGATTCTCTACGGCCCGTTCTTCTTTGACACCTGGGACGATGTCTGGACACTGATCGAGAGTGACTGGTATGCGGATGAGTGTGCGAAGCTGGAGGAAAAAGGACTTAAGATTCTGGCGTCCAACTGGATTTACGGCGAGCGCCATCTGATGACGAAAAATAAGGTGGAGACACCGGAGGATATAAAGGGACTCAAGGTGCGCGTGGCCAGCTCTGAGATTTACATGGAAGGCTGGAACGCGCTGGGAGCCACCGCCACGGGAATCGCGCTGGGCGAGACCTACCAGGCGCTCCAGACCGGCGTGGTCGAGGGTGTGGAGAACCCCTTAAGCGTTCTGTATGCGCAGAGCTTCCAGGAGGTTACACCGAATCTTCTGATGACCAGCCACATCAAAAACTTTACCACCTGGGTGTGCGGCAGCGATTTCTTCGGCACACTGACCCCGGAGCAGCAGGAGCTCCTCGTCTCCACCGCGGAGGAGGCAGGCCTTTACAACAACGAGCTTCAGGCCGAGGCCGACGACGAGTATATGCAGAAGCTTCTGGATGCCGGCGTCACAGTCACTGAGATGACAGACGAAAACCTGGCAGCGTGGAAGGAGAAGGCGCAGGCGTTCTACGAGAAGGGAGACCAGTTCGGATGGAGCGATGGCTTATACGAGACAGCCAGAGCCGCCATGGGAAAATAAGGGAGTGACGGAATGAATACACTGAAAAAGGGTTATCTGACAGTGATGCGGGCGATCAGCAAAATTGAGCTGTTTGTGTCCTCGGCCATTCTGGCCATGCTGATCGTGGTAACCATCGTCGGCACATTGACCAGGTATTTCTTACGAATGCCGTTTACCTGGATCGAGGAATTTCAGCTGGCCTGTGTGGTGTGGATCGTCTTCCTGGCCGGGAGTGCGGCGTTTGCGTCCAAAGCCCATGTCGCCATCGAGATGGTGGTGGAGCTGCTGCCCTTAAAGGTGCAGAAGGTTTTTGATATTCTGATCGGCATCACGGTGATCCTGGTGCTGCTGTTCGTGATAAATACCAGCATGGCCTACATGGAGGTCTTTATCCGCAGCGGAAGGACGACGCCGATCTTGAAAATTCCGTACGTCTGGATCTACGGGATTGTGCCGGTGAGCTGCGTTCTCATGGTGTTTGAATATTTCCACAGCCTGGTGGAGCAGCCGAAAGAAAGTGACGGGGAGGAACTGCTGTTATGACAGGAAATGAAATGATTCTTCTGGCCTTTGCGGTCATGCTGGTCATGCTGTTTGCAAAGGTTCCGGTGTTTATTGCAGTATTCTCCGGCAGTGTGATCTATTTTCTTCTGACCCCTGGGGTCAGCATCGCGATCTTCGCGCAGAAGATGATCGGCGGCGTGGAGAGCATCCCGCTTCTGGCGGTTCCCTTCTTCGTGTGTGCGTCGGCGTTTATGAATTATTCGGGCGTGACGGAGCGGATCTATACATTTGCCGGCGTGCTGGCCGGACGCATGAGCGGCGGTCTGGCGCAGGTCAATGTGCTGGTGTCCACGCTGATGGGCGGACTGTCCGGCTCAGCGTTGGCCGACGCGGCCATGGACGCGAAGATGCTGGTGCCGCAGATGGAGAAGCAGGGCTATTCCAAGGCGTTCAGCAGCGTGGTTTCCTCCTCTTCGGCCATCATCACGCCTCTCATCCCGCCGGGAATCGGCCTCATCGTGTACGGCTGCGTGACGAACATTTCCATCGGAAAGCTGTTCGTCGCCGGCTTCGGGCCGGGATTTCTGCTCTGTGCCATGATGATGGTACTGGTGTCCCGCATCTCCAAAAAGAGGGGCTATCTTCCCATCCGGACGAGACGCTTAAGCTCGCAGGAATTTATAAAGGCCGCGAAGCCGGCGATCCTGCCGCTGTGCCTGCCGATCATCATTATCGGCGGTGTGCGCATCGGACTGTTTACGGCCACGGAGTCCGGGGCGGTGGCCATCGCTTACGCGATTCTTCTGGGCCTTATTTATAAGGAGCTTAAGCCGAAACATTTCGCGGAGAGCCTTAAGGAGACAGCCGTCTCCACGGCCACGATTCTGATGATTGTGGCGTCGGCGTCCGTGTTCTCCTGGGTGCTGACCTCGGAGATGGTTCCCCAGCGCCTGGCGGAGTGGATGATCGGCACCATTCACAATAAATGGGTGTTTATCATCGCTGTGGATATCCTGCTGGTGATCGTGGGAATGTTTGTGGAAGGAAACGCCTCTATGATCGTGCTGGCGCCGCTGTTTGCGCCGGTGGCTGCGGCCTACGGCATCAATGAAATTCACTTCGCCATGGTGTTCATCTTCGGAAATGCCATCGGGGCGCTGACGCCTCCCATGGGCACGCTGATGTTCATTGTGTGCGGCATCACGAAGTGCCCGACGAAGGATTTCATCAAAGAGGCGGTTCCATTCTACATGCTGACTTTCGGCGCGCTGGCGCTGCTTACATTTTTCCCGGTTCTCTCGACGGGGCTCGTGGATCTGGTTTATTAAGTGGTTTGGCAGGGGGAGATATTTATGTTTAATCTGAACGGAAATGTAGGGATTGTGACCGGAGCCTCCAGCGGGCTGGGACTGGGAATTGCCAATGTCCTGGCTGAAGCCGGGGCCAGGGTCTATGCGGTCAGCCGTACGGGCGGACTCAAGGATCCGTCGGCGGCCTGCCATGCGCCCATTGTGCATGTGAAGGCGGATATCTGCGACACGGAGCAGATGGAGCGGCTGGTCCGGGAGATCGGGGACAGCCAGGGGCTGGATTTCCTGGTGAACAACGCGGGGATCACGGTCAAGTGCCGGGCGGAAGAGTTTCAGATGGAGGATTTTAAGAAAATCCACCAGGTCAACGTGGAGAGTGTATTTTTTCTGTCTAAGCTGTGTTATCCGTATCTTAAGCAGTCGAAGCACGCGGGCCGGATCGTGAATATCACCTCCATGGCGGCGCATCTGGGATTTTCCGAGGTGGTGCCCTACTGCTCCAGCAAGGGCGCGGTGCTCGCCATGACCAGGGGACTGGCCGTGGAGTGGGCGCAGGACAATGTGACCGTCAATTCCATCGCGCCGGGATGGTTCCCGTCGGAGATGAACCGGCAGGTCATGGACGAGGAGCGGAAGAAGAAAATTCTCTCCCGCATGCCGCTGCACCAGTTCGGCGACCCGAGGGACATCGGAGCCATGGCGCTGTTTCTTGTCTCTGATGAGGCGCGTTACATCACGGGACAGGATTTCGCGGTGGACGGAGGCGCGCTGGCGTTTGGATATTGATTTAGAGGAAGCCTGCACATGGGGGAGACCGTGTGTGGGCTTTTTCAATCCTTCAAGTCAGCAATTTCACCCAGATCGGGGAGCCAGATCGAGGATGCGTCTATAAAATTACTTTTGTTTTCTGCCTGTGCCGCAATGGTGGAGGGAATCGTTCCGTCCAGTTGTCCCCGGACGCTTTCGGCTCGCAGCAGACAGAAGTTCCGGATGGTTTTTGCACCGAGCTGCCAATCTGCGTAGGAACAGAACGCAGTAGGATCTTTCCCTACATAAGGCGCAATCATATCCGCAGTTTCTTCTGCAAAATCAGTAAAATATCCGCTCTCAAAGTAGCTTTCAATCAGATAGTCAAAATACTTGTGGTATTGCTCGTAGTATTCGTTGTTTTTCATCAGATTGTGATACAGCGGACGTTTGCGCATGATTTCGCCGGATGCAGGGGTGTTGATGGGATAGTTTACATACAAGGTGGAATCGTTAATTGGGTCGGGCATGCCAAGGGAGTATGTCGCAAAGGCCAGATTGTAGTCCCATGGCAGGATCTGCAAAATACCGTCCTGCTCATACAGGAAGTAGTTATGACCGGTCCTGCCAAGGTAGCTGTCCATATTCACTACAAATACCTGTACCGTAAAGTAGCGCAAAACCTCGTCCACATCAATCGCGGTCTCCAGGCTTTCTCCGGTGGATAAAATCTTCAGCGCATCGATCAGCCGCTGCTTGTCCGCATCTGTCGGATCGAATTTGGAATGGCGGAAGATGTTGTCGTAGGAGTCAAAGTCATCGTCCGTATAGCGAAGATGCACATCGGCATTTTCCGCATCCAGTTTCCTGTAGTCTGGTTTGTATAACTGCCCATAGTCATTGCCGAAATTTCTTTTGGCGAAGGCTTCTTCCGGTTCTTCGACGGCCAGAAACAGCCCCCAGTCTTCTCCGTTGACCCGCACCCATGCCCAACTGCACAGAGGTGTGGGGATGTCCATGTGGTTCATCATATCATATGTGATCCAGGTCTTCATATAAGAATTATCCTGGAAAGAAGAATCAAGCGAGAATTTATCCAAACCGTGGTAGCTGCCGTATTCATAGTGATCAAATTCGACTTTTAAACTGTAGCGCTCCAGGCCGTATTTCTCTGTCAATCGGCGGGAGTTATTTCCCTTGGCCCGCAGGCCGACATTAGAAAATTTCTCTCCGTCAATGACCAGTGTACATGGGGCATACTCCTCCTTGGCTGCTGTTTCCAGAAAGGCGTCCCAATCCTCCATGAGAATATCGACGGTATGTACTTTCGTCTTATCAAAAAGCCGTGCCTCGTAACCCGGTGCGGAGGAAGCGGCTGTCAGTCCGAATGCCTCACCGTTCATAAACAGCAGCGTGGCAATGACCGCCAGCATCATCACAGCAATACAGATAAGGTCAATGTGCTTTGCTCTCAGCATCAGTTCATGTAATCGCCGTTGTAGGAAACCATTACCGTATGGCTGATACCGGGCAGTTCAGCCAGAGCATTGATAAATTCGGTATCGGCATCGTTCAGGCGGATTTCGTAATTCAGTTCGATGCATCCGGGGGTCACGCTTTTGCTCTTCAGCGTCAGCCGTTTCGTGTGCTGTTCCACCATCTCACGGGACGCCTTTTCCGCAGTGGAATCGGCGCAGTGAATCACAAGAATATAAGGCTTATCAAAGCTCTTGTGCCGGGAGAAGATCAGCAGGATCAGGCCAATCAGCAGACTTCCAAAGACAGCAAGAGGGATCAGCCCTGCCGCCAGCACAATACCTGCGGCAATGGCCCAGAACAGGAATACAATATCGCTGGGTTCCCTGATGGCGGTACGGAAACGGACAATGGACAAAGCACCTACCATACCAAGAGAAAGAACGATGTTGCTGGTGACTGCCAGAATGACCAATGTCGTCACCATGGTAAGGCCGATAAGCGTCACACCAAAGCTCGCGGAGTACATGACGCCGGCATAGCTTTTTTTATAAATGAAGAAAATGAACAGGCCCACGGCAAAGGCCAGAACCATAGCCAGAACCATGTCGAACACCGGTATGGTATTTGCATTTTCCAAAAAACTGGATTTGAATATATCCTGAAAGGTCGTTGACATCGGTATGCCCTCCTGTTTTCTTTTTAATCATATTTGCGGCAGACGGCATATTTGGAATATGCACCGGCCCTCGTGTCTGGTATCTGCACAGCCATCTTCACGATCTCCGGCAAAAATTCATCGTATTTGACCTCCAATACCGTTCTGCCATCCGATACAGGCGTATGGCAGAGGGCGGGGTTCAGAAAATCCAGAGAAGCAAGTCCGGAACGAAGACCACGATCCAGGGTGATGCGCACATTACCGGGCGTAAACAGAAATGCCTCTCTGTCATAGGTGACGATGGTTTTGGGCATGAGCTGCTGTCCTTTTATTTTGCTGTACAGCTCCAGCAGCAGCGGATCGCCGCTTTGGAGCAGAAAATCAATATTCCCGCACAGGATCTGTTCCGCCTGTCTGGCTGTGACCTTCGTGCTCCGCTTTCCGCACAGTCCGTTGATCTTATATTTCTTTTCCAGGCGGATAAAGGCCAAATCGTCATTGTAATAGCGAATCCGAAACTTCTCACGATGGTTGACACCATCGATTTTCTGACGCAGGGCTTTGTCGTAAGGCGTGTCAAAATAGAGGCTGCTCACACGGTAACTACCGTGTGAGTCAGCGTTCTTGTCATGGGGAAACAGTTTCCTCAGCCGGGATGCAAGGATGAGATCTTCGCCGTGATGGATGCTGTATTTGAACTCATGGCGAAGCTTTACCGCAGTATTCATCAGGATTCACCCTCGTAATTGCTGTAACCAGAATCGGCATTGGCGTCATAATTACTGTAGCCGCTGTCGGAACTGCCGTAATTTGCAGGAGGAATCGCAGCCGCAGGAGTCTGCTGCGCAGGTGCATCATAAGCGGAATCGCCGTAATCAGCATCGCTGTAATTGGTATTGCCGTAATTGGTATTGCCGTAATCGGTATTGCCGTCGGCATTGATACCATAGTCCGTGTTGTCTGCGTAGTCGGGGCCGTCGTAGTCGGTGACACCGTCATTGCCCTCGCCATAATCGGTATCATCATTGATATTGTGGTCATAGTCAGTCACGCCGTCGTTATCGGGGCCGTAGTCGGTGTCGGCGTAATCGGTAAAGCCATCATTGCCAACGCCGTAGTCAGTATCCACATAATTGCTCATGCCGTAGCTGCTCTCACCTTCCACCACCAGAGGGGTAGTCCAGTGGTTGCTGCTGACACAGCTGCGGATATCTGCGATCACATCATCCAGGAAAGTAGCGCTGGGCAGGCTGGAACCGGGTTCGATTTCCAGTGTGATCTGCCGGCCTTTGCCTTCGATTTCTTCTACGAAGTAACCGGCTTCACCAATAGCAGTTACCAGGTCAGCAACAACATTCCTGGTGGGCTGTCCGATCATACCTTCGCAGCTGCTGATGATCGCCAGTGCATCATCATTGCGGGCAGTAACACCGGTTACAGTGCCATTTTCGTCATACTCGACGGCGATTTCAGGGTTGACGCTCAAAATCAGAACGCCGCCGTTTGCAAGGGACGCGCCATTGTCGGGAGTGTCAGCGCTCTGACCGCAGGCGGTCAGGCACATCACCAGGGCAAGCATACATACGATAACAGAAATCATTTTCTTCATAAGTTATTCTCCTTCATTTTGAATTAGTTTTGGTTTTTTGAAGCCCTGTAAGGTGTTATCTTTGCCTTACATACACAGATTACGCAGCGCTGTCTGTAAAAACGGGGTCGGTTTTTATTTTTTAATCATCGTCATCAACCGGTTCTTCATACCCGGAATCCCCATCATCGGAATCGTCGGATTCGGGAGCATCGTAGTCTGACTGCCCATCATCTTCGGCAGGAGCATCGGATGTATCGTCGTAATCGGTTTGACCGTCATCATCCGAAGTGTCGTCATAATCACTTTGACCGTCGCCCGGATCTTCGTAGGTTGAATCCCCGGAATCAGAAGGGGCATATCCGCTGCCGCCGTCATCGGAAGCATCTTCACCGTAATCGGAATCTCCATAATGACCGGGATCGACCGGAATCACGATGGGGCCGGTGGGAATCTCCGGTGACTGCTGCGGCTGCTTCTGTTCGATGTCAATGGTGACCGTGACCTTGTCAGTCAGATACTCATTCAGGTGATCGCTCAGATGGTTTCCATGGCTGACGATCCATTCTTCGTCGGCATCCAGACTCAAAGTGATCGTTCCGCCCTCGTGGAGGTATCCCATGTCGATAGCCAGATCGACCAGCTCATCCATAACCGTATCCAGATCTTTTTTCCTGTAGTCATAGTGTTCGATCAGATCCTCGCCGTCTGCATTGATACCATCCAGATCAACTACCACATCTTTTCGGTTCACATCAATGCGAACCTCCGGGTTGATGGTCATATAAACAGATGCGTAAGGCATCTGATTGATCTGAAGCACACCTGTCACCATCAGAACCAGACAGGCGGCCATAGATGCCAGAGAATATATCCATTTATTTGTCTTCTTCTTCACAGGAACAGCCTGGGGGATCTGCATTTCGATCACTTCCGTCACAGTCTGTCCCACTTCATAATGCCTGTTTGCTACCTTCAGAAACCGTCCCTCCTCGTCCAGAACGACGGCGTAGCTGAGATGACATTCCATTACCAGATATTTCATTTGCGGCAGCCTCCTTTCCCTTTCAGGACATGCCTTAAATGGCCGCGGATGATCTCATATCCGTTGGTCTGAATCAGAAGCATAGCCAATATGTATTTCCGGTGACGTTCCAGTGTTTTGCGTTCGATCCCACTGCCCGCAGCAAGCTGCGCCATCGGAAGCTTTCTCGTCCGAAGCAGCTCATCCAACAGATGCCTGTTATCTGCGGCATAACGAATGGCGCAGGCGCAGGCGTCCAATGTACGTTCCTGTTTCGGGCCATTGTCTGCCACATCTGAAAAACTGACGCCAAATTGCTCCATGACCGAAGACAGCTCTTCAATCTCCTGCCTGGTGGCTTCCAGATTTGCGGATTCTTCAAAATGGTCACGGTGGTCTGTCAGTTCGTCCATGATCGTCCGTTCATCATCTCCGGTTTCCGTATAAATGGAAATCGCCCCTTGATGACGTGTTTCTTTCCTCTGATAGTCAATAATACGGCTGCGGATCAGCATTGCAGCATAGCTCAGAAACGCACCGCGAGTACGTTCATATCCCAAGACTGCCTCGTGAAATGCAAGCATTGCGATACTAAATTCGTCATCCTGCTCCGTGCAGAACCTTGAAATACATTTAGATGCTTCTGACCTGATAAAAGGGAGGTAGTCCCGGATCAGATCATCAGCTTTTTGCAAATCGTCCTTTGCCGCATAGACCGTCTGAATGATCTGATGCTCGCTTTTCATGACTTCACTCCTTTTCGTATGTAGAATACGGAACAGATTTATAGAAAGCGGGGGAGAAGGAAATTATTTTTCACCCCATAATTATCCAATTTACATTAATAACAAAGATCGCATAGTCCTGATAGTCACGTTTTGAAAAATATATGTAAAATTTATGTAAAATGAAAGCAGCTGCAAAACCTGCGTTCAGAGAATTAAAATGAATGAATGCTATTCATTGACATTTTAGAAAAAAGTGATATACTGATTGGTAGAAAGGAGGTTCAGACGATGCGTATCACAAAGGAGCCGGAAGTTCGCAGGCAGGAGATTCTGGACACCGCCCTTAAGCTGTTCGGGGAAAATGGATATGAAAAAACCTCGATTGCGGATATAGCAAAAGCAATCGGTGTGGCACAGGGGCTGTGCTATCGCTATTTTCCGTCGAAAGAAGCGCTGTTTGACAGCGCGATTGAACAGTACGCCGATGTCCTGGTGGGGCAGTTTGCGGGTTATGGAAAGGACAAGGACAAAAACAGGACACTGCGGCAGATCATTGAAACTTTGCCTGCCACGGTGGAAGAGCGGGACACGAAATACTATTCTGTTTTTCACGGAGCGGAGAATAAAAAATTCCACGATCAGCTGTCCCTCAAAGTGTGTGAGAAGCTGGTTCCGCTGGTGGAGAAGCTGCTGTCCCAGGCCCGGCAAAAGGGCGAAATCCAGTTGGACGATCTGCAGGCCGCCGCGAGGTTCTGTGTGTACGGGCAGCTTGGCATCCTGCTGGCGGACGATCTGACGCAGGAAGATAAGTCGAAGCGGATTCGGGAATTTCTCATATTTGCCCTGCGGCTTTAAAAATCCCCCGCTCTGGGTCGGGGGATTTTCGATAACTTAATAATGAATAATATTCATTCAATAAAGAAAGGAAGTTTTACAATGCCGACAAAAATTGATTTTATAGGAGGCAATACGGACCGCTGCCTTATGGCGATGGCGCTCCCGATGATTGCCGCGATGTTTCTCAACATGATGTATAACCTGGTGGACAGCCTATGGATTGGAAACCTGCTCGGCGAAACTGCCTATGCGGCTCTGACAAATTCTACCCCCATTATTCTGATTCTGACCTCTGTCGCGATGGGAGCGGCGAATGGCGTATCCATTCTGATCTCCCAGGCGGTCGGTGGGAAAGACAGGGAAAAAACAGAATGTCTGATTGTCACCTCGTTCTGCGCTGTTGTGGCGTTTTCTCTCCTGGCAACCATTCTGCTTGAGGCGTTTCTACCGGAAATTTTGCAGGCTCTGAACACTCCGGCGGAAACGTATGGGATGGCATACAGCTATCTGGCGGTTTATATTCCCGGGTATCTGGCGGTCTTTCTCTATCTGTATTTCACTGCGGTACTGCGGAGCTTCGGCAATTCTGTGTTCCAGGCGGCCGCGATGCTGGTATCAACGATTTTAAACGCCGTTCTCGATCCCATTTTTATACACTTCATCGGGTTTCACGGCGCAGCGGCTGCAACTCTGCTTTCTCAGAGCATCTGCCTGCTGTTTATGTTGATCTATCTGAAAAAGAAAAAATTATTTGCGTTCAGACTCTCCGCCTTTGACAGAAAGGATGTTTTGCCGCTTATCCAGAAAGCCGTTCCCTCTGTCATCCAGCAGAGTATTCCGGCGATCAGCACGACGTTCCTCACGGCGCTTGTCAGTACATACGGCGTTACGGCGATCGCGGCTTATGGAGTGACGGGGAAACTGGAAACCATTCTGTTCTACCCGGCGATGGCCTTGAATATGGTGTTGACGGCCATCATCGGGCAGTGTATCGGCGGCGCACGGTACGACCGGGCGAAAGACTATCTGAAATGTGCGCTGAAATATGGCTGCGGCCTGCTCGTGCTCCTCTCTGTTCTGGTCGTCGGATTTTCAAAACAGCTTTCCGGCCTGTTTATCCAAAGCGGCGATGCGGCGGCCATTGTCGGGACGTATTTTCTGATTGTCAGTGCCGGTTATGTTCTCAACACGGTCACAAATTGCTTCCTGGGGGCTCTCAATGGCATGGGAAAACCTTCAAAAAGTATGCTTCTGATGATTTCTTATTATATTGTGGTCCGGATGCCGTTGGCTTACCTGCTTTCTGGTCTGGGGGTTGGCTTAAATGGGATCTGGGCCGCAGTGCTGGTCAGCCATGTGACGGCCAGTGCCGCGGCTGGCGTCGCTGGAATGGTGTCATTTAAGAAGCGGGGATAATACAAAACAGACCTGCAATCGCAAATTGACGACTGCGACACGGCATGATAAAATAATATTGTACATTTGCACTTTTAGCTTAACTGGGAGTCTCCTTTTGGGATGCTCCTTTTTCCGTTCTCCTGGCGCTGATGCGGCCAAACAAGACAGCAGCGGCAAAGCCTTTGATAAATATTTTGAAGAAATAAAACAAAAAGAGGTAATAATATGACTCGGAAAGAAATCCTTGCCGGCGAATCCAAGAATGTGGAATTTAAGGAGAGCAGACCGGAGAAAAGTATAAAATATATGAAAACGGTTGTCGCCCTTTCCAACGGAAAGGGCGGACGAATTGTTTTTGGTGTAGAAGATGAAACCAGAAAGATTGTCGGCATCCCGGAAGAAAATATATTCCACGAAATGGATGCGATAGCAAACGCAATTTCAGACAGCTGCGAGCCGGTCATTGTTCCGGATATCTATCCGCAGACGATTAACGGGAAAACTATTATTGTAGTGGAAATCAGTCCGGGAAAGCAGAAACCGTATTATATTAAGGCAGAAGGCATCACAGACGGTGTCTATATACGTGTATCTGGAACATCCAGAAAGGCCAACCGGGAAATGACGCAGGAGATGTATTACGACTCAGAGGGCCGCTCTTATGATATGATAATTCGTCGGGATAAGACCGTGTCAGACCAGGATATCAAAAAACTTTGTGCACAAATGAAAAAAGTTGCACTGAAAAATTGCAAAAATGATGTACAGCGCAGGGAAGTCAAGGATGTGACGAAAAATCGTCTGCTGACCTGGGGCATTTTAGCAGAGGATGAAGATGGAACGATATATCCAACCAATGCGTATATATTCTTAACCGGCCAGGATGTGTTTTTGTCAAAAATCCAGTGCGGTATGTTCAAGGGAACAACAAGGGCGGTTTTTGTGGATAAACGGGATTATAGCGGACCGGTGTGGAAACAGATTGAGGAGGCACATCAGTTTGTACTGCGGAATATTCATCTTGGCGCAAAAATAGAGGGTGTTTATCGAAAGGATATTTATGAACTGCCTCCAGATAGTATGCGGGAGTTAATCATTAACGCTGTGGTAAACTGCAGTTTCCTTCAGTCATCGCATGTTCAGATAGCAATTTACGATGACCGCCTGGAAATCACATCGCCTGGAGGATTGATGCCGGGTGTGACCATTGACAGGATGAAGGAGGGCTATTCCCAAATTAGAAACTAGGCATTGGCGAATGCATTTTCCTATATGCACCTGATAGAGGGGTGGGGAACTGGAATCCCGAGACTGCTGCAGGATATGAAAGATTATGGACTGGCAGAACCGGAATTTATTGACATGGAGGTTGCACTGCGCATTAATCTTTATAGAGCGAACACTGGCAGAGAAACGATTGAAAAAATAAAAACCAGTGAAGAAATGTGCAAAGAAAGTAGCGAAGAAATAAAAACTGGCGGAGAAACTAGCAAAGAAAACGGAAAAACTGACGGAGAAACCAAAATTAGAAAAAAAACTACCGCTGAGAGAGTTGTCGAAGAAATCAAGAATGATCCGTCTATCACACAAAAACAGTTGGCAGATAGACTTGGATTGTCTTATGCCGGAATCAGGTATGTTATGAAAAAACTTCAAGAAAGGGGGCTTCTGAAAAGAATCGGTTCTACCAAGAAAGGACAGTGGATTATAAAACAATAACTCCTTCACATTGGAAAAAAGAGTGAGGTCTTAGCAAACATAGGAAAAGGAGGCGAAACCATGAGCGAAATTCAGCCGCCCACCTGGAACGATGGAAAACTGCGCTGTCTCTGGGCCAACCCGAAGAACGCGCTTTACATCCATTACCACGATTACGAGTGGGGCGTGCCGGTGCACGACGACCGCCGGCTGTTTGAGATGCTGGTGCTGGAGTCCTTCCAGGCCGGTCTTTCCTGGGAGTGCGTGCTTAATAAGCGGGAGAGCTTCCGGGAGGCCTTTGACGGCTTCGACCTGGAGCGGGTTTGCGCTTACGGGGAGGAGAAGCTGGAGGAGCTGGCGGACAATCCTGCCATCATCCGCAACCGCCGCAAGATCCGGGCCGCTGTGGAGAACGCCCGCGTGTTCCGGGACATACAGCGGGAGCGGGGGACATTCTCTGCGTACCTCTGGGGCTTCACGGGAGGAGGAGTGATCCGCGAAACGGGAAAGACGCGCTCAGAGCTCTCGGACGCCGTCTCGAAGGACCTGCGAAGGCGTGGGATGACATTTGTGGGAACCACGATCATTTACGCCTATCTGCAGGCGGTGGGAGTGATCGACTCCCACGACAGAGAATGTTTTATGTATCACGAAAACGGGAAATAATTTTGCAGGAAGGAGAAAAAATATGCCGTACATTGCAATCAAAGCGTATCCGAAGGACGAGGAGACAAAGAAGAGAACCGTGGACCGTATCAACCAGGTGCTCCTGGAGGAGTGGGGCTGTCCCGCTGCCGCCGTGACCATTTCTCTGGAGGAGGTAAAGCCGGAGGACTGGAAGGAGCAGGTGGAAATCCCGGAGATCGAGCCCAACATGGACAAGATGATGATTGTGTCCGGGGAGAAAAAATATGAGTAGCACGGCGGAGCGCGCGGGAAATATCTGCATCAGAAACGAGGCGGAGGCGGATCACAGGACCGTGGAGAACGTGATCCGCAGGGCCTTCTGGAATCTCTACGTGCCGGGCTGCGCGGAGCACTATGTGGCCCACGTGATGCGTCCCCACGGGGATTTCGTGCCGGAGCTGGATCTGGTGCTGGAGCGGGACGGACAGATCATCGGAAGTATTATGTATACAAAGACCCGCCTCGTGGACGAGGCCGGGGAGGAAAAGCAGATTCTCACCTTCGGCCCCGTCTGCATTCTGCCGGAGTACCAGCGGATGGGGTACGGGAAAATGCTCATGGAGGCTTCCTTTGAGCGGGCGCAGACCATGGGGTATGAGGTCATCGTGATCTTCGGCGATCCGGCCAACTATGTAGGGCGCGGATTTAAAAGCTGCAGGCGGTTCAATGTCTGCCTGGAGGGGGATGTCTTCCCCTCGGCCATGCTGGTGAAGGAGCTGGTGCCGGGAACTCTGGACGGCCGCCGCTGGTTTTACCATCAGAGCCCGGCCATGGAGATCGACGAGAAGGACGCCGGGCGGTTCGATGAGACGTTCGAGCCCATGGAGCGGAAGGTTCTGCCGTGCCAGGAGACGTTTTATATCCATAGTCATTCGGTGGTGCAGGAAATATGACATTCAGCAAATGGCTGCGCGGTGCGCAGCCGTTTTTTTGCTGTTTTTATGCAATCTCCCGCCTCATCTGCCGGTTCGTATACGCAATACAGAGCCAGGTAATTCCCGTGACGCCTGCCTCCGTGAAAACCATGGCCCACCAGACCCCGTCGATGCCGAGCCAGAGCGGCAGAAGGTACAAGAGGGCGCCGCTGATCACGATGCCCCTCAGAACCGTGAGCACGGTGGACATTCTGGTGCGCATGATCGACTGGAAGTAGAAGGTGGCCCATATATTGATCCCCATAAATAAAAATGAGATAAAATAAATCCGCATAATAGTAGGTGTGGCTGCCAGCACCTCCGGCGTCGCGTCCACAAAAAGGCGCATGATCTGCGTCGGAAACAGGATGCCCGACAGTGTGAAAACCACGCCCATCAGAGCCACGGTCCACAGGGAGACGCGCCGCAGACAGGCGATGCGGCCGGTCTGCCCCGCGCCGTAATTGGTCGTGGCCACCGGCTGGATGGCCTGCCCCACGCCGGTGTAAATGTGCTGGAACATGCCGGAACAGCTCAGCACGACGCCGAAGACGGCCAGAGCCACCTCGCCGCCGTAGCGCATGATCTGGTTGTTTAAAATACAGGTCAGCGCGATGAAGGCAAATTCCAGCACCGAGGCGCTGAAACCGGTCGTGACAGATTTGAAGAAGGCGCTCGACGGCCTCCACGGCATCACCAGCTTTAAATGGCTTTTTTTCGTGAACAGAAAGCCGCAGAGGATGACCAGCTGGATGACCGTGCCGCCCACCGTGGCGATGGCCGCTCCTGCCATCCCCATGCCCATGGGGAACACTAAAAACCAGTCGCCGAAGATATTGAAGACGCCGCCGGCGACGACGGCCCCCATGACCACGTTCGGCGCGCCGTCACAGCGCACCATGCAGGTAAAGTAGGCGGACAGGATGAAGGCCGGAAATGCCCAGATGATCCAGTCCCCGTACTCCAGCACCAGAGGCATAAGCGATTCGCTGGCGCCGAACAGGGTAAAAACCGGCACCTTGAAGAGGACGGTGAGCGGCCATACGATCGCCGTGAGAAGAAGCACCAGAACCAGCGAGGCCGTGTAGTAGGCGTTGGCCTTTTCTTCCTCCCCCTCGCCGCGGGACTTCCCGAAGCGGACCGAGCCGCCGATGCCGCAGAGGAAACCGAACAGGGAAGCCACGCCCAGAATCGGGTAAATGATCGCGCAGGCGGCTGCGCCGTCCGTTCCCACGCCCTGCCCGATGGCGATGGTGTCCACGAAGCTGTAGATGGTAGTGACCAGGGCCGAAAAAAGGGAGGGGAGCAGGAACTTAAGGTACAGCCTCCCCACGCTGTCTCTCAGTAAATCCATAGGGATCCTCCTTTTCTTGACTTCTTTTTTTCAAGGGGCTATTATAAAGTCTGATATAATATGAGAGTCAAGAGGAGAATTGAAAATGACCGGCAAAAACCGTCTGTTTTCCATCGGAAAGCTGTCCACGCTGACGGGGGTGCATATCCAGTCGCTTCGCTATTACGAGGAGCTGGGGATTCTGAAACCCGCGTATGTGGATCCCCAGAGCGGATACAGGTACTATAATTTCCAGCACATGCGGATTGTGGAGGCCATCCAATACTGCGTGGAGTTGGATATTCCGCTGCGCCAGTTCAGGGATTTCCTGCTGGAGGAGGACGGACAGATCGACTATTCCAGGCTGATCGACGACGGAATCCGCCTGGCAAACGAGAAGATGGCGCGCATGAAAGCGCGGCTTGCGTTTCTGGAAAATGTGCGGCGGGAGATGCTTCACGCCAGAGACTGCCGCGCAAACGCCCGGATAAAGAGCATATTTCCCGAGAGGCTGTGCTGGGCGGTTCCCTACGAGGGCACGCAGACCTCGCCGGAGTTCCACGCGGCGCTCTACCATCTGATCGCCGACATGGAGAAACACGGAGTGCGCGCGGGCTACGACAACGGCCAGCTCCTTTTGTGCCGCGGAAATGAGTGGAAATCCTACCTCTTCATCGATATCCGGGAGATGAGAAAGCCTGCGGAGGAATTTCACCAGATTATCACCATTCCCGCCGGGAAATATTTGTGCGGCATCGGGGAGGGGAGCGATATAAGGAGCGCCCCCCGGATGTTCCCCGAGCTGTTTGCACAGGATTACGACAAGGTGGTGGTGGAGGTGGAGCCGTTTGCGGAAAAATATAATTACTTTGACCCGGTGTTTGAGCTGCGATGCAGCCTGCCGTAAATGGTTTTATTTTCGCCCGTAGAGAATGCCCAGCCCGCGAAGGAGCCAGGGCGCCTTACAGTACCAGGGGAAGAAGGACAGCTGTTCCGTGTGCGGCTCATAGTGGATTTCTGTGATCCCTTCTTCTTTGAGCTGTGAGATCAGCTCCTGCATGTCGCCGTAGATTTCCCGGTGTTCGAACAGGTCGTGAAACGCGAAAGCTCCGCCAGGTTTCACCACCCGCAGGGCCTCCCGGACTACCTGCCGTTTATCCGGCTGGGATTTCACCTCGTGGAAGACGAAGTTGCTGACGGCCGCGTCAAATTCTCCGGTATCAAAGGGCAGTTTTGCCGCATCTGCGCGCAGGAACCGGATGGGCGGGACGCCCTCGGCGGCGGCATTTCTTTCGCACTGCTCTTTGGCGTAATTCCAGCCTGCGCCCCAGTAGTCGATTCCGGTGATCTTTGCCTGGGGCCAGGTTCTGGCGCACAGGATCGACACGGCACCGGAGCCGCAGCCGATGTCTAAGAGCGTTCCGTCTCCGTTCCACTGGAGCTTTGTCAGGAGAAAGCGGTGAATGCTCCCCATGACATTTCCCCCATCGAAGGAGAATGCACGGTGGCAGATATACATGTAGGCGGTCATCAGAAGACCGGCCAGGAACAGGAGCAGTGTGACGGCGGAAATGATTCTGCTTTTTAACAGAAACAGCGCAGCCAGCCATACGGCGCCCAGGCCGAGGGACGCGCCGGCGAGGGCGCGCAGAAGGGGATCGGGAATCCAGTTCCCATAGTTTGGTTTGTTCATAAGAAACCTCCTTATTTTGGTGAGATATAAAACATAACGACTGCTATGTTTTGTTATGTAAAAAGGACAGCCCACCGGGCGGTGTTTTAACCGCGGGGTGAAGGCTGTCCTTTTGACATGCGTTTTATAAAATTTATGAGAGAACCGGCTCCGCCGTCCGCATAGTGGGAGATGGCCGAGCTCAGTGCAAGCGTTTCTTCCAAGGTGTAGTCTCCTTTTAAAATTTCCAGAATCCCCTGCACCCGCAGGGAGACCAGAATCCGCATCAGATCCGGGTCCGGAGGCGCGCCCAGGGCCTGTGTGAAAAACTGGTTGAAGTAGCTGCTGATGCGGTTGAGAAAGAGCTCCCGCACGTGTTCCCGGCTGCTGCCGCCGCATTTTTCCATGAGGATGAGAAATTCCCGTCGGTGGTGATACTGGAACCTGGTCAGAATGTGGTCGCTCTCCGGTCCATAGGACGGATCCGCCATCTCCTTCTGGAAGAGCTCCTCCGTGAGAGCCATACACCGCTCCACCACCGGATCGACGATGGCGGCTAACAGAGCGTCCTTGCCGGGAAACAGAAAATAGAACGCCCCGGTGGTGACGCCGCAGTCCGCGCAGATCTTCCGCAGGCTGGCCTGGCGGTAGCCTTTCCTGTAAAATTCTTCCGTTCCGGCTTCGATCAGTTTTTTGCGTGTGAGGTCCGAGTTTGTCTTTGCCATAACAATTGTTATGTTAGCAAAAACTAACTGAATTGTCAACAGGGATTGACAAGCAGGTGGTAAATGGTATTATTAGAGAAAACGCCTTCCCCGGCGCGGGCGTGATGGGACAGGATGAAAACAATGACGATTAAGAAAATTTTAAATGGAAAAAAGAGATATCTGGAGCTGCTTCTGCTGGCCGACGAGCAGGAGAGCATGATCGACCGCTACTTAGATCGCGGGGAGATGTATGTGCTTTTGGAAGAGATGACGGCCAGCAGAGAAAAACCGGCGGCGGTGTGCGTCGTCACCGATGAGGGCGGCGGCGTCCTGGAGCTTAAAAATCTGGCCGTCGCGCCGGACCTTTGGCGGCGCGGAATCGGCCGGAAGATGATTACGTTTCTGGAGGAGACATACCGGGGAACGTATGACATGCTCCAGGTGGGAACCGGCGACGTGCCTTCCACGGTGGGGTTCTACGAGGCTTGCGGCTTTGAGCGCTCCCACGTGGTGAAGGATTTTTTCACCGACAATTATGAGCGGCCGATTGTCGAGGACGGGGTGCGGCTCCGGGATATGGTTTATTTGAGGAAAATGCTTTCATAAGTTCTTTTGGCATTTCTGGGATTCCCGATATTCTCGGGGAGTTATGCGCACTTCCCGCCGGAATTGTCTTGAAAAGTATACGGCATGCGCGTCTGGTTCAGATACCGCACCGGCATGGTGCAGGGCGGAGGAAAATGTCTGCTGGCATTCTCTCACGCAGATCCCGAAGACAGCGGCCGGCTGCGCAAGGGTGACGGGGGCCATATAGTCTTCCTCCAGCCAGGCAAGTATCTGTTTGATAAGGAGCTTCTGCACGCTGTTTTTCTTTCTCCTGTTTCCGGCAAATGGGACCGGCTTTTCATGGGAAGAAAAGGTTTCATTTTACAGCACCAGTGGGGGAGAATTTTTTAGTTATATTTTGGTTTTGCGATTAAAATATAACACAGAAAATGTATTTTGAGAGGGAAGTGAAAAGTTTGTTTTCACTTTGAAAATATTGAATAAAAGAGGCAATTACTTTTACAAAACGGGGTAATTGCTACCAGTAGCGATATTGACGAAAGAGGCAATGATTCTTATAATATCCATAAATAGAAAAGGTAACTGAAGGGAGGGCGTCTCATGAGTTCACCGCAAACAATCAACGGATTAATGCGGCATTTAAGAAATAATTGTAATATTCAAATAAGCGGGAGTCACCAAAAGCAACAGCTTATCAGCTATGGGTATTACCATGGTTATAAAGGCTATCGTTTTGTACGGAATAGCAAAAACCGGATCCCATTTACTGACTTTAGTGAAGTTGTAGCTGTAATTGAATACGATAATAATTTAAAGGCTGCTTTGTATCCCGAATTAATGTTTATAGAAACTGCTATTAAAAACATCGTTTGCAATGAATCTGTCACCGGTCTTAAGTCGGCAACATTTGAACATGTATACCAAAGCAGAATGATGGATAACACTACTAACACTAATTTGCAAGCTAAACGCCTGAAATTAAGAAATTCAGTTTACTCTAAACTATCGGAACGATATAGAAATGAAGAATACAAAGATAGCCAGATGGTCAGGCATTTTTATAATCGTGGTGAAGATGCACCTTTATGGGTAGTGTTCGAAATTTTATATTTAAGTGATTTAGCCGGTTTTTTCGAATGCCTTAACGAAACAATGCGTGAAAACATTCTTAGACAATTAAATATGCTGGATATTTCAACTGATACAAATCGTATGTTATTGTCGAGTATGTTATATACTCTCAAGTCTTTAAGAAATTCTGTTGCTCATAATAATATTGTTTTTGATACTCGGTTTAAAGATAGAAAAATCAGTACAATTTAAAAAAAATGGACTGAAAAAGAGACAGGCATTCCGAATATCACTCTTTATTCCCTTATCGATTATATTATAATTGTTTGTTGCGTTTTAAAAAGAATAGATTTTAGCAAAGTCAGGGCTATTCATTTATTGGAAAAATACAAAGAGGAAAATCAACGTTTATCTGGTAGAGTCACAACTAATATATACCAAACAATCTTACAGCAAAATGTAGAAAATAAAATTACAAAATTGGAGACCTACCTCCGATCTTAGGAAGTACTGAAAATATTCTGATTATAGTTGCATATTTCAAGGCTATCATGTATACTATAGATATTGGAAGAGGTGTATGTTTTCGGACTGCACTGAGAGAGTCACTCTGTGGCTCTCTTTTATGTTGCAGCAAATTAATGGTATAGACGATTTAATTTTATTGAAAAGGATTCTTCTGTTGCAAGTATTTTAGCAGCGGCGAATCCTTTTTTAATTCTATATTTTTCCTATTGACATTTCTGTCTATACTGTATATATTATACATATACAGTATAACCAAGGCGAAATCCCTCCCCCGCCACCCCCACCCCCCAACAAGAAAGAAGGTCATCAACACATGCATTTATACATCAGCAATTCCGGCGAACAGCCGATTTACGAACAGATAACGTCACAGATTAAGAATCACATACTGAGCGGCGAGCTCACTCCCGGGGAGGCGCTGCCGTCCCTGCGGCTTCTGGCGAAGGAGCTTCGGGTCAGCATCATCTCCACGAAGCGGGCCTATGAGGAGCTGGAGCGGGAGGGCTTCATCCAGTCGGTTCCGGGAAAGGGCAGCTTCGTCGCCCCGCAGAATATCGAGCTCATCCGCGAGGAGAAGCTGCGCCAGGCGGAGGAGCGGGTGCGGGAGGCGGTGGACATCGCCAGATCCTCCGGCATCACGCTTGAAGAATTAAAGATCATTCTGGAAGAACTGTATACAGGAGAGGTTTAAAGCAAAAAAGAAGGAGGCATACCATGGAACAGACCATTTTAAACGCCGCAGGCGTTGAAAAAAGATACAAGACATTTACACTGAAGCCCACCGATCTGGCGGTCCCCGGCGGCTGTATCGTCGGTCTCATCGGGGAAAACGGGGCGGGCAAGAGCACGCTGATCAAGAGCCTTTTAAACATCGCCCGCCGGGACGGCGGCACGGTGGAGGTGTTTGGAAAAGATTTAGACAGCCGTGAGCGGGAGATCAAGGAGGACATCGGCGTGGTGTTCGGCGACCAGTATTTCCCCATGAATTTTCGCGCCCGCGACGCGGCGCGGGTCATGGCGGGCATCTACAGAAACTGGGACCAGACACAGTTTGAGGCCTATCTTGAGAGATTCCGCTTGGACGGCGGCCAGCCCATCAAGGACTACTCCCGCGGAATGCGGATGAAATTAAATCTGGCGCTGGCCATGTCCCACCACGCCAGGCTTCTGATCCTGGATGAGCCGGCCAGCGGGCTGGATCCGGTGGTGCGGGAGGAGCTTCTGGAGCTTTTGGAGGATTTCGTGGGCGACGAGGAGCACGGCGTGCTCGTCTCCTCCCACATCATCAGCGATTTGGAGAAGGTTTCCGACTATGTGGCCCTGCTGCACCGGGGGGAAATGCTCCTCTTTGAGGAGAAGGATGCGCTGCTAGAGTCCTTCGCCCTGTTGAAATGCGGCGCCGGGGAGGCGGAGAAGCTCCCGTCGGAGAGCGTCATCGGAATGCGGGAAGGGACCTTCGGGGCGGAGATTCTGATGCGGAGGGAAAACCTGCCGAAGGGCGCCGTGTGGGAGCCGGCCAGCCTGGAGCAGATACTCATTTACCACGTGAAGGAGGGAAAATAGATGCGCGGTCTGATACGAAAAGAATTTCTGATGACAAAATCCGTCTGGAGATCCTGGATCCTGGCATTTATAGTGCTCGGGGGATACTCGGTGATGTTTAGATCCGGTGACAGCTATTACAATACGGGTATGATTTATGTATGGCCGGTCATCGCCGGGATGAACGGAACCTTAAATTCATTTTACAGCGACAGCAGGTATCAGTGGAATCTGACGGCTCTGACCATGCCGGTGCGCCGGCGGGAAATCGTTTTTACAAAATACATCTATATGTATCTGCTGGATCTGGTCACGGGGGCCATCGCCACGGCGCTGGTGATTCTCGGCGACCTGGCGGGCATCGGCACGGGGCTTGCGGTCAATCTCCTCATCGGAGGCGGAATCATGCTGACGCTCCTGATGCTCCAGGCGCTTATGGTTCCCATCACCTACCGGTTCGGGCCGGAGAGGGCCAGCGTGCTGTGCGTGGTGCTGGCGCTCTCGCCGCTCCTTCTGCTGGCGGTTCCCTGGGGCGCGCTCCCTTCCATACCGGAGCCCACCGATGTGCAGGTGCTTCGTGTGGAAGGTATGCTGATTCTGCCGGTGCTTCTCATGAATCTTCTGTCCGTCTGGGTGTCCGTGCGGATTTATGAGGGAAAAGAATACTAGGCATTGTTTTTTCGGGGAACAGAGGGTATAATGATAGATATTGCCGCGGCATGGCGGCGACGATGTCTAATTAGAAATAGGAGTGAAAACGGATGACGACGAAAATAAGAACCCGATATGCCCCCAGCCCCACCGGAAGGATGCACGTGGGAAACTTAAGAACGGCTCTCTATGCCTATCTGATTGCGAAGCATGAGGGCGGCGACTATCTGCTGCGCATCGAGGACACGGACCAGGAGCGCTACATGGAGGGCGCGACGGAGATTATCTACCGGACGCTGGAGCAGACCGGCCTCATTCACGACGAGGGCCCGGATAAGGACGGCGGCGTCGGTCCCTACGTGCAGAGCGAGCGCCAGGCGGCCGGTATTTACATGGAGTACGCGAAGAAGCTCATTGACAAGGGCGAGGCTTACTACTGCTTCTGTACCCCGGAGCGTCTGAACTCCCTGCGCCGCACGGTGAACGGCGAGGAGATCATGACCTACGACAAGCACTGCCTCCATTTAACGAAGGAGGAGATCGAGGCCAATCTGGCTGCCGGCAAGCCCTTTGTCATCCGCCAGAATAACCCCACCGAGGGAACGACCACATTCTCCGACGAGATTTACGGAGATATCACTGTGAACAACGATGAGCTGGACGATATGGTTCTCATCAAGTCCGACGGTTATCCGACCTACAACTTTGCTAACGTGGTGGACGACCATCTGATGGGCATTACCCACGTGGTGCGCGGAAACGAGTACCTGTCCTCCTCCCCGAAGTACAACCGCCTCTACGAGGCCTTCGGCTGGGAAATTCCGGTGTACGTGCACTGTCCCACCATCACCAACGAGGAGCACAAGAAGCTGAGCAAGAGAAGCGGCCATTCCTCCTACGAGGATCTGATCGAGCAGGGATTCCTCTCCGAGGCCGTGGTAAATTACGTGGCGCTTTTAGGCTGGTCCCCGTCCGACAACCAGGAGATTTTCTCCCTGGAGGAGCTGGTGAAGGTATTTGACTATCACAACATCAGCAAATCCCCGGCGGTGTTCGACATGGTGAAGCTGCGCTGGATGAACGGCGAGTACATGAAGGCCATGGATTTCGACAAATTCTACCAGATGGCGGAGCCGTACATCAAGAAAGTCATCAAGAAAGATCTGGATCTCAAAAAGATTGCGGCCATGGTCAAGACCAGGATCGAGGTGTTCCCGGATATCGAGGGACATATCGACTTCTTCGAGGAGCTGCCGGAGTACGACGCGGAAATGTATGTGCACAAGAAGATGAAATGCACGAAGGAGACCTCCCTTGAGGTCTTAAAGGACGTGCTTCCTCTTCTGGAGGCGCAGGAGGATTTCTCCAACGACGCACTCTTCGAGCTTCTGTCCGGCTATGTGAACGAGAAAGGCTATAAGACCGGCTTTGTGATGTGGCCCATCCGCACGGCAGCCTCCGGCAAGCAGATGACGCCGGCCGGCGCCACGGAGATCATGGAGGTTCTCGGCAAGGAGGAGTCCTTAAAGAGAATCAGAAAAGGCATTGAAAAGCTGAGCGAGTAAATACAATCGGCGCAGGGGATTTCCCGGAGAGTGGGGATTTCCCTGCGCCGTTTTGACGGGAGAGACAAGATGGCATTCAACGAAGCGCAGAAGAGGGCGATTCGTCATTTTAAAGGGCCGGCCATGGTGCTGGCGGGGCCGGGGTCGGGAAAGACCACGGTCATCACCCACCGGGTGAAGGCGCTGATCGAGGAGCGGGGCGTGGATCCTGGCTCCATTCTGGTCATCACCTTCACGAAGGCGGCAGCCGCGGAGATGAAGGAGCGGTTCGGCGCGCTGACGGAGAACCGGTACGGCCGCGTGGGCTTCGGCACGTTTCACGCAGTGTTTTTTCAGATTCTTAAGCTGGCTTACCGCTACCAGGCCTCCGACATCATCCGGGAGGAGGAGCGGACGGCGCTGATGCGGGAGCTGGTGGACCGCGAGGGGATGGAGCTGGAGGACGAGGCGGAGTTCATCGCCTCGGTGCTGGGCGAGATCGGGAGCGTCAAGGGCGAGATGCTGAGCCTGGAGCACTATTACGCGAAAAACTGCTCGGAGGAGATTTTCAAACGCCTCTACGAGGGGTATGAGAGAGGACTGCGCGCGAAAGGGCGCATCGATTTCGACGACATGCTGGTGATGTGCTACGAGCTGTTCACCCAGAGAAAGGATATTCTCGGGGCCTGGCAGACCAAGTACCAGTACATTCTGATCGACGAGTTCCAGGATATCAACAAAGTCCAGTACGAGGTGGTGAAGCTCTTAGCCGGGGAGAGGAAAAATGTCTTTATCGTCGGAGACGACGACCAGTCCATCTACCGGTTCCGCGGCGCGAAGCCGGAGATCATGCTGGGATTTGAGAAAGATTTTCCGGGAACGGAGCGCATCCTGCTGGATATCAATTACCGCTCCACGAGGGACATCGTGGAGCCGGCCATGCGGCTCATCGGCCACAATAAGACCAGGTTTTCCAAGGAAATCCGGGCGGAGAAGGGGCGCGGAAAGCCGGTCGCCACCTGCGTGTTCAAGGATCCCTTGGAGGAGACCGGGCGCATCGCCGCGGAGCTTTTAGCCTACCACAAGGCGGGGTATCCGTGGGAGGAGATGGCGGTGCTCTACCGCACCAACTCCGGGCCGCGGCTCCTGATTGAGAAGCTGATGGAGTACAATATCCCGTTCCGCGCCAGGGACGTGGTTCCCAATCTCTACGAGCACTGGATCGCCCAGGATTTTCTCGCATACATCCGGGCGGCCATGGGGGAGCGGGACCGCTCCACGATCTTCCGGATCGTCAACCGTCCCAAGCGGTACGTGAGCCGTGATTCCATGGACGACCCGGTGGTGGATTTTGAGAAGGTAAAATCCTTCTACCAGGATAAGGACTGGATGGTGGAGCGGATCGAGAACCTGGAGTTTGATTTGAAGGCCATCAGCCGCATGTCCCCGCTGGCGGCCGTCAACTACATACGCAAGGCCGTGGGCTACGACGAGTATTTAAAGGAGTACGCGGCCTACCGGCGGATGGACGCGGAGGAGCTTCTGGAGATCGCGGAGCAGTTAAAGGAAAGCGGCTCGGGCTTTAAGACCTTTGAGGAGTGGTTTACACATATCAGAAATTACTCCGCGCGCTTAAAGGAGCAGGCCGCCAGGCGGCAGGCGAGGGAGGACGCGGTGACGCTCTCCACGATGCACAGCGCCAAGGGGCTGGAGTACCGGGTGGTCTACATTCTGGACGCCAACGAGGGCGTGACGCCCCACCACAAGGCGGTGCTGGACGCGGACATGGAGGAGGAGCGCAGGCTTTTCTATGTGGCCATGACCCGCGCCAAGGAACGGCTGCACGTGATGAGCGTGCGGGAGAGATACCACAAAAAGGCGGACATTTCCCGCTTTGTGGAAGAGTATATGGGAGAGTGATGGAAGATGGGATGCGTACACGTATACTGCGGGGACGGAAAAGGGAAAACCAGCGCGGCCCTGGGGCTGGCGCTGCGCGCCGCCGGCCGGGGCTGGCGGGTGGTGGTCGCCCGGTTCCTCAAAAATGACGACTCCGGGGAGCTTCTGCCGCTTTGCGGTATTCCTGGGGTGGAGGTGCTGCCCTGCGAGAAGAGTTTTGGATTTTACCGTACGATGACCGACGCGGAGAAGGCGGAGGCCGGGGAGTATTACAGAGAGCTTCTGGAGCGCGCGTGGAGACGCGCGGAGGCCTGTGGGAACGGGGACGATGCGGAAGGCGCGGGCGCCGGTGCACCTGGAGAGGAGCCAGAGCGCGTCCCTGTTCTTCTGGTCCTCGATGAGATCGCCGCCGCCTGCGCCTACAGCCTGGTGGACACCGCCCGCCTTACGTGCCTTCTGGACAGCCGCCCGGAATTTCTGGAGGTGGTGCTCACCGGCAGGAACCCGGATGAGGGGATTTTAGAGCGGGCCGATTACATTTCCGAGATACAAAAGAGAAGGCATCCCTACGACCGCGGCCTCGGCGCGCGGGAGGGAATCGAGTATTAGACAGCCGGGAACGCGCACGGCGCGCGGGGAGAGACAGTTTACAGGGAGGAGAATTTGTATGAGACGATACAGAGTCAGGCCGGGGCGGGTTCCGTCCGCGGCCAGCACGGTCATGGGAGCATTGTTTGTGATTCTGGGGATTTTCGTGGTCATCCCAAGCTTCGGGCTGTTCGGCGTCATCTGGACCATCGGCGCCGGCGTCATCACGGCCACCGCCGCGGTCAACCTGTTTTCCGCCAAGGGGGCCTGCAGCTCGGAGATCATCGTGGACGACGGTCCGGAGGAGGCTGACGGCCTGGCGGATAGCGGCCGGCGGGACCGTTTCGGGGAGAGCGGGCCGGAGCGCAGCGCTTCCGGGCGTGTCCCGGATGTGAGCGATGAGGCGGAGCGCTTAAAGAAGGCGGAGGAGCTCTACCGCCAGGGCCTTATCACCTACGAGGAGTACCAGAAGAAGCGGGAGGAGATCATAAAGTCCATATAGGCGCACGGCGGCCAAAAACTGCTTGCTTTTTGCGCCGTCATCTGATACCATCAATGGACAGGGATCTGCGCGTTTCGCCCCCAGGCGGCGCGCAAAAATATGAATAGAGAGGTACAGACATGGCAGAGAATAAGAATTACAGCGCCCCGGAGGAGAATGAGGAGATGGAGACCGAGATGACCGTCACGCTGACGCTGGACGACGGAAGCGAATTAGAGTGCGTGGTGCTCACCATTTTCGAGGCGGGCGAGAGAGAATACATCGCGCTTCTTCCCATGGAGGGAGAGGAGGCCGAGGAGGGCGAGGTTTACTTATACCGCTACTCCGAGGACGCGGACGGCCAGCCCAACCTGGAGAACATCGAGGACGACGACGAGTACGAGATCGTTGCGGACGCGTTCGACGAGCTTTTAGACGAGCAGGAGTACGACGAGATCGTGGGCGAGGACGAGCTGGAGTAATATTTGAAAAATCTGGAAGAATGTTTTTGCGAAAAACCTCCATACTAACAATGTAACGAGACCAATTTGCAAGGAGGTAATCTAAAATGGCAAACAAAAACAGCTACAAGGATATGCAGAACAATTCCACCCAGAACAGCAGTCAGGACAGTTCCAGAAACAGCAGCCGGAACTCCAGCCAGGACAGCTCCAGAAACAGCAGTCAGAACAGCTCCAGAAACTCCAGCCAGGATAGTTCCAGAAACTCCAGCCAGGACAGTTCCAGGAACCGTGCAAACGACTGTGACCGCTAAATAGGACAGACAGAGGACAGGCCGTCGCTTAGAAAGTGACGGCTTTTCCTGTTTTTACATATTATATAGAAAAAAGGACAGGTGTGAGGGCATGTATTGTCAGGCGATATCGGTCCGGCAGCTGGATGAGATTCTGGACAGAGGGTTTGACGGGATGTTAGTGGACGTGCGAAACCAGCCTTCCTACCGGCACGCCCACATACGGGGAGCCGTCAACATTCCCTACGAGACCTTCGAGCGCGGGGACGGCGGGCTCCCGAAGGATAAGACGCTGATTTTTTACTGCGCCCGCGGGGGACAGAGCATGAAGGTCTGCGCGCGGCTCTCGAGGCAGGGCTTTCAGACCGTGAATCTGGTGGGCGGCATCGACCACTACCAGGGCCGGTACCTGGTGCGCGGGTAAAATGAAGAACCCGATTGACAGAAGCAAGTCCCAGGCGGTAAAATGATAACCAAATGCCGCACATAAGACGAGAGGAAAGAGAATTTGGACAGAATCGAACTGATCGCCCCCTGCCATTTCGGGCTGGAGGCAGTATTAAAAAAAGAAATCACAGAGTTAGGATACGAGATCTCCCAGGTGGAGGACGGAAGAGTCTGCTTTTACGGGGACATTTCCGCCATCTGCCGGGGGAACATTTTTCTGCGCACGGCGGAGCGGCTTCTTCTCAAGGTGGGAAGCTTTAAGGCCGTGACCTTCGACGGGCTGTTCGAGCAGACGAAGGCCATCCCCTGGGAGCGCTATATCCCGGAAGACGGAAAGTTCTGGGTGGCGAAGGCTTCCTCCATCAAGAGTAAGCTGTTCAGCCCCTCGGACATCCAGTCCATCATGAAGAAGGCCATGGTGGAGCGTTTAAAGACCGTCTATCACACCGACTGGTTCAAGGAGGACGGGGCCCAGTTCCCGCTGCGGGTGTTTATTTTCAAGGACCAGGTGACCGTGGGGATCGACACCAGCGGCGACTCGCTGCACAAGCGCGGCTACCGGGAGCTCTCCAGTAAGGCGCCCATCACCGAGACGCTG
>ERZ894229.391-NODE-391-length-39610-cov-13.1929_pt1 | contig 39610 bp, 38 predicted proteins | sample MGYA00380295_ERZ894229 | MGnify/ENA primary metagenome ERZ894229 (study PRJEB32331, sample SAMN06328479) | human gut metagenome | biome: human gut microbiome; feature: stool | host: Homo sapiens | collected 2014-09-17 ... | reverse complement strand
CTTAGGAGGCGGACGCTCTATCCTGCTGAGCTACAGAAACATCGTTCCGTCGCAAAGGGTAATTCCTGTATCATTTTGAAAAACAGCTATTTTATCCTGTTGAACTACGGAAACGTACTTAATTATTTTAACTCAATTTACTATAAAAGTCTACTATTTTATATTATAAATTTTAGTTAATTTTATTACTTTTTTAAATATATTTATTTGGTTAATTACGGGTCAGGAGAAAAGAACTTTTCTTTTTCCGGTTCTTTTCTCCTGAAATTTACCTACTCATTCGGATAGTTCACTGCCCCCTGCAGCCAGATCACTCCTTTGAATCTTCTTCCTGCCATAGGTTCGCCAAACAGATCCGCTTCGTTGATACATACATCAAAATTCAGTTCATTGCACTCCACCGTCATGATCCAGACATTTTCACCCGTCATTCGGTTTTTTACCTTATGACATTCCTGAATCTCTCCCAGGATGGAATACTGATCGCATTCCACACCATATGGCATGAAATAGGTATCCACAAGACTGAATACATCTTCCTTCTGAATCTTGCGGGAGATTGCGGTATAAGTATCCATGTCCTCCAGGGTAAGGCTCTCAATGGCGTCCTCATCCCCTCTTCTCGCCGCTTCAATCAGCTGATTTCTGGTGATCGTGGAGCGCTGGATTTTCTGTTTCTGCTTTTCGCTCTTGCTGATCGGCATCATGATGGATCCCTGATCGGCCAGAGCGGAAAGCGTCAGACTGGTTCCCTTTACAGGAAGGGCGTCTCTGTTCCTGTACTTAATGTAGGAAATCATATTCTGCAGATAAAAAATCAGCGTAACACCAACCTTCACATCATCGCATACGCCCGCATAGGATTCTGTCGCCGCATGCCTTTCAATGCTGATGTCCTCCATGGAACTGATACCGGTTCCCTTCAGATAAGGATAAAAATAGTAATAAATAAAATGATCCTCATCGTCCAGTTCTCCGCATACAGCAATGCCCATATTCTCCGCGAAATCCCTGCAGAACTCAACCAGAATTGTATCCCCATTTTCTCTGTCTGTCGTATAATTTCTTTTGTCCGCGTTCAGGATCGCTTCCTTGATCAGTTCCTGTACCTCTCTGGTGGATGTAAGTCTGCTGAATCCAATTGATCTTAAAAATCTGTGCAAGAATTTCACCCCGCATTTCATTCTGTCTGCAGCCGGAGCCGTCTTCTGTGACATTTATTATCTGATTTCAGTCATACCACCCATATACGGACGCAGAACTTCAGGAATTCTTACAGAGCCATCTGCCTGAAGGTTGTTCTCCAGAAATGCGATCAGCATTCTCGGAGGAGCCACCACCGTATTGTTCAGTGTATGAGCAAAATACTTTCCTTTTTCACCGTTTACACGAATTTTCAATCTTCTCGCCTGCGCATCTCCAAGGTTGGAACAGCTTCCCACTTCAAAGTACTTCTTCTGTCTGGGAGACCAGGCTTCTACGTCCACGGACTTCACTTTCAGATCGGCCAGATCGCCGGAGCAGCACTCCAGAGTTCTTACCGGAATATCCATGGAACGGAACAGATCCACCGTATTCTGCCAGAGCTTATCAAACCACATCGGTGAATCCTCCGGCTTGCAGACCACGATCATCTCCTGTTTTTCAAACTGATGAATTCTGTATACGCCTCTTTCCTCCAGACCATGAGCGCCTTTTTCCTTACGGAAGCAGGGAGAATAGCTGGTCAGTGTCTTGGGAAGTTCCTCCTCAGGGATAATGGTGTCGATGAATTTTCCAATCATGGAGTGTTCGCTGGTTCCGATCAGATACAGATCTTCCCCTTCGATTTTATACATCATGGCATCCATTTCCGCAAAGCTCATGACTCCGGTCACCACGTTGCTTCTGATCATGAAAGGAGGCACGCAATAGGTAAAGCCTCTGTTGATCATGAAATCCCTCGCATAAGCGATAACGGCAGAATGCAGTCTGGCGATATCACCCATCAGATAATAAAAACCGTTTCCTGCTACCTTTCTGGCGCTGTCGAGATCAATTCCGTTAAAACGTTCCATGATTTCCGTATGATACGGGATTTCAAAATCCGGAACCACAGGCTCACCATATCTCTTGACTTCCACGTTCTCGCTGTCGTCTTTTCCAATCGGTACAGAAGGATCAATGATATTCGGAATGACCATCATATCCTTCAGAATCTTTTCCTGCAGTTCTCCTTCTTTCTTTTCCAGTTCCTCCAGGCGTTTTGCACCGGCGGCCACTTCAGCCTTTTTAGCTTCCGCTTCTTCCTTCTTTCCTGCTTTCATGAGAGCGCCAATTTCTTTAGAGATCTTATTTCTGTTAGCGCGAAGATCATCTGCTTCCTGCTGGGTCTGTCTGCTTTCCTTATCCAGAGCAATTACCTCATCTACCAGCGGCAGTTTTTCGTCCTGGAATTTCTTTCTGATATTTTCTTTTACTGCTTCAGGATTTTCCCTTAAAAATTTAATGTCAATCATAGTTTTCTCCTCTCTCTTCTGATTGATTATATTATTATTTTCTTTAATAGCCCATCGCCTGGTCCAGAGCCTTTTTCTCTTCCTCGCCAAGCGTTATGGCACATTCGCCCTTTTTTACTTCTTTTGTATATGTATAGCAGCCTTCACTGCTCTGAACGGAATTCAGAATAAAACCATCGTCCTTCTCATTTAAAAGGGCAAGACAGAAGCTGAGCTGTCCTCCCATCTGACTGAACGCATCGTATTTTACGACGCCGAGTTTCTGATAGCAATATTCCATTCTTTTCTGAATATCTTTAATATCTTTTCTGTTTTTCTCCGCTTCCTGCTTGATATAATCGTTGTCATCATACAGACCTTCGATTTCCTGTTCCAGACTTTTTGCATCCTTTCCCTTCATGAATTTTGCATATTTCTTCTGGAGTTTATTCAGTTTGCTGAACTGAATAAGGATTAGTATAAGCAAAATTATGATCATCACAAGCATTCCAATCAGTACGTATGCAATGTCCAGTCCCCCCAGCCCAATGCTCTGCAGCAAATTACTTGTCATTTTTACCTCCATGGTGGGAGCATCTTTGCTCCGCCTCTTCTCCTGTCTGTACCTTACGCCTGTGTAAGAAATTCCATCAGCCTGTCCAGATCTTCATGGCCATAGAATTCAATTTCAATTTTTCCATTTCCGTTTTCTCTGGATGAGATGGAAACCTTTCTTCCCAGGGATTCTTTCAGTTTTTCTTCCAGGTTTTGATATATGATTGCAAGGGATTCATTTTCTTTCTTTTTAGGCTTTTCCGGTTTATTCAGCTTCTTGACCAGTTTTTCCACTTCCCTGACGCTGAGTTTTTCATCAAAAACCTTCTGTGCAATTCGATACTGTTCTTCCGGATCTTCAATTGCCAGCAAAGCTCTCGCATGTCCTGTGGTCAGCATTTCATTCACTACCATCTGCTGTACTTCATCACAAAGCTTCAACAGCCGCATGGAGTTTGTGACTGCAGTTCTGCTTTTTGAAACTCTTTCCGCCACCTCATCCTGCTTCAGATTAAATTCCGTAAGCAGTCTCTTATATGCCTGCGCTTCTTCGATGGGATTCAGATTTTCCCGCTGAATATTTTCGATCAGCGAGATTTCCACCACTTCCTGATCTGTCAATTCCTTAATGATTACGGGAATCTCTTTTAGTCCAGCAATTTTAGCCGCTCTCCATCTTCTTTCCCCGGCAATGATTTCATAGTGTCCCTTCTTATCCTGCACCAGAATCGGCTGAAGCAGTCCGAACTGCTTGATGGATTCTGCCAACTCCATGAGGGAATCCTCATCAAAGTTCTTTCTTGGCTGTCCGCCATTCGGTTCCACCATTGTGATTTTCACCATGGTTTCTGCTTTTTTTTCTTCCTTTTCCTGTTTGGAAGGTTCCGAGATTGCTTTCGGAATCAATGAATCGAGACCCTTTCCCAGTCCTCTCGTCGCCATTTTATTTTTCCTTTCTTCCTATAACTTCTTTTGCAAGTGCCATATAGCTTTCCGCCCCTGTAGATTTTGGATCATACAGATTAATCGGCAGCCCATAACTCGGTGCTTCTGCCAGTCTGATATTTCTTGGAATCACCGTTTTAAAAATTTTCAAATTCAGATTGTTTTTCACATTTTCTACTACCTGCATGGAAAGGTTTGTTCTGGCATCATACATGGTAAAGAGAATTCCTTCTATCTGCAGATTTGGATTCAGTCTTTCTCTCACAAGATTTACTGTATGGATCAGCTGACTGAGACCTTCCAGAGCATAGTATTCACACTGAATTGGTACGAGAACGGTATCTGCCGTCGTCATGGCATTAACAGTCAGCATATTTAATGAAGGAGGACAGTCTATAATAATAAAGTCATATTGATCCTTCACCCAGTCCACTTCATTTTTTAATATAAATTCTTTTTTTTCTACTCCTATGAGTTCAATTTCTGCAGCCGCAAGATTTACATTTGAAGGAAGAATTGTAATATTGGGAATCACTTCCTTGATCAGACAGTCCTGAATACTGCATTCTCCAAGAATCAATTCATAGATTGTATTATCCAGATTGTTCTTATCGACATTGAAACCGCTTGTAGTATTTCCCTGCGGGTCCGTATCTATAACCAGAACCTTCTTTTTCTTAGCTGCGAGAGCAGCGGATAAATTTATGGCAGTCGTAGTTTTCCCTACACCACCCTTCTGATTTGCAATTGCTATAATTCTTCCCATTCTTCTTTCCTTTCATTTGTACCTGCAAACAATTCTCTTTGGCTGAGTACTTAACGATTATATCACCTTTTTTTCATATATTCTATATGAAAATATTTTCTTTTACCTTTTTTAATTTTTTTATGTTACTATTCACAGTCGATTCAGAATGGACAACACGCACGTCGTGCTTGCACGTAAGCGCGTGGTATCCATTCTGAATCAGGACTGCGAAGCAGTTATCCCACCTTTCATAAGCAGCCTTAACGTCGCAAGGCGCAAGACTGGAGCCTCGAAGAGGCGACGGGTGCGAATGCAGATGGGGTAGCTGTGAATAGTAACGTTGTCATATGTTTCACGTGAAACATTAAAATATTGTTCAAGCGAAAATGTTTCACGTGAAACATCTCCTTTTTGTATACAATACAATCACTTGTATCTTTTACCCCCATGGCTTATAATAATCATAACTGAAAAACAGAATCAACTCAGGCATTAATTCCGGACATGGAGGAAAGATTGAGAAATAAGCCCGATGGCTTGTTTCTCAATCGGCAGTTTTGCGCCGAAGCACAAAACTGCTGTGATCGCAGAGGAGAAATCACCTGCGTGATTTCTCCTCGCGGCCTCAGCATATCGCTTCGGCATGGAGGTAAAAATGACTAAAAAAACAGGAACCATCATTGCACTGACAGGACTCGCAGCAGCAACTATGCATATTATAAACAGGGTCGAATTTTCTCTCAGTACTGTTAATAATGTTCTTTCAAGCCCTGACAACAAATACTATGAATGGCGTTTTGGAAAAATCAGATATACCCAAAAGGGAAGCGGAACTCCTCTCCTGCTTCTGCATGATCTCACAGCTGGAAGCAGCAGCTATGAATTCTGCAAAATAATAGATGAGCTTGCAGAAAAACATGAAGTGTATGCGGTAGATCTGCTGGGCTATGGTCTTTCTGATAAGCCTAATATCACCTATACAAGTTACCTGTATGTTCAGTCAATCATTGACTTCATTAAAAATGTAATTGGAAAGAAAACAGATATTCTTGCGACAGGTGATTCTTCTTCTATCGCAGTTATGTGTGCCCATAACGATGGAGAAGTGATTGACAGGATCGTTCTCATCAACCCTCAAAGTATAAACCAGCTGAACCGGATTCCTAGCAAAAGGACAAAACTGCTGAAGCTTCTCATCGACACTCCAGTTTTAGGTACTTTCGTATATAACATGGTTACAACAAAAGAAGCATTTCGAAAACTTTTTGCCGAAAAATATTTCTATAATCCGGGAATGATCAGTGAAGGAATACTGGATGCCTACAGAGAGGCCTCTCATCAACCGGACTGCAATGCCAAATATACGTTTGCAAGCTATATGGGCAGGTACATGAACACGAATATTGTTCATGCGCTGAAGCAGATTGATCACAGCATCTACATTATATATGGAACAGAAAAACTTGACAATCAGACAACTGTAGATACCTATCTTTCCTATAATCAATCCATAGAGGCTTTTTCGATTTCCTATACGAGGCAATATCCTCACCTGGAAAAATCAAAAGCAGTCCTGGATCAGCTGGAAATCATTCTATAAGCGCCCTGTGTAGCAACCATCTCAGGTGACACATACTGATGAAAATCAATGAATCGGCTCCTTCGCCGGAAGCCCCGCTTTACGCGGATACTTTGCAGGCGTAGGGGCTTTTTTTCTGATCACATAAAAATTTCTTCCAATATCCGTTCCGGGCAGTAAAAAAGAGACTGTCTCAGTCTTTTCTCCTCCAAGAATACGGACGGCAGTTCCGGCAGCCGCAGCCTCCGCTTCCGATCCTCCACTCTTATAGGAAATAAAATATCCGCCCTTTTTCACAAAGGGAATACAATATTCGGAAAGCGTGGACAGATTGGCAACAGCCCGTGACACACACAGGTCAAACTGCTCCCTAAGCTTTCCGGGTCTGGCCAAATCCTCCGCTCTTCCATGAACCGCTTCAATCCCCGTAAGAGAAAGCTCCTGGATCACCGTATTCAGAAAATTGACACGCTTCTGAAGAGAATCCAGAAGAGTAATCTGCAGCTCCGGAAATGCAATTTTTAAGGGAATTCCCGGAAAGCCTGCTCCGGTTCCCACATCAATCAACGTAAGATGTTTCCTGGCAGAAGCTTTTCCAGAAAGGAACTTCTCCTCCAGCTCAGGGACTGCTTTCACAAGAGACAGGCTGTCCACAAAGTGCTTTTTGATCACTTCATCAAATTCCGTTATGGCAGTGAGATTCATAACCTCATTCCATTCCACAAGCAGTTCATAAAAGGAAAGAAATCTCTCCTCCTGCTCTTCGGTCAAATGAATATGCAATTCCTCAAGATCCTTTCGAAAAGAAGTCAGATCATACTTTCTGAAATCACGCACTTTGTTTCCTCCATTTCAAAACATTCCATCAGTCCACCTGCTGCTGTCTTCCATGATGCTCCAGGAAAACAAGAAGAACAGATATATCTGCCGGTGAAACTCCGGAGATTCTGGATGCCTGTCCCACAGACACCGGCTGAAACTCCTTCAGCTTCTGCCTTGCCTCAAGTCTGAGGCTGGGAACCTCATCATAATCCACCCAACCGGGAATCTTTTTCTCTTCCATCTTCTTAAACTGATCGACCTGCTTACGCTGTCTCCCAATATATCCCTCATATTTAAGCTCTATTTCCACCTGCTCGATCACATCTGCCGGAAGCTTCTCCCTCTCCGGATCGATCTCGGCAAGCAGCTCATAATTCAGCTCTGGCCTGCAGAGCAGTTCAGCAAGACTGGCCGCCGTTTTGAGGGGAGAGCTTTCATGATTTAGAAGAAACTGCTGAATCGGTGCGGAAGCGCCGACCATAGCAGCCTTCAGCCTGGATACCTCATTTCGAATCCATTCCATTTTCTGACAGGTATATTGATATTCCTCTTCTGACACTAGTCCCACCCGATATCCGATCTCACGGAGTCTCAGATCCGCATTATCCTGTCTGAGAAGGAGACGGTATTCTGCCCTTGATGTCATCATGCGGTAAGGCTCTCTGTTATCCTTTGTGATCAGATCGTCAATCAAAACGCCAATATAGGCCTGCGACCGGTCAAGAACCACCGGCTCCCTGCCCTGAATCTGCAGCGCAGCATTCATCCCGGCTATCAGTCCCTGAGCAGCGGCTTCCTCATATCCGCTGCTGCCATTAAACTGACCGGCGCTGAAGAGGCCCTCTATCTGCCGGAATTCCAGGGATGGATAAAGCTGTCTCGCATCGATACAGTCATATTCAATGGCATAGGCATTTCTCACAATTTTGCAGTGTTCCAATCCAGGAACACTCCTGTACATGGCAAGCTGCACATCCTCCGGAAGAGAGGAAGACATTCCACCCACATACATTTCATTTGTGGAAAGTCCTTCCGGCTCCAGGAAAACCTGATGCCTCGGCTTATCCGCAAATTTTACCACCTTGTCCTCAATGGAGGGGCAATAACGCGGCCCCGTTCCTTCAATGATCCCCGCATAAATCGGGGATCTGTCCAGATTGGCGCGTATAATCTCATGGGTTTTTTCGTTGGTATAGGTAAGCCAGCAGGAAACCTGAGGCTTCTGAACGCTTTCCGGATCCGTGGAAAAGGAAAAGGGAACCACCCGTTCGTCCCCCGGCTGTTCCTCCATTTTGGAAAAATCTATGGTTCTTCCATCCATTCTCGCTGGTGTTCCTGTTTTGAAACGCTTCATTCTGATTCCCAGCTTTTTCAGGCAGTCCGTCAAATGAACCGCAGGCTGCAGCCCGTTTGGACCGGTATGGGTAATCGCCTCTCCACACAGGCATCTCGCATTCAGATAGGTTCCGGTACACAGAATGACCGCACGGCATTCATAAATCATACCCGAAAAAATACGGACGCCAATTATTCTTCTTTTTCCTTCTTCGTTCTCTGTATCCTCTGTAAGAAGCTCGCAGACCTCAGCCTGTTTGATGGTAAGATGGTCCTGATTTTCCAAAACCTGCCGCATGCTTCTGGTATATTCCGCCTTATCGGCCTGCGCGCGCAGAGAATGGACTGCAGGTCCCTTGGAAACATTCAGCATTTTGGACTGAATGAAGGTTTTATCAATATTTTTTCCCATCTCCCCGCCGAGGGCATCCACCTCTCTGACGAGATGGCCCTTGGAAGATCCTCCGATATTGGGATTACAGGGCATCAGCGCGATGCTGTCCGCGCTCACTGTAAAAATAACGGTTTCAAGCCCCATTCTCGCACAGGCCAGAGCCGCCTCGCAGCCCGCATGTCCCGCACCGACCACACAAACATCCACCCGTTCCATGACCTGCGCCATTTTATGTTTCAACTCCTCTTATTTCTTCTTCTTTTTCTTTTTATCCTTGTCTTTTTTCTTTTCCTGCTGTTCAGAAGACTGGTTCACCGGAGTTTCGCTTCCGCTTTCCACCGACTCGGAAACCGGACGGAAGGGCTCTTCTGATAAATCTGCCCGATCATATTTTCTCTCCGGTTCCCGGTACCTGTCGTCCAGATAGAAACGGGATCCCCGGTCAGGCATGATAATGACGCCATCCGCCCTGTGAATTTTCTCTTCTTCTTTATCAGAGGCTTGTTCCGGATAAACCGAATATCGCGCATAATCGGAATGCCTGCTTTCCTCTTCCTCCGGGGCAAATGGAACTTTTCTTTTTTCCTCCTGCTGAGAAGCCCTGTTCACCCTCTCTTTTTCTCCGGCTTTCTCCTGTGCCTTTCCCCACGCCTGATCCCATAAGGAACGGACCGGCTCCCAGATCAACTCCAGGATGCGCAGAAGCGCGATAAGCAGTACAACCCAGCAGATCATATGGTACAACTGCAGTTCACCCTCGCTGTAATTTTCCGATGCTCCAAAGTAAAGGCCAAGCCCCACAATTCCGACTGCCAGCAAAAAGAACAAACTTCCATTCGATTCTTTTTTCATCTTCTGCACCCCTTTTCCCATTCTTTTCTTCATCTTAACACAAACAATGGATTAGTCAAATACCCTGTTCCTTTTTCCAGGCGAGGATGTGTTCCAGCTTTTCCTTTGCCTCCGCTTCCTTTCCCTGATCCGTGGGAATATAATACCTTCTGTCCTTCAGTGAATCGGGCAGGCACTGCATGGCAGCAACCTTTTCCCTGGTATTGTGGGCATACACATAGCCCTCCCCATAATGAAGCTCCTCCATCAGGCTGGTCGGCGCGTTTCGGATCTGGAGAGGGACTGGCTCGGCGAGCATTTTCACCGCATCCTCCTTACAGTCCTCATAGGCCTTATAAAGGGAATTGGATTTGGGCGCCATGGAAAGATAGACCACCGCATGGGTAAGATTCACATTACATTCCGGCATACCGATAAAGTGACAGGCCTGATAAGCGGAAACCGCAACCGTCAACGCATTGCTGTCAGCCATTCCCACGTCCTCACTGGCAAAACGGATCAGGCGTCTGGCCACATACAGTGGATCCTCTCCCGCTTCCAGCATACGCGCCAGCCAGTAAACAGCAGCATCCGGATCGGTATTTCTCATGGACTTGTGAAGCGCTGAGATCAGATTATAATGCTCCTCCCCCTTCTTATCATAAAGAAGGGAACGTTTGCTGGTGCACTGTTCCAGCGTCTCTTCCGTGATCCGGATGGTTCCGTCCGGCAGAATTTCTCCGTTTAAAACCATCATCTCCAGCGTGTTCAGCGCGGTTCTCGCATCCCCGTTTGCAAAGACAGCCGCCGCCTCCAGAATGGAATCCGAAATTTCTACTTTCTGTCCGCCATAGCCGGACTTTGCAGTAAGGGCATGATGCAGCAGCTCCTTGATATCTTCCTTTGACAGAGCCTGAAGCACGAATACCTTGCACCGGGACAGAAGAGCGGAATTGATCTCAAAGGAAGGATTTTCCGTGGTGGCTCCGATGAGAATAATGCTTCCCTTTTCCACAAAAGGAAGAAAGGCATCCTGCTGCGCTTTATTAAAACGATGGATCTCGTCCACAAAAACAATAGTCCTGCGGCCGGTCATCCGAACCTGCTCTGCCTGCTGCATCACCTGGCGAATTTCCTTAATGCCGCTGGTAACGGCGCTGAAATCGATGAATTCCGCCTTCGTCTTTCTGGCGATGATGCGGGCAAGGGTGGTTTTTCCCACGCCGGGAGGCCCCCAGAAAATCATGGAGCAGATGCTGTCCTGATCGATCAGGCGGCGCAGCACCTTTCCCTCTCCGACCAGATGTTTCTGTCCCACAAATTCCTCCAGGCTTTCCGGCCGGAGTCTGCTTGCCAGGGGATCAGAGGCGGAAACGCTCCTTTCCCTCCAGCCGGAAGAGCCCGTGTCAAACAATGACATCTGTTCCATACTATTTCCCCATACAGAATTTGCTGAAAATTTCATTCACCAGGTCTTCTCCCACCTCTTCCCCGATAATTTCTCCCAGGGAAGAATAGGCGCTCATCAGATCAATGGAAAAGAAATCCTCCGGCATGCCGGCTTCCAGGCTTTTCTTCACCTCAAGAAGGCTGTCACGTGCGCTTTCAAGCGCCACCTTATGACGCATGCTCGTGATGACGACTTCCTCATTAAAACTGATTTTTCCGGAGAAAAACAGGTCCGTAAGAACCTTCTCAAATTCGTCCAGCCCCTGATTTTCTTTTGCAGATATGCGGACCACCGGCACCCCTTCCGGAAGTTTTTCTCTTAACTCCTCTTCCGTCAAAACGGGAGCGAGATCCGATTTATTCAGAAGCGCAATGCACTTTTTCCCCTGAATCAGCTGCAGAATATGCGCGTCGCTCTCATCCAGAGGAATGGAAGAATCCGCCATGTAAAGAAGCAGATCCGCCTCCTTCGCATACTTCTCCGCCCTTTCCACTCCCATCCGTTCCACAACATCTGAGGTGGAACGGATTCCAGCCGTATCGATCACGTTCAGGCTGATTCCATGAAGGCTGACCGATTCTTCCAGCACGTCCCTGGTAGTTCCGGCAATATCGGTCACAATGGCCCTCTCCCTGCCGGCAAGGAGGTTCAGAAGAGAGGATTTTCCTGCGTTCGGCTTTCCCACAATCACCGTGCTGATTCCTTCCTTTAAAAGCCGTCCGTTCTCCGCGGAAGCGATCAGCTTCCCGCATGCTTCAATCAGCTGATCCACCTTCCCGGAGAGCTGCTCCGGATATCCTTCCGTACTGATATGTTCCGGATCATCCAGGGCGGATTCGATGAACGCGAGTTCCGTCAGAATCTCCTGGCGAAGCGTTCTGATACAGCCGGAAACGGAGCCTTCCAGCTGGCTGAAGGATGCTTTTCTGGCATAGTCGTTCCGGGAACGGATCAGATCCATCACCGCTTCCGCTTTCGCCAGATCAATCCGGCCATTTAAGAAAGCCCGTTTGGTAAATTCTCCGGGCTCGGCAAGCCGTGCTCCGTTTTTCAGCACCGCTTCCAGAATCCGGCGCATAATGAGAATACCGCCATGACAGTTGATCTCGACAGTATCCTCTCTCGTATAGGTTTTCGGCGCTTTCATGACCGATACCATAACCTCGTCCAGAACCTCATCCCCATCCACAATAAAACCGTAATGAATGGTATGGCTGCCATAATCCTTCAGACTATGGCAGCCATTCTTAGACCTGTAAACGCGGTCACCGACCGGAATTGCTTCGCTTCCGCTGATGCGGATGATTCCGATGCCGGAATCGGAAAGCGCCGTTGCAATCGCTGCAATCGTCTCGGTCTGTTTCATTTTTTCCTCATTTTTTCAACGTAACAACCACATGCCGGAAGGGCTCTTCCCCTTCGCTGTGGGTCGTCACAAACTTATCATTCTGAAGCGCGGAATGGATGATCCTTCTTTCATAGGGATTCATCGGCTCAAGGGATACGCTTCTCTTCGTCCGCTTCACCTTATAGGCGATATTCTTTGCAAGATTTTCCAGGGTTTCCTTCCTTCTCTTACGGTAGTTTTCCGTATCCACCTTCACGCGGATGTAATCGTCACTGTCCCTGTTCACCACGAGGGAGACCAGATACTGAAGAGAATCCAGCGTCTGTCCTCTCTTACCGATCAGAACACCCATATCGTCTCCCTTGAGTTCGATATCCATCACCTTTTCTTCTTCATTAAAGCTAACTTCCACAAGGACCGTCATATGCATGGCCGCAAAAACGTCGTCCAGAAACGCCCTTGCCTTATCTTCCACGGTTTCCTTCACCTTCGCCTTAATTCTGGCAGGCTTCGCGTTAAAGCCCAGAAATCCGGAGGAACCCTCTTCCATCACTTCATATTCCAGCCTGTCGCTGGTCACAAGAAATTTCTGGCATGCTGCCGTAATGGCATCATCCACTGTCTTTGCAGTAAATTCCACGAATTCCATAATTTCCTCCAATCTACTTCTGATCAGATTTCTTCTTCTTTTCAGGCTTATTGTTGTTCTCGTTATAAATTCTTACCATGTTCGCCTTTGCCGTAATACTTCCTGGCTTCGGCGCCTTCTTGTTATACATCTCCGTGGATTTTCTGACGGCCTCTTCCCTCTCTTCCTGACTCAGCGGGGGAGCGGAAGCAGCCTTCTGGGAGATGGTTCGTTTCGGCTTCTGTGCCTGAGACTGAACATTTCTGGTGTTCATGTTCGCATACTGATTGATGGTTTTGGGATCAATTCCCGCTTTTTCCATCCTCTTGATGCGCTTATCCATCTTAGCCTTGGCTTTGTCCTTATTTTTCTCGATGATCTGATCCAGATCCATTCTGTCGATATGCTTGTTTACGGCCACCTGCTGAATGCTTCGAACCACAGAGCTGGCTACCCAGTACAGGCCGACACCGGCAGGCAGGGAGAAGCAGAACACAGCGGAGAAAATCGGCATGATCGTGTTCATCATTTTCATGGAAGCCATCATGCTGTTCTGCTGGTCATTTCCGGAATTCGTGGACGCTGAAGGCATCAGCTTCACGTTGATCCACTGAGTCACAGCGGAAAGCACAGGAATGGCAAGCGCCGCAATAATCAGCAGAATGCTCCCCTGCGCAACCGCATTGGAAAAATAATAAGAGGGAGAATCTCCGATATTCATTCCAAGAAAATTGTTATATTCAGCGAGCTTTGCCGTCGTAGTCTGAATGTCTGCGGCGAGACTGGGAAATTTCTCTGCAAGACTTGCCCATTCCGGCGTTGACGCCTTATTCAGCACATCGATAAATGCATTCTGAATATAAGTAACGTTTCCGGACGTATACTGCTCGTTGGTAAAACGGTTTGCATACATGGCCGCATTCTGGAAGCCCTGAATAAACTCTGCGCTGCCCTCCATGGAGATCAGCTTGTCCACCAGCGGGAAAAATGCGTCTCTCACCTGGCTGATATAGGCGGGAATCGCATAGATTACCCGGTACAAAGCATACAGGATAGGAAGCTGAATCAGAAGCTGCACACAGCTTCCCATGGGGGAAACCCCATATTTCGCATAGACAGCCTGCGTTTCATTCTGCATGGCCATCATGGAATCATTATCCTTCCTGTCCTTATACTTTTTCTGGATCGCCTGCAGCTCCGGATTCATCTTGTTGCTGAGTTTGGAAAACTTCTGCTGTTTGATGGTCAAAGGGAGCATCAACGAATAGACAACAATTGTGAAAATGATAATAGCAAGACCGATATTGGGAATTCCGATCAGATTCAACAGATCAAAAATCCACTCCATAATCTGTCCCAAAACGACAGCAATCCATCCGATAACGGGCGTACTGTCCTTCGTCAAAAGTATACCAGACAAAACTTAAATCCTCCTTCTCCCGTTTCCTCAGGGAACCGGGTCATAGCCTCCCCTGGAAAAGGGATTACATCTTATAATTCTCCAAAGGGCAAGAAGTCCCCCCTTTATGGCGCCATACTTTTCCACCGCCTCAAGCCCATACTCGCTGCACGTGGGAAAATACGGACATTTCGTCCGTTTCATGGGCGAAATGTATTTTCTGTATCCTTTAATCAATACGATAAGAAGAGTTTTCATGTCTCAATCCGATCCGGCTTTTCCGGCGCCTTTACGATCCGGTGAAGCCTTCCCAAATGAAGCAGCGCGCTCTCGACCTCCCTGAAGGATGCCGAAGCGGCATTCGATCTGGCCACGATTACGATATCCAAACCACTATTGAATACCTTTTCCTGCAACCGGTAGCCTTCACGAACCAGCCTTGTAACATGATGCCTTACAACGCTGTTTCCAACCTTTTTACTCACGGATATTCCGACTCTGTTCCTTTCACTGTTATTTTCCAACACATACATCACGAACAACCGGTTGGCATAGGATCTGCCTTTGCGGTAAACAGTCCGGAAATCCTCATTTTTCTTCAAACTTTCTGAAAATTCCATCATTCAGGAATCCTTTCTCAATAAAACCGCAGCGTTTTCAGACGTCTGCGGCCATAAAGAGAAAAAGGCCACATCACTGCGGCCTATGCGGACAATCTCTTTCTTCCCTTAGCTCTTCTCGCTGCCAGTACCTTTCTTCCTCCCGGAGTACTCATTCTGGCTCTGAAGCCATGGACTTTATTTCTCTGCCTGTTCTTAGGCTGGAACGTCATCTTCATGAAACTGCACCTCCTTCGCTTTAAAAATGTGCATAAAATATACACAACACAATTTTGTGTTGGAAAATATCAGTTCAGATTATATAGGAAGAAATCCTTTCAGTCAAGCAGAAAACCACATTTTCAGCGAGAAAAAAAACGCTGAAAAATCCCGGAAAAAATCGTTGTTTTCACTAATACAACATATTGTTACTAATTTTTCATTTTTACTACAACATCTGGGGTGCCCAAAATCATCCACATTCTGAAAACAAAGCTGTCCACCATCAGAAATCTTATCCACAATTTGTGTATAACTTGTGGATAACATCTGCTTTTCCACTCCTTTTTCCACAGAAAAAAGATGGGAAGCCCCGTTTTCAGTACATGTGTAAATGTTAATTCCGGTTTTCCACTTATCCACATTTGCACATCAAAATCCCCGTTTTTGTTGATAACCTCCCCTCATTTTCACACAATGTGGAAAAATCTTATCCCCAGAATTAACATTTGATATTTGCTGTCTTTTAGAGTAAGATAAGGTAGACGTATTTTCCACAGCAAGGAAATACCCCACAGGAGGTTCAGGGATGCAGACAATTGAGGATAAATGGGACGAGATTAAGGAAAATATCAGAAAGGAATATGATCTTTCCGACGTTTCCTTTCATACGTGGGTAGAACCCCTGCGTTTTTTTGATGTTCAGGATGATGTGGTGACCATTCTGATCCCGTCAGACCAGTCCCATGCGCTCAACTACATTTCTTCCAAATATAAGGACTTTTTTCATGTCATCATATCCGAAATGATGGATCATGAATATGACATTTCCTTCATATTGGAAAAAGACGCGAAAAAAAAGGAGGCTGTGCAGGAGGAAGACCTGAAGGCTCCTTTTAACCCCGTCTACAATATTAATTATGAAAATGCGAACCTGAATCCCAAGTATAAATTCGATACCTTCGTCGTGGGAAGCAACAACAAGTTCGCCCACTCCGCATCTCTCGCGGTCGCCGAATCGCCGGGAGAAGCCTATAATCCGCTGTACCTGTATGGAGGCGCCGGTCTTGGAAAAACCCACCTGATGCATTCCATCGGGCATTTTGTGCTGGAGAAAAATCCCGATATGAAGGTGATTTACGTCACCTCTGAGTCCTTTACCAACGAGGTAATCGATTCCATCAGAGGCGGTAACGCTGCAGCCATGACCAACCTGCGGGATAAGTACCGGACGGTCGATGTGCTCATGATCGATGACATCCAGTTTATAATAGGAAAAGAAAGCACACAGGAAGAATTTTTCCATACCTTCAATGTGCTGCACGGCGCCGGAAAACAGATCGTTCTGTCCTCCGATAAACCGCCGAAGGAAATGGAAACCCTGGATGAACGGTTCCGTTCCCGGTTCGAATGGGGGCTGATTGCGGATATTCAGCCGCCGGATTACGAAACGAGAATGGCAATCCTCCGGAAAAACGCGGAGAATTACGATAAGAAAATCGACGATTCCATCTTCCAGTACATCGCCACCAACATCAAGTCCAACATTCGTGAACTGGAAGGCGCTTTTAACCGGATTATCGCAAAATCCAAGATTGAAAATCAGCCGGAAATCACACTGGAGCTGGCGGAGGATGCTCTGAAGGACATCATCAACCCGGACAAGCCCGACAAAATCACGCCGGAGCTCATCATCCGCGTGGTTGCGGAGCACTATGGCGTCAATCCGGAGGACATCACCTCCAAGAAGAGAAATTCCGAGTTTGTCCTTCCCAGACAGGTGGTCATGTACCTCTGTAGGGATCTGACGGACACGTCGCTGGCTAATATCGGAAAACTTCTGGGCAAAAAGGACCATACCACCGTCATTCACGGAGCCAATAAGATTGCGGACGAGCTTTCCTCCAATGAAGAGCTGAAGAACAATATCGAGATCGTCAAGAAGAAAATATGTGTATAACTTTGTTTATGAACGGTTGAAAGCCTGTTGAAGGGCTGGGGAAACGTTGTGAATCCCCTGAAAAACGATCTGAATGTGGATAAGTACCCCCACAGATGCGGTGTGAATAACCGGAGAATTAACCTCAGACCATCCAAAAGTTGTGAACAGGTTATCCCTTTCCACATTTCCCGAAGCCAGGCGGGTTCAGACCGGTTATCCACATATCGACAGCCCCTATTAAGAATATTACGAAATATATATATTAATTTATTACATGGCGCGCCCGCGCCCGGCGCCGGAAGGCTGCCGAAACCATGTGAATTCACAGAAGGGAGTTTATGCACAAATGAAATTAGTCTGTTCCAAAGGAAATCTGCTGAACGGGCTTCAGGTAGTATCCAAAGCCGTTCCCAATAAAACCACTATGTCCATTCTGGAGTGTATCCTGATCGATTCTACAGAGGGACAGATCAAGCTAACCGCCAACGATATGGAACTGGGAATCGAAACCATCATTGACGGAACTATCGTCGAAAAGGGAATCATCGCCCTGGATGCCAAAATTTTCCTGGAAATCGTCCGGAAGCTGCCTGACAACGATATTACAATTACGACGGATGCCAATTTTAAGACTACCATCACCTGTGAAAAGGCGAAATTCAACATCATCGGCAAATCCGGAGAAGATTTTTCCTACCTTCCGATGATCGAACGGAACGATTCCATCCTTCTGTCCCAGTTTACCCTGAAGGAAGTGATCCGCCAGACCATTTTTTCCATCTCCGACAATGACAGCAACCGCCTGATGAGCGGTGAACTGTTCGAAATCAACGGAGATACCATGCGTGTGGCTTCTCTGGACGGACACCGTATTTCCATCCGGAAGATCGAACTGAAGGAAAGCTATCCTGCCAGAAAGGTAGTTGTCCCCGGAAAGACGCTGAATGAAATCAGCAAAATTCTGAGCGGCGATGCAGATAAGGATGTAACCATCTTCTTCACGGATAAGCATATTGTCTTTGAATTTGACAACACAACTGTAGTATCCAGACTGATTGAAGGCGAATACTTCAAGATCGATCAGATGCTTTCCAGCGACTATGAGACCAAAGTAACCATCAACAAGAAGGAGCTGCTTGACTGTATTGACCGCGCAACACTGCTCATCAAGGAGGGAGACAAAAAGCCCATCATCATCAACATCACCGACGGAGCCATGGAGCTGAAAATCAATTCCACGGTGGGCAGCATGGATGAGGAAATCGATATTGAAAAGCTGGGAAAGGATCTGATGATCGGCTTCAATCCCAGATTCCTGATCGATGCCCTTCGTGTAATTGACGACGAAACGATTACCATTTATCTGGTTAATCCAAAGGCACCCTGCTTTATCCGGGATGATGAGAACAGTTACATTTACCTGATCCTTCCGGTGAATTTCACCACAGTGGCATAATACAGAAAAGAGGGTAATACATGAGCGCAGTTCAAAGCTTTAAAATCAAGGACGACCATATCAAGCTGGGACAGGTTCTGAAGGCTGCGGGAATGGTGGAGTCCGGAGTGGACGCCAAGTATGCCATTCTTGACGGCCTGGTTAAAGTGAACGGAAATGTGGAGCTGCAGAGAGGAAAAAAGCTCTATCCGGGAGATGTGGTGGAATATCAGGGAGAAACTCTGAAAATCGAGTGAGGGCTGTGAATGGTTATCAAATCACTGGAGTTGTCAAATTTCAGAAATTTCAGACTCCTTGATCTAAATTTTGACGAAAAAACAAATATTTTATATGGCGATAACGCACAGGGGAAAACCAACATTCTGGAAGCCATTTATCTGTGCGCCACAACCAAATCCCACCGGGGGACAAAGGACCGGGACATTGTGGCCTTCGACGAAGAAGAAGGCCATATCCGGATTTTTCTGGACAAAAAAGGGGATGAGATCCGGATTGACATGCACCTGAGAAAGAACGGATCAAAGGGAATCGCCATCGACGGGCAGAAGCTGAAGCGGGCATCCCAGCTTCTCGGCGTGATGAACGTGGTCTTTTTTTCGCCGGAGGATCTTTCCATCATCAAGAACGGTCCGGCAGAACGCCGGAGATTTGTGGATATGGAGCTGTGCCAGCTGGATCCCGTCTATCTGCGTGACTTAAACAGCTATAACAAAATCGTCAACCAGAGAAACCGGCTGTTAAAGGACATGGCCTTTCAGCCGGAGCTTTCCGGGACTCTGGATGTCTGGGATATACAGCTGGCCGGATATGCAAAACGGATCATCGAAAGGCGTACCATGTTCGCGCAGGAGCTGAACGGGATCATACGTGAGGTTCATGAGAGCCTTTCCGGAGGGAAAGAAGAGCTTGAGGTCGTTTATGAACCTCACGTGAAGACGGATGAGGTGGAGGAACGGATGCGAAAAAACCGGGAACGTGACATCCGCATGAAGCAGACCACCACGGGGCCTCACAGGGATGACTTCGCCTTTGTCGCAAACGGGATTGATATCCGCAGATTCGGTTCACAGGGACAGCAGCGTACGGCGGCTCTTTCCCTGAAGCTGTCGGAAATCGAGCTGGTAAAGCGGGTGACGAAGGATACGCCCATTCTTCTTCTGGACGACGTGCTTTCCGAGCTGGACAGCAATAGGCAGAATTATCTGCTTAACCGCATTGGAAACATACAGACGATAGTCACCTGTACCGGGCTGGATGAGTTTGTAAACAACCGGTTTGAGATCAACCGGGTTTTCCATGTTTCCCACGGAGAGATCAGCGATTAATTTTTATTATTGTGGATAACCCGGATTTATGCTATACTGAAACTGATTTTTTATGAACATTTTTCGTTTTTTGAAATCCCACAGAAGAAAAATGAGGTGAAAATCCTTCCCGATGCCAAAGAAAAAACAGTGATTTCTCTTTGGAGTGTCTTTCTGTGACGGATTTTTTAGTCATTTTCTGGAAAACGGACCTTCAGACCGTTTTTCCGGCTGGCGGAAATGGAGGAAGCTATGAGTACATTTGATGCTGAAAATACAGAGAGCCACGGCGAATATGGCGCAGACCAGATCCAGATTCTGGAGGGCCTGGAGGCTGTTCGGAAAAGGCCGGGCATGTACATCGGATCGACCTCCAGCAGAGGCCTTCACCATCTGGTTTATGAGATCGTGGACAATGCGGTTGACGAGGCCCTGGCCGGCTACTGTGATACCATTGAGGTGGTCATCAATCCGGATAATTCCGTGACGGTAACGGACAATGGCCGCGGCATTCCCGTGGGAATCAATCATAAGGCGGGCATTCCTGCGGTTGAGGTGGTATTCACCATCCTGCATGCGGGCGGAAAATTCGGCGGCGGGGGATATAAGGTCTCCGGCGGCCTGCACGGCGTGGGCGCTTCTGTGGTAAACGCCCTTTCCGACTGGCTTGAAGTGGACATCTGTTCAGACGGAAAGATCTACAGACAGCGCTATGAGCGCGGCAAAACCATGTATCCGCTGAAGGTGGTGGGCGAATGCGATCCCGAAAAGACGGGAAGCAAGATTACGTTTAAGCCGGATGCGACGATTTTCCAGGAAACCACAGTTTATGATTTTGATATTTTAAAGCAGCGTCTCCGTGAGATGGCCTTTCTGACGAAGGGCTTAAAAATCATACTCCGGGATACCCGTGAGGAAAATCCGCAGGAAAAGACTTTCCACTACGAAGGCGGAATCCGGGAATTCGTCAGCTACTTAAACCGGAGCAAAACCCCGCTGTATGACGATATCCTGTATTTTGAGGGAGAAAAGAACAACGTTTTCGTGGAGGTGGCTCTGCAGCACAACGATTCCTACACGGAAAGCGTATACAGCTTTGTCAATAACATCAATACGCCGGAGGGCGGCACCCATCTGGTTGGCTTCCGCAATGCCATCACCAAGACGTTTAACGATTACGCCAGAAACAACAAGCTGTTAAAGGACAGCGAGGCCAACCTGAGCGGAGAGGATATCCGCGAGGGCATGACCGCCATCATCAGCGTGAAAATCGAGGATCCCCAGTTTGAAGGACAGACCAAGCAGAAGCTGGGAAATTCCGAGGCGAGAGGCGCTGTTGACAGCGTGGTCAGCGAGCAGCTCACCTATTATCTGGAGCAGAATCCGGCCGTTGCCAAGACCATCTGCGAGAAATCCATCTTGGCGCAGCGGGCCAGGGAAGCGGCCAGAAAGGCAAGAGAGCTGACCAGAAGAAAAACGGCGCTGGAGGGCATGTCCCTTCCCGGAAAGCTGGCGGACTGCTCGGACAAGGATCCGAAAAACTGCGAGATTTATATCGTTGAGGGAGATTCCGCAGGCGGTTCTGCGAAAAAAGCGAGAAGCCGCGCTACGCAGGCCATTCTTCCCCTGCGCGGAAAGATTCTGAACGTGGAGAAGGCAAGGCTTGACAAGGTTTACGCCAATGCGGAGATCAAGGCCATGATTACGGCCTTCGGTACGGGAATTCATGAAGATTTCGATATTTCAAAACTTCGTTACCATAAAATCATCATTATGACGGATGCAGACGTGGACGGCGCGCATATTGCAACGCTGCTTCTGACCTTTATTTACCGTTTCATGCCGGAGTTGATCAAGCAGGGCTATGTGTATCTGGCGCAGCCTCCGCTTTACAAGCTGGAGAAGAACAAAAATGTCTGGTACGCCTACAGCGATGAGGAACTGGACCGCATTCTACGCGAGGTGGGAAGGGATCAGAACAATAAGATTCAGCGGTATAAGGGACTGGGCGAGATGGACGCGGAGCAGCTCTGGGAGACCACCATGGATCCTGAGAAGCGCATTCTGCTCCGTGTCAATATGGACGAGGAGACGGAATCCGAGGTGGATCTGACCTTTACCACCCTGATGGGAGACAAGGTGGAACCCAGACGGGAATTCATCGAGGAAAACGCCAAGTATGCGAAAAATCTGGATATCTGATGAGAATCCGGATATTGGGTTTTCTAAAATGATTTTCTGAATGAAACATGAGAAGGAGCAGACATGGAAGATAATATTTTTGATAAAATTCATGACGTGGACTTAAAGGAGACCATGGAAAATTCCTATATCGACTACGCCATGAGCGTTATCGCATCCAGAGCGCTTCCGGATGTGAGGGATGGTCTGAAGCCGGTGCAGAGGCGTGTGCTTTACTCCATGATCGAGCTGAACAACGGTCCGGATAAGCCGCACAGAAAATGTGCCCGTATCGTCGGTGATACCATGGGTAAATATCATCCCCATGGAGACAGCTCCATTTACGGAGCCCTGGTCAATATGGCACAGGAATGGTCCACTCGCTATCCGCTTGTTGACGGACACGGAAACTTCGGTTCCGAGGACGGCGACGGCGCGGCGGCCATGCGTTATACGGAGGCCAGACTGTCCAAAATCTCCATGGAAATGCTTGCTGATATCAACAAGGATACTGTGGACTTCATGCCCAACTTCGATGAGACGGAGAAGGAACCCGTGGTTCTTCCCAGCCGTTTTCCCAATCTGCTGGTGAACGGTACCAGCGGTATTGCAGTCGGCATGGCTACCAATATACCTCCTCATAATCTTCGTGAGGTGATTAACGCCGTTGTAAAAATCATCGATAACCGGGTGAATGAGGATCGGGATACGGAGATAGAAGAGGTGCTTTCTCTGGTGAAGGCGCCCGATTTTCCCACAGGTGGACTGATTCTCGGCACCAGAGGCTGCGAACAGGCCTATCGGACCGGACGTGGAAAGATCCGCGTGAGAGCGGTTACGAATATCGAAACCCTTCCCAACGGAAAGAGCCAGATCATCGTGACAGAGCTCCCCTACATGGTAAATAAGGCCAGGCTGATCGAGAAGATCGCCGAGCTTCACAAGGAGAAAAAGATCGACGGAATCACCGATCTGCGGGACGAATCCAACCGGGAGGGAACCCGCGTGGTGATTGAACTGCGCCGGGATGCGAATGCCAACGTGGTGCTAAACCGCCTGTATAAGCACACCCAGCTTCAGGACACCTTCGGCGTCATCATGCTGGCACTGGTGAACAACGAACCCAAAATACTGAATCTTCTGGATATGCTCAAGCTCTACCTGAAGCATCAGGAGGACGTGGTAACCAGAAGAACGAAATACGATCTCAACAAGGCGGAGGAAAGGGATCACATCCTGCAGGGACTGCTGATCGCTCTGGATAACATTGACGAGGTGATCCATATCATCCGTTCCAGTCGTACCACGCAGATCGCCAAGGAAAGCCTGATGAGCCGCTTTGAGCTTTCCGACGCCCAGGCGCAGGCCATCGTGGACATGAGGCTGCGCGCTCTCACCGGACTGGAAAGAGAGAAGCTGGAAAACGAGCATCAGGAGCTGCTTGCAAAGATCGCGGAGTTAAAGGCGATCCTTGCTGACGAAAAGCTTCTGCTCGGCGTGATCCGGGAGGAAATTTCCATCATCGGAATCAAATACGGCGACGACAGAAGAAGCAAGATCGGCTATGACGAGATTGACATCAGCATGGAGGATATGGTTCCCAGACAGAACACCATCATCGCCATGACAAACCTCGGATATATCAAACGGATGACCGTGGACAATTTCAAGGCACAGAACCGCGGCGGTAAGGGAATCAAGGGAATGCAGACCATTGAGGACGACTTTATCGCGGATCTTCTGATGACCACCACCCATCATTATGTGATGTTCTTTACCAATTATGGACGGGTATACCGTCTGAAGGCGTACGAGATTCCGGAAGCCGGAAGAACGGCGCGGGGAACTGCCATCATCAACCTGCTTCAGCTTTCTCCCGGAGAGAAAATATCGGCCATCATTCCGGTGAAGGACTACGAGGATAACAAGAACCTGTTCATGGTGACCAGAAACGGCATCGTGAAGAAGACGCCCGTTGTGGAATACAGCAACGTGCGCAAGAACGGCCTTGCGGCCATCGTTCTCAGGGACGACGACGAGCTGATCGAAGTGAAGATCACCGATGAAAATACGGAAATCTTCCTTGTGACGAAGCACGGCATGTGCATCCGCTTTAAGGAGACGGACGTCCGCGCTACAGGGAGATCCTCCATGGGCGTGATTGGCATGAACCTGGACGATGAGGATGAAATCATCGGCATGCAGCTCGACAGCCAGGGAGAATGCCTGCTGATCGTTTCTGAAAACGGCATGGGCAAGCGTACTGATCTGAATGAATTCAGTGTTCAGAAGCGCGGCGGAAAGGGCGTCAAGTGCTATAAGATCACCGAAAAGACAGGATATGTAGTCGGTGTGAAAGCAGTAAACGATGAACATGAGATTATGCTCATCACTACGGAGGGTGTAATTATTCAGCTGCGGGCGGAGGATATTTCCATTCTTGGCCGTATCACTTCAGGCGTGAAGCTGATCAATCTGGATGAAGGCGTGAAGGTGGCCCAGATCGCTAAGGTCAGGGAAAAGGTATCCGACGGAAGCCGGGAATTTGAGCAGCCGGAGGACGCGATGGAAGAGATCGAGCCGGAGGAAAACGACAGCGACGATATGACCGAAGAGGAACTGATCGAGGAAGGGCTTTCCGAGGCCGGAGAAGATGAGGATTCCGGGGAAGAGGAAGAATAAACTGTTACGGAAAAAGATTTGACTTTAAATGAATGGATGAAGCGGGCAGACTTTCCAACTGCCCGCTTCTTTTAAACTACAGAGAAAATTCCTTAAAGAGCTGTTCCTGAAACTGTCGGTCCGTCACAGCTCTTGAAATTTCATCTGTGCGGGAATTTTCAATCAGAAGCTGGATCAGGTGATTCACCTTCTGTTCACCCTGTTTAATTCCTTCTTTAATTCCCTTTTTAATACCGTCATTCATCAACATTTCTCCAAGAATAGTCATGGATATTACCTCCTTTACCTTTTCCAGATCATTTCTGTCCAGAAATTTTCCTGCGAAAACATACAGCAGAGACTGCAGCTGCATCAGCGTTTCTCTTTCCATGGTTGCTTCGGCTGCCTTTAAAATCTGGAAGCCCTTTAGAAAACGTTCCAGAAGGGTAAGCTTTCCGGACATCAGCGGAGTGAGCAGAATCGGAAGCAGATCAGATTTTGTAAGAGATTCCCCTTTGTACTGTTTTTTCTGTCTGAACTGCATAAAACGTAAGTGGTAACCGGAACCTTATAGGTACGGCTGATGGCTGCTTCATACTCCCGAAAGCGTTTCAGATCGTCAATAGTCAGCGCATCGCTCTCAAATTCAAAGTGGAGCCAGGAACCTTCGTCCGTCATAAAATTAAAATCTTCATACATATGTCTTACCTCAAGATGAATTGTTTCCGTTGGCATGACAGCAGAAGCAGACTGGGAAACATCCAGACAGTTCAGCAGATCGACTCCGAAAATGGCAGACGCGCTTTTCAGGGTCAGATCCTCTGCCTGATGGATTTTATCCGGATGTTCTCTTTGAAAATAAGGAATATTCAATGAAAAGTAAGAAATAAAAAGATTTAAAGAAGGATAGAACTGAAAAATCAGATTCCATTATAAGTGACAGAGGAAAAACATTCAAAGGATACACATGTCAGGCAGATTATGATAATTCAATTTCCTCTTAAATCAAAAAAAGAAAAAGGAGCTTCCCGAACAAATTCCAGTATGTAAGAATGATCAGGATCCGTTATTTCTGAAAAGGATAGATGAAGAAGGTCCATGGAAAAGGTAGAAGAACCTTCTTTTGAAACAGAATGGGGTTCATATCCAATCGTTTCCCATTCCGTTTCGGAGAAAGGAGCAGTTACAAGGACCGATACATACAGATCCGTATGATTGCCGGTTCCTCCGGTATTTCCACATCCGCTGACAATTTCCATGATTACGACATCATCGGGAAGTTCATTATTTAATGTTTTTGATATTTCTGAACGGTATTTAATTAAGACAATATCATCAAGCAGCGGGCAAAGAAAAAAAGGAAGAATACAGATAACGAGAATAGAGAAAACAAGAATGAGAAATATTTTTTTCATTTCATATACTCCTGGTTATTGCAGATAAAGAGATTTGTTTTGAAAATGGAGGTAACACTACATGTCTTGAATGTATCATGTTTTGGAAAGCCTGGCAAGAAAAAGTAACAGAGTATTGAAAAGATGTTATATTTAAAGTATTATACTCATAAGTTAACAAACAATGAAATATTCTGGCACGGAGGAAAGAAATGATTGGGCGGGAAACAGAGCTGGAAAGGCTGGAAAAGCTTTATAAAAGTGATCAATTTGAATTCCTTGTCATGTATGGAAGGCGGAGAGTTGGAAAAACCACGATTCTTCAGGAATTTGCCAGCCGGCATAAAGTGATTTTTTATTCTGCACAGGAAAAAAATGACAGCCTGAATCTTCAGGATTTTTCTCAGGCGGTTCAACAGGCTCTGGACGGACAGTTTATCGCGCCTTTTCCATCCTGGAAAGAAGCGTTTTCTCATATTACGAAAAAAACGCAGAGCGGCAGAACGGTTCTGATTATAGATGAATTTCCGTTTATGGCAGGTACCAATCCGTCTATAAAAAGTATATTGCAACATGAGATTGATCATGAATGGAGCAAAAAGAAAATTTTATTGATTCTATGCGGCTCAAGTGTGAGTTTTATGATCAATCAGATTATGGGATATGAAAGCCCGCTGTATGGCCGGACAACTTCCGTGATGGAGATTCTTCCGTTTGATTATCTGGACAGCGGAAAATTTTTCCCATTATACAGCAATGAAGAGAAACTGACAGCTTACGGTATTCTTGGAGGAATCCCGCGCTATTTGAATGCATTCTCTCCGAAACGTTCCATACAGGAAAATCTGGAAAAGGAGATTCTTGCAAACGGGGCCTTTCTAAATGACGAACCGATGACGGTTTTGCGGGCAGAGCTGCGTGAACCCAATATCTATAACAGCATTCTGGAAGCGATTGCAAGAGGATATAACCGGGTGACAGAAATTGCAGATTGTATCCATGAGGATAAAGGAAAGTGTGGAAAATATCTGACGACGCTGCTGGAAATAAGACTTGTGGAAAAAAGAACGCCGTGCGGAGAACCGGATAACAGCAGAAAGGCCGTTTATCTTTTGTCAGATCCTTTTTACCGTTTCTGGTATCATTATATTTTTGCAAATAAAAGCTATTATGATCTGCTTGGACCTGTTGAATCTGCAAAAGAAATTATGCAGGAGCTTCCGGAATTTATGGGAACTGCATTTGAAGAAATCTGCAGACAGTTTCTGATTCGTCAGGCAAGAAAAAGAAGACTGCCGTTTGTTCCTGCAAAGATTGGAAAATGGTGGGGAAATAATCCTTATATCAGGGCGCAGGATGACGTGGACATTCTCGCTTTGAACAAAAATAAAACAGAAGGCATTTTCTGTGAATGTAAATTTACGAACAGACCGATGCCGATGGAAGAATATGAGGATCTTCTGACGGCTGCAAAGGCCTTTCCGGATGATATGAAAAAATATTTCATGTTTATCAGCAGGAGCGGATATACCATGCCGGTGGTAAGAAGGGCGAAGGAAGAAAGAACAGTTCTTCTGACAATCGATGATTTGTTTCAAAAATGACAGAATCCTGTCAAAGGAATATCTGGAGAGAATCCATTAAAAATAGCGGAGGGGGAATGCGGCATGATCCTGCGGAAAACGGTGCGGGCGCTTCTTGTCATAAACGCCCTGCAATTCTTTGCGGTCATCCTGCTTGCGGCGGTTCTTGCGGATGAGATCGGAAGGCAGGTGAACCGGACGGTCTTTTTCGCAGCGGCAGGTCTGACCGGGGCGCTGCTGGTCAGCAGTCTGCTTACGCTGTACGCGCTGTATGTATCCAGCAGAAACCAGGAAAAAAGCTATCGGGAAAGTATGGAGAATCTGGAGGAGTTGAACCGGAGGCTGCGGGAACAGCGTCATGATTATCTGAATCATTTTCAGGTGATCTACGGGCTGCTGGAGCTGAATGAATATGAGGAAGCCAGAAAATATCTGGCTCCTGTTTTCAGGGAGATTACCAGCATGACGCGGGCGCTCAGGACGTCTCAGCCTGCGGTGAACGCCCTGCTGATGGCAAAAATGGAATCGGCGGAACAGAAGGGGATTGAAGTGCGTCTGGAGGTGAGCGATCCGCTGAAAAAGCTTCCGCTTGAGGCCTGGGAGCTGTGCAAGGTTCTTTCCAACCTGATCGATAACGCGATTTCTGCGCTGGGCCGGAAGGAGGAGGAAAGGAAGCTGACGGTTGTGATTTCCATGGAGGATGGAAAGCATGTGTTCCGGGTGAAAAACAACGGCCCGGAAATTCCAGGGGAGCAAAGGGAGCTTATTTTTCATCAGGGATTTACCACGAAAAAGGAGGAAGGACATGGAACGGGGCTTACCATCGTGAAGGAAATCACGGAACAGGCGGGAGGAACCGTTTCCCTGTTTTCTGATGAAAAGGAGACCTGCTTTGAAATCCGGCTTCCGGAGGATGCGGATTCAGGGGAAAAAAGAGACGTTTCATGAGCGGTATTGTATAACTTACCGGACAGGACTGGCGGTTCTGTCCGGATTCCGTATAATAAAAGAACAGAACGGACCGGAGAATCCGGATCCACAGGATTCAGAGCCGCCGGAGGCGGCGGAAAAAGGAGGTAAAGCATGGATGTGCTGCTGGCACTTGGAATTCTTCTCTTTCTTGCGGGATTTATTCTGATTGGAATTGAGATGGTGGTGCCCGGATTTGGCGCGCCGGGAATCTGCGGCATCATCTGTCTGGTCGCCGGCGTATTCGTGACGGCGGATACGGTGGAAGAGGGCGCTTTTATCACGGTGATCGTGCTTGCGCTTCTGGGCATCATGATGGCGGTCATTCTGTGGCTTCTGTCGAAGGGAAAGCTTCATTCTCCCATTGTTCTTGAGGAAGAACAGAAGAAGGAGGAGGGCTACATCAGCTCGGGGGACCTGGATTATCTGCTTGGAAAACAGGGAACGGCGGATACGGATCTGAGGCCAACGGGCGTGGGAAACTTCGACGGCGTGAGCTTTGATGTGCTTTCAGAAGGAAAATACATATCAAAGGGAGCAAAGCTGGAAATCATAAAGGTAAGCGGTTCCAGACTGATCGTGAGAGAGCTGAAGAATGAAAAGCAACCTGTCTAAACAACTTAAAAAGGGGGACTGAGCAATGGAAAATATTGCGGTTATCATTTTAATTGGAATTATTGGACTTCTGATCGTACTGTTTTTTGTGTTTGTTCCGGTAGGACTCTGGATCTCATCCCTTGCTGCAAACGTGAAGATCAGTATTTTCAACCTGATCGGCATGCGGCTGAGAAGGGTGGTTCCTTCCCGCATCGTGCTGCCGCTGATCAAGGCCAGAAAGGCGGGAATGAAGCTTGGGGTCAATCAGCTGGAGGCTCATTATCTGGCGGGAGGAAACGTGGATAACGTGGTAAACGCGCTGATCGCCTCGGAAAAGGCCGGGATCGATCTTCCCTTTGAAAAGGCCGTCGCCATCGATCTGGCGGGCCGGGATGTGCTGGAAGCGGTGAAAATGAGCGTGAATCCCAAGGTGATTGAGACGAGCAACGTATCCGCAGTGGCAAAGGACGGTATTGAACTACTGGTTAAAGCAAGAGTGACGGTGCGCGCTGATCTGGAAAGGCTGGTCGGCGGAGCGGGAGAGGCAACCGTCCTCGCCAGGATCGGTGAAGGTATCGTAACCACGGTGGGCTCCGCCAATTCCCATAAGGAGGTTCTGGAGAATCCGGACGATATCTCCAAACGCGTTCTGAGCAAGGGGCTGGATTCCGGAACGGCCTTTGAAATCCTCTCCATCGACATTGCGGATATTGATGTGGGAAGAAATATCGGCGCCCAGCTGCAGAGCCTTCAGGCAGAAGCGGATAAGAATATTGCGCAGGCCAAGGCAGAGGAAAGAAGGGCTATGGCTGTGGCGAAGGAACAGGAAATGCGGGCCTATGTGGTGGAAGCTGAGGCGGAGGTTCCCAAGGCTCTGGCTTATGCCCTCCGGGAAGGCAAGATGAGCGTGATGGATTATTATGAGCTGCAGAATCTGAAGGCCGATACGGAGATGCGTTCCTCTCTTTCCGAGGCGGGAGCGGATAAGAACGTTGCGAAAAAGGACTGATAAAAAGAAGGGAAGATGGATATGAGCGGGAAGCGATGGCAGGAGGAGCTGATGCAGTTTTTAAGAAACAGTGCCTCTGTGGACCAGAAAAATAGAAATCCGCTTTCAAAAGCCGCTTTCAGGCAGGTGAGACAGCTTTCTTCAAATGAAGCGGCTCCTGAGGTTCAGCTTCAGCAGGAAGCCGCGCCGCAGGAGATCCGGCAGGATGCCGCTCATGAAGAAGAATTCTGCCGAAAAAAAGGGATGGAAAGCAAAAAAATGAGTCTGCCGGAGAATCGGGAATTTTTAAGAGAGGTAATGATCTGGAGCGAGATTCTCGGAGAGCCTGTCTGCCGGAGGAGAAGAAAAAAATATGGCTGTGGGAGTAATGCTGGTGGAAGATGACGCCGGGGTGCGCACGCTTCTGAAGAAAATCATAGAAAGAAACGAAGGCTTTGAAGTAAACGGCGAATGCGACAATCTGGCCGACGCGGTTACGCTTTTTGTCAGAAACCGGCCGGAGGTGATCTTCATGGATATTGAGATCAACGGGGTGAACGGCATTGACTGCGCCAGGGTGATCATGGACATGGAGCCGAAGACCAAAATTATTTTTGCAACGGCCCACGCGGAATATATGCCGGAGGCCTTTGAGGTATATGCCTATGATTACCTGGTGAAGCCTTTTGATATTGAGCGGGTGGAGCAGACCCTGCGCCGGATTGCGGCGATGAAGGAGGAGCATTCCGAAACAGAGATTTCTGAAAAAAAGGTTCACTGTGAACGGGGGCTGGACCGGCTTCTGGTAAAGGGGCGGGAAAGCATGATTTTTGTAGATATCCCGGATATTATTCTGGTACAGCGTGAAAACAACAGCACCGTGATCTGTACGGCGCAGGATTCCTTCACAACCTCAGCCGGACTTCATGAAATTGAAGTCCGGCTGGATCCGGAGCATTTTATGAGAAGCCATAAGTCCTATATCATCAATCTGTCGAAGATCCGGAAAATCGAGCCTTATGGAAGATGGACCTATATTGTTACCTTCCGGGATACGGACAGGGACGCGCTGATTACAGCGGAAAAATATGAAGAGCTGAAAAAAAGGTTTTCCTGAACCGGAATACGGCAGCATTCAGGCGGAAGGCTCTGTCTGCAGCTTCTGAAAGATTTCTTTTACATCCTGAAAAATCCAGGTGGGTTCGCCGTCCCATTCCTGAATGTCCTTCATGGAGGCTTCTCCGGAAAGGACACAGATGGTATCTACGCCCGCATTGGCTCCGGTGGCGATATCGGTATAAAGGCGGTCGCCTACGATCACGGCGTCTTCCCGGGAGATTCCTGTATTTTTCAGCATTTTAAGTACACAGTCCACCATGATGGGCTGGGGCTTTCCGATGAAGAAGGGTTCCTTTCCTGTGGCGTTTTTAAGCATGATGCTCATGGAACCACAGTCCGGAATGAAACCGAAGCTGACCGGGCAGACGAGATCCGGATTGGTGGCGAGATAGGCCACATCCTTACCCAGCATGATACAGGTATTTCTGATTTTTTCCGAGGTATTTTCTGTGTCGAAGCCGATGAGGACGACAGTGGCAGTGTCGTCCGGGACCGTGACCACGCGCAGGCCGCTTTCCCGCAGTTCCTGGATCAGGGAACGGGTACCCATGCAGTAGACGGTCTGGCCCGGATAATGTTCTTTAATATACATGGCCGTTGCCTGGCTGGAGGTATAAAAATCCTCATAGCCTGCCGGAATGTTCATATCATTCACTTTTTTCACATAGTCTGCGACGGATTTGGAGGAGTTGTTGGTGATGAAAATATAACGTCCTCCGTTCTGTCTGATCTGATTCAGAAAGTCCAGGGTTCCTTCAAAAATCTGATTTTCATTGTAAATTGTGCCGTCCATGTCCAGAAGCCACAGCTTCTTATTCTTCAGGGCATCGGCGGCCTTTCCGGTGAGATCGGTGATCATGTCTGTTTCCTTTCCACATTTCTGGTTGCTATAATCGGAACGCCGCATCCTGCGGCATTTTCCAGAATGACGTCTCCGATATGAACAGGAGAGCAGACTGTGACGTCCTTCAGCTGTCTGACGCACTCCTCCATTTTTTCCTTCGGAATATCGGAAGCGGTTTTCACGGAAACGACGGGAAGCGTGCCGCCGGATACACGGACGGTGCTGGTGACGATCCGGGTCGGGTGGGTGCATTCTTTTCTGCCATAGGCTTCTCCGCGGGGGCAGGTGTTTCCGGTAACGCTGATGACCTCGCCCTCATTCAGGGTGACGGTGAGGGAACATCCCAAAGGACAGTTGATGCAGATCAGTTTACGTTCTTCCATAAGGGTACCTCGATTCCAGTATATTTCAAAATCATGAAGGAAGCAACGGTTATGCCTCCAAAGCAGTTAAAATTCAGACTGCAGTTGTTACAGTTCAATCCGAGCCGGCCTGAACTGCAATGGAAATGGAGGAGAGAGGTGTTCCTGTCTGTTCTTCCATGGCAAGAAGTTCTTCTTTTTTCAGAATTACCTGTTCCATCTCTCCAGGAGCAAGTCTGGGACGGCGGATGCTGCGAATGGGCCGGTTGTTCAGGTAAATGCCGATCTGACAGTTGCGGTAAACGTCGGCCACCCGGAAGCGGATGGTGAGACTGTCTTCCATGTGGGAAAGGCGTATGGTCTGGGGAACCGTATACCGCACGCCGTCTTTAGCCAGAATCGGAATGGCGGCTTTTGTTTCATCCGCAGAGCGGCTTCCAACATGGAAATTCTGAATGTAATCAGCGGCGTATTTTCCTGCATTTGCGGCCTCCTGAGAAACATAGTCCACCAGATCATGGACATGGAGCACATTTCCGCAGGCAAAAACGCCGGGAACAGAGGTTTCCAGACTTTCGTTGACGGAAGGTCCGTTGGTGATGGAAGACATCTGTACTCCAAGTTTGGTGGAAAGCTCATTTTCCGGGATCAGTCCGACGGAAAGGAGAAGGGTATCACAGGAAATGTATTCCTCCGTTCCGGGTATGGGCTTTCGGTTTTCGTCCACCTGTGCGAGTGTGACACCTTTTACCCGTTCCTTACCGTCAATATCAACGACGGTGTGGCTCAGCTTCAGCGGGATACCAAAATCCTCCAGGCACTGGACGATGTTTCTCTGCAGACCGCCGGAATAGGGCATCAGTTCTGCAACCACCTTTACCTTTGCGCCCTCCAGCGTCATGCGGCGGGCCATGATCAGGCCGATGTCGCCGGAACCGAGGATGACGATTTCCTTACCCGGCATGAAGCCTTCCATATTGACCAGACGCTGCGCAGTTCCTGCTGAATAGATTCCGGCGGGGCGGTATCCGGGGATGTTCAGCGCGCCACGGGGGCATTCCCGGCATCCCATGGCGAGAATGACCGCTTTTGTGCGAAGAATGGTGAGACCATCCGTCCGGTTCATGACAGTGACCGTTTTGACAGACGCAGGGATTTTTTCGTCGGAAGAAGTTTCTGATTCCTGCATGCTGATGTCCAGCACCATGGTATTCAGCCAAAAAGGGATATTCCGCTCCTTTACCTGCCGGATGAAGCGGTCCGCGTATTCCGGTCCGGTCAGTTCTTCCCTGAAAGTATGCAGGCCGAAGCCGTTGTGAATGCACTGGTTCAGAATGCCGCCGAGTTCTCCGTCACGCTCCAGAATCAGGATGTTTTTTACACCGCTGTCAAAGGCGGAAACTGCGGCGGCAAGCCCCGCAGGGCCTCCTCCTATGATAATCAGATCATATTCCATCATGTCCGTTTTTCCTTTCTGTGAAAACTGTGTCTGTCTGATCCTTTGTCATTCCGGTCAGAAGCCGGGAGCTGCCTCCGGATTTCGTGAGAGTGAGAGGGGATACGTCCAGCTCTCTCGCCAGAATCTCCATGACTCTGGGAGAACAGAATCCTGACTGGCAGCGTCCCATACCTGCGCGGGTACGACGCTTGACGCCGTCCAGGCTTCTGGCGCCCAAGGGACGGCGGATGGCATTGATGATTTCTCCTTCCGTTACGGTTTCACAGCGGCAGATCACATTTCCGTAGGCGGGATCAGAAGCGATGAGTGCCGCGATTTCCTCCGGCGTGGATGTGGCAACGCAGGGAATGTCTTTTCTCTGCCCATGAAATTCCGTTCTTCTGGAAGCGTGAAGCTTCTCTGCAATCTGTCCGGCCAGCAGGACGCCGATGGCAGGCGCACTGGAAAGGCCGGGAGAATCGATGCCTGCGGCGTTGAAAAAGCCTGGTGCGTCTGCTGCTTCTCCCAGAACGAAGTCGCCCTTTTCCTCACAGGCCCGCAGGCCGGAAAAGGAGGTGATCGCCATGTTTAGGGGAATGCGTGATGCGCTGAGACGGGCTTTTTCCATTACCTGTGAAAGCCCCACTGCCGTGGTATTTGTAGCCTCCTTGTCGGCGATATCCTCCGCTGTGGGCCCTGCCAGCAGGTTGCCGTGAACGGTGGGGGTGACCAGGATGCCCTTTCCCAGACGGGTGGGCTGCTGGAAAACGGTATGGGAGACAAAATTGCCGGCTTTTTTATCCATCAGGATATATTCCCCGCGCCTTGGCGTGATGTGAAGAGAGCGGGAGCTGATCATATTGTTAAAAGTATCGGCGTATACGCCTGCGGCATTTACGACGGCCCGGCATTCATACTCTGCATCGGCTGTCTGAATCCGATAACCGTCTGGTATTCCGGAAGCATTGTTTCCGGAAGAAGGTTTCCTGGATATACTTTTCACTTCTGTCTGAAAGCGGAACTGTACCCCGTTTTCAAAGGCATTTTCTGCCAGAGCGATGGTCATTTTGAAGGGACAGACAATGCCGCCTGTGGGCGCATAGAGCATGGCGTATACATCTTCGGAAAGATTGGGTTCGATTTCGTGGATTTCCTTTCCCTTCACGATGCGCAGGCCGGGAACGCCGTTCGCAATGCCGCGCTGATACAGCTCTTCCAGCCCTCCGATCTGATCCTCGGAAAAGCAGAGGACCAGGGAGCCGTTTCTTTTGAAGGGAAAATCCAGCTCTTTGGAAAGAAAATCCATCATCCGGTTTCCTTCCACATTCAGCCTGGCCTTCCAGGTTCCGGGAACTGCGTCGAATCCCGCGTGGATGATGGCGCTGTTGGCCTTTGAAGTGCCGCAGCAGACATCCTCTTCCCGTTCCAGAACCAGAACATCCAGATCATAGCGGGACAATTCTCTGGCGATGGCGCAGCCTGTTACGCCCGCACCAATAATAATTACATCTGTCATGACTACCTCTTTTTCCGCCGCCGCAGGCGGCATTCAATCATAAAAGAACGGCGGTAGCCGTTCTTTGGCACGACCCATCGGGTTCGTGCCGGCCTCTTTTTCCGCCGCCGCAGGCGGCAATAAATTGATATAAAAAAGACAGCAAAAACAACACGTCTTCTGACGTGTGAATTTGCTGTCTCATCTCTCCTGCAAATAAAATTATATTATGTTAAGCTTATTACATAAACCAGACCTTCCGATTGGTGGTGGATATGGAAACGGCTCCCGCATTTAACGCCGCTACGATATCCTCCCGTTCGGTGATGAGTCCTCCCGCGATGACAGGAATCGGACTTTCTTCACAGATCCTTCTGATGACCTTCGGCATCAGTCCGGGAAGCACCTCGATCACATCCGGGCGAACCGCTTCAGACTGCCTGCAGATGTTGTCAAAGGCCATGGAATCGATGGCAAAGAAACGCATGACGGTACACATACCAAGCTCTTTTGCCTGCCGGATCAGGGCAGGTTTTGTGGATATGATTCCGTCTGCTTCCGTATTGGTGTGGATAAAGTTCACCGCAACTTCTTTTGCTGACAGCCCGGAGATCAAGTCGATATGGACGATAACCGTTTTTCCGCCTTTTTTCAGCTTCCGGACGATTTCAGGGATGGTACAGACATCTCCGTAAAGAACGAACACGATTCCGATTTCCGATCCCAGGCAGGCGTTCAGGCCTTCTTCGTCCTTCACGGCGGCGATCACCGGGCAGTCTTCAAATTGTTCCATAAATTTTCTGTTCATAGATATTTCCAGCCATTTCCATAAAAAGAAAAAGACAAACAAAACAGGGCTCATCTCCTAAGCCCGCTTCCTTTGTCTCCTGTCTCTTTTTTGATTATAGCACAGAGGGGGAGGATGGGCAATGAAAACTGTGAAAAAATAGCAGGAATAAAAATAGCAGGAAGACTTCCTGTCTTTTTGACTTTTTATACGATATAATGAATTTATTTTCAGAGAAGTGATTTAGTATAGAAATTTTTATAGACTGATATGTGGGAGCAGGAAAAAGGAAAGGGGGATGAATCAAAAATGGGAGCAAAAGTGAACTATCTGGAACTGCTGAAACAATGGGGAGACGTGCTTCTGCGGCTTCAGATCAGACAGATGGATGATCTGAAGCTGGACGGCGGTATCCTCTGTCCGGCCTGCAAGCATATACACGGGAGATGCCCGGATGCCATCTACGGGCTGATGACGCTGGCGGACCGTACCGGTGAAAAAAAGTACCTGGACGGGGCGAGGGCGCTCTTTCGCTGGCAGGAAAATCTGCTTTGCGATGACGGAAGTCTCTATAACGACGCCAACAGCGAGTGGAATGGAATTACGGCATTTTCTGTGATCAATCTGTGCGAAGCCCTGACCCTCCATGGTCATCTGCTTCAAAAAGCGGAGAAGGAGGAATGGGAAAAACGGATGCGGCTCATGGGCCGCTGGGTGGAGAAAACGATCGTTCCGGGATTTGAGACGAATATTAATTATTATGCGGGAAGCGCTGCCGTACAGGCGCTTCTCGGACGCTATTTCGGCATTCCGGAGCTGTTTGAAAGCGCCCGGGCATGCGCGGAGTATGTTGCGGGAAGCGCTGCCGTACAGGCGCTTCTCGGGCGCTATTTCGGCCTTCCGGAGCTGTTTGAAAGCGCCCGGGCATGCGCGGAGTATGTCTTTGCTCATTTCACGGAAAACGGGCTGCTTGTGGGGGAAGGTATTCCACACGACAGTGTTACGGAAAGAGGCTGCCGCCCCGTGGACATCGGATACAATGTGGAGGAAAGCGTTCCGCTTCTGATCCGCTATGCGCTTGCGGCGGAGGATGAGCCGCTTCTGGAACAGCTTACCCATATTCTGCGAAAGCAGCTGGAATTCATGATGCCAGACGGCGGCTGGGACAACAGCTTCGGAACCCGTAATAATAAGTGGACCTACTGGGGAAGCAGAACCTCGGATGGCTGTCAGGCCGGATACGCGCTGCTGGCGGAGAGGGATCCGGTTTTTGCCGAAGCCATCGGAAGAAATACCGCCCTGCTGGAACGTTGCACCGGAAATGGTCTGCTGTACGGCGGGCCGGAGTATATAAAAAACGGAGAGCCTCCCTGCGTGCATCATACCTTTACCCATATCAACGCGCTGGCTGCTGTGCTGGATGCGGGAATAGAAGGCTATGAGCCAGACAGAGATCCGGGAGCGGGATGGAACCCGCAGCCTCTTCCATCGGACGACCGGGATCCTTCCGTCCGCCATTTTCCGGAAATCGATACCTGGAAGCTGACCTTTGAAAAATGGAGAGCCACCGTCACCGGATACGACTTTGGCCTGGAAAAAGGCCACGCTTCGGGCGGCACAATGACCCTGCTCTGGCATGAGGACATGGGGCCGGTGCTCCTTTCCTCCGTGGTGGATTACCGTCTGGTGGAACCTCTCAACATGCAGCTTTCCCTGAAAAAAAGCAGGCACTGTCCTCTGACGCCCCGTCTGGAAATCCTCAGAAACGGAAAAAGATATGCCTCCTGTTATGACACGAAGGCGGAAATTTCGGTAACGCAGGAAAAGGATGGAATTCGTATTCATGTACTTTCCCGCCCCGTCTCGCTGGAGCAGGAAGAGCTTTCAAAGCCTGTCCGGTTCCATATTGACTATTGGCTTCATAATGAGGGACTTTCTATCCGGACACAGATTGAAGGGCCGAAGGAGGAAGTACGGCTGGTGCTTCCGGTGATTGCGGGGAACGCGTCCGTTACTGCCGGATGGCAGGAAGCGGAGCCGGAACATATTTTCTTCCTGACCGGGGGATTCGGAGCCAGGGAATTCAGGATCCTTCCGGATGAAGAGGGTGTGATTGGAGTGGAAATTTCCTGTGGATGAGACTTTAAAAAATGAGAGGCGGCGTGGAAAACTTTTTTTCTGTTGATGGAAAGCATGTTTGAAGGAATTTCTGAATCATGAAAGGAGACTCATTGTGAAAACAATCATCACGATTCAGCACACGCAATCGGTTCATCATATAAATGGTATGGTTGGTTCATGGACAGACTGGGAATTATCAGAACTGGGAGTAGAACAGGCGAATCGAATGGGAGAAACGTTAAAAACAGAACTGTCCGAAAAAAGATTTGTCATGTATTCATCTGATTTGTTGCGGGCAAGGCAGACGGCTGAAATCATTGGAAACTATTTGGGTCTGACACCTGTTTTCAGGACAGAATTAAGAGAAAGGAATCTTGGCAGGTGCTGTGGAAAATCAGTGCGGTGGATGCGTGAAAATATGGAAATGCAGGAGAAAACCATTGATGACAGAATGTTTTCTGACGCGGAAAGCCGCAGAGATGAGTGGAACCGATTAGAACCGTTTTTTAATGAAATTATGAGCAGTAATAATGAAAATATAATTATTGTTTCTCATGGAGACTTATTAAGCGTCTTTTATACCATGTTTCTTGGATTAAGCGTTGAGACGATCAATGCAGGTGAAATATTTGGACTGGCCGGAGGAGTTTCCCATATGTTTGAAAATGAGGAAGGGAAACGGTTTATAAAGAGAATCAGTGATATGTCTTACATAAAATAGAGGCAGGTTTCATAGTGGATGGTTGCCCAAAGAAGGGTGCTGTCCACTATTTTTTTGTTCCACCCTGTGGAAGGCGGAAGCTGGAAATCCGGCAGTTATCATGGAAATTTATGCCGCAGTGCTGCATGATTTGAGTTTCAGGGTGTATAAGTAAAATCAATATTTAATTTGTAACATAAAATAAGTTACAATTAAAAAATATACATGGTAATGTAAGATTTGAAAATAGGTCTTATTTAAGATTTTTTAAAAGTTCTAAAATATTATCCCTCGGTTCAAATTTATCCTTTGTTTCTTCAAGTTCCTTTAAATTCCACCA
>ERZ894229.385-NODE-385-length-40020-cov-6.88562_pt1 | contig 40020 bp, 59 predicted proteins | sample MGYA00380295_ERZ894229 | MGnify/ENA primary metagenome ERZ894229 (study PRJEB32331, sample SAMN06328479) | human gut metagenome | biome: human gut microbiome; feature: stool | host: Homo sapiens | collected 2014-09-17 ... | reverse complement strand
TGATACTAACGGTATCATCGCAAGTTCGGGCGTGTCGCAATCAGCGGGTGTTCGCCAACCGCTGGAATCCCACCTCGTCATCCTCCGGATACACGAACATCGCCTCGATGCCCTGTGTTTCCAGCAAGGCCGCGATCTCGCGAGTCCGGGCATTGGCCACGGCAAAGTCACCCTTGTCACGGCCGTAACGGTCGTAATGCGCCTGCGAGCGATAGTACAGCAGATCGACGTGAGACGGAGGATTGCCGTTCAGTTCCTCCATTTCGTCCACCGCATCCAATGCCGCTTCGACGGCCTGCACATGCAGGTCGAGCATGTGCAATAGGTACGTTTGCGCATCCTCGGGCGGTTCCGCCTCGCCCGGCTTCTCCCACCTTTTCACGGTCAGCACCTTGTTGCTGAAACGGTCGGCCATCATCTGCTGGCTGATGCCGCAACGTTCCCTCGTCGCACGGAACTGGGCCTTGCTCATTGCCTTCATCACAGTCTGTCCTCTCTTTCCTGACGTCGATGCATCCTGCACATGCCACGCACTTCGGCCATTCGTTCACAGCCTGGGACACTGCACCGCACATTGTGACGGCGATAGTATTCCTTCAATCCGATGCCGTGATGCTTGCTCATGTGGGTGGCGAGGTTGCCGAGCCGTTCACCGCAGATCGGGCAAGGCCACCCGTCAGGGCAGTCTCCGGCTGGAAGGCCCTGCTCGCGGCGGTAAATCCACTGGTTGTAGTGACGGCTACACATGCCTTTGATTGCGGCTGTTGCATGGCATCCTTGGATGCTGCATTTTTTGGATTGTGTTATCATTGGTTTCAACCTTTCGGGGTTCTTCGTTGAGGAATCATCGGAATGATCCATCAGCAGACTCCGCTTGCGTGAAGGCGGACTTCCGAGGGTGACGGCAGTGCAAGTCCCGTCACCCTCATTTTCATGCCCGGAATCCGCCGTTCAGGGCGTTGATGACGGCTTCTTCGCGGGTGTGCCCGATGTAGTGTCCTTGGCGATCGTAGTCGCATACTTCCCACCATGTCTCGAATTCGATGCCGATTCTCCCGTATCGGGCGGGGCAATCGCCGATGTCATCGCTTGAGGGGTCTGAAAAGGCGTTGTATTCGACGGTGTGCGGCGTCTCATGCTTGGTGGCGAAAAGCATCGCCATGCGTACGTCTTCGATGCGGGTGCCGGTTTCTTCTGCGATTTCCTCGTAGCTCTTCATTTTGATCGGCTTCTTTCACTTGGCGTCGATGAGGAATTCGGAATGGAAACGTCCGTTGTGGAATGAACGGCGGACGGTGAGTTCCATGTCCGGATAATCGTTGTGCATGATTTCGAGGGCCTTGTGTTCGGCGGCGGTGAGGCCGTCCGCCTTCATGCGGAGCGAATGGTTGACGTAGACGCCGTTTTCGAGGGTGTTCCAGCGGAGGGTCGCCATCTGCGTTGCGGCGTTGGCGTCGAAGCGGTCTGCGGTGTAGTCGAATTCGCGGGTAATCATTTGAATCAGTCTCCTTGAGATTGTGGGGATGCCTTATTGCTTCCTGCCTTGTGATTACAAGTATATGATACTAACGGTATCATCGCAAGTTCGGGCGTGTCGCACCTGTACAATGGAAGTCGTCTTGTTTGCTGACACTTTCAGGACGGAGGCGGTCTGCGCAATCAGGCCGCCTCTTTTATAATTGGCCATGTCAGCAAAGGAGACCACATGGCCTACACGATTCGCCCTTACGACACCAAAGGCGGCAGAAGGTACGAAGTCAGGTACCGCAAGCCGGACGGCACGCCAACCGGCAAACGCGGATTCAAACGCAAGATGGACGCCGACGCTTGGGGTGCAGCAAACGTCACCACGGCAAAGACCACGGGAGCATACATCGACCCACAAGCGGGAAGGCGCCGCGTCGAGGATTTCTGGGAGCCATTCATAGCCGCAAAAAAGACGAGGGCGAAAGCCGCCACCATCGCATCGCTCGACAAGTTTTGGCACGTCCATGTCAAGCCGAAATGGGGTGCTCGGGAGGTGCAGTCCATTACGCACGACGAAGTGCAGGTCTGGGTGAGCGAGATGGCTACACGCAGAAGCGCCAGCACGGTAAGAGGCGCCTTCTGCACCTTCCGAGCCCTCATAAAAAAAGCCAAGGCCGACAAATGCATCCACGACAATCCATGCGAAGACGTCGCATTGCCACGACTGGTACGAAAGAAGCACACCTACCTGACCATCGATCAATTGCTGGCCTTGGCGGACGCCTCCGGCTGGCATAGGCCGATAATCCTCACCCTCGGCCTGTGCGGGATGCGATGGGGCGAGCTGGTCGGATTGCATGTCGAAGACGTCGATTTCAAACGGCAACGCATCCACATCGTGCGTGCCGCCACTGAGGTCAGGCGTGAGATCATCGTCGATACCCCGAAAACCGGCAAGTCTCGCACCATCATATTCCCGAGCCTGCTTCAGCCATGTCTAGAAGAGGCTTGCAAGGGGCGCCAGCCGTCCGAACTGCTGTTCCCCGACCCTCATACCGGCTCATATCTGAGGCGCGCCAGCGCAAGCAATTCGCGCGGCTGGTTCGATCGTGCGAAGCGGACTGCCGGACTCGACGATGAAACCGTGCGGACGATGACGATTCACGATTTACGCCATACGTGCGCTTCGCTGCTCGTGCATGCCGGAGCGAACGTCAAGGCCGTACAACGGCAATTAGGCCACGCCAGCGCCGCGATGACACTCGACGTTTACGCCGACCTCTTCGATGAGGACTTGGATGCCGTTGGCGAGGCCATGAACGGACTTCTGATCCGCGCGATTGGCGAGGGGCGGGGCCTTGCCGCGTGACGTGGGCAGAACGTGGGCGCGAGGGTATTCGCGTATGCGTTCATCGTTGTGGTTGCTGGGTTTTGCTTGCTGTTGTGCGATGGTTCGACGATATGTGCGCAAGTTTTCCGGCTTCCGCATGATTCCGCCGTTTTCCCAGTGTTCCCAATGGTTTCGCCCATTCTTCCAATTCACTGTAATTCACTGTAATTCACGGCTTTTCCCTCGTAGACGTGGGCAAAATGTGGGCACGAATTCACTGGGTCAAGGTGGGAATCTCTGAATTAAGGGATGATTCCCTGAATTAAGGGATGGTTTCAGAGATTCAGAGAAAAGAAGCGACCCCACCATGCCTATAATGAAGACACGCGGTCCAGATTTGTGGAAAGGACATGAAGCACGTAGATTAATCAAATTATCCAAATGGCGGAGCATCAATCAAGGAGGAGCCATGACGGCGATACTCGCAGCGCCCAAGGCGCACAAAATCGGCAAGCCGATCATGCTGACGGCTAAGGAAGTCAAAGAACGCCGCAATCGGCTGGAGAAAAGCTATGGCACCAGGGAAGAGCTCAAACGACGTGGTGAGATGTACCCGTTGACCGCTGACGAATTCTGGGCATTGCAGGATCTCGAATGGCTGGAAGGCAAGTGACGGCTCCCGATGTAGGTCAACAGGCCACCGAATTCGCCCAGCGCATCGAGACCTTGTTGCAAAACGTTCTCGGTGGATGCGGCGACGGCTACGTGGCGGAGCCGGAAGGCATGTCGTTGCGAGGAGGCAGGACCGGCTATCGGATAACACAAAGGAACGGCCGAGGCATACCTCTCAACTCCGATGGAGAGACGGTCGCGGGCCTGTCGTTTCGGTTCCAATGCTCCTGCCGCAACGAGAACTCATGGCTCCAAATCGATAAGTCGGTAATCATGATAACCGTCGAACCTGAGCACATGCCCTTGTTCCACTACGACTACAACAGGGAAAGAACATCCGAAACCCCTGGAGCGCACATCAACATATTCGGTTCCAACGATGCCGCGACGCGCATCATGCTCAGCTGCGGTAAGGGTTTGAGGAGCAAGAACCGTCGAAAGAAGTACATCAACGACGGGGCCTTTCCGACATTCTCGACACTGCATTTTCCAGTCGGCGGAGACCGCTTCCGTCCCGGATTGGAAGACATGCTCCAGATGGCCGTCTATGAATTCCACATAGATGTCACTGATGAATGGGAAAAACCTCTTAACTGCAGCCGCGCGGAATACCGCGAACGCCAACTCAAGGCACTCGTTAGGGAATATCCCGACCTTGCATGGGACGCGCTCACCGAAAACGGTGCGGATCTTGCCAAACGTCCGGAAAGACCGCAGAGGAGCGATCGTCCTGGCGTTCTTGTCAAATACTAGATTCCATGCGCAAGCGGTGGCTTTTGTCAGATGCGCAGTCGTTGGCGCACGTATGCTTCGACTTCGGCGTTCTCTTCGTCGTCACCAATCATGAGCAACCAAATCGAATTGTTCTTCTTCTGCGCACCGCCGTGGAACAGGCACTTGATAAGCCCTGCCTCTTCCAATTTTTTCGCGGTAAGGCTGAGCCGTTGCATGGCGAGACGTTCGAGACGCGGGTATCGAGGCAGATTACCGATGATTTCCTGCTCACCCGCCGCGATGCCGTCGCTCTCGCAGATCATGCCAAGCTCGTAGGCCATTGCCAGCCACCCGCGATCGTAGGTGCGTGGCATGCCGTTGCTCTTCTTCGCTTCTTTGTCCAGTGGCCAGTCATAGGTCGCCCGGGCCATGCGGGACAGCAGGGTGTACTGCATGGGGTCGAAGGTGTGTGCATCGCCTCGGATGCTTTGGAATCGTCCGGCGCGTGCCAGCTTGTCCACTTTGTCGAGATTGCGGTATCCCATCGTTTCCATCTCTTTCCCTCCATGCCTCGGCGTATGCTGGTACATGGAGAATTTGGTAGGTCATTTTCTCTGCGGCCCTGTGGCGTTCGTACCGTCGCAGGGCTTTTCCTTTGTTGGTCACATACTATCATACATACCGGATAAAACCATAACGTATATTAGATTGCGTGTTGTATGTATGTCCTGATGCAATCTCGCTGACGTGCCGGATTAAGCCGATACCATACATAAAGACATACATAAAGATACATAAATTTCATTTTCTTTTCATAAAGCGGGAAAAATAGGAAGAAGCCACGATTACATTACTTTTTTCATTTTTACATTAGTGAATCACGTTCGTTTTGGCGGAAAATCATCCACAAGCATCCACGTGGAAAAAACTACACCCGATTTTTAACAGGCATAAGAAAAGGCCCCGCCGAAGCAGGGCCAAAAAGGAAGAATCTCACTGTTTGGCGAACGTGCCACAAGAATAGATCTTCAACTGCTGGCCATCGGAAACCGTGACCTCGGGATAGCCGCCGCCAGGAATATCATTCTGCACGATGCTGTCGCCAGCCTTGATCTCCCAGTAGCAGTCATCACCTACCGGATTCGTGGCCCGGTAGGTTCCGGCGTCGATGTCCTTGCCGACCTGCCAGACGCCTGACGAGACCGAATTCCTTCGCGCCTGCTCGACTTGTCCGGTCAACGTTTCAAGCTGCTGTTTCGCATCATCGACCTGCTTCTGCAAATCATCATGCTTGGATTTCAGGTCTTCGATGCCGTTCTTGATGTTGTCGGCTCGGGCGATGGTCTGGGATGCAGCCTCGTAATCCTCTCTCTGCTCTTTCGCGAGTCTCTTGTACTTCTGATATTCCGCATCGGCCTTGGCGGTTTCCTCGGCCACCTTGGACACGGCGGCGGAGCGTGTGCCGCGAGTGTAGGCTATCGGAGCCGTGGCGAAAACGCCGACAAGCAGACAGGCCACGGCCACGCATGCCGCGATAAGAGCACTCACCGGGCGCGAGAACGCCTTACGCAGACGGTTCAGGTTATCCATGTCAGTTGTCCTTGTCGTAGACGCTGCAATGCACGTTGGCGCTGTCGCCGGTAGCTTCCTTATGTGACACCTGCTTGCCGTCCACAGTGATCGTGCACGTCACCTGAGTATCATCAGGCGTGTCGCCGTCAAGATTGAACGACGGGTAGGCGCTGACTGTCCACGCCTTCTGCGCATCGTCGCCGGTAATGGTCTTTTCCCACGAGCCGGTAATCGTCTCGTTGCTGCTTCCGCCGTCCATGCCATAGATCACTTCGGAATCACCATTACTGATCGTTACCTGCATTTTCAGCTCTTTCGCACCCTCGTTGACGATGCCCTTCTCATAATTTTCCGAATCATGCTTGAGCTGCTTGCTGGCATCGTCGAGGCTCTTGCTTACCTGATCGGCGGCCTTGCCGTAGACGGATTGCGTGTAGAGCACTACGCCTCCAGAAATGAGGGAGATCACGAGAGCGGCTACCACCAAGGCGCGGCCTTTTCTCTTACCCTTCTTGCCTGTTGCATGCAGGGCGAAGAGGGCGAAAACGAGTCCCGCGATGGCGAAGACGAAGGCCATGTTGTTGACGATCGGTATCCATGAGAGGACAAGGGCGAGGATGGCTAGGACGAAGCCCGTGATGCCGAGGGCGCTCATGTGCTTTTCGATGGTCTGGGGCTGTGCGATTGGCGTGTAACCGGGCTGTTGCGGTTGGATTGGCTGCTGTGGCGTCGGTGCCTGCGGCTGCATGTTTTGATTTGTCATTGTGTTCTCCTTCTTCTCGAGGTAGGTGTTTCCATCCTACCCTTATGCTGATTTGCAAATATCATTTCGTGGTTGTATTTTATAAACCATAAATCGAACAAACGTTCGATTTCAAAGATTAAGGAAAGGGGCTTGCGATAATCCGCCAAGACTCACGCAAACCCCGGTTGCGGCACCAAGGGAGGTGCCTGATGCATTAGTTTACTCTCGATAGCGGTTCAGCAGTGCTTCGGGGGAAGTATGCCATAACCGGCATATCTTCTCAAGATCATTTAGCGACCATTCCTTTTTATAGACGATGCGTTCTCGGACGTAGGTTTCGCCTCGTCCGATTCCTCGTGCCAGTTCTCTGCCTGACATGTGGCGCATGCCCATCTCGGCGCAGATTGCCTTACCTACCCGCAGCCCGAAGCTGCTCATTTCAGCTTTATTAGTACCCATAGCCATATCATAGCGCGCATTAGCGCGCTTGTGCGCGCGATTGGATAGAAAATACGCGTGTCGAGTTGACATTGCGCGCAATTGCGCGCATAATTAAATCATCAGAAAGGACGCAAGCATGACGAAACAAACACTCAACAATCGGGCGCTCACCCGAATCCGCGCCGTCGTGGGAGCCAAGAAACTCTCCACAACTGCGGTAGCGTCCATGTGGAATCAAAGCATCGACATGGCAACCCGCCGACTCAACGGCAAGGTTGAGTTGAAGCTCAGCGAAATCGAAGCATTCGCACGCAATACCGGATTTGAGCCGATCGACTTCCTCTCCGAAGACTTCGACCTCTCCAAACTGGAGGCGACGGCATGACGGACATTCTTAACCCTCCGGCCCCGCCCAAGCGGGACAGGCTGTTCGACACGGGTGACATTCACTTCATCTCGAAGGAGCATGCGCTGGTCAACTTCTGGGCCGGCAAGGACGGCAGTCTCAACATGCACATCCTCACCGGAGGCAAACCCACGATCGTCAACCTCAAACCCCGCTAGTTCGAAACCCTCGCGCATTGGATGCAGGAACGAGTAGGAGCCACATGGTGAAAAACAAGACATTGACGGACGCGCGAAACACCATCGCCAGCCACCCGCGCAAATGGCGCAAGCCGGTACCATGCCCGGCCTGCGGGAACAAAGACATCGGATTCCACACATTCGGCAAAGGACTCGACCGAATCACCTTGCAGATAGTCCAGTACTGGAACGTCACCTGCCTGGAATGCTTCCGCCACGCCATAGTCCTCACTAATCACACCGACTTGAAAGAGGCAATCCGCGTATGGAACTACCTCGCCACCGGCTACCCGAAAGCAAAGGGGAATGCGAAATGATCAGAACCATCACCGCGAACGTGGAATCACGCAAGATCGTCAACGATCAGATTGCTATCGATTGGGATGACGATAAGTATGGCGAACCTACCGAAGAGAACATCCTCAAGGCACTCAATGATGACGAGATCTTCTTCTGTGAAGTCATGGAGACCAGAGATTGCGTCGAAGAATATCTCAATGTAAGCAACATCGAAGAAGACGAGGACTAACCATGAAGTCGAATACCGGCACTCTACTGGCTACCGCCCTTGCCTGCATCACCGGCACTTTGCTTCTTTCGTGGGCCACCGCACAATCCATCGGCTGGACGATTACGGCGGCTGTGATTCTCTTCGGGTCGGTCATCTATCTTGCGGCCCAATCCGAACGTAATGAGGAAGACGAAGACTGACCTCCATTGCGGTTTCAGCCGTATTGCTCCGCTGGCGGAATGGCATACGCGGCGGTCTTAAAAACCGACAAAACCCCACAGCTTTTAGAGGGCGGGGTGATACGGGTTCGAATCCCGTGCAGAGCGCCAGCGTTCGCGTCAACGCCACTTGACCGTGGTTTTTCAGGATTCACCACAGCCAGGAACGAAGACCGGCTGACGGAGACGACAGCTCGCCGCGAGAAGCCGGTCTGCGCGAACGCCACCAACGTCGAAAGGAAAGAGACATGAAGGACATTCAACAGTTCAATTTCAAAGGCAACCAGTTTCGCGGTCTTACCGACGAACAGGGAGACCCGTGGTTCTTCGGCAAGGATGCATGCGGCATCCTCAACATCGACACAAATCATCTCCGTAACGCGCTCGATGAAGACGAAATCACGAACCTCCGTAATCCGGAGGTTTGGAATCAGCCCGGACGAGCACCCCTTATCATCAGCGAACCCGGCCTGTACAAGCTCATTATGAGAAGCCGCAAGCCGGAAGCCAAGGAATTCCAGCGCTGGGTCACTCACGAGGTGCTACCGCAGATCCGCAAGACAGGCGGTTACATTCCCACGACCGACGTGGATGATGATATGACCATCCTCGCCAAGGCCGTGATGATCGGCCGGCGCACGATGGAGGAACAGAAGCGACGCATCGCATCGCAGGAATCCCGCATCAGGGAATTGGAGCCGAAGGCCTTGTTCGCGGACGCGGTTGCCGCTTCGGACGGCACATGCCTGGTGGGCGAGTTGGCGAAGATGCTCCGTCAGAATGGTTTGGACATCGGCCAGAACCGTCTTTTCAGACTGCTTCGTGATGACGGTTTCCTTGGCAAGTCCGGTGCGAACACGAACGTGCCTACGCAGAAGGCGATGGAACTGGGCCTGTTCCGTATCAAGGAGACGGCGGTAACCCATTCGGACGGCCACGTGACGATCAGCCGCACGCCGAAAGTCACCGGCAAAGGCCAGAGGTATTTCATCAACCGCTATGGCCTGAAGCATGATGCCTGAGCGCCTGCTGACCCCGCTTCAAGCCGCACGGTTTCTTGGTGTGAGTCCTCGAACTTTGGCGAATTGGCGGAGTCGCGGCGGCGGGCCGAAGTATACGAAGCTCGGCAATCCGCCACCGCAGGGCAGGCAGGATAGGCGGCCGGTGCGCTACCGGCTGCACGACTTGGAAAACTACGGCACACAGCTCTCAAGGACGGAGGCGAGATGAAAACCCACCTGCCAACCAACATGTTCATTCCCCGGCACCCGGCTCCGAAGTCCGCCGGAATTGAAAGGTTCCCGGGTCAGCCATCACGAGCCGCCCACGTTGAGCGAGCAAGGTATCGACATCGACCGATTCATCACAGACAACGAGAAGGAGATACAGAGAATGCGAGGTGAAACACGGTGAGCGACGAAACCGAAGAAACCGATTGGACGGATTTTGCGGCTGACATCGCCAAGCTCCGCGCGCACAGGCCGCAAGACCCCATGCCACGGTTAGGCGGGCAAGGGAAACCAGCCGAAAACAAGCCAAGGAAGGAGAAGCCGGTGAGGGACATCATGCATCCGGACGATAAGACCTGCGAAGCATGGTCGAAACTCACACCGAACAGGCTCACCGCCGAACAGGCCAAAGCCGTCTCGGACTGGCAGGCGCGCCGACGCATCCTCGACTATTGGCAGAAATTCATGAGCCTGAACGGTCGTCAGCCGACAGTCCGCGAAGTCAAGACGGCATTGCATATCGGCAGTGATACCCTCAACCCCAATTTGAAACGGCTCCGTAAGGAAAACAAGCTCCCCGCCGCACGCAAGCCGGGCGGCATGAAAACCACAGGAAAGGAAACCATCATGACCGACAAGAAGCCAACCACCGCCGAAAACGACGAGGCTAACGAGAAGCCAGCAAAGCAGTCCACGGCCAGTGAGCTCGACAGGCTCAAAGCCTACATCAGTCACGAGAAGAGGCGCGAAGCCAATGTTGGCGAAGATTACGAAGACTACGCGAATCCAGTCCGCCAGCTCGAACGGTACATCACCATTCTTGATGACTTCGCCGACGAAACCATCCGCATCCGCCGCGCCTCCTATGAGGCAATCAAGAATGACGATTGCTTCACGTTTGCTGAACATGACTTCCTCAACGACATTCTGAACACCCGCCGAAGCATGAGCGCACTGATTAAGGCACTCAAGGAAGGAGCCATTGACAAATGAGCGCGTATCAGCCAGTTCTCGACCCTGCCTGCGGCGGACGAATGTTCTGGTTCGACAAGGCGGACAGTCGCGTGCTGTTCGGTGACGTGCGCGACGAAAGTTGGGAATTGTGTGACGGACGCAGGTTCGATGTCAAGCCGGACATGCTGATGGACTACCGTGACCTGCCATTCCCTGACGAGACGTTCCGCATGGTCGTGCTCGACCCACCGCACCTGCGCAATGCGGGTGATACGAGTTACATGGCACGGAAATACGGATGCCTCGATCAAGAGACATGGCCAGCCGACATCAAGACCATGTTCGCCGAATGTTTCCGTGTCCTGAAAGAGCATGGCGTGCTGATTTTCAAATGGAATGAGACACAGATACCCGTCTCTCAGATTCTCAAGCTCACCACGTGCAAGCCGCTTTTCGGCAACAAGCAGCCGAACCGCACCGGAACACATTGGATTGTTTTTATGAAGGAGATTGACCATGAGTGAAGAATTCGATTTCAGCAATATAAGGCCTGACGAATTGCGTTCCATCATCATAACCAGCACGATCATCGACAAGCGCAACAGCGCCCTGCTCAAAGCCGCGAAAGCCGCATGGGCGCAAGACCATGACGGCGGCGACATCGAAGACTGCAACTTCAACGGCATGGATGCGGGAACCATCACCTTGACCAGAGGCGGTGACGGTGGATACGCGGTGAAGGACCCGCTCGCCTACGCGGACTGCCTGCACGACATGAAGGAACCATTGGCCGGAGGACGGAATTCGTGGGAGCAGAGGAATTATCCGAAGCCGGAAGCCATGACCGACGAATTCCTTGAAAACCTGATCCACGCACATGGCGGCGAACTGCTGCCCGGCGTCGAATACAAGCCGGGCCGTCCGCAAACCGTCACCCTACGGTTGCCGCGCGGATTCGTCAACAAGGCATTCCAGGCCGACCAAATCGCCAACACCCTCAAACTTTTGGAAGGAAACAACAGCAATGAGCAGTGAAATCACCGTCCAGCCACAACAGCAGGTACATGCCGGACTCACCCTGCACGATCAGATGACCTTCGCGCAGGCTGTAGCCCAGTCCGACATCATCCCGACCGTCTACCGTGGCAAGCCAGCCAACGTACTCGTAGCCGTAGGCTATGGCGCACCCCTCGGCCTGAGCCCGATGCAGTCCTTGCAGGATATTTCCGTAATCAATGGCAAGCCGACCGCTTCGGCCAGCTTCATCGCCAGCCGTGTGCGCATGGCCGGACACAAGCTGCGCATCGTCAAGGACGAAAAACAGCTGAGCGTGACAGCGACCATCGTACGCTCCGACGACCCGGACTATCCAATCAGCGTGACCCGTGACCGCGCGTGGGCGCAGCAGATGGGCTTGATCAGCAAGGACAATTACAGGAAGCAACCCTTGACCATGCTCACTTGGCGCGCCATCACCGCCGCCGCACGTGGAGCCTGCCCGGAAATCCTCTACGGCGTGCAGTACACAGCTGACGAACTGCATGACTTCGACCCGCCAACACGTCAGCATTCCACCGCTCCATCCGATGATGTGACCGCGACCGTGGAAGACGAGGAACCGGCCCAAAAGCCGGAACCACCGGCACAGCCGACACAGCAGATGGCATCCAAGGCACAGGCCGACGCGATCAACGGTCTGCTGCACGAGTGTGGCGTGGATTCTACGGACATGGCGCAATATGTCTTCCATGCCCATACAGGATTGTCCGGCATCACGTCGGCTACACAGCTCAGCCGTATCGATGCCGAAAACTTGACTGCCAGCAAGGACGTGCTCAGACAGCGCACCTTGCAGGCCATCGAGGAATACCGCAAACAGCATCAGCCGGAAGAAGCGGCTGAAGAGAAGAAGGAGGCATGATGGCAGGCGAATTGATGGATCTGAAGGCGAACTATAGCAGGGGGGTGATGGACGAGAAGATTAGCGAATACATGAAGTGGCTTGATGAGCAGTATTCCGAGGCTGATAAGGCGAAGAACACTTATATCAACTACGAGTACAACGACGGACGTGCCGACGCTTTCGCCCAAGCAGAGGGCGCTTTGATGCGTATCTTCAACATCAAGGAGGCCGAGTGATGGCAGGCGAAACAATCATCACCGTGGTGGGAAATCTCACCGCCGAACCGGAGACCCGCACTACGAGCAAGGGTGATACGGTCTGCAATTTCAGCATCGCGGCCACGCCCCGCAGTTTCAACAAGCAGACGAATCAGTGGGAGGACGGTGATGCCCTGTTCATGCGTTGCACCGTCTGGCGGGACATCGCCGCGCATTGCGCCCAAACGTTGCATAAGGGCATGCGGGTGATCGCGCAGGGTCGTTTGCAACAGCGCACCTATCAGGCCAAGGACGGCACGAACCGCACCATCGTGGAGATGCAGGTGGATGAAATCGGGCCGAGCCTACGCTATGCGACGGCTCAAGTGGCGAGAATCCAGCATGCGAACGGCGTCCAGAACATGGCTCCGATGCAAGCTCAGTCTCAGGCGCCTACTGCGGGTGGTTGGGGCGCTCCGGCTGACCCGTGGGGCGCCCAGACTGCTGGCAATGCCGATGAATTCGGCGGGGAGAACGATTTCTGATGGCCAATCCTCCGAAGCAGAAGGGCACGAAGTTCGAGACCGCAACCGTCCGCTACCTCAGGTGGGCGGTGCAGGACGAGCGTATCGACCGCATGGCATTGCACGGCACCAACGACACCGGCGACATCACCGGCATCCTCTTCTGGGGACGCAAGGTGTGCGTGGAATGCAAGGATACGAAGAAGCCGGACTATGCGGCACACTATTCAGAACTCGTGGACGAAATGAGCCACCTCGACACCGAATACGGGGTGCTGGTACAACATCGCAGGGGCCTCGGACTGGAACACATGGACGGCCAGATGGCGATAATGAGCCGCGACATGCTCGACCGGTTCACGGCCCCCTTCGCCACGTCACCCATCCCGGAAGTCGTGCAGACGATGGCCGAACCCCTCAACGTCAAAGGAACCGAGCTCGTGTGGATTCCACTGCGCCTGTTCGCCTTCCTGCTGAATGATCTGCTACCGCTCGGCCCAGACGAAAACGAGGTGTGAAAGGAGCCGCAATGCCTGACGGAATCCGCCAATGTCCCGAATGCGGACATTCCGCGATAGGGCCCGACAGATGCCCAAAAGCACAGAACCCGCGCTTGGACTGCAAATACCGGAAACAGAAAAACAAGCAACTATCCGACATGCTCAAACGAAAGATAGGACGATGAGCAGCCTTGAAAGCCTCTGCGAGGACATTCGCACGAACGTGACGGTCTGGAAAAGATACCGAGACAAAGGCGGGAGCGACCCGTCCTGGTCTGACGGCGACAACATGAACCTGTGCCGAAACCACATCATCGACGACCGGCGACGCATCGAAGAGATCATCGCAAGGGACGGCATCGAACCGCCAGCAGAGCTTCTGATTCCGGTACCGCCTGAAGTGTCAGCGGAGTTCATGGCCCACCGCCTTAGCGCGGCGGAACGGAAAAGGCTCCGCCTACCCGCGGTGTCCAAGAGAAAGCCGGAATACGACGAAAACCAGCCAGACCTATTCGCTTAGAAAGGAGACGGAATGACCGGACACGTATGTTTTCTCCCTCGGCCCACCTACCGTGCCGTGTACCACTGTCCGGTTTGCGGCGACTGGTTCGCATCCGAATACAGTTCCTGCGCCGACATCTTTTACTGGGAGCCGTGCAGTGAACTGCATGCGCGCATCTTCCACTACAAGGCATGGAAAGCAGAAAAAACCAAGAAGGAGAACCGAAAATGAACATCAATGACACGGTGTATGAGGACACGATTGGCATTGAATTTATCCCAGATGATTTTCATGACCTCTCGCCGAGAGCCGTCATAAGCTTTTCCGGTGGTACATGCGTGCTCGTGCCCACAAAGACCGCCATCGCCCTGCGTGACAAGCTCAACGAACTCTTCCCGCCAGAGCCGGACGAACTTGAATTGGGTTTGCCGGAGGAACCGAAAGAAGACGGTTACTATCTTACGCCGCAATCCGTGCTGCTGGTCAAGGATGCTTACAGCTGGTATAGGCCCTCTTGTAGGTGGAAAGACGGCAAAGTATACACGGGTGATTGGAGCGTCGTATACGAAACCTTAGGTGATGAAGCCTTCCCGCTCACCAAACTCAACACAGGAGAGAAGAACTGACATGAGCAACATCAGTCCAAACCACTACAAGGGTGGCCCTTTCGAATGCATCGAACTCAGCCGACTGCTCAGCTCGGACTGGGGGCAGGTAGTCCAATACTGCTACCGGTGGAAGGATAAAAACGGCGTCGAAGACCTGAAAAAGGCCGCATGGTTCGCACAGGACGCAGTAATGCATGGCATTCCGATCGTCACACACGATGACTGCATTCGTGAAATCGACTATCGCATCTGCGAAATCCGCGCCCTATTGACGACCCTCGCCGAGGTGGATTGGATGGACTTGAGGGAAATCTGGATAGTTCTTGCAGACGACATACCGCAACGCGTTTTGACATTGCTGATTCGCAAGATCGTGGAAATCGAAAACGAAAAGGAGAAATGACATGAGCGCAGATCAGGAAGCACAAGAACACTACACTCGGCTCGCGCAACGCTATTTCGACTGGCTGAACCGCGAATACGAGCGCATCGACAACAAAATCAATTCAGGCGTCGGCGGCGCCTACGAGCGAGGCATGCGAGACGGCTTCGACTCCGCGCAAGCCGAATTGCGCCGATACTTCGACGTGCACTACAAGGACGAATGATGAAGGACTTGCTTGACCCTCAGCCGGACTTGGTGGAAATCGCTGAAGCGTTGGACGTGATGGCCAAACCGCACTACGGCTCAGCCTGCCGGTTGAACGCGGCCATCAACCACATGCCCTATTCCACCGAACGGCAGGAAGCAATCTGGATGGAATACGCCGGTATTTCAAGAAGTGAGGACTAGCATGGGCTATTTTCAGATTCCGGTCTCATGGTATCGGGACAAAACGATGCTGAACCTCATAGACAAGAACCCGGCATCCATAGGCATTTACGTGATGATGATCTCTTGGTGCTCAGACAACAAAAGCTACGGAGACATACCATATGTAGACTTCCGATATGTCCTCGACGGTGAAGATGAAGAGCTTCAGGCGCTCATAGATGCAGGACTCATCACGAAAACCGAAAAAATTCGTCTAAACCGTCCTGTCTACCACATCAGGAGCTTCAGACGCTTCGACCCGCGATCAAGGGAGCCGATCAGCAAGAAGCTACGCAAGGCGGTATACGAGCGTGACCATTACCGTTGCGTCGAATGTGGAGCCACCGATCATCTGAGCCTTGACCACATCATCCCGTGGAGTCTTGGCGGCGAGGACACCATGGAGAATCTTCAGACCATGTGCCGCTCATGCAATTCAAGGAAGGGGAACAGGGTCGATGTGGTTCAAGGTGGATGATTCGTTCTTCTCAAACCCGAAGACCGCCATGCTGTCGGACGGGGCCACCTCATTGTGGCTCCGTTCCGGCTCATGGTCTGCACAGCAATTGACAGGCGGATTCGTCCCAGCTCGCATGGTGCCGATGTTCCGTGGCTCGGACGATTCCGTGCGAGAGCTGTGCGATGCTGGATTATGGGCTTACGACGAAGAAAAGGACGGCTACTGGTTCCACGATTGGAGCGACTACCAGCCGGATGGCGAGGAAGTGGAAACTCTGCGCAAGAAGCGCAGCGAAGCCGGGAAAAAGGGCGCCAGCCGTCGATGGGGCAAGCCTGAGAATAGCAAAAATGGCAAAACCGATGGCAAATGCCATGGCAAACCTATGGCAAACGCATGGCAAACGCATGGCAAACCGATGGCAAACTCATGCCCCGTTCCCGTTCCCGTTCCCGGTAAGAAAGAAGAAGAAAATAAATTTTCTTCTTCCAAAGAAAAAACCACTCTTGCCGCCTTCCAGACCAGCCGTGAACGTGCCCACGCCAACAGCGAGATCATCAAGGCCTTTCCTGACCTTGACCTTTCCGAAGCCTGGAATGCTTTCACGGCACGCCATCATGGCGAAACCCGCACGGTCACGGACTGGACGCGCCAGTGGAAGGGCTGGTGCGAGCGTCGTGCAACCATGAGCGGCATCCCACCCTCGAAACCACATCGGCATTCATGGCAATGCGACCACGTGCTCGCCCAATTGGGCCGCACGTTGGAAACCGCACAGCCGGACCAAACCGCCTGCCAGCTGGCAGACCAACTCAACAAGAAAGGAAACAACAATGGCGACGAACGTGAACGAACGAGACAAGAAGGTACTGCGAGAGCTTATCAAATGGCTGAGCGGGGAACGTGATTACGTGCTGCAATGGCGCGGGAAAGACGGGAAAGGCATTGTCAATGACACCGTACGACCCGTTGACCCTTGGACACATGAAGCGGACGTCTTCGCATATGTGATTCGTCACTGCGAAAACCTACTCGACAAGGAGACCAATTATGGCGACGAACGTGAGTGAAAAAGACAAGACGTTGAACGAAATCATCGAATGGTGTGAGAAGAAGTGGCAGAAAACAAACCACGAGGCATGCTACTTCCCGATGCGTGAGCCAGCGAAAAAGGCGTATGCGGAAGTTATCGAGCATTGCAAAGCCATGCTCGGCTATTCCGGTTCGATGCCAAGCGAAGTGCCAAACCAAAGCGAGGACACGGAATGAGCCGCACGGATACCACCGCAATGCTGTCCGAACTGGTGGAGAAACGATTAAACAATCGCGTGAGCTTCTGGGCCAGTGAGGTCAATTTCGACTTGGGAACGCCGAACAACCGGCGTATCGACTACGTGGGATTCAAACCATTCACCCCCGGTTACGTGCTCATGCCCGCAAGCGTGGAATTAGGACGGTTCGAGTGCTATGAGGTCAAGTCCTGCATGGCCGACTTCAATTCAGGACACGGATTGACCTTCTACGGCGACGTAAACTACCTCGTCACCACACGGGAATTAGCTGAGGAATTGCGCGTCACCTACCGGTTGCCGCGCAGCATCAATCAGGTGCTCACCCCGTCAAAGAAGGGAGACAAGCTCGTACCGCTCTTCGACGTGTCCGGCAAATGCCCATCCTACAGGTGCCGTGCGGCAAGTGAAATGCTGTACGCCATGATCGAAGCGAACGGAAAGAGAACGAAATGAGCTACGAAGCAGCGGTGGTAGTCATCCTTCTGGCATACGTCCTTCTGATGCTTATCGCATGGTTGGGTGGACGATGACCTACCAGATCATCAGCGCGGACGGCGGCAACTGCGGCATCTATCCAACCTACCGTGCCGCTCTCCAGTACGCACTTCATGCCGCACAAACTCTTCACCACACCTACTCCATCATCGACCTCGACGATGGTGAGGAAACCATCACGGTAGGCGCTCATGCTCACTAAACATCAGAAAACCCAAGCACACCGACTAGCCGCCAACAAAGTCGACTGGCACGACATCGCACGAATCCTGCAAGTCCCATACCCGCTAATCAGCCTTGAACTAGGAGACCACGATAGTGAAATGCCCCACCTGCGGAACGCAAATCAAGCCAGCCAACTGGATCTGTGGTAACTGCCAAAAAGACTACTGGCAACTCATCTACCGGCTCGGCCACGAACAACTGCCAGCATTGCACAGCCTCAGCCTCAAACAAGCACGCATCGGCAAACGCACCCGCACGCCAAGCAACGGTTACGCGCCCCTGCCACTCGACCAGCATGCACTCGACCTCATCGACGCAAGCAGCCAATGGCTCGCCGAAACCGCAGGCAAAATCAACACGGCATATGCTAACCTGCGTTGGGACAAGGCATGGAAGCGGATCCTCGCCAACCGACACACCGTCCTCAACATGCCAACCATCGACGACGACTACCGAACCCTGCAACGCATCATCAGACGCAACAACCTTGCCCTCACACCACCGGAAGACATGATACTCATCGGCACATGTCCACACTGCTCACGCCGGCTACAAGCCCCACCAGACGCGCTCACCGCAACCTGCACCTGCGGTGGAGAATGGCCAGTACCAGCCATCAAAGCCGAACGAGACAGGAAGCTATGGGAATTGCAGATCACCGGCACGCCAGCCGACGCGGCAAACGAACTCAAACGCTACGGACTGCAAGTATCACGCAACCTCATAAGCCAATGGCTCCGACGCGGCAAACTCCACGCCACGCCGACAAAACATAAGAATGAGTACGTATTAAACCTCGGAGAACTCGCCGCACAACTTGACTGTCACCGATAAAATGGTATACTGACGTACGTCAGTACGAGATAATCGGAACTGAGAATTAGCAAGCCCCAAGCCAGCACGCTCGGGGCTTAACTATTAGCTGATCTGCATGCCGTAGAAACAGTCTCCGGAGTCGTCCCACTAAGGGCGGCTCTAGCAATAGCCCCCTCCATTCAGGCAAGGGGCACACGCTTCGGCCCGGCACAGGCAAGTAGGGCTCTTCCCCTCAATCACTTGGTTCTCTCCCTACCACTGGTTCGACCCCAGTACGAAGCACCACACGAGAAAGCGATCACACCATGAACGAAACCTTGAAGGAAATCGCACACCAACTCACACGAATCGCAGACCAAGGCGAACAAGCCACCATGCAAATCACCCGGGCCGACGCCTTGGAAGCATGGGGCATGCGAATCTACGAGGGGGAATACCTACAAGCCCTCACCAAGCTCGGCATCCAAATCGTAGACTAACCAACATGCCGACAAGACCACAAGCACGATGCACCTTCACAGGATGCAAAAACAAAGCAGTCAACCAAGGCCGATGCGCACAACACCAACGCAAACCATGGCAAAACCAATCAGCCCACACACGCGAACGCAGCCAGCATCGCACCGAATGGAACCACATACGCAACCTCCGACTCAAACTCGAACCAAACTGCCGAAGATGCAACAGTAAAGGCACAAACATCGACCACATCACACCAGTCGGAGCAGGCGGCGCATTCCTCGACATCAACAACACACAAACCCTCTGTGACCAATGCAAAACCATCAAAGACCAAGAAGACCGAAGGAACTACCCTGGCATATTCCACTAAGGGGAGGGGCGTCCCGAAAGTTCAAGGGGGTGTGTCAAAAGCGCGCCGCCGAAACTCTCCTTCGCGCGTCTGAGGTTTTCAGGGTCTAACCACACGACGGAAGGAGTAAGGCCATGGGACTTCGCGGCCCTCAGAAAACGCCGCTCCAACTCAGGGTCATCAATGGTCGAGGCCCCGATCGGGATGCTGGCGGCAGGAAGATCTCTGATGATGATGCCGGGTTTGAGCATAAGGCGCCAACGGTTCCGAACTGGCTGTGCGGCGAAGCATTGAACACGTGGCGCCGTTTGGTGCCGAAACTAGCGGCCTTGGGATTGCTGAAGCCCGAGGATAGGGATGCTCTCGTAGCCTACTGTACCGCCGTAGCCTCACTCAGGTCTGCGCAGGAGTGCATTAACGAGGAAGGTGTGCTGATTGAAACGGAGCGTGGCGCACGCAAGTTGAATCCGGCGTTCACGGTGTTGACCCAATCGCAGAATACGATTCGTGCGTTCGCGCACGAGTTCGGGCTGACACCGGCCAGCGAATCGAATGTTGCGGGAAAGGCGGAGGGAAAGGATGAAGAATACAACCCATTCGCCTGAACTGCCTGATGCTGAGACGTTGGAACGGTTGAAGATCAGCCCCGAGGTGGCTTGGTATTGTCTCGAGCGTGGCATGGAACTGCCGGAGGAATGGCAGGTGCCGAAGATCAAGACGTCCGAACCCCGCAATGTCGAGGGTGCCGTGTTCGACCCGGCGCGAGTGGATAAGGTGCTGTTAAGCTTCCACACACTCCGTCATACTCAGGGTAAGTGGGCTGGCAGGCCGCTTGACCCTGACCCGTGGCAGTTGGTGTGGATTCTCGCGCCGGTGTTCGGTTGGGTGCGGAAGAATGCCGATGGGCAGATGGTGCGCATCATCCGAGATCTCTACGTTGACGTGCCGCGTAAGAACGGCAAGTCCACGTTGTCGGGCGGTATTGCCGTGTATATGCTTGGTGCGGATGGGGAGCCGGGTGCGCAGGTCGTGTGCGCCGCTTCCACGGAGCATCAGGCAGGTTTCGTGTTCCAGCCGATCAAACAGCTCGTGGAGAAGACGCCAGCCTTGAAAGGCGTGATGACGGCGCACCAGAAGCGCATCGTGCATAACCGCTCCGGCAGTTACATGGAAGTGATTTCAAGTGCTGCCGATGCGGCTCATGGCATGAATTTGCACTGCTTCATCGTCGACGAACTTCACGTGCATAAGACCCCTGACTTGGTGCGCACGTTGGAAACCGGTCGAGGCTCCCGAACGCAGCCGCTGGGCGTGCGTATCACCACGCCTGACGACGGCAAGAGCAACACCATCTACGACCAGACCCGCAAATACGTCGAACAATTGGCGGTTGGCACTATTACCGACGACACGTATTATGGTGTGGTCTGGGGTGCTGAAGAGACCGATGACCCGTTTTCCGTCGAAACGCAGATGAAGGCGAACCCCGGCTACGGGAAAAGCCCATCTGCTGAGTATTTGGCGTCTCAGGCGAATCAGGCGAAGAACTCGCCCGCACAGCTCGCCAGCTACCTACGCTTACACTTAGGCATTCGCACGAAGCAGTCCGAACGATTCCTGACATTGGAATCCTGGGATCGCAATTGCGGTGCCGAATATGCGTCTGCCGACCAGATGGCCGAAGCCTACAAAGGCCGCACCTGCTATGGCGGCTGGGATTTAGGCGCAGTATCCGACTTGACCGCATGGGCATTGCTGTTTCCCGACGATTCGGACGGCTACGACGTGCTAATGCGGTTTTGGGCGCCCGAGTCCGATCTGCCCGCCTTGGATAAGCGTACGGCTGGCATGGCGTCCGTGTGGGTGCGCGACGGCTGGCTGACCCTGACGCCGGGCGACGTCACCGACTACGCCTACGTCGAGAAGCGTATCCTGCATGATTTGGACTGGTTTGACGTGCAGACCATCGGCTACGACCCTTGGAATGCGACGCAGGTGGCGAACGACTTGCAGGAGGCCGGTCTGGACGTTGACCGACTGACCATCGTAAGGCAGGGTACGAAGACGTTGAGTCCGGTGCTTAAGGAGATGCAACGGCTTCTGCTGACCGGCACCAAGGAAGCGCCCCTGTTCCGGCATCATGGCAATCCGGTGCTCCGCTGGAATGTGGACAATCTGGCAGTCAAGACCGATACAAATGGCAACGTTCAGCCAGACAAGCAGAATTCCGGCGACAAGATCGACGGCGTGGCCGCAGTACTGAACGCATTGAGTGAAGCCCTGTCAAGGCCAGCGCCGAAAAGGAGCATTTATGAAGAGGAAAGCCTTTTTGCTTGACCTGATCCAAATGGTCTTGGAAACCATCGGACTCGTGTTCATTATTGTTGGCTGTTTCCTGATCTGGACTCCGCTCGGCTGCATTGCCACCGGGGTGATTGTCTTGCGATTGGCGAAGGTGGTGCGTGAATGAGCCTGCTTTTCAAAGGAAGCGGTAGCGTCATCGATTTTTCGGGCAAGGCTGGGGCTACGGTTACCGGCCCTTGGCCTGTGGTCGATGCTGGCGTGCCGTTGACCAGTGGCCCCCGCGCCTTCGAGATTTATTCCACTCAGCCGAGCGTACGCAAGGTCGTGGAATTCATCGCCCGGAACGTTGCCCGAGTGCACATTCAGGCGTTCGAGGGCGAACCGTACGGCAAGCGTAAGATGCTCACCGAAGGCCCCCTATACCAGATGGTGAATCATCCGAATCCAGCCAGCGGGACGAGCATGTACCGGCTGATTCACGACATCGTGGCCGACTTGATGCTGTTCGACCGATTCCTTGTCCGATATGAGGGTGCTGGCGGTACGCTGACAAGGCTTTCTACCGCACAATGGCGATTCCATAAACAGCCGGGCACGATCGACGAAGTGGACGGCTTCACCACCACAGACCCAACCAGCACACCAGAAGGATTCGTCCGATTCAATGATGGCGGAGACCACGGTTACTTCTGGGACAAGGGTTACGGCGGTTTCGAGGGCGTCAGTCCGATGCTGACTTTGCAACAGACGTTGGACGAGCATACCGAAGCCGTGAAATGGCGCCGCCAGCTCTGGAAGCATGGCCTGCGCATGCCGGGCTACTGGAGTCAGGACTTGACCGAAGCCGCGCTGAGTCCCGACGCCAGAAAACGCCTGCAAACCGAACTAGGCAATTGGATTGACGGCGGTGGTAAGGAAGGCGAAAGCCCTATCCTGCGTGGCATCACCTATCAGAAGGTCGGCGCGGAATTCACGCCGAAGGATGCTCAGGAGGTCGAAGGCCGCACGTTGAGTGACATCGAGGTGGCGTCGGCCTATCAGGTGCCGCCTGAGATGGTCGGCGCCCGAGAAGGCAAGTATGCGACGCAACAGGCGTTCCGCGACGCCCTCTACCGCGAAACCCTCGGCCCCCTCTTCGAACAGTTGCAGGGCGCTTTCAACGAACAGATCTGCTCCCGCTTCTTCGAAGGCCAGTTCATCGAATTCAACATCGAAAGCGCATTGCGCGGCAGCTTCATCGATGACGCACAAGTGACATCTTCGGCTGTGGGCGGCCCTTGGATGAGTGTGAATGAGGCTCGTGCAGATCATGGTCTCGCCCCGAAAGGCCCGGACTATGACGAAATTCTAACCCAATTGAATACGGTGCGGGGCGGCGGCACGCAGGCCAGCCCGCATGATAGCGGCTCTCAGAATCTTGGAGGTGCGAATGCATAAGGAAGGCGAACGGCCGCCTGAGAAACGGCGCATGACCTTGCGAACGAAATCGGAGGTCATGGGCCTAGGCGGTGACAAGTCGTTAGGCGAAGGCCAATTCACTGCCGTGGTATCCACGTTCGACGTGGTGGATTCTCAAGGTGATGTGATGAAGCCGGGTGCCTTCGATGATTCCATTGCGAAATTCCAAGCGGGCACGGTGATACCGATTCTGTTCGCCCATAAGTGGGATGATCCGCAGGCGAATATTGGCGTGGTTACCGGCATGCGGCAGACTGCGACCTGCTTGGAGATCGATGGCCAGCTTGACTTGAGCAGTCCGAACAGCTTGCAGTGTTTCAAACTGCTTAAGGATGGTCGTATCCACGAGTTTTCGGTTGGCGGTGACGCCCATTACGGCCCGTCAATTGATCAGGCGCATGGCGATTGTGTCTGGCCGATCGAGAAGTTTGACCTGTGTGAGGTCAGCCTGTGTCTGCGTGGTGCGAATCCAGAGACGCGATTGATCAGCACCAAGAGCGATGACCCGCCGAACGATACCGGCCAGCAAAATACTACTGAAGGCTCCGAACCAGACGGTTCGGGGCCTTTTTCAATGCAATTCGATCGTGACGAGCTTCGCAACCTCATTCGTGAGGTCATGCACGAGGAATCGCAGGTCGAACCCGCCGAACCTGCCAAACCAGCCGATTCGACGGAAATTGCAAGTTTGCCCGATTTGACCGTGTGGGCGGCGGAAATGGAAACACAGCTCATCAGTGAAGGAGATTCAGATATGAGCCTGAAACAGGAATTGCAGGATGCCCTTACGCGCGTGAAGGCCATTGCCGCGACCGCGCAGGGCGAAGGCCGCGCATTCACTACGGAGGAAAACGATGAGATCATCGCCCTCCGCGCGAAGGCCGACGATCTGAAAGCACGCATCGCCAAGGAGCATGAAGCCTCCGAAGCATTGAAGAGCATGCTCGCCAAGTCCGAACCGTCCGACGACGTGTCCGGCAAGACCATCGTCGCCAAGAGCATTGGCGAAGCGTTCGTGAATACCGACGCCTACCGCGCATTCAAGTCGGCTACCACGCCTGATCGTACGCCGGTGCGTATCGCCAAGAGCCAGATTCGCGTCAAGTCCGACCCGAATCCGATCAGCACCGCACTGCCGGGCGCCGTCAATCCGACCGTCCTGCCGGGCTACACTGACGTCACCTATCCGACGCCGAACGTTTTCCTCGGTCTCATCACCCGCGGCTCCACCAATAGCGGCTATGTCAAGTACCGTCAGCTGATTTCCGTGACCAACAAGGCTGCGGCGGTCAAGGAAGGCGCGGTGAAGCCGCTGTCCGAGCTTGGCACGCAGATGGCTGAAGCGAAGGAATGGACTTGCGCTGACGGTTTCAAGGTCACCAATCAGGAACTGCACGATGACGGCATCATCAGCACGCTCATCAACCAGACCCTGATGCGCAATCTCAATGAATACCTTGAGAAGACCATTCTCAACGGCGATTCCAATACCGATGTCGCTCAGAAGGGCATTCTGAACACCACTGGCACTCAGCAGGTGGCCTTCGATACGGACATCTTCACGACCGCACGCCATGCAAAGCGCGTCCTGTCCGCCATCGGCACGAACATTCAGGCCATCGTCCTGAATCCGGAAGACAACGAGGCTATCGACCTGATGCAGGACAAGCAGGGCCGCTACTTCGGTCAGGGCCCGTTCTCGATGGGGCCGAACATGCTGTGGGGCATCCCGCGCATCGAATCTCAGGCCCTGCCGAAGGGCACCGCAGTCATGGGCGACTTCAGCACCGTGCAGTTGCTCAACTACGTGCCGCTGACCATCGAAGCGTTCAACCAGAACGAGGATGACGCTCGCCACAACCTGACCTACGTGCGCGCCGAGGAACGCAACATGCTGTTCATCCGCGAACCGAAGCGTCTCGCCGTGGTCAAGCTCGCCGCAGCATCCAGCTCCGAATCCCACTGATCGGAGGTGAGTGATGGCCGACGACAATCTTGAGCCGTTGGCTTCCATCGCCGATCTTGCCGTCAAGACCGGGGCCAGTACGGATGACGAGAAATTGAAGCTCGCGCTCCGTCTGGCCTCCGGTCGTTTCCGTGAGCAGACCAATAATCCGATCAGTCTGGTGACTGAAACCGTGGTCTTGGATTCGGACGGCGGCAGGGCATTGACCTTGCCTTGCTTGCCGGTGCGGGACGTTTCCGAATTGCAGATCGACGGTGAATCCGTCTCGGACTTCGAATGGTCGGCGATGGGTGCGATTCGTCTCGACCGTCCGATTCCAAATCGTTGGCGGAGCGTGCAAGTCACCTATAAGCACGGCTATGACCCTGTGCCGAAAGGCGTGCAGGATGTCGTGCTTGAACAGGCGGCGGCCATCTACCAGATGCTGCCCGGCGTGGTCTCGTACGCGACGGGTGCGGAGCAACGCACCTATTCCACCGCTTTGACGGTGGGTACGACGGCGCAATGGGCGGCGATGGTAGCCCGATACAAGGTGGACTGACATGGCGGCAGATGGAATCCACGGATACACCTTGACGATCATCACGAGGGTCGTGGACGGTGAGACGGACGAATACGGCCAACCGCAGTACACGACCCGCAAAACCGTGTTGGAAGGCTGCAACGTGCAACCCGTGGCAGTCACTGATCTGCCGCTGTTCGAGGATGCGAACCATTTGCCGCAATGGAAGTGCTTCAGCCACGAGGGTGACTTGGTAGCCAAATTGCTGACCGGTGATTCACGAATCGAATGGGATGGTCGAACCTTCCAACCGGCTTCCGCAGCCTACGACTATGTGACGGCTGACAGCATCGGCAACCACACGGAATGGTGGATGACGGAGGTGACCTCATGACCTCGAAATTCACCGTTTCCGAGGATTGGATGCGCAAAAACGTGCTCGCCAATCCAACCGTTGCCGCCGCATTGAATGCGAAGGCTCGACGGCTCGCACCAGTCGTGAAACGTATCGCCCTGAAAGAGGGCGACCAACGGTATGCGGCTTCCGTGCGGGTCATCCAAGGCCAACGTCCCGGCTCGAAGTCACCAAGCCACATCCAGCGTCCTTATGCGCGTGTGATGGTCGGCGACGAACAGGCGACGGCCAAGGAGTATGGCGACGGGAACCTGCCTAAAAAAGGCTTTCTTCGTCGTGCGATAGCGGAGATGGGAGACTGAATGCTTTTGCAAGGCCAATGGCCTCATGGCCTTCCACTGCTGATCGCATGGTTGAAGGACAAGGCCAACATTACGGCGGTTTCCAAACTCCCGGACGACATGGCCAACCGGTTGCCATTGGTCATGGTGTCTCCGGCGCCGGGCGGCGGTCAAGGCGACGATTACACGCGCGTGCGGAGCCTCGACATTGACGTGTTTGCGGCTGATTGGAAGTCGATGGCCGAAATCACCGGCAAGATCGAAGCCGCCGTCTTCCGCCTGTCGGGGGACGGCAACCAATACGGCTATGTCGATACGTCTTCTATCACGGAATTCTCTCAAACGGCTTACGAGCGTGCCGCGAACGTGCTTCGATGCACAGCCACGGCCAATCTCAGCATGCGTCCGAAAACAAGTCTCAAATAGTGAAAATTAAGGAGGAATGATGGCCGCGACAGATGTAGCCAGTATTCTCAACGATAACAACAAGAACGTTCGCAAGTGGGGCACCCAGCTGCTTGCCATTGCGGACTATGCGACCGAAATGCCGACCGCATTCTTCGACGAGACGACCGGCAAGCCGAATGCCCTGCCGGAAGGCTTCAAGGTGCTCGGCTACATTTCGACCGATGGTGCGAAAATGAGCCGTTCCACCGAATCCTCCGACGTGAATGCGGTGCAGGATTTGGAGCCGGTACGCTCCGACATCACCAGCCGAAACCGTACTCTGCAGCTCACCTTCTTGGAGATGAATGCGTGGGTGAAGGCATTGGCTCACGGCCTGCCGGTATCCCAGTGGCCAGCCAAGAACGATGAAGGCTTCGAATTCACGGACGGTGAAACCTCGGACTTCCCCTACTATCGCCTGATTTGGCTTGGTCAGGATGGCGTCGGCACCGACGCCCACTATCGCGTCGAAGCCGGCTATCGTGTCAAGGTCACCAATCAGGGCGACAACACGAAGAACCGCTCCGATGCCGAAGGTGAAGACCAGACCTTCACCTTCTTCCGCGACCCGAAGACCAACAAGACCTTCTACGAGGGCGAGAAGATCGCCAAGGCTTAGGTAGCCGCCGTCTCTGAAGCATCGTCCGACGTGACGGAGGGCGATGTGGAGACGGCCGAGCAACCAACGTCCGAATCTTCTCAATGATTGATTCTTCCCGTGTGGGTGGCTTTCGGTTCCTTTCCCACCCATGCGGGATTTTCTACCGTCAATAAAGGAATTTTTCAGAAAGGCAATGATTCTTTATGGCTAACAAGCAGTATTCTCTTCAGGCGGTCAAGGCGAAGTACCTGGAATCCCATCCGAACATTCCGGAATACGTCGAATTCACAATCAACGACGATTCCACGACCGTCTACCGCTTCCATCTGCCGCTATTCCAGACGAATGAGGAAAAACGCGCGTTCAACGAGGCGCAGAAGTCCGATGATGAATTCCAGCTCGCCAAGGCGCTATTGGGCGACCAGTATGAACGGTTCGATGCCGAGGGCGGTACCGTAACCCTGCTGATGCTCCTGCTTCAGCAGGCCGCCGAGGACTTGACCGAAAAGGATTCCGAGGGAAACCCTACACGGCAGTAGAACTTCTCGAAGCGGGCGGTTATGCGGAGGAATTGGAGGCCGCCCTGTGCGCGGTCTACAGTCCCCGCGACCCCATCGCGGAGTTCTGGCAGGGGAAGATCAGCCTGCGCGCCTTGCATGCGCTGATCGTGCACATGCCGCCCGACAACGTGTTTTACCGGGCGTTGGTAGGTAGCGGGTGGAGCGAAACTGAGTGGATACTGCATGATTTGAGCGATATGCTCCGGGATGTGCAGTTGACGGTAAGCGCCTGCGCTCCGTTCGTTGAGCATCCGCTTGAGGACGAGGACATTCGGCCCCGATTGAAGCCTCCGGCTCTATTGACGGAGGAACCGGCATCGATGAAGCCGGTGGACGAGCAAATTCAGGCGCAGGAGCGGGCCGAACTGATGGCGCTCGTACAGCCGTCTGGAAAATAAGGATTGGTGAGGTGACGGAATGGCCGGAACAGCCGCATGGATTGACGTCCTACCGAATCTGAGCGCGTTCAGCACGAAACTGAATAGCGGTGTGAACGCGTCTGTCACCTCCGCTGGTCGTAATGCGGGCAGGAAGTTTGCGGATGCGATGAAGCAGGCGGCCGGCACGTCGACCCCTCTGTCCGATCAGGTCAAGGCACTCGAATCTGCGGAGAAACGTGCCGCGAACACGGTGAACCAATGCAAGTCGCAGATCGTGACCGCACGAGAAGCCGAAAAGACTGCCACGTTGAAGGTGCAGGCCGCCGAAGCGAAACTGACGGAAACCACAGCGAAATACGGTTCAAGCAGTTCTCAGGCGATCAGTGCGCAATCCCGGTTGAATGATGCGCGGAGCAAGGCACGGCAGAAGACCGAAGCCTACCAGAGCGCCGAAGAACAGTTGAAGAGCGCGCAGAATGGATTGAAGGAAACCCAGTCGCAGTTGAAGAGCGCGCAGGACAATCTGAATTCCAGTACGTCCAAGTCTGCTGGCTTCTTCCGTTCGGCGTCCGAGAGCGCGCGTAATGCGGTCAGTTCGTTCAAGAGCATGCAATCGTCGGTGAGCTCGTCGAGTGCGAGCGGCATCGCCGACTCCACCCGCTTCTTCTCGGCTTGGAGTGCGGCCAAGTTCGGTGCGATCGCAGGCTTCGCGCAAAGCGCCTTCAGCAAGGTGGCATCCGTCATCTCGGAAAATGTGGGCGGCGCCATCACCCGCGCCGACACCATGAACAACTTCCCGAAGGTCATGAAGAACCTCGGCTACAATGCGGACGATGCGGCGGCGGCCATCAAGCGTATTTCGTCCAGTTTGGACGGTTTGCCGACTTCCACGGCTTCGATGGTCGGCATGGTGCAGCAGTTGGCGCCGTTGACCAGTAATCTTGACGAGGCGACCAGCATCGCCCTCGCGTTCAACAATGCCGTCTTGGCTGGTGGCAAGGACACTACCTTGCAGGCGAACGCCATCGAGCAGTACAATCAGATGCTTTCCGCTAACAAAGTGGATGCGGCCGCATGGCGAAGCATGGTGAACGCGATGCCAGGCCAGATCAACCAGTTGGCGAAGAGCATGCTCGGTGCGAATGCGTCGCAGAATGACCTGTATTCCGCCATGAAGGGTGGAAAAATCACCTTCAGTGATTTCAACAAGGCGTTGGTCAAGTTGAACACGGAAGGCTATGGCCAGTACGCCAGCTTCACTGAGCAGGCGAAGGATGCTACACAGGGCATCGGAACAGCCGTCACGAACACCAAGAATCGCATTCAGAAGGCGATTCAGAAGGTGGTCGAAGCGCTTGGCACATCGAACATCTCCGATGCCATCAACAAGTTCTCTGGAAGTTTCAGTAAAGTCGGCGACATCGCGGCGAATACCGTCACCAATGTAAAGACCAAGGTTTCAGCCGTTACCAGCTATCTCAAGACTGGCGAATTGTCCGACGAGTGGAAGAAGGCTTTCGGCACCGCTTCTTGGGCTCCACAGCTTCAATCCACTTTGGACGGCATCCGTTCGACTTGCGGCAAGGCGTTCGACAGCATCAAGGAATCGGCGGGCAAGCTGGCTGATTCATGGTCGAAGCTGATCCCGTCCGAAGACGTCAAGGCCGGTATCGAAGCGTTCGCCAATGGTGCGATCAAGACGATCGGCAACATCATCGAAGGCATTGCGATAAACGCGGCGAACGTGGCCGGCTGGATAAGCCAATTCGTACAAACATTAAGCGAATCCGGCGCAGTGCAGACCTTCGCAGAAGGATGCGGCGCTCTGGCCACTGCCTTCGGCGACCTGTTCAAGGCCCTGACGCCGGACAACGCGGAAACCGTGAACACGGTCTCCACGAATTTCGACGATGCGAAAAAACCAGCGCAAACGTTCGCCGACATCATCGGCGCTCTAGGCGAAGGCGCATCAAAGGCTGCACAGGGATTGAAAGACATTTCCAAGTGGATAAGCACCTTCAAGAAAGACTTGGAATCTTTCGGAGTGCTCGATACCATCAAGGAGACCTTCGGCACGATCGGCGAAAGCATGTCGAAGTGGGCTTCGGCCATCAAGAAGCTCGGACGCGCTATCAGCAGTCTGATCGACGCGTTCACCCCTTTGAAATCGAAGGCCGATGACGCGAAAAAGAGCCTCAAGCCGTCCGACGCTGCGTGGGGTATGAAAAGCTTGGCTGACTGGTGGCTTACTGTCGCCAAGACGATTTCCAAGGTCATTGACGGCATTACGCATGGCGTGCATGTCGTGGCCGACGCGATCGACAAGATTACCGGACTGTTCAACAAGGTTCCTGACCTGAGCAAGGCATTCGGTACCGCTACGAACGTGTTTTCCGGGCCGGGCATTCTCAGCCCACATGGCATTGGTACCATCGCAAGTCTGGTCGGTGATAGTGACGCTTTTGGGATTCTCAGCCGGAAGTGGAATGATTTCACTTCGCAACTATCTGATAGCTGGAGTCAGGTCACGCAGGACATGCAAGGCGTGTTCGGCGATCTGGGTGCGGCCATTCAGGAGAAGTGGCAGGCCGTCGTTGACTGGCTAGGACTTACGACGACTACGATCATCGACTTCTTCACGGGAATCCCTGATGCGATCAGCGGTTTCTTTAGCTCGGCTGGTGAGTGGATTCAGGAGAAGTGGCAAGCACTGGTCGATTGGCTGGGATTGACACCAACCTTGATCATCGACTTCTTCACCGGCATTCCGGGTGATTTCAATGATCTTTTCCAGTCTGCTAAGGACAAGATCACCGGGATCTTCGGCACTGTCGGTGACTGGTTCGACCAGCATGTCAAGACTCCGATCAAAAACGTGCTGGACGCGATCGGCAATACCTTCCAATCTACCAAGGATTGGATCAAGGAAAGCTGGGATAAGGTCAAGGAAGCGGCTAAAAGCCCTGTGAAATTCATCGTTGATACCGTTTACACGAACGGCATCAAGAAGGTGTGGAACAATGTTGCTGGCGCGGTTGGCTTGAAGCTCAGCCTGCCGGACGTGAAGTTCGCCAACGGCGGCATCAACCCGGGCTACGCGCCGGGCACCGATAGCATTCTGGCGATGACTTCGCCGGGTGAGGCGTGGATGGTGCCTGAATGGGTGAAGGCCGTAGGTGCTTCCAACATTTATCGTTGGAATGCGATGGCCCGAAATCAGGGTATCGGCGCCGTCCGTGAGGATATGGGACTCACCCCGCATTATGCCAAGGGTGGCGTCGTATCCAAGATCACGAGCACGGTCTCCGGCGCGACTTCCTCCGTGAAGAAGTGGCTGGAAGACCTGACTGAGGAAGCCCAGTCCTTCGTCAAGAGTCCGGGCAGTTGGGTCACGTCGAAGATTCTCGACCCCGTGAAATCGCAGGTCATGAAGATTTCGGGCGGACAGTTCGGCCAGATGGTCGGCAAGCTACCGGTCAGCGTGGCCAGTGCTTTGGTGGATAAGGCGAAGGCTTCGGCTTCCGAACTTGCCGCCAAATGGGTGAGCAAGACCACGGCAAGCGGCAACAGTAGCGATGGCGGCCAATATCATGGCGCAGTCTCCGCCGGCGTCGAGCAGTGGCGGAGCCTTGTCTTGCAGGTGTTGAAGGAATTGGGTCAGTCCGAAAGCTGGGCCAACACCGTCCTACGCCGCATGAATCAGGAATCCGGCGGCAATCCGAACGCGATCAACAACTGGGATTCCAATGCGGCGGCCGGACATCCGTCGAAGGGCCTGATGCAGACCATTCCAAGCACCTTCGCCGCCTATGCCGGCCCTTACGTAAGCAGGGGCATTTACGATCCGCTGGCGAATATCTATGCTGGCGTGAACTATGCCCTACACCGGTATGGTAGCCTGTCGGCCCTGAACCGGGCTGGCGGCTATGCGCTTGGCGGCATCGTGGGCGACAATCGGCCAACCCTCTACGATCGCGGTGGCATTCTTCCTCCGGGCCGTCATCTAGTTGCGAATGAGACGAAACAGCCGGAACTGGTGCTTACCCGCGACCAGATATTGAAGGTATTCGGCGGTACTGCCGAGTCCGGCGATCGTACCGTGAACATGAACATCAGCATTCCGGAACGTACCGACCCGTGGAGCGAGGCGGCCGTGTATGTGCAGACGGCACGGCATCAGTTGCGCGGCTAAAGGAGGCTACACATGGACTCGTATTATGCCGAATTGAGCGCTTCTGGCGTTGAGACGGTACGCTTCGAGGGTTTGAGCGACTTGGATTGCCTGTGCATCGGCAAGGATGGCATAGAGGGCTGGTATTCCACGCCTACGCCGAAGGTTTCGGCCACGGCGCGAGGGCAGGGTGACGGCGGCCACGACGTAAGCGAGGATGGCATCATCTACGCCTCACGTACCGTCACCCTGCACTGGAACGCGAACGCTTCCACCCGCCAATCATTGCTTGAGTTGACGAATCGGGTGCGTCGTTTCGTCCACCGGCATGTGAGACTGCGGGTGGTTGACGGCATCGAGGACACCTATTGCGAGCAGGGCTATTTGAGCATGGGTCAGGAGCCGAAGTATCGTGAAGGCAAGATCGATGATTCCGAAATCACCATCGTTTTTGAGCGTCCTGAGCGTTTGTCTACGAGGTCTCATGATGGTGAGGCTCGTGCGGCGACGATACAATCCGGCGGCTTGAGCTATGGCAGCGCGCATGCGGGTTTGGCGTATCCGCTGTCGTATGGTGTGGTTTCCGGTGGTGCGACCTTGTGCCGGTTGCCGAATGATGGTACGAGCCGCGCGTATCCGACTTTTACGATCAATGGCAATTGGCCTAGCGGCGTGAGCCTGTACCTCAATTGCGAGGGCAGGCGTACTGAGTTGCGTTATGATTCCGCGATTCATCTCGGCACTCCTGTCCTGTTGGACACAAGGACTCGTACCGCAACCTTGGGCGGTGTTGACGTTTCCCGCCATCTTTCCTCGCGTGGTTGGCGGACTATTCCGGCTGGCAAGGCTCTGACGGTACTGCTTGGAACTGCGGGTAGCGGCTGGGTCACTTGTTCCAGCCGCGACACATACATGTAAGGAGTTTTTTATGGCTACTACGGCTCTCGGCATTCGTCCGGACGGTGACAATCGGGGCGTCAGTCCCTCAGTGCACCGGCATATCATCAGCGCACAGTGGAATAATGATGGCATCATCCAAGGCTTGGGTGTTACGGGGCGTTCCGACCTGACGTATCAGGTTGGCGCGGGTACTGCGCTTATCCAGCCTGACGGCCAGTCGGGTGAGGCTGTGCTGGCTTATTGGCCGGGCGGTCAGACTCCCGCCGTCTCAGCCGGCAATGCGGGCCTACCACGATATGACGTGATCTGGCTTCGCGCGCACGACTTGGACAAGGGCGATAGCGACAATCATGTTGTGGTCGGCGTGACGCAGGGTACGCCTGCGGCTGACCCTGATTTGCCGCTCGATCAGGTGCCGTCCGGCGTGGTGCGTTTGACGGCCATGTATGTTCCGGCTGGCATGACCCAAACAAAATCATGCTCGAGTACCGGCGCTGAACGGTGGGCCATGCCTTACGGCGCCTCGAAGGGCCTTCTAGGGCGCAACGTGCGCAACTATGAGGGGCCTGCGAATATGGGCGACGGGGGCAAGGATTATTACGAGCAGGACACCAAGTTTTATCTGCCGACCGACCGTCTGATTGAGCTTCGTTTCACGGCGACGGCTTGCGCTTGCATGCGCGGTAACCCGTCGAAGCCGACCGAGAATGCTACGGAGATGGCGTGCTGGTATGCGGGCTTCCAATTGGACGGTAATGATGTCGAGGGTGGTGGCGGCCAGTTCCAAGTCTCGCGTGCTTGGCAACAGGTGCATTTGAATGCATTGGTTTCGGTGCCGTCCGGCTGGCATACCGTGCGCATGCGCAACCATCGCATTGGGTGGGGTGAAAACGTGTATTTCATCGCACATTCGGACAAGCAACAGACGTATCCCGGGCGCACGTTGGAGATTTGGGATCGCGGCGTAAGCGTCGGCTGACAAACGAATTGAGGGGAGTCGGATATGGCTTGGCGTGCGTATATTACGGATACGATTACCGGTCGGATTCTTGCGCCGATTGACCTGCCGAGTTTCAGCTGGTCGGTAAGCGTATCCGATTCCTCACTGGCCACGACGAAGGATAAGGGTGTTGGCGAGAATGAGGTGAGCGGCCTTAAGCTCCCTTGGACTGCGATACCCGCGGTGTCGGCGGGAGAACGTAATTACCTGCTTGCCCCCGACCGACGTAGCATTGCCTTGTGTTGGCATTCCAGCCTTGATGATGAATGGTCGCACGGCATGCCGGTATTGTGCGGCATGATCGGCCAACGCAAGGATAGCGCGCTTGACACGGATTTCTCGCTATCGAGCATCATGGGCCTTCTCGAGAATCGCTATGTCGTACGTGAAGGCAAGTTCGGTACGGCTTCAGGCAACACGTCGAGCGATGAAATCAGCTTCAAAAACATGAGTCTTCGTGGTATTGCGGCTGAGGTCGGCTGGCTTGCGACGAACGTGAAGCCGGGCGGGGAACTGCCCATCGATTGGGCCTATCGGGGCGAGAAAGGCAGTCACGAGCGCACCTATTCGTCGTGGGATATTCAGAATCTGAAAGCCTCGGACGCGTTGACGAAGATCGCGAACGTGGATGGCGGCCCGGACATGCAGTTCAGGCCGAAACTATCCGGCGACTACGTACGCTTCGACTTCACCGCAGGCAGCGACGGTGACGTGTACTTAGGTCAGAAGACCGTGCACCGGCTGACCTACAGTCCTTATGGCGGCACCTTGGAGAATCTGACCATCGACCATCTCGGCCCGATCATGCGAGAATACGGCTCAGGGTCAGGCACGGACAAGGCGCAATTGTGCCACTTGTCCGAAGACCTGAGCTTGGTGAACGGCAATCATGAGCCTTGGCCGCTCAAGGAATCAGCATACAGCGATACCGATACCGACAAGGCCGATCTGCTCAAACAGCATACGGATGGCGTATTGAATGCGAACAGTCGCCCCTTGGTGCAATTCAAGGGCGTGCTGCACGCGAACGATACGGATGCGAACGGTACGCCCTTGCACCCGCTCGGCAGTTTTTGGCCGGGCGAAATCATGGAATTGGACATCAGCGGATTCCCCAGCCTCACGGACGGGTTGTACGAATGCCGGTTGATGCAAATGTCCGGTGACGAGACGGACAAGGTAAGTCTGATCTTCGACGCGATGGAAGACCCAATGGCATAGCCAGGAATCCACAGCATCACTATTGTAAGGCGGTAAATCATGGCCCAGCATGTGGAAATCAATCCGGACAACGAATCGTTGCCGTTTTCGCTCGGCCTGAAGGCCGTGCGCTTGGCATCGACGCAGAAAACCCATAAAACCGGTACCGTACGCATTCCTACCTCTACCGGCAAGGATTTCATTGCCGGTGAGGGTGCCGAGGATGGGGCGAACTGGATTGACGGGGAAGGCGTGCAGACGCCGCTCGTTGATACCGCCGCCATTGATAAGGCCGTCGATGATATAGGCAAGAAGGCCGACGAGGCTGGTGCGAAGGCCGAACAGGTGCGCAAGGATTTGCAGTCCGAGGTGGATGATGTGCGGGCGAAGGTTGACGGGCAGATCACCGACATCAGGGGCACCGTCAACGGACAGCAGTCCAAACTGGACGAATTCGGGCAGAAGCTTGAGGGTGTCGTCACGCAGAACGGCGCGACCGTGAACAGCGTGACCGAACTCAGGCAGACCGTATCCGGCCTTGACGCCCGCGTGTCACAGAACACGGAAACCGCCGAAGGTGCGATGAGCAAGGCCACGACGCTTGAGCAGACGGCTTCCTCGCTGAGTACGAAGATCAGCGAACAGGCCACCACCCTGAACGCGACCGTGAAGACGGCGAACGAGGCGAAATCGACGGCGGATAGTAATAAGACCACGATTTCGCAGGTCAGTACGACGGCTTCTGACGCACTGTCCAAGGCTACGAGTCTTGAGTCCGGTCTCGACGGGTTCAAGACCATGGTATCCCAGACGTATCAGACCAAGGCCGACATGAGCACGTACAGCACCAAGACATACGTGGACGAAACCAGCAAATCGGTCGCCTTGGGCGTCGTACAGGATTACAAGGGTGCTGACGGTTCCGGCTTGGCTACGAAGTCCGAGGTCAACATCAGCAAGGACAACATCGCCTTGGCCGTGCGGGGCATGTACGAGGGCGATGACGAAAGCCTCAAGGACATCCAATCCTCGCTGAACATCACACGGGACAAGGTCACCATCGCATTCTCGAACGCGGAGGCGGCGGCCAAGGTCGGCGACCGGCTGGAAGCCTACCGGGACTCGAACGATACGAACGTGGGCGACTTGTCGGAACGGTTGGACGCGGAGATCGCGGCCCGCCAATCCTACATCCAGTTCGGTCAGGATGCGAACAATCCGGTGATGGAAATGGGCGCGGCATCGAGCACGGCGAGGATGCGGTTGACGAACACGCAATTGCAGTTCCTCGTCGGCAGCGTCATCGCCGCCTACCTCAGCAACGACCAGCTCTACATCAACAATGCGAACGTCCTACAGACGCTGCGTATCGGCAAGTACGCGTTCATGCCCCGGTCGGACGGGCACATGAGCCTGAAGTATGTGGGGTAAGGAGGAAAAACATGGCTGACGCCTACGGTGCCCAGCAACACAATTGGCGGTGCTGGCTCGGCTCGTGGATAAAGTCGGAGGATAACAATGGCGTGACCATCCGGTCCGAATGCCGCATGCAGACCTTGAACGGGTGGAACTACATCGGTTTGAAGGGGCATGTGGGCGCCGCCGCGTACGGCCAGTGGGCGGACGGCGACCCGACGAACATCACGGTCGGCGCGAACTCGTCCGTGACCCTGTGCGCCAAGGAAGCGTACGTTCCCAAGACGCACGGCCAGCAGTCCATCGACACGAGGGCGAACATTCGCATCAACGGCGCCTATGCGGGCCTGTCCGAGGCGGTATTGGCGCTCACCGTGGCCGCGAAACCCTCGCATACGGTGTCGTTCAATGCGAACGGCGGTTCGGGAGCGCCGGGCAACGTGACCAAATGGTGGGGTGAAAGCCTCACCATCCCGAACACGAAGCCGACAAGGGCGAACCATACGTTCCTCGGCTGGTCGGAGACCGCCAACGGTACGGCGCGATACCAGCCGGGCCAATCCTATGTCGGCACGTCTGACAGCAATTACACCCTGTATGCGGTGTGGAAGCTCAACAGTCTGCCGCCGACCATCAGCTCATACCATGCCTACCGTTGCGACGCGGCGGGTAACGCGCAGGACGACGGCACGTATGTGAAACATGTCGCCGTCTGGCACGTTGACACCGCTCATGACACGAGCAACCAGTGCACGAGCCTGAAATTCGGCTACAAGGATTCCTCCGGATGGCATGATTACGATGTGGTCGTGGCAAGCTCAGGCACGAGCGGCACGAGTTCAATCCTTCCGGGCGGCTATCCGGCATCCTCCACCTACGAATTGCGGTGCACGTTGACGGACAAGCATGCGACGGTGCAATCGTTTACGACGGTCGGCCCGGCCGCGTTCATCCTGGATTTCAGCGCGGACGGCAAGGGCATCGGCATCGGTCAGGCCGCGCCGAACGCCGGCACGAACGTGTACGGCAATCCGCTGAACCTGAACGGCACCGTGAACATCAACGGCATGCGCGCGTCCGACTCCATCGACGTCAAGCAATCCCAGAAATGGGACAACATCGAACTGCATGCCACGTGCGTGAACCGGACGGTCACGGTGAACGTGCAGCATCCGACCGGCAGCAACGCGATGGTCGAGGACATCAACACCCAGACGGAAATCGGCTACATCAAACCGGGCTACCGTCCGCCATACCTGTGCGGCGCCGTGGCGGCATATCAGGACGGCACCGCCGTATACGTGGAGGTGGAACCGAGCGGCAAGGTGAAATGCTGGCGTTACGGCGGCAGCCAAACCGTTTTCGCCTACTTCTCCTGTTCCATCTCCTACCAGATCTAAGGAAGTGAACCAATGTTTACCGGATTCTTGAAGGACGGCGTGGTCGTGCTAAGCGACGACGGCTATCCCATCGTGGAATCGGCCAAGCCGGAAGTGCCGCCCTACTGCAAGGCGACGCCCTCGTATCGGATGGTCGGCGGGCAGATCATCCAATCATGGGCGATCATGCCCGAACTGGGCCGTAACGAGGCATTCGAACATTATCTGACCAGTCAGATTCTCTCGCTGGACGATGACAGGGCGCTACGCTATGTGGCCCTGTTCCCGGTCTGGGATTCCAACGGCAAGGAATACAAGACCGGCGACCGATGCACGTACGAGATGACCATGTACCGATGTCTGGCCGATCATGCGTCCCAGCCGGACCGCAATCCGAAGGCCAAGCCGGACTACTGGCAGAAGGTCGTGAAAGCATAGTGCCGCCGTTCCAAGACCTATTCAACAGTCAGGAGTTCTGGTCGGCGGTCATCATCAGTCTTATCGGCGGTGGCGGCATCGTGGGTGCGATCATCACCGCGTGGAGCAACCGAAGGTCGGAAGCGCAGGACGAGCACGAGCAGGCGGAAGCGGACAAGCTGGCCGCCGAAGCCGCCGAAACAGCCGTGCACATTCTCACCGATAGTGTGATACAGCCGCTCCGGGCGCAAGTGGAATCACAGGGAGACCAGATCCAGCATCTGGAAGAGAGGCAACGCAAATACTTCGCCCTGACAGCCTACACTCGAAGCCTGTTTCACTGGCTCCAGCAGTTCTGCGAGATCGTCGAACCGGAGTTTCTGGCGCGCCATCCGAAGCCTCGTTTGCCGGACGAACTGAGGTCCGACATCGCGCCCGAAACCGTAGGAAAGGAGCCGTGATGGAGTGGTCGTTTTTCTTGCTAGGCATTGCCCTTCTCGCCCGCGCAATCTGTGACCTTTTTAAGGAGCCGTGATGGTCTATCTTCTTGGCTTCCTTGCTCTTGCCGTTCTCGTGCTCTTGTTCAACTACGGCGCTCACAAACACTGACCAACCAAACCATTTTTTTCAAGGCCATCCCATTTATGGGGTGGCTTTTTTGTTAGGAGGAAACAATGGCGGAACACGCCAACAACAACACCAAAGCCAATCTTCCCGGCCTGACCGGCGAACGAGTGAAGGCCATCGTGACGATTCTGGTCACGCTCTTCTCGCTGGCGAACGCGGGCTTGAGCCTGGCCGGATTCAACCCGCTCCCGTTCACCAACGAACAGGTGAGCGCGACCCTCTTCGCCGTCATCGGCGTCATCGGCACCGTGTACGGCTGGTGGAAGAACCAGAACATCACGTCCGCTTCCCTCGCCGGGCAGCAGCTCGTGGACACCCTCAAGAAGGAGGGTGTCGTGCATGGCGTGACCGCGGCGAAGAACCTGTCTCTTATACACATTCTCCGAGCCCACGAGACCGAGGCTGATCTCGTAT
>ERZ894229.375-NODE-375-length-41023-cov-28.0998_pt1 | contig 41023 bp, 27 predicted proteins | sample MGYA00380295_ERZ894229 | MGnify/ENA primary metagenome ERZ894229 (study PRJEB32331, sample SAMN06328479) | human gut metagenome | biome: human gut microbiome; feature: stool | host: Homo sapiens | collected 2014-09-17 ... | reverse complement strand
TTCGCGGTGCTCAGGGCGGCCTTCATCGTTGCCACGCTCTTCGCCGTGTACTTATTGGTGTTGATCGCTTCGGCTTCCCCGATCAATGCTTCCAGCGCATCCTTATTCGGGATCAAGCGCAGGGCGGAGATGGCCGCTGCCAAATCTTCTGCTGCGGTATCCACCGCATCCTGCGTTGCGTTTGCATCTTCCAGCACGGTCTTTGCTTCGGCCAGGACGGTCTCAAAGCTCGTCCATGCGTCGTTCTGGATGTACTGGCCGGCGTTTTCGACAATGCCGTCGCCCTTGAGGACCAGCGCTTCCAGCTCGGTGATGTCTGCGCGGTAGACCAAGCCATAGATGGCGTCATACAGCGCATCCACCGCTGCGGTGATGTCCGCTTCCAGGACTTCTTCATCGTCCAGCAGGTCTTCCGCCGCCGCATACGCTTCGTCCAGCGCATCCAGGCTGTCCGGCGTAAACAGGTCGCGGTCGATGGAATCTGCGATTTCCATCGGGATCTCCAGCTGGCTCTTGTCGCCCGCGACAAAGCTCAGGTAGTGCAACGCGTCGATCAAGTCGCTCCATGCGGTGTTGATCTCGTCCTGCGTTGCGGTCTTCTTTGCTTCGACGTCCTTCGCCGCCTGCAATGCCGCTTCGTACTTCTCCTGCACGGACGGTACGGCTTCCGCTGCTTCGTCCGCTCTGCCTTCTGCAATCTCAATGGCAGCGCGCAGGTTCTGCTTGTCTACCACTGTGAAGCCAAGCTCGATCGTGGTGTCCGCGTTCGGCATGGTCAGGTTGTATACAAATTCGTCAATGTCAAAGTCTTCGACTGCTTCGCCGTTCACGGTGACGCCTGCGATCTCGCGGCCTTCCACTCTCGGCGTGAAGGTCAGTTCGAGCTCAGTATCCGCCATCACGACGTCTTTATACGCGCCGATCAGGTTGGCGATCGTCTGGCTCTCGCCGTCGATGCTCAGCTCTACGGTGTTCGGGAAGGTGACCGTCAGCATATGCTCGCTCGGAGCCACATTCTTCACGAACTTGATTGCTGCACCGCCGGAGGTCGTCAGGTCGCTGCGGCTGTGTGCCGTAACCGTGCTGCCGTCCGCCTGTTTGAACTCATACTCCAGAACCGGGGTATTGAGGCCAGCAAGTTCGAGCGTCAAAGTATCTGCACTCGTAACCGTTCTCGTCTCAGCAATCAGGCCGTTCATCGGCTCATCCAAATCGAGCGGGTTGTCCGGGTTATCTCTGTAGATATACGCAGTGTACGTGCCATCGCCCAGGAAGTCCAGATCGATGTCGACCGGTTTGGTCTCTTCGTATGCGCAGATAACGCCCAGATACCAATCGTCGCCATCGCGTCTTGCCATCTCGACTAGTTCGCCAACTTCGCCGTCGATCAACTTACTCTCATCCCAGGAGGCTGGCATGTCCTTCCAATACTGCTCATAGTAGGGGATTGCTTTATAAACCGACGGTTTATCCGCCAGGCACTGGATGCCACTCTCATAAATGATCGGCAGGGCATACATATGGGCCAGGGTAAACAACGGCGGGTTGTCAAATTCCTGCGGCTTTCCGGTATCCGGATCCGTCGGGCCAAAACGCACGTTGTTCAATGCGCCGAAGGATGCCATCGGGGTGTAATCCAGCGGGCCGACTGCGCCTCTCGTGAACGGGATCACGCAGTTGTTTGCAGCGGTCAAATCGCCGCCCCACGGATAGGAACCGCCGCCGTAATCGTTCGGGTCGCGCCAGTCGCTTACTGCATAGCCCTCTGCACCGCCAACAGCTTCTCTCGTCAAAGCGTTGGGATAGGTACGGCGTTCGCCTGCCGGTTTTACGGTGCCATGCAGGTTGATAATCATATGGTTCTCTGCGGTCAGCTTGAGCAGCGTATCATACAGCTGCATGGTGGACTGTGTTGCGGAATCAAAGAAGTCCGGCTTGATGCCTGCGATGCCAAGATCCGCCCAGTATGCAATGCGCTCACGCTGTTTCTCGGTGACAATATCGTTCTTATGCACCCAAACAAGGAGCTTCACACCCTTGCTCTTTGCATATTCAACCAGTTCTTCTGTCCAGGAATAGTAGCCCAGATAGCGCTGGCCAGCCGGTGCATCCGGATCATAGCCGGGCTGCTCTTCCTTATTTTCGGTGCGGTTGTACGGGATCATCCAGCCTTCATCGAGGAGCTGGTATTCCCAACCCATTTCTGCTGCGAAGTCTACATATTCCTTGTAGATGCGCAGGCCTTCGGTTTCAAACTTATCTGCCGGGATCTGGTCATGGCGCAGGTCGCCGTTCAACCAGGTCCAGTTGGAGACGCCGGACTCAATCCAGCTGGTATCTTCGATCACGCTGTCCGGGCTCAGGTTTTCCGGCATGGTGTTGTCCATAATCTCTGCCAGATCGCCCATCACCAGGAAACGCCACGGGGACGTAAATGGCGCCGTCGTGACAACCGGGCCTTCTGCCGCCTGCTCCGGTGCGAACTTCACGGTGAGCATGCCATCCTCGCCGCCTGCGAGCACGGAACCGCAATAGGTGCCGGTCATCAGGTCTGCCTCGGAATAGAGGCCATAAGCGCCGCTCTCGGACTCATACAGCAACGGCATATTGAAGTTCTGTCCATCCAGTCTCGAACGGTTGCTATACTCTCTGTGCGGCCATTCGTTGGCAACGCTGGAGTTGTCGCCGATGCTCTGGCCCCACAGCTTCTGATAGCCCTCGGGGAGCTGGAAGCCGGTGAACTCTTCGGTGATTTGCAGTTCATCGCCGTTTCCGTCGATCGCATAGCGCAGGGCAACGCCTTCGTCGTATGCGCGGAAGATAATGCTGTAGTTCACGCCGTCCTTAGTGAACGGGAACGTGGTCTCATTGTAGTCTTTATCGACATGCTTTACTTTGCCGCCGAGGAGGTCATAGGAATCATTGCCCTCTCTGGTGGTGACTTCGCCGAGGACCAATCCGCTGCGGAAATCGCCCATATTGGTCATCAAGCCTGTCCCCGATACGCCGGCCATGACTTCGCCGTCCTTGCTTGCCAGATAGGATACTGTGCCAGCGACTGCGTCATAAGCGACCAATGCTTTTACGTCCGCATTCGGAGCGGCAACCTCATAGACGCTGCCTTCCACGGGTTCAGTTCCAACAATCACCTGTGCATAGGCATCCACAACGACGCCATCCCCCAGATCTGCACGAACGACGATCGAGGCAGTGCCATTGCTCAGTGCTTCTGCGGTAATGCCATCCGCCGTGCGGGTGACTTCCAAAACGGCCGGATTGCTGCTTTCTACGGTGTATTCTGTGACTTCTTCACTGTTGCTGTCCGTTACAGAAACCGTTACATCGGTCACATCGCCCACGTTGAGCAGGCTCTGGTCAACCTTGATTTCTGCTGCCGGCTCCACAGGCTCCGGCTCGGGCTCTTCTTTTTTCACCAGGTTCCACTTGCTGGAAGCAGCGCTTTCGTCCGCCAAAACGATCGGTGCGCCGTCCGTCGTGGAATCGCTATCCGTTGCGATATAGAGCGGCGTTCCTGCCAATTCCGCCTTCTTATTCAGAATGCGATACGTGCCATCCTCCGCTTCTACGATCTTCCACCACTGGGAATCGTCTGCATCGTCGATGTTGCCGACGGTCAGCTTGGTATTGACTGCCACTTCCGAATCGGTCGGCATCAAAACGGTAGCCGTTGTGCTGCCGGGCTGAATGCGATAGTATTCCTGATTTGCATCCGGGATCAAGCGCCAGAACAAGGAATCTCCAGCGAAGTTCCACCACAGGTCAACGATCGCCCCAGGGCTGGTATTGTTGCTGTTGACCTCGATGCCTGCATCCTTTAGGGAAGAAAGAATCGAGTACAGTGCGTTGGTATCCCAAACAGGCTCTTCTTCGGCTGTCTTAACATAATGGATTGCCGCGCCGCCCGTCTCTGCAAGCGGGATATTGAGCGTGTCGTCCTTGGTGACCGTGCGGATCTCTTCGTCGACGGTCTCCATCGGATCTTCGCCATCCGTATAGATGTATGCGGTGTAGGTTCCCTCGCCGAGGAAGTCCAGGGAGAACTCTGCATTGCGGGCTGCATCGCAGATGATGCCCTGATACCAGTCGTCCCCACTTCTGCGTGCGAAGTTTACATACGCTGCGGGCTCGCCGTCCACCAGGATGGAGTCATCCCAATCGGAGGGCATGTTCTTGAAATAATGCTCATAGGCCGGATGTGCGCGATAAACGTCGGGCTTGTCCGCCATGCACTGCACGCCAGCTTCAAATACGACTGGCAGGGCAGCCATATGCGCCAGGGTAAACTGACGATGGTCGCCGCTCACGCCATAGGAAGCCATCGGGGTGTAGTCCATCGGGCCTACTGCGTTGCGGGTAAACGGAAGCGTACAATTGTGGCGCGCGCTCACGTTGTCCGGGATAAAGTCATACTGCTCTGCACCGAACACCGCTTCACGGGAAATGACGTTCGGATAGGTGCGGCGTTCACCGGTCGGCTTGCCTGCGCCGTGCAGGTTCAGCAGCATGTGGTTTTCCGCCGTAACCTTCATCAGGTTTTCAATTTGCAGGATCGTATCCTGGGACTGGGAATCAAAGAAGTCCGGCTTGACGCCCTTGAAGCCCATCTGCGCCCATTCGGTGATGCGCTCTTCCTGCTCTTCCGGGGTATCCAGGTCTGCGCTGTTCGCCCAGACAATCAGGCCGACACCCTTCTCATTGGCATAATCGATCAGCTCTTCCGTCCAATCGTAATAGCCCTTGTAAATGGAATCATCATCCGGGTCTCTGTTCTGTCTCTGCCAGCCTTCGTCCAGCAGCTGGTATTCCCAACCCATCTCTGCCGCGAAGTCGACATATTCCTTATAAATGTCCAACGCATCGTTTTCGAAGTCCACGTTCGGGTCGGTATGGCGGAGATCGCCGTTCAGCCACGTCCAGTCCACGGTGCCCGGCTGGACCCAACTGGTGTCTTCCAGCTGGCAGTCCTCGCTCAAGGTTTCTGCCATGGTGTTTTCTGCGATGGCCTTCGGCGTGCCGATGACGGCAAAGCGCCACGGGGAGGTAAACGGTGCAGTCGTAACAACGTCTTCCGTCTGCTCCGGCGTGAATTCTACATTCAGCATACCGGTGCCGTCGCCCACAAGCTGTGCGCCGCAGTAGGTCGAATTCAGGTCTGCTTCGGAAAGCAGCGCCCAAACGCCGTCCGTGGTCTCATAGAGGAGCGGCATGCAGTAGCCGCCGCGCAGTCTGTGTGCTTCCTCTTCCTGCGCAACCGACTCATTTGCATATTCATATTCCATCGCTTGTGCGACAGAGCCGCTGGCAAGCTGGAAGCCCGTATTTTCCTCCGAAATGGTGAGCTCCTGGCCGTCCTCGGTCTCGATTGCATAGCGGAGCGCCATGCCGTCGTCATAAACGCGCACAATGATGCTGTAAGAGGCGCCGTCCTTTGTGAAGTTCAGCGTCATCTGGTTGGCGGTTGTGTCCACATGGTTCACTTTCGCGCCGATCAGGTCATAGGAATCCGTGACCTCTTCGTCTTCACGGCTTACAAAGGTGAGGCCGTTGCGGAAATCACCGGCGTTGGTCACCAGGCCCGTCGGGGAGCTGGAAACAACCGTCTTGCCGCCGTACGTGGTAAAGAAGCGGATGGCGCCCTCCGCGTCCATAAAGAACAGGGCAGAGATATTCTCGTCGGGCGACGTGACCGACCAAGTTGCGCCTTCTTCGCCTTCGCCAACAATAATCTCACAGGTAGCCGTGCGGCTGATGCTCGGGTCAACCGCATCCACCACCGTGCAGGTGATTGTTGCAATGCCATCCGCTACGCCGGTGATGACACCTGTATCCGGATCGATCGTTGCAATCTCCGGATTGCTGCTCGAATACGTGCACTGCTCCGGGGTGAGAGCAATGCTCTCCTGGCCGTTAGAATACGCGGAGATCACCAGATTGGTGCTATCCCCCACAGCAACGGCCGGCTCCTCCGGCTGCACAGACAGCGTCTTCAAGCGGTCCATCACAGCGCGGTCGCAGATAATCTGCGCATTCGCCCAAACAGAATTGGAACCGCCGGAGTTTTCCATCGTCAAGATGGTCGTGCCTTCCGGAATTTCTACATCCACAGGCGTAATGCCCCTGCTGCTGGTCAAACTCTGGGTAAAGAACTCCTCGCCATCCGCTTTCAGCGTAAAGCTCGTTCCACCCCACCAGTTATCCGACTGAATGGCAATTTGCGCCTGGAAGCGCAGCGCACCATAGCCCGTCAAATCATAGACAATGGTCGCATTGCCACTGGTTCCGAGTCCCTTCTCGAACGGGACCTCCTCTCCGTTTTCATCTGTCAGGACAATCTTATGTACGTTGACGTCCCGGTCCTTCCGGACCTGCCACCATCCATCTTCAGCGGATACCCATTCCATATCGCTGAGATACACGGCAGCTGTTTCGGCTGGATCTGCACGGTTTTCCGTAGTTGCTGCGAATGCGGAAAGTCCACTGGTAAATACAAGCGTAAAGACCAGCAACAAAGAAAGCGCAGATCGCCATACTCTTTTGTTCATGTTCCTTTCTCCTTTCCTGAACTTTGGCACAAAAGTTTTGATCTTTTGGCCTTTGGTTTGATTATATAGAACATAGTGTTCCAAAAGTGTTCCAAATACGACCATCCTTTTAGGGAACACGTATAAAATTTTAATCCGGCTTTTTGTTTGATTTCCATATATCCGTATACAGTGCCTCCACATGCGCGGCAGATCGTATCCGTCAGGATACGCTGTACACGGGAAACGGCACTCTTTCTCTCGTAGGACGAAAAGCTGTGCCGTTCCTTTCAACTTTTCTTTATAAATAGGCCGATGGGAGCCGTATGGCCATCGAACGGGCGGCAATGGACCTCTTCGCCTCTTTGGCAATGAATACCTATGCATGGAGGTACAGCGGAGCTTTCTTCTTTTATTTTCCATCTGATTTTTGTAAAATGATCATTTCTATTTCACGCAGTGTTCACAAAGATTCTTTATACTTATAATCGTTCCAAGGGGAACAGAAAAATCGATTACAAGATCTTCTCTTTTTCATAAATTTTCCTTTTCTTCTCTCTTAAATAGAAACGCCGTCCAAAGGACGGCGTTTCTATTTTTATTCACAAAACCTTTTTGCTTCATACAAAGAAATCTCTTCTCAATCAATGATTGAGAAGAGATTTCTTTTATCGTGTCAGGAAGTCCTCGATCACATCTTTAAAGTGCATCAGGGGCACCTGCCGCGTATTCAGCAACTCGACAAGCCGTTCCACGGCTTCGCGTTTATCGGAAATATCGCTGACCACAGCAGCTCCGGCAATGATGCCATATGTAAGGCGCTGTCCCTGCTCCTCGTCGGTGACGGTCTCTTCCAGCACTTTATAAACCATTCTTTATCCCCCCTTACACCCCATTATAGAGCAGACAGGGACAAATGAAAAGATTATAATGCGAATTGTGAAAAATTACCAACCCCTACTGGATAGGATTGGATAAACACTTTCCAGACACCCGATATTGCCGATCTGCGCCGGCGTAAAGCATCCTGCTACGCCTCGTCGAGCGCAATATATACATATTCAGCTTCCAAATCCAGGTAATGGCGCAGGGAATCCGGCATCTCTGAGAGCCTTACCAAGCCCTTCCCTTTCAGATAGGCCTCCAACTCTCCCAACATCCGCATCCGCACAGCCCCTTCGTGGATCGCACAAGGATGGGGGTCCTGGAAAAACTCGATACTCTTTTCCAAAACCGCCTCCCGGTTCAAGGGCAGGGATACCGCTGCATGCTGCGCCGTCCGTTCCCCTTTCTGATTAAACAGGGAGAAGCCCAGCGCCGCAGGCGATTTCTCTTTTTTCTTTCCAAACATCGCAATCACCACAAGAATACAAATAATAATACGGCAAACAACAAGAACAGCACGCCGTAGAGCAATTTAATCCAAGGCAGCTTCCCGCGCGTCATTTCCGAAAGCTGCAACACCTGGGAACCGCGTTTTGCCAATAGGGTCAGCAGCAAAAGCGGCAGGGACATCGCAAGCAGATAGACCACAAACGCCAAAAAGACCGTCATGTCCCAGGCTGTCTGCCGCTGCATCATATAGATGATCGACGCCAAATAGAGCTGGCCCGTGCAGAGGAACTCCCCTACGGAGAGGACGATCCCCGCGATAAAGACCGTTCCCGTCAGGTACTTGCCGCCGCAATTTAAGGTGTTCTCCAAGTAATCGCGCTGGAATGCACGGAGCTTGGGCGGCAATTGGAAGCGGATCTTCCCATACTCGTTTTTCCTCGCCGCAAAGTAATCCATAAAATTCAGGATCGCAAAGAACACCGCCAAAACTGCGATGAGAATTTGCAAAGCCTTTCCCACCGGGGAAAGGATGGCGCTGATCTGCTCAAATGCGGAGTACAAAACCGTCCCCAGCAGCAAAAAGGTCAAAAAGCGCGCGGTGATAAACGTCAAGCCCAGCTTGAGGATATTGGCATTTTTGGCCAGCAGCAGGGAAAACAACAGCAGGAGCAGCGAGATCCCGCAGGGACTCAAGCCGTTCGCAAAGCCGGTGAGCACCAGAAAGGCCCAATCATTCCACCCAAAGCTCCCGGCCTGGGATTCCGGCACATAGTCGATGTCCTCCCAGTTCAGCGCTTCGCCGCTCATAATGATGTTCGGCATATTGGCGACGATGTCCTCATAGCCCTGCAAATAGCCATTCTGATAGAAAAGGACCGGCGCTTTTTGCCGTTCCTCCGGCACGCCGTATTGGTCAAAGAACCAATGCGCCAGGGGCACGTTGTCGAGGGCGCTCATGTTGACATAATTCACCTGCAAATTGGTGACCTGGTTCTGTTCCAACGCAAACTGCTTGTCCATATTGCTCAGGTAAACCTGCACCTTTTCACAGTCGTCACAGGCGGGCACATAGAAATACACAAAGTAAGAGTTCTCGGCCGGAACATTGCAGAAGCTCTCCAGCCGCTCTTCTTCCGTGCGCAGTTTTTCCTTTTCCTCCAGGATCACGCTGCGGGCCTTGTTTGTGATGTCGTCCACCCCAAATAGGCAGGTCCCATTCACATCCAGCATGGGAGGGGCCGGGGTGAACTCGTCCGTTGCCATATCCTTGGTACGTTCCATGAAATCCTCATAGGCGTCCTCTTCAAAGACGTTCTTTAGATGGAATTCATATTCGTCCGGGGAGATCGCGTCCTCGATCTGTCCCTCCAGGGCGAGCAGGTAGTTCTCGCCATCCTCACAGCTCTCGCAGGAAGAAAAATAGTAGTATGTAATTTGGATTTTATCCGCATCCCCCTGTTCTTCCGCCGCAAATACGGACAGGGGGACAAACCCTACCGCAAACAGCAGCAAAAACAACCCTATTGCAAAACGTTTTATACCCCTTTGCAATTCCATAGCGCTCCTCCTTTGGCATTGCAGCTTGAGACAACCTTCCCATTTCATTGCCATCATTCGTTAAAATAGACGAAAATCATTCCTATTATACTGAAAAAAGGCGGTTCTTTCAATCCTGTTTCGAACGATTTGAAAAAAAGCATGCAACGGCCTCAGCCCCATGCCGATTGACCGCCGCATGAAAAAACGGCCCCGTCTCGGGAATCCCCTGGACAGAAGCCGTTTTCTCTTGTTGTGAACTTTTCCATCGGGTAAACCAGCCTAACACGCCGCCAAAAAGTCCTCCACTACATCCCACAGATGCACCGGGGAAACCTGGTTTTTGATCAGTTTGCGCCGCAAACGGGCGACTGTACGCCAATGGGTGGAAATATCATCCACACGCACATCCCCCATTTTTAGCCCATACGTCCGGTACGTTCCATGATCCGCATCCTCCTGCATTGAACAACAGATCGCAATCTGCACGTTCGCTCCTCCCCTTTCCACGCCATTGTATCACTGGGGAAGGGAGAAAGGCACGGAAGCCTGTCGAAGCGCTAAAATTCCGGAAATGATTTTCCGCAGCCCGATTCCTTCGTTATGCGCCAGCCTGTTCCTCTGAAAAGTGGTCCACTTCCCATTGCAGTTCCTGGAACAACTGTGCAATGTGGAACCCATCCGCGCTGGCGTGGTGAATCTGTATGGTGAGCGGCATCACGGTTTTGTCCCCGCTGCGCTCGAACTTTCCCCACGTAAAAATGGGGCAGAGCAGCTTCCCGTCGCCGTACATCTGCATGCTAAAGCCCCGATAGTGCAGCCACGGGATGCATGAGACATAGAACCGGTTGGGCGGCTCCTCCTTCCACCGCGGGCCTTGCAGGGGCTTACTCTGCTCGATATCCAAGACCACCTGCCGGTAAAACGCTTCAAACTCTGGGACATATTCCGTGCTGAGGCTGTAAAAGGAGGAATCCTCCTCCTGAAAGACCGTGTAGGAGGGGGAAACCTGCTTCCAAATAACCGGCTCCCCCTCCGCATTATGCCCCATCTTAAATGCATCGTGCCGGTTGACCACGCGGCAGAGAAGATGCAGGAAGGATGGGAAGAAGCGAAGCTCCCTCTCCCGGCTAGCCCGTAGAAGCGGCGCGACGTCTACGTCCGCCGTCAGGGTCACCGCTGTGACCACCTGATGATAAAAATGGTCAAACGCCTCACGACGCGGCCAATCCTGCAATTCACGGATCTTTTGATATTCCATGGTTTTCTCCTGTCACAAACGTTTTTAAAACAAAACCGGCGCGGCGGCCCGAGCCTTTCCTTGGCCGGGAACCGCCCGCCGGTTTCCAATGCGATCAATACTGCGGGTTGATTCGGATCGCCCGCAAAACGTCCACAATGCTGCGGACTTTCTCCAGCTTTTCATCCAACAGGTCGAATGCATCCAGGCGGGACTGCACCTCTTTTTGGCTGTCCTGCACCGTCTGTAGGCGCGGATTCGTAACGTTCTCCAGGGTGGCCTCCACCTGGACCGTCTTCTGGGCCATGAGTTCCATGGCCTTTCGTTCCTTTGCAATGTCCTGGCGGATCGCCGCCACATCCTGCTCGATCCCGGAAGCGACTGTTTCCAGATTGGTAAGCATCTGCTTGACCGCCAAGAATTCCTGCTTAAAGGCCCCCAACTCCTGACGTTCTGCCGCCACAGCTTGTTTTAAACCGGCGGCATCCTGACCCACGCCGGTCACCAGCTGCTTCAGCTCTGCTTCCGCCTGCTTCACCGCAGAAATTCCCTGCTTCACCGTGGAAAGGTCCTGTGCAACGCCCACCAGCTTTTGTTTAGAGTCTGCCGTCTCCTGCTTCACCGCGTTGATCTCCTGCTTTAGGGCGGTGTTCCCCTGTTTCAGTTCCGCAAGATTTTGCTTGACCCCGACAAGCGCCTGGCTATCCGCCGTCACATCGCGGCGGATCGTCGCCTGTTCCTGCCGGAGGCCGGACAGATCCTGCTTCATGCGGGCCATATCCTCCCGGATCGGCTCCAGCTTTCGGTCCATCATCGTTTCAATCGCCTGCAAAAGCGAAGTTTCCGTCATGGTTCCACTCCCTCTCATCCCATTGCCGCATCTGTTTACAGCTCTACTGCAATCTCCGCCGATGTTCCATTCACCAAACGCAGCAGATCCTGCGGCGCTACTTCCACCTGCGCACCGATCTTTCCCGCACTGAAAATGATGCTGGAAAAGGCCTCGCAGCTTTTGTCCACCACGGTGCGGTACAGCTTCTTCATCCCAATCGGGGAACAGCCCCCGCGTATGTAGCCCGTCACCTTGTTGATCTCGCTCACGTGGATCATCTCCACGGATTTTTCCCCCACGCTTTTGGCCGCTGCCTTGAGGTTCAATTCCTTTGCCACCGGCACCACAAAGACGTAAAACGCGCCGGATGCCCCCTTCGTCACCAACGTCTTGAACACCTGCTCCACATTCTGGTTCAGCTTATGGGCGACCGCAACGCCGTCGATGGCCCCGTCTTCATGCTCGTAAAAATAGAATTTATACGGAACCTTTGCCTTGTCCAAGATCCGCATGACATTCGTCTTGTTTTCCTTTTCCTTTGCCAATCGGAACGCCCCTTTTCTCATAGAAACCGCGCTCCCGCCGGCTTGGTTAGTCCGGCGGGAGCCGCTTTTCATCCCGGCGCCGCATGGCCCGGTTGTCCTCACCGGGCCGCAAAACCGGATTTATTCCTCAACCTTCCATTTGACGCCCTGCGGCGTATCCTCCAACACAATATGGCGCGCTTTCAGCTCGTCGCGGATGCGGTCCGCAGTGGCCCAATCCTTGTTTTTACGGGCCTCGTTGCGCTGCTCGATCAGCTTTTCCACCTCTTCATCCAGAAGCTGGTCGTCCTTCTGGTTGTAGAGCAGGCCGAGCACGCCGGCCAGCTCGTTGAAGAGGTCCAGCGCATAGGCACACAGCTCCTTGCTGGGCGCGGAGGACGCATTCAGCGTGGAATTGATGTCCCTCGCCAGGTCAAACAGCGCCGACAGTGCATCCGCCGTGTTCAAATCGTCCTCCATCGCCTCGATGAAGTGGTCCTGGTATTCGCTGAAGCGGCGGCGAATCTCTTTCTCGCCCTCCTTTTCCCCTTCCGGGGCATTCTTCAGCAGGAACGCCAGGTTGTCGCGGCAATTGTACAGGCGCTCCAATCCCGCCTTGCACTGCTCGATGACCTCCACGCTGTAATTGATGGGGCTGCGGTAATGCGAAGCCACCATCAAATAGCGGATGGGTTCGTAGCCGAACTGCGCCGCCACATCGCGCACCGTGAAGAAATTGCCGAGGGATTTGCTCATCTTGCGGTTATCGACGTTGATATATCCGTTGTGCATCCAGTAGTGCGCAAACGGCACCCCGTTGCAGCATTCGCTCTGTGCGATCTCGTTTTCGTGGTGCGGGAAAATCAGGTCCTGCCCGCCGCAATGGATGTCAATGGTCTCTCCCAAATAGTGCTTTGCCATGGCGGAGCACTCAATGTGCCAACCCGGGCGGCCGTTACCCCACGGGGATACCCAGCTCGGCTCCCCCTCTTTGGCGGCCTTCCAAAGGGCGAAATCCATCGCGTCCTCTTTCTCTTCGCCCACGGCAATACGCGCGCCCGCCTCTAAGTCCTCCAGCGGCTGATGGGAAAGCTTTCCGTAGCCTTCGTCCTTATGGGTGCGGAAGTAGACATCCCCATTGTCCGCCGCATACGCATAGCCCTTGTCGATCAGGGTCGCGACCATGCTGATGATTTCCTCGATGTTCTCCGTCGCCAGCGGATGGATCGTCGCCGGGCGGACATTCAAGCCCTCGGCGTCCGTCTTATACTCTTCAATATAACGCTGGGAGACGGTGAGGTAGTCGCTGTTCTCCTCATTCGCTTTGCGGATGATCTTATCGTCCACATCCGTAAAATTCTGCACATAGGTGACCTTCATCCCCCGGTACTCCATATAGCGGCGCAACACATCGAACACACAGATCGGCCGCGCATTGCCAATATGGATGTAATTGTACACCGTGGGGCCGCAGGCGTAAATTTTCACCTCTCCGGCTGTGATCGGCACAAACTCTTCCTTTTGGCGCGTCAGGGTATTATAGATTTTCATTGTCCTTGTTCCTCCCAGCTTTATTGTTCTGTGCGCTCCAGTACCCGTTATTATATGGGATTTTTCGGAAAAATACAAGACGCATCGTGTCTTTTCCGCGCATTGGACAGGGGCATTCTATCGAATGGCTATTGCGCACTCTTTTCGCGCTCCGGATGTTCCGAAGAACGGGCGCGCTCCTTTTCCAAAGCCTCCAAACGTGTCTGCAAATTCAGGCACTTGGCCTGCATCCGGCACAGTTCCTGCGAAACCGGGTCCGCCACATGCACCTGGTCGAGGCTGTTGGGTTTGACACCGTTGATCCGTACCACGCGCGCGGGCACGCCGACCGCCGTGGCGTTGGCCGGGACCTCGTCCAGGACTACCGCACCCGCGGCCACGCGGGCGTTGTCGCCCACTTTGAACGGCCCCAGCACCTTGGCGCCGGAGCCCACCATCACATTGTTGCCCAGGGTCGGGTGGCGTTTTCCTTGTTCCTTACCGGTGCCGCCCAGCGTGACGTTCTGATACAGGGTGCAGTTATCCCCGATCTCGGTTGTCTCGCCGATCACGACGCCCATCCCGTGGTCGATAAACAGGCCCTTGCCGATGGTCGCGCCGGGGTGGATTTCGATCCCTGTCTTATGCCGGGCGCGCTGGCTGATCCAACGCGCGATAAATTTATGCCCGTGCTGATAAAACCAGTGCGCTTTGCGGTAAGAGCGCACGGCTTTGAAGCCCGAATAGAGGAAATAGACCTCCCACCGGCTCCGCGCAGCCGGGTCCCGTTCCATAATGGAGTCCAACTCTGCTTTTAACTGGTCAAACATACTTCCCTTGTCACCTGCTTTCCAAAACAATAAAAAACCGCCCCCGTCCCCAAAGGGACGGAGGCGATTTTTAACCGCGGTTCCACTCCGTTTTCTATCTCGTTGCTGCCGGTAACGGCGGCTGCCGTGCGAGGATACTATCCTTTCCCCCCGCCTGCACTGCCGGTCTCTTTTCCGGCATCACGGACGCATTTCCCTCCGGCGCCCGCCAAAAGCGCTCTCAACCCATGGCGCTTTTTCTCTGTTGCAGGAAAATCCAAAGGTACTTCTTCCGCTCGCTGCATTTCAACCATACATATTCTGTACGTTTTATTATATGCCGCCGGGCGGAAAATGTAAAGAGAATGGGAAAGGAAACTTGAAAACGGTTTTCTTTGCAAAGAAAAGAGGTGTGAAACTTATGTACTACCTTTTCCCCATTCATCCGATCTGAAGACCAAATACTAGAAATTTGGTCTTCAGATTTACGAACTTACTTAACTATAAGACGAACGATAGCTGAAGAAAGCAATTCATTCTTGCTCTAACAATGCAAAATTTTATACCGGCAGTACGCTGACCAAAAGGAATTCTACTTCTTTGTCTCCTATTTTTTCGAAAAGCGCTTCATATTCACCGGTTTCTGCATTATAGACAATGTCAAACTGGGTTGGAATTGTTCCATAAAGTTGCCATTGTTTTCCCTCAATCAAATTTTTCGCCAAAAATTCTGTAAGCTGACGTGTAATCTCATCTGCCGATGCGATAGAAGTACCCTTTTCAAAGGTCATCGGGATCGACTCTACTCCAACCAGATAATCCGGATTCGACGGATCGCTCTGGTCCGCAATCTGCACCGGAACATTCACGACGAATTCAGCCGGATCTTCACCGGTTTCATTATGAGGGTACGGGCCCAGGTCTGCCTGCTGCGCCGTAACTTCCAGAGCGCCGTGATAATGCTGGCCTTGGTATTCGTTGCCCGCCGTAGACGGCAGATACCCGCCGATGATGTATGTAACCTCTTCGCCGGCGCTGATCACATCGGTCGGGTCATAGCAGATCTTCTCGCTGGAAGTAGCCGTTTCCTTGTTGAGGTTTACATTCTCTATGCGTTCCCACTCGCCCTCTTCTTCATTGTCCGGATTCGGAACCCACTTATAGACAAAGATCTTGAGCGCGTCTTCGAGCGTATTTTCGCACGTCTTATCCTTGTACAGACCCTGGTCGATCTCATACTTGTTGTCGCCATAGAGCACCGGCTCTGTGCAATCTTCTTTACCTGTCGCATTCATGCCGAGATGAATATAGATCGGCAGGGTGCCCCGGTTCTCCACGCGGACCGGGCGGAAATAGATCGGCAGGTTATCCCCATAATTTTTCGGGTCCTGGTTGTTGTTTTCCAGATTGTTGACGTCGGCGAACGTCTCCGTCGCCTCATCGTATTCCACCAGCTCTTTGTCAAAATTTTTAAGGAGCATCGGGCGGAGGTTCTTAAACTCCATCGGCTTAGTAGTCGTGAAGTTTTCGTTCTCCGGGTCCGGATTGACTTCAATGTCCAGAATGCCGGCAGAAAAATTGCCAGCCACTTTTTCCGTGTCGGTAAACCAGGCCATGGTTCCGCCTGCCAGCAGGCAGAAGACCAAAACCAAAGAGAGCGCCGACAGGACGATCCTCTTTTTATTGGCTTTCATGTTTTTTCCTCCTTTTTCTCGGATTATGGGGGCGCGGTAACCCATAAGTTTCTTCCGGATTATTTAAATGATACCGCAGGATTTTATGAGTGTCAAGAAAAATTCATAAGATTTCTTTCATTTAATTGTATAAAACCATAAAAATTTTATAATATTTATGAGCATGAACAAACAAAATTGCATATACAAAGGGGGAAACCATGTTAGGAGAAAGGCTCCAGGAACTTCGCAAGGATCACGGCCTTTCCCAGCAGGATTTAGCAGATAAACTCAACGTATCCATCCATACGATCTCTTCATATGAGCGAAACCGCAGCGCTCCGGATGACACAATGAAAATGGAAATCGCAAAACTATTCGATATATCGCTTGACTACCTGCTTGGTTTGGTGGATGAACCTTATTCGTTCCATAGGGCAGAAAACTGTATGCTTCTGCCCGCCGAATTTGAGGATGCAGAGAAAAAAGAGCTCCGCGAATACATCGCTTTCCTGCGATTTAAGCGTGCGCGAAAGAAGCAGAAAAAGCAATCCCGAAAAACGTAAAAGGCCACGGAATGCAACAAGTGCGTCCGCGGCCTTTTGTTTTCCTTATTTCGAATTGCCGATTACCTTCCAATTCTGTTTTAAATAGATTCCTCCGGAGAGTACCGTAAAAAACACGGTAACCGCCATGAGCGCTTCCCCGATCCACAGGAAAACCATCCCGCCCGGTACGCCTCCCACCGAGAAAGCGGAAAGGGTTCCCGCAGCGATCAGCTCCTGTGCATACTGCATCGCCAAGATCAATGCGATGGCAATGATCTGGCTGACCGTCTTGACCTTTCCCCATTTGTTCGCCGCGATCACCACACCCTCGTCCGCGGCAACCAGCCGCAGGGAAGTCACCAGGAATTCACGCGCAATGATAATCAGCACCCACCAGGGGTTGATCAGCCCCAAGCTCACAAAACAAACCAGGGCGGAAATCACCAAGATCTTATCCGCCAACGGGTCCATGAATTTCCCGAAGTTGGTAATCAGGTTCCGGCTTCTGGCGATCTTTCCATCTAAGTGATCCGTATAGGACGCTGCAAGAAATAGGAGCAATGCGATCAAGCAGTTGTGCGGCAGCTCCTGCCACAGCAGGGCTCCAACGAAAAACGGCACCATCGCCATGCGCAATACCGTCAGTTTATTGGGCAAGTTCATATCGATACCTCCACGGGGCGCGCTATTCCGCTTCGCCCATCAGGTCGCAGTCCATACATGCGGTGATACGCACCCGCACAAACTGTCCCGGGGCGGGCGCGTCTGCGGCCGTGAAATAGACCCTGCCGTCAATCTCCGGTGCATCCGCATAGCTGCGGCCAAACCAGCACTGCGTCTCCTCATCGAAGCCTTCGGTGAGCACGTCAAACACCCTGCCAACCTGTGCCTCGCCCCAATCCTGCATAATCCCCATCTGGGTCTCCATCACACGGCCGGCGCGGCGGCGTTTCTCTTCTTCTTCGATCTGGTTCTCCATCTCGGCGGCGGGGGTATCCTCCTCCTGCGAATAGGCAAAGCAGCCCAGCCGTTCAAAGCGGATTTCTTTGATAAAATCACACAATTCCGCAAAGTCCTCCTCCGTCTCGCCGGGGAAGCCTGCGATCACGGTGGTGCGCAGGACCAGGCCGGGGATTCGCTCGCGCATCTTCCCGATCAGCGCCGTGAGCTTTTCGCGGTCCCCAAAGCGGCGCATGGCCCGGAGCACCGGCCCGCTGCAATGCTGAAGCGGGAGGTCGACGTATTTGACAATTTTCGGCTCCTGCGCGATCGTATCCATCAGTTCTTCTGTCATGAAGTCCGGATAGCAATACAGCAGCCGGATCCACTCCACGCCGTCCACGGTGCCCAACTTATGTAACAGCTCCGGTAGCATCCATTTCTTGTATAGGTCGCGCCCGTAGCGGGTGGTATCCTGCGCGATGACGATCAGTTCCTTCGTCCCGCTTTCCGCCAATGCCTTCGCTTCCTCCAGAATGCTCTCCATGGGGCGGGAGCGGTACGGCCCACGGATCAATGGGATCGCACAATAGGAACAGCGGTTGTCGCAGCCCTCCGCGATCTTGATATAGGAGGAGTAGAGCGGGGTCGAATGGACGCGCTCCCCGCACAGGGGCAGGAGCGTCTTTTCGGGGAACAGCTCCGGATGCTCGCCACGCAGGGTGCGGTCCACCACTTCCACAATGTCGGCGTCCGCTCCAATCCCACAGACCGCATCGGCCTCGGGCAGCTCCTTGCGGATCTCCTGCTGATAGCGCTCCGCCATGCAGCCGGTGACCACGATCGCTTTGATTTGCCCGGCCGCCTTCTGCTTGCCGAGCTCTAAAATCTCCCCGATGGACTCCTTCTTGGCCGCCTCGATAAAGCCGCAGGTGTTCACAATCGCCACATCCGCACAGGAGGCGTCGTCCACCAATTCATATCCTGCCTTTTGCAGACGCGCCATCATCATCTCCGCGTCCACCCGGTTCTTTTCACAGCCGAGGCTGATCATTCCAACAGATGCCATTCTTCAATCCTCATTTTCGTAGTCGATATAGTCCCGCAGCGCTGTGCGGATGTCCTCGCCGCTGTAACCAAGCCGCTGCAGCGCAGCAAACACGCGGCGGCGCCCTTTTTCATCGGAAAGGGACCTCTGATACTTCCGTTCCAGCAGGAACCGGAGCGATTCCTCCGGCTCTGGGGCGAGCTCTTCCACAATTTCCTGGGCGAGCGCGCGGTCGATCCCCTTTTGCAAGAGCTCATATTCCGCACGGCGCGCCGCAAACCGCTTGCGCTGCAGCAGCTCTTCCGCCAAATTGCGCGCATATTGCGCGTCGTTGACCAGGCCGAGCTCTTCCATGCGCTCCGCAGCGCGTTCCGCTGCCTCGCGCCCCGCCGTCCGGGAAATCTTATCCGCCAGTTCCTTTTTGGAGTGGCTGCGGTGCTCCAACAGGTAGAGCGCCTTCTCCTGCGCGCGGTGTGCGTCGCTCCGCTGGATTAGCCGGTACAGCTCTTCGTCGTCGAGCTCCATCCCAATCCGCAGGCCGGATTGCAACAGGGTCTCCGAGTCTAACTTTGCGGCGAGCTCCCCATCCAGGAACAGGGCCGTCAGGCGTTTCCGCCGCGGCTCCAATGCGGTAACTAACAAAGCATTCCCATCCTTTTATGATTCATGTCTATTCGACGTCGTCGGCCTCTATGTCGATTTTCGCAGCCGCTGCGCGGGAGGCCGGTTTTGCCTCCTCCGCCGCAGGCGCGGGGATCTCCAACGGTTTCGCTGGGGAAGCGTTCGGCATGGGTACCGCCGACTTGGCATAGAGTTTCCCGACATTTGCGCGGACCTGCTGTTCGATTTCGTCCGCCAGTTCCTTATTGGTGGCGAACAGGTTTTTGACATTGTCGCGGCCTTGTCCAAGGCGCTCCTGCTTGTAGGAGAACCAGGCGCCGCTCTTCTGCACAATGTCGAGCTTGACCGCAAGGTCGAGCAGCTCGCCTTCGCGTGAAATGCCGCGGCCGTACATCACGTCGAACTCCGCCTCGCGGAACGGCGGCGCAATCTTATTTTTCACCACGCGCGCACGGGTGCGGGAGCCGACCTGTTCCGTGCCGTTTTTGAGCGTCTCGATGCGGCGGATATCGATGCGCACCGAGGAATAGAACTTCAATGCGCGGCCGCCGGGGGTGACCTCCGGGTTGCCGTACATCACGCCCACCTTTTCGCGGAGCTGGTTGATGAAGATCGCCACGCAGTTGGATTTGGAAATCGCACCCGCCAGCTTGCGCAGCGCCTGGCTCATCAGGCGCGCCTGCAGGCCGACGTGGGAATCGCCCATCTCGCCCTCGATCTCCGCGCGCGGCACCAGGGCCGCCACCGAGTCGACAACAATCACGTCGATGGCGCCCGAACGCACCAGCGCCTCCGTGATCTCCAACGCCTGTTCGCCGGTATCCGGCTGGGAAACAAGCAGGCCGTCCACGTCCACGCCCAACGCGCGGGCATACACCGGGTCGAGGGCGTGCTCCACGTCGATGAATGCCGCATTGCCGCCGTTCTTCTGCCCCTCCGCGATGCAATGCAGGGCCAGCGTGGTTTTGCCGGAACTCTCCGGGCCGTAGATCTCGACGATACGGCCGCGCGGCAGCCCGCCGATCCCGAGCGCCAGATCCAGGGAAAGCGAACCGGTGGGGATCGCCTCCACATGCATGGCCTCGTTCTGGCCCAGACGCATCACCGCGCCCTTGCCAAACTGCTTTTCGATCTGCGCCAGCGCTGTCTCCAACGCTGCCTTTTTATCCATCGTTTTTCCCGCAGCCGCGCCGCGGCTTTTGTCCATGGCCATTTGATTCCCTCCGGTCTTTTGATTGGAAAAACGCCGGAAGAAGTTCCGGCGTCTCGAAGTGACAAGTCATAAAATAACTTGCATTATTATATCGTATTTTTGAAAGAAAAGCAATGGATGGGGACAAATTTCGAACAAAGTTTCTTGCAAACCTTCTATCTTTTGGCAGGGGGCGCCTTTCAAGCAAAACGCCGGGGATCAGTCTGCACGTTTTAAGGTGCGCAGTAGGTTTACCATTTCAATGGCCCCTTGCGCACATTCCGCTCCCTTATTGCCCGCTTTCGTCCCTGCACGCTCGATCGCCTGCTCGATGGTATCCGTCGTCAAAACGCCGAACATAACCGGGACGCCGCTCTCCAGCGACACATGCGCAATCCCCTTGGAGACCTCGTTACAAACATAGTCGTAGTGGCTGGTGGCGCCCCGGATCACAGCGCCCAGCGCAATTACCGCATCGTACTGCCCGCTCTTTGCCATTTGGCTGGCAACCACAGGGATTTCAAACGCACCCGGCACCCATGCGACAGAAATCGCATCGCCCAGCACGCCGTGGCGCAGCAGGGCGTCTTCACAGCCGCTGAGCAGCTTAGAAACGATAAACTCATTGAAACGGGAAGCTACAATTCCCACACGCATCCCTTGCGCAACCAGTTTTCCTTCGTAAATCTTCATAAGGTTGTTCCTCCTTCACTGGATACATCGGTTTCATAATGTAAAATGTGGCCCATGCGGTGCTGCTTTGTCTGCAAATAGAACAGGTCCTCCGGATTTGCCTCCATCTGGATGGGGATTCGCTCTACAATCTCCATCCCAAAGTCCCACAATTGGTAGATCTTATCCGGGTTGTTTGTCAGGAGCCGTAAGGTCTTTGCCCCCAAGTCCCGCAGAATCTGCGCACCGATAAAATACTCCCGCAGATCTCCAGGAAAACCCAGGGCGAGGTTTGCCTCCAGGGTATCCATGCCTTGGTCTTGAAGCGTATAGGCCTTCAGTTTGTTGAGCAAACCGATTCCACGGCCTTCCTGCCGCATATACAGCAGAATCCCCCGTCCCTCTTTCTCAATCTGCCGCATCGCCGACGCCAATTGCTGGCCACAGTCGCACCGGAGTGAGCCGAAGCAATCCCCCGTCAAGCATTCGGAGTGAACGCGGCACAGCAGCCTCTGTCCATCCCCTATGTCCCCCTTGACCAAAGCAACATGGTGTTCCCCATTCAGCTTGTTGCGGTAGCCATAGGCGGTGAATTCCCCATATTTGGTTGGCAAGCGTGCCACAGCCACCTGTTCTACCAGCTTTTCATGACGTTTGCGGTAATTTTGCAGATCTCGGATGGTGATGAACTTCAAGCCCCATTCCTGCGCCTTCTGCTGGAGTTCCGTGGCGCGCATCATGGTGCCGTCTTCCCGCATGATCTCGCAGCACAGGCCGCATTCCTTCAAACCGGCCAGCCGCAGCAAATCGACCGTCGCTTCTGTGTGGCCGTTGCGTTCCAAAACGCCGTTCGGCTTTGCCAGAAGGGGAAACATATGGCCGGGGCGCCGGAAATCCTCCGGACGTGCCCCTTCTTCAACGCATTTCATCGCGGTGATGGAGCGCTCTGCAGCGGAGATACCGGTGGTTGTGGATACATGGTCGATGGAGACGGTAAACGCCGTCTCATGGTTATCCGTATTGTCGGCCACCATCTGCGGGAGCCGGAGCTTTTGGACATATGCGGCCGACATGGGCATACAGATCAGCCCCTTGGCATGGGTGGCCATAAAATTGATGTTCCCAGTGGTTGCAAACTGGGCTGCACAGATGAGATCGCCTTCGTTCTCCCGGTCGGGGTCGTCGGTACACAAGATCAAGTGTCCCTGCCGCAGCGCCTCCAATGCGTCTTCAATCGAATCATATTGAAACATGGAAATTCCTCCTTAAAATCCGTTTTGCGCCAGAAATTCCAAGGTGACGCCCCTGGATGTAGGCGCCTCCTTCGATGCGCACAAAAACTTCTCCACATATTTTCCAATTACATCCGTCTCCAGGTTGACCGGATCGCCCGGCCGTTTCTCTCCCAATATGGTGGCGCTGGCCGTATGTGGAATAACAGAGACCGAAAAATCCGTCTCTGAAACAGAAGCGACCGTTAGGCTGATCCCGTCCATAGCGATCGATCCCTTCTCAACGATATACCGTAGAACCTGCGGGGCTGCCTCCACCGTATACCAAAGGGCGTTGTCATCCCTCTGGAGGGCTCGGATACAGCCTACCCCGTCGATATGTCCCGATACAATGTGACCGCCGAACCGCCCGTCCGCCGCCATTGCACGCTCGAGGTTTACGCGGCTGCCCACGGAGAGGCATCCCAGGGAAGAGCGGTTGAGCGTCTCGTGCATCACATCCGCTGTAAACCCTCCGGAGTCCTTTGAACAGACCGTCAGGCATACGCCGTTTACCGCAACACTGTCGCCAATTTTTAGACCGTTCTGGATTCGGACAGCCCCAATCGATAATACAGAGGAATGCGCGCCGCGCCGGACCGCGCGGACCGTCCCAATTTCTTCAACAATCCCCGTAAACATTGCCGTCCACCTCGCTTTCCAGCAAAAAGTCCTTTCCAAGTTGGACAACCACCGTATTTTTCAGCCGGACCGCCTGGGAGGGCAGTTCAACCCCTATGCCCGCCACCGGTGTCTTGGCGGCCGCACCGCCGAAGATCTTCGGGGCGATATAAGCTTGAATCTTTTGGACAATCCCCTGCTCCAGCGCCGCCCAATTCAGCGCGCCGCCCCCTTCCAGCAGAAGGCTATCGATGTTTTCCTCTCCAAGCCTCTCCATCAATGCACGCAGATCCACCCGGCCCTCCCGCTCCGGAAGGGTCCAAACCCGGCAGCCAGCGTCCTCCAGCGCTGCCTTCCTCCCCGGCTCCGGGGAGACTGCGGCCAAAATGGTGGGGACTTCCCTGGCGGTGCGTACAATTTGGCTGTGCAGCGGTATCCGTAAATGGGTATCACAGAGAACCCGGATGGGGTTCTTTCCTCCCTCCAGCCGGCAGGTCAGCAAAGGGTCATCCGCGAGGACAGTGCCGATTCCTGCCAGAACTGCCGCATACCGGTGCCTATCCTGATGGACACGCCGCCTGGCCGCTTCGCCGGTGATCCATTGGGAAGCGCCGGTCCGTGTGGCGATCTTTCCGTCCATCGTCATCGCGTATTTCATCACCACATAAGGGCGCCGGGTCTGGATAAAGTGGAAAAACACTTGGTTGAGCGCGTCACAAGCATCCCGCAGGACGCCGGTGGCCACCTCCACCCCTTGGACACGCAACCGCTCCAGGCCTTTCCCCGCTACCAACGGATTGGGGTCTTCCGAACCGACCACCACGCGGGCAATCCCGGCCTCCAGGATTGCATCGGTACAGGGAGGCTGCTTCCCATGATGGCAGCAGGGTTCCAACGTAACATACATGGTTGCGCCCTCCGGCGATTCCGTGCAGGCCTTCAAAGCCTCCCTCTCCGCATGGAGCTCTCCATAGCGCGTATGGTATCCCTGTCCAATGATACGGCCATGCTTTACAAGGACTGCCCCTACCATGGGGTTGGGGTTCGTCCAGCCGCATCCCCGCTTCGCCAGTTCCAGGGCCAAGCGCATATAATCTTGATCTTCCATCTTTCACCTCCGAAAAAAAGAAAAATGCCTTGAACGGTCGTTCAAGGCATCCTGAAATGGCAGGGGGCTTCTGGCCACAGAACATAAAAAAGCTCTGGAATCCAACATTCCAGAGCAAATCCATGCGTGCAGAGACGTTTTTATTCTGCCATACACGATCTTCTTTCATCCAGACTATACGGTCGGCTTCGGAGTTTCACCGAATCATGCCATGCGGCTCGTGGGCTATACCACCGGTGGGGAATTGCACCCCGCCCTGAAGATCCTATTCAATTGAATTGAGTATACTCCTCCTATTGGAAAAAGTCAATCCCTGGGACCCTTTTCGTTTGGCATTTCATCTGCCAGGGCCTTCCCCTCTCATGGCCCCGGATAAAAACATCCTACGACCACGCGATCCAACCCGTTAAAATCCTTGCGCACTTCGATTTCCCGCACACCCGCCTCTTGGAACAATTCCGTCACGGCCTGCGCCTGTTCTTCCCCGATCTCCACAGCGGCAACGCCGCCGGGCTTCAAACGCGGGACCCATAGCTGCGCAATCGCCCGGTAGAACACCAGCCCATCTTCCCCGCCGTCCAGGGCTGTGCGCGGTTCCTGCTGCACCTCTTTTTGTAGTCCCGCAATCACCCCCGCCTCCACGTAAGGGGGGTTTGACACCACGAGATCTAGCCCGGAAAACGGTGCGGCCGATTCCGGCGACAAGACATCTAACCGGGCCGGATGGACGGCCTTGCTTGCCAGCCGGCGGACATTGGCCTCCAAAAACCGGAAAGCATCCGCATAGAGCTCTGCGCAGGATATCTCTAACCCTGGGAGCAGGGATGCAAGCCCGATCGCCACTGCGCCGCTTCCGCCGCAGAGGTCGATCCCTTTCCAAGGCCCTTTCGCGCCGCTGCCCACACGGAGCCGTTCCGCCGCTGTATACACCAGCAACTCCGTCTCCTCGCGCGGCACCAGAACGCCTTCTCCCACGCAAAGCGTAAAATCCATGAACGGCCACTCGCCAAGGATGTACTGCAACGGCCGCCCCTGCGCCCGCATTTCACAAAGCTCCCAATATGCGGCCGCGTGCGCTTCTTCCGCCGGTTCCATCCCATGGGTCATCAGCTTTTGGCGATCCATACCAAAGACCTTTTCAAACAGGCAGACAGCATCAAAGGCAGGGGTTTCAATCCCTGCCTTTTCTAAAAGCATCTTTCCCTTTTGATACGTTTGCCGCAGCGTCATGCCGTTTTCTCCTTTGGCTGCTTGGCCTGTAACGGGCATTGCAGATCCGTCCCGTCCTCCGGGATGACCGCCTTCATCGCCTCAATCGCCACTTCGATCATGCTGTCGTCCGGTTCCTTGACTGTCAGCCGTTGCATCCAGAGGCCGGGGGCCGAAATGATGCGCGTGGCAAGGTTGTCATAACGCCCACAGATACGGATGAGCTCATAGCCGATGCCCACCACCACCGGAATACAAAGCAATTTGACCAATGTGCGCAGGATGGGGTTTGTGAACGGGATGAAGAACCCGATGATGACCCCCAGCAGCAGCATGATAATCATAAAGCTCGTGCCGCAGCGCGGATGGAAGCGGCTGTGATGCCGCACGTTTTCAACGGTCAGCTCTTCTTCATTTTCATAGCAGAAAATGGTCTTATGTTCCGCGCCGTGATACTCAAACACGCGCTTAATCTCCGACATATGCGCTACAATGGCGATATACGCCACAAAAATACCGATGCGCATCGCGCCCTCAATGATGGAGCGCCATGCTTCAATCCCCGTTCCAAAGAGGTATTGCTCGCACACATTAAACAGCCAGGTCGGCAAAAAGAAAAACAGCACAATGGCCAAGAGCAGGCCCAGGACCGTGCCCACCGCCATAATGGCGTTCATCAGCTTATCGCCAAACACCCGCTCCATCCACTGGTCAAACTTGGAGGGTTCCCCCTCTTCCTCAGCCATCCCAGACTTCTCTGCGGAGATATTCAGCGCCTTAAAGCCTGTGGAAAGGGAATCGATAAAAGCCGCTATCCCGCGGAAAATCGGGAGCCGGAAAATTTTGTACTTCTTCCCCAGGCCGTCCGTCTCCAGGGTTTCAGAAGAAATGGTGCCATCCGGCATGCGCACAGAAATTTCGGTGCGCTTCGGCCCGCGCATCATGATGCCCTCGATCAGTGCCTGGCCGCCGATGGAAGTAATACGTTTTGTCTTTTCTCTAGCCATTCTATTCGGATATCCTTTCTGTGTCCTGCGCGGCGTCCGGCGCCTTTTCGAGGAATGCAGGGATCCGGATGGTCACCACAGTCCCCACATTCTCGTGGCTTTCAATTTCCAGGCTGCCGGAATGCAGCCGCATGATCTCGTCGGCGAGTGCCAGCCCAATCCCGGAACCCCGGACGGTCTGGTTCGCCTTATAAAACTTCTTTTTCACGTTGGGCAGGTGCTCCGGCGGGATACCGCAGCCGTTGTCGCTGATGGCGACCCGGATGTAGCCGTTCTCCTCGGAGGCAACCACGCTGATGGTTCCGCCCTCGCCTGTATATTTTAACGCATTGTCCAGGATATTGACAAATACCTGCCGCAAACGGTTGATGTCCCCCAAGACCGGGGAAAGCATCCGCGGCTCTTCATATAGCAGATACTTGTGTTCGGATTTTGCGCGCTCGCTGAACATATAGACCGCTTCGCCCAACTCGGCAAGAATGTCGATTTTGTCCATTGTCAGGGTCATGCGGCCGCTCTGCATACGCGAAAAGTCGAGCAGCTCCTCCACAATGCCGGACAGCCGTTCGGATTCCCGGATGATGACGCTCATGCCCTTGTCGAAGGTTTCGTCGTCCATACCGCCGCCCTGCATCGTCTCTGCCCAGCCCTTGATGGCGGTCAACGGCGTGCGCAGCTCATGGGAGACGGAGGAGATGAAATCATTTTTCATCTTTTCCGCCGCGCCCAGCTCCACCGCCATGTCGTTGATGGTGTCGCACAGCTGGCCGATCTCATCGTCGTTGGATTTTTCAATGCGCGCTTTGAAATCGCCCTGTGCAATCCGCCGCGCGGTCGCGCCAATCTCCTTGATCGGCGTGAGGATGGACTTCATAAAATAGTAACTCGAAGTGGAAATAAAAAGCAGGATCACGACGCCCGCCAGGATCAGAATCCCTACCACCATACCGATCTGCTTATCCGCTTCCTCCAGCGAAACAACGTACCGGACGCCGCCCACCACGCTGCCGGCGTCGTTGTGGATCACCCGCGTGACAGCCATCACCTTTTCCCCGCTGGTCAAGCGCCCGGTCCATGTGCCATATCCATTCGCATCGGCCAATGCCTGCTGGTAATCCGGCATGGGCTGGCTTTGATCCGGCGCAAACCCAATGGACGTTGTGATGATATGCCCCTCGGAATTGAACACCATCAACTCCATGCTTTCCTTGTTGGGGAAATTCTCCACATAATTTCGCGCGGCCGTGAGGAAGTCCTGCGAAGAACGTTGCCCGTAATCGGAGAAAACATTGGTCAATTCCCCTGCGCGGCCGTTGATCGCCTGTTGAATCCCATAATAAATATAATTTTGTATGGCATACGAAAGGCTGAAAACCAGCGCGACGATCAAGATCAGTATAACACCAAGGCTGTTCAAAAGCCAGCGTTTTGTAATTCCCTTTACCACCATGCGGGTTTTCCTCCTTTCCTATGGATTCCTCTCTAAATTTATGCCTCCCATTTATAGCCGAGTCCCCAGACCGTCACGATATGCTTTGGGTTACTGGGTTCGTCCTCCACCTTCATGCGCAGGCGGCGTATATTGACGTCCACAATCTTCTCTTCTCCATAGTAGGCTTCCCCCCACACATGCTTCAAAATCGCGGAACGGTCCAGAGCGGTCCCCGGATTGGAGAAAAAGTATTCCATGATCTGAAACTCCACCTGCGTCAGCTCAATGGGCGCGCCGCGCTTCATCAAGGTGCGGTTGCGCAGGTTGAGCGCAAAATCCCCGGACCGGATCTCCTCTTTAAAATTGTTTTCATCGCGCATCTGCGCCAAAGCAACCCGGCGGTAGACCGCATCCACACGCGCCACCAATTCCGACGGGCTGAACGGCTTCGTCACATAGTCGTCCGCGCCCATCATCAGGCCGCTGACTTTGTCCATCTCCTGTGTCCGCGCGGTAAGCATGATAATCCCGATCGAGCCGCTCTGCTTGCGCAGCTCTTTGCAGACGGCCAGGCCGTCGTACTTTCCGGGCATCATGATGTCCAGGATGGCAACGTCAAAATCCTTGCCCTCCCGTTCATAGATTTCCAGCGCTTCCTCCCCATTGGAAGCCTCATATGGCTCGTATCCGGCACGTTTCAGATTAATCACAACAAATTCGCGGATGGCCTGTTCATCCTCTGCAACCAATACTTTTTTCACGGCAGTACACCCTTTCCTACTGAACTTTTAAACGTCCGTCCCACGCCCATTCCCCATGTGAACCTTGCTGGGACCTCTCTCAACAACTCCCATATTTTTATCTTATTCCTGACGGATCAGCTCAAATCCATTTTTGATATCATTGATTGTGAGGGACAGCGCATTATCCGGCGTGGGGATTGCTGCGGCAAACACCAAATTGTTGTTGTCCACAAGCTGGTAATACCCATCCGTCCCCTCCTGGCGTTCCCAACTGTCCTTTGTAAAGACATGTAGGCGCAGCAATGCCGCCCCCATCGCGCCGGAACCGGTGGTTTCATCCGCAACCACCCACTCATAGAAAGTCAGTGTCCGCGTGGAAGGGTCCATCTGTGTGCTGACTTTCCCCCGCCACATGTCCGGCACTAGGAAGGAATACCCATCGGTGTAATCCATTACCATAGAAGCGCTTCGGACCAAGGTCCCTTCGCGCTCATCAAAGCGATGCCAATTCGTCAAATAATTTGTTTCATCCGGAGCGTTATCCGTCGTATAACCAGGCATCGGCGTCACAATGGGGATTTCAATAATCTTGCTATCCCCAATCGTCTGCGACACCGCATGTGTCCTACGCTGGGTATAGTTTGACGTCTGCGCATTGCTGTCATAGAAGGGGGATTGCAAGGTAGAAGTCTCCTTGTCCCAATACAGCATCTCGGTTACCAAGGTATCGGCGCTCTTTCGGCCATCCAATACAACGCCTTTCAAGTTCCCGGATTCACTGATGATTCCTGCCGTAGTGGAGGCATAGCTGGTTACGGTCGTATCCAGATTGGCGGAACCGATGATCTCCAACTGGTCGTCCCGGACCCGCAACAACCGGGCGATCGCAGGTTGGTCGCCGACCGTTACGCTCGCGGTAAATATTTCATCGCTGTGGTCATCGTCAAAATCCATAACCACCATTTCTGTGTACGACTGCTCCAGTTTGAGCTCGCACATTTTTCCGTTTTCATAATAGTACACGCAAATGGTCGTCGAGTTATTGAGGTTACTTCCCCAACCGATCACCGCCTCGTCGTGCCCATCGCCGTTTATATCGCCAAAACAGACTTTATCCACTGTAGTGGCCGGGTTATTAAAATCCCCAACCGCCTTCCAGCCATCTTCTGTTTTATGGATAAACATGACATTGATTCCAGCACTGTCGCCTTTTTTCTGATAGAATGCAATGGCATCTTCCTGCCCTGCGCTAACAAGGCTATGCATAATAATTGCAGAGCGGTATTCCCCCCTGCTGGGGTATTTTAAAGTAGGGTTTGCGCCCGCCGATTTTTCCAGTTCGTCGTGGATTTGTGCGCGCTCCCCCGTAGGACGCGGAGGGCGCATCAGCGACTGGGCGTCCAGAGCTGAAAGAGAACAGCCTGAAAAAAGCAGCGAAATGGCCAGTGCCACGGCGACCGCTGCGCACCATATGCGCAATTTATGAGACAACTCACCGCCCCCTTTTTCGATTAAACGCGAACCTTTCTATCGATCTTGCTTGGGAACGAATCCCTTGCCCACCCACGAATATATGGATGTTTATCACTAAATTTTGAAGGGTTTGTTAAAAATAGTTCTAAATTGTCCGTCTATATCTTTGTTATTATAGCATCTTCTACGCAAATTGAACAGTATCAAATCTGTAATTGAATGAGTCAAATGAAATACCGTCTTATTTTCCAGGAACCATTGTGCCAATTGCGTACACAAAAACACCCCTGGCCCTTTTTGAAAAGCGGAAAGCATCTTACAAATACAGCCTTTCCAAACCTTCCTCACACCGCTCTTATTCCGGCCATAGGCAGAAAGGCCCCGCCCCGGGATATCCCAGGACAGGGGCCTCTTTGTTCATAAGGAAAAAACTTTCCTTTTATTTTAGATTAGCCAATCGGACGCACAGCGTCATCCGCGCCTACGGCAGGCGCACAGCGTCATCCGCGCCTACGGCGGACGCACAGCGTCATCCGCGCCTACGGCGTTCCCTACGGAAGCAAACTGTGAGGAGTTTGTTTTCCGCTCCACAGGGAAAGCCCTACAGAGGCAGTCGAAAAATTGTTTCATAAAGGCAAAACACACAGCTCCGCAGCACCACATGTGAGAAATAGAAGCATCAAATACAGAAGGACCCAATCCCGGGAGCTTCCAGGATTGGGTCCTTACTGTTTATTAGGGAAAAGCCTTCCCTTTTATTTTCGATTAGCCAATCGTTACCGTGCAATGCTTGACGGCGTTCTGGCCCGGCAGGGTGGTATAAACGCCCGTGCTCTGGCCCGGCGTGCCGATCGCATAGACTCTGTAATAGTAGTCGTTGCCGATCTTCGCCACGAACTGCGTCTTCAGCACATCGCCGTTGCCGACCGTGAAGCTCGGCGTCATAGCGTTGCCGTTGACAACCGTCATCTTGAAGCAATACGCCTGGCCATGCTTCAGCGTGAAGTTGACCGTCGTGTCGCTGCGGACATATGCGCTCACAGCCGATACATTCTGGCCTGCTGCCACAACACCGGAAGCGCCATATGCATTGCCAACGTTTGCGGACGTGCTGCCATTGCTGGAGCTGCCGGAGTTCGAACCACCGTTGCTCACTTCAACCAGGTTGGCCTTTGCCGCGCGCGCCTGTGCGACCGCGTTGTCCACAACCGCCTGGCCCTCTTCTGCGTCGAGAGTCTCGTCCGCCAGCAGGGTCTTCAGGTTTGCAATGGAAGCTGCAACCGCTGCATAGCTCGTCGCTGTGTAATCGGAAGCGTCCAGTGCTTCGAGCTCATTCAGGATTGCTTCCAGCTCGCTCTTATCTGCCTTCTTGCGGAGCGCCGCCATGGCCTCGGTCAGCGTCTGTGCCGCTTCGTTGATCGTCGCCTGTGCGTCGTCCTTCGTCAGCGCCTTTGCTGCATCCAATGCCGCCTGGAAAGCTTCCTGGCCGTCCGGCAGGTACTTGCCCTCTGCGATCTCCGCCGCAACTTCTTCCGCCTTCTCGATCAAGTCGTTCAGGCTGCTCAGGTCGGATGCACGCACCAAGCCCTCCGCTGCGTTCAGCAGGTCTTCATAGGCCTTCGTGACATCCGCTTCCAGCGGCTCGCCGTCTGCAATCACTTCCGCTGCCTGCGTCATTGCTTCTTCAAATGCCGCCCAGCTGTCGCTCGTGAAGTCGTCTTCCACCAGGCCGCTCAAAATGTTATACAGCTCTTCCAGCGCGCTCGCGTCACCCGCCTGGAAGTCCAGATAGTGGATGACGTTCAGCAGGTCATTCCAAGCCGCATCAATCTGCGCCTGGGTCGCCGTGTCGTCGTCCAATACCGCTGCCGCTGCCTCATAAGCCTCCATGAAGGCTTCCTTCGCTGCGGTGACCAGCGAATCGACGGTGCCGTCGTCCACATAGGTCTTCGCGTAGTTGTAAGTCTCTTCGAGGATGCGCTTATCGGTCACTTCGAATACGAAGTCCAGAACAACGCCGTCGCCTTCCATCGGAACCGTGTAAGTGTAGGAATCGCCGCTGATGAGCTCCGGCTCTGCGCCGTCGATGCTCACGGAGCGGAAGTTCTTGCCTTCCACGCGCGGTGCAAAGGTCAGTTCGACATTCGAACCGGTCGTAACATCCTTCATCTCGAGTTTGCCGAGCAGGTCTGCGATCTTCTGCGGTTCGCCGTCCACCGACAGGGTGACGTCCTTGTTGTTATAGGTTGCCGTGATCGTGTTGTCCTCTACCGGCGCCTCTACTACCGTGACGGTTGCCGTTGCCTTCAGATCCATCACATTCAATGCACCGTTCTCCAAAGTAATGGCGCCTTCCAGCGTGTAGGTATCCAGCGTATCGCCGTCGTAGTCGCCTGCCGCCCATGTGACAGGCAGCTCTGCCTCGGTGCCATTGAGCAAGGTCACCTTAACGGTGCTCGGCAGCTGCAGGTCTTCAAATGCAGTGCCCGCATAGACTTCGCCCAGCGCTACAGGCTCTACGTCTGTAATCGAGGTCTCGGTGCTCACAGCGAACGGGATCAGCTCGTCGTTATAGGTGAAGTCTTCGATTGTGATCTGGATGCTGTTGTTGTTACCAGCGCCGTTGCCGGTGTATACACCGAGCATGACGTTGTCCTGGCTCAGGAGCTGCGTGCAATCCTGCTCTGCAATCTGCACCCACTCTTGGCCGTCATAGCTATAATAGCCCTTGAAGATGTTGCCGTTTCTTTCCAGCTTCAAGTATGCATCTTCAGACGGATTGGTGTCCGCCACATAGGGCTCGCTATAGCCGTTCTGATAGCGCATAAACTCAAAGACGTTGCCGCCAAAGTTGCTGTGGTATCTTCTCATGACCGAAGCAGCATTGTTGCTGTTCGCAAACGCGGTCAGTGCTACGGTCTGGAAAGCGGTATCCAAGCCGCCGCTCACCTTTACAGTGGCCGTGAAGTCTTCGTCCTTCATCGGGAAGAGCACCATGTTCTTCGGCCACGCGCTGCTATCCGCATTGCCGTCAACGTCGCCGGACTGCGAATTCTGGATCATGGACGTTTCGCTCGGGAAGGAGATGTTCTCGCTGCTCTCGCGCTCGATGGTCCAGGTGTTGCGGTCCAGGGTATATTTCTCCATCTCAACCGTCACGGTGCAGGAATCCGATACGGAATCGTCCACCGGGGAGGTAGCTGTGATGACTGCCGTGCCGGGGCGCAGAGCGGTGATATTGCCGCTGCCGTCCACAGTTGCAACCGTCGGGTCGCTGGACTCCCAAATCAGGCTGGTGATCAGCGGCTCTTCCGGCGTAATGGTCACATCCAACGTGGTGCTGGTATTGCGCTCCAGAGTCAATTCATGCTCTGCAAATTCGATGGTTTCTGCCGCGGAGGGCTTTTCTTTTGTGAAGATGACTGCGCAGCCGCCGCCGTCCTTCATTGGAACGGTGAGGGTGTCGTCCTTCGTGACCTTCTCGATTTCGAGCTTCAGGCCACGGTTGCTCGTGCCGTCATCCGCATAGACCATCGCATAATATTCGCCGTCATCCAGGAAATCGAGCTTGAATTCTGCGTCGCGGGCTTCGTCAGTAATCGCGCAAGCATACCACTTGTCGCCGCTGCGGCGTGCCAATTCGGTAAACTCGCCCGGATAGCCGTCGATGAAATGCGTATCGTCCCAAACGGACGGGAAGTCCTTATAGAAGGAGAGTGCCGGGCTGCTCTGATAATCTTCCACGCTGCTGGCCAAGCAGTGCATGCCGCTCGTAATCAGAACGGACAACGCTACCTGGAATCCTGTGGTGGTGGAGTTGCCTCTCGGATAGACCGTCTCCGTTACGTCGGCCGGGCCAACGGCATTGCGGGTAAACGGCAAAATCGTGTACTGCTCTGCCCTCAGGTCGCCCATTTCCTGTCCATAGATGCCCTCGCGGGTCAGGATGCCCGGGTGGGTGCGGACTTCACCGGTCGGCTTGTTCGCGCCGTGGACATTCGTAACCAGGTGCAGTCTCTCACAGTCTGCATAGACGTCTTCCATCAGCTGGACACGTTCGTCGGTCTCGCGGTCAAAGAAGTCAACCTTGATGCCCTTGATGCCGAGCCCTGCCCAACGGTCCAAACGCTGTGCGCGTTTTTCCGCTGTATTCAAGTCGTCGACGTGTACCCATGCGATCAGGCCGACGCCCTTTTCGTTTGCATATTTAATGACATCTTCAATCCAACCGTACTCACCAAAGTAACGGGTACCGTCGCCCTGGTTCGAACGCGGCTGCCAGCCTTCGTCCATGATGAAGTACTTCCAGCCCATCTCGGATGCAAAGTCGATATATTTCTTGATCTGATCCGGATTGGACTGCATGCCTGCGCCGCCAACCAGCCAAGTCCAGGAGCAAACGCCCGGCTCTGCCCAGCTGTAATCGCCCTCTGCCGGAGCGGGGCTGAGGTTTTCGGTCATGGTGTTCTCGTTGATGTCGCCCAAGGTGCCAACAACGGTAAAGCGCCACGGGAATGCAAACGTTCCCTCTACGGTCGGGTCCGTGCTCTGCAACGGCGTTGCGGAAACTTTCAGCTCTCCGTCCTGCGCCACAACCATGGAACCCATATAGCCGGTCAACACAGCCTCGGAAATCATGCCGAAGGTGCCGTCCGGGGTCTCATACAGCATCGGGATCGTCTGGTTGCCGCTGACCGACTCTGCCGTATATTTAAAGAAATGCGACTCATAGGAATAAGCGCCGCTGCCATAGGCCATTGCCCAAACGTTGGACCCTGCGGGGAGCTCAAACGTCGTCGCTTCATCCTCGACCGCATAGGACTCGCCCTCCGGCCCATGGATGACATAGCGGAACGCCAAGCCGTCGTCATATGCGCGAACTACAACGTCAAATTGCACGCCGTCCTTCATAAAGGTAATCGTGCGCTCTGTATAGTGGTTGCGGTACTCGGCCTTCTTATGGGAATTGACCGAATAGGTCTCGTCCACGGTCGTCGCATCGGAAACCGATACAAATTCCAAGCCCTCGGAGAAATCGCCAATCTCGGTCTTCATGCCCATTGCGCCGAAATCCAGGACGGACTTTTCATCGCGCTGGACGGTATAAGAGAGATTTCCTTCACTGCCCAACATAAAGATGCCGCCGACATTACCCTCCGGGGAAGTAACCGACCACACTTTGCCTTCCACCTCGTCACCCACAACCAGGTCGATGGAAGCGCTCTTGGTGATGCTATTCAAAGTGACGTCGCAGGTGATCGTTGCCAAGCCGTTGGCTACCGCCGTAATTGCGCCGCTGCCGTCGACCGTTGCAACCTGGTCGTCACTGCTGGTGTAAGAAATCTCTGCACTGGAAAGATCGGCAACGCTATCATCCACCAATGTGCCGGCCAAGCTGATATTCACCGTCTCGCCGGCATCCAAAATCGTCTTGTCCGTAGAAGCGGTCACCTTATAAAGATTCTGCTGTACAGTGGCGTCCAGAATCAATTTTGCATCCGCCCAAACGCTGTGGTCGGAACTGTTGGAATCGCCGCCCGTCGTCGTGATCAGGATCAGCTGTTTTGCATCCGCCGGGATCTCCACATCCACATACTGCTGCGGATCGGATTCTGCGATGCGATCTACCGTAAACAGCACCTCGTCGTCCGCCTTAACGGTAAAGCCGCAGGTGCCGTTCGTTTTGGAATAGTTGACACCTATGTAGGACTGGAAGCGCTGCACGCCGCGTCCTTCGATGTCGTAAACCAATTCCGAAGCTGCGTGTGCGCAGATACCCTTCTCATAGACCTTGGTGCCGCCGTCTTCCGTGCGCAGCTTCAAGGGCAAGTTTTCAAGGCCCTCATCAAGCATCAAACTGCCCCAGCCGACGGTCGCCTTCGCAGGCTGCATATCGCTGAGGTAACGAGTGATTGTCTCCTCTTCCCCGTCGTTTACCACGGAAACAGAGGCCTGGCTGCTTGGATTCAGAGCAACCATATTGGTCTGCGCCATTGCGGTTACGCCACTTGCCACCGCCATCTGAACGGCGAGTACCAGCGCAACAGCAGAGCGCCATGTTTTTCTTTTCAACTTAAGTCTCCTCCTTTTAATCAAAATAACTTCCCAAATGATTATGGTCTTCTTTAATGAGGCATCCGCTCGACTGGCGGATCCTTATTATGATCCTCCTTTCTTTTCCTTCACTAGAAACCATGTTGAAACCTAAAGTATTATAGCACTATGTTATGACTTTTTCTAGTACAATTTAAAAAATTTGTGGAAAAGTCCTTACATTCCTTTTGGTACGAAAGAATTTGTGATATGTTACAAAATTAGAATAGAATTTTGTAAAGAAATATGATACAGTATTCGTTAGGCGGGACAACAGCGCTTTCCGTGGCCATTGTCAGCACGGCTGGCCGGGGAGTCGCCGGCCAATAGGATATCTGGGCAGAAAGAGGCATGCGGGATTCGCCGTGTAATCGATACACTGCGTGTATTCCCACACGGCTGTGCCCGCATCCCTTCAGGTGTTTGATGTGTTGCCCCGCCGCACCTTTAAAAATCAGGAGGGAAGCGGATGATCCAGACACCCGAAGACTTTTGCCAATGGCTCCAGCCAGATGCTTCCATCCGTTCCGTGCAAAAAAGCTTGTATTGGCTTTTGTCCCTGCGGTCCGCCCGGAAAAAGCGGCAGGAATACCAAATTTTCTGGCTGGCCAAACACAGCGGCGGTTACCGGCCGGTTGCGGCGCCCTCCCCTGGGCTCAAAAAGGTGCAGCGTGGCATTCTTTCGCTGTTGTCTGTGGGGGAAGTCTCTCCCCATGCGACCGCTTATCAGCCGGGCTGCACGCTTTTGCGCAATGCGGCCCCGCATGTCGGGCAACCCTTCGTGGTCAAGCTCGACATCGCTAATTTCTTTGGGAGCATTCCTTTTCCAGCGGTCTATGCGGCCATCGACCGTGCCTTGTGCAGGAATCCAGAGATCCAATCATCCGCCAAGGCATCCTCTGCAAGGGAAGGAGCCACCGAAAGTTACAACGCGGCCCTGAGTTTTTTCTTTGCTACTCTCTGCACCCTCGACGGCGTTTTGCCGCAGGGCGCCCCCACCAGCCCGCTGTTGTCCAATCTAGTCTTTTTCCCTTTGGACTGCCGAATCGCTGCGTTTTGCGAGGGCCGTAAAATCCATTACACCCGGTACAGCGACGACCTGACCTTTTCGGGCGACTTTTCACCGGATACGCTGATCCGTTTTATACGGCGGCTTTTGTGCGAGCACGGATTCCTTCTTCATGAATCGAAAACCGTTATCGCCCGGCGGGGAAACCGGCAACAAGTGACCGGCATCCTCGTAAACGACCGCCCGCAGGCCGGGCGTAAATTCCGCAGGCGCATCCGGCAGGAACTCTATTATATTCAACGCTTCGGCCTATCCTCCCATCTGCTCCACGAAGGGCGGACGGGCGAGTCATGCGCCCCAGGGCCCTATCTTCACAGTTTGCTCGGCCGCATCCAATTTGTGTTGCAAGTGTGCCCATATGACCGGGAATTTCTGGGATACCGGGCATACATTTTGCAACAAATGAAACATTATACATAAATATGACGAAAATTAGGCGGCACGGGCCGCCTTTTTTTCTGTCCCTTTTACTTCCTCCCTAACGGCCTCTTCTATCCCCCTGCCTTCGTCGTACAAACGTTTCCGATCCTTCCAGGAATCCCCTGTTCTACGCCATTTTTCCTCTGTGTTTTTCTATTCTTTCCCATATTTGCATATCCCCTCTGTGTACTTGACATAATTCTGGAATTCCCATATAATCAAACACGAAAACCATGTAAAAATCCGCCGGATTTTGCATGAAGTTCCGTGCCGGATGCGGCCCGGCCAATCAGAAGAAAGGGGATATGCGATTGAACGAACCATTTAAAAAAACATGCAAACAGCTTTCATCTATGCGGAGCGTTGTTCCGGCTGCGTGTGTTCGCGGCGTAGCCGCTTTAAAGGAGGAGCCCAATTGAAAAAAATACTCGCTTTGCTTTTGACGTTCTGTCTCACATTTTACTGTGGGGCTGCTGCTTTTGCGGAGGATGTTTCCGCTGTTGCGGCTACGTCTACAGGAACTTTTCAAATTGATAACACGTCCATTGCGATAAAAGTCGGGGAAAGCGCGGTGATTACCGCTTATGAAAATGGTTCCCCCACGATGAACGCCACATGGACCGTCAGCAATCCAAGCATTGCATCCGTCAGCAATGGTCTGGTGACAGGCCACCAGCTTGGTACAACGACCGTCACCGCCACGAACAGCGCGGGAGAAAGCGCAACCTGCTATGTACACGTTGTCTTAAAGGGGATTGATGTGTCCTCCTGGCAAGGAAATATTGATTGGGGAACGGTCAAAAACCAAGGGATCGACTTCGCAATTATCCGCACCGGATATGGGAAGACCGCCCCGGAAGTGCAGACCGACGCCTATTTTGCGCAGAATTACAGCGGCGCCACCGCAAATGGCATTAAAGTGGGGGTATACCACTTTAGCTATGCGGAAACCGTAGAAGACGCCCTTCAGGAGGCTGACTTCTGTTTGAGCATTTTGGATGGGCGTGAACTGGATTACCCCGTCTTTTACGACATCGAGGACACTGTCCACCGCACCATGGATACCAATTTGATGGCGGACATTGTGGAGGCGTTCTGCGGGAAAATAGAAGCGGCCGGTTATCGCACTGGCGTCTATAGTTCGGTCAACATCTTTAATTCCAACCTATCCAGCCCGCGCCTTGATAAGTATGACCGCTGGGTGGCAAGCTGGGGCAGGGATGTGGCCAACCTCGATAAAGCTTATACCATTTGGCAGTATGCATACGGCACCCTAGCGGGGATCAGTGGGAATGTGGACTTGAACTACTCCTTTAAGGACTATTCACAGGCTGGTACGCCTGTGGCCCCGTCCAACCCAACCACGCCTTCCATCTCGTGCGACACATCTTCTTATGCGTTTGGTTCCAACGATGTATACTATTATAAGGTAGTTACATCCAGCGCAACGCAGCCGACCGCGACCTCTTCCAACCCGTCGGCTGTTTCCGTTACATTTGGCAAGAAGGTGAGCGACGGGTATATTTTCCAAATCAATAACGTCGGTTCTGGCACAGCGACCATCACCACAACCACGGCGGAGGGCGCTTCTGTCAGCTTCCAGGCAACCGGCAATAAATCTGCAACGCCGGCATTGACCTGTGACACATCGTCTTATACATTTAGTAATAATTCTGTATATTATTATAAAGTGTTTACAGACAGTATCGTGCAGCCAACCGCGACTTCTTCCAACCCTGCGGTTGTATCCGTGACGTTTGGAAAAAAGGTCTCGGACGGGTATATCTTCCAGATCAACAACGTTGGTACGGGCACGGCGGTGATCACCACGACCACTGCGGACGGTGCTTCGGTCAGCTTCCAAGCGACCGGCAACAAGTCCATCGTTTCCTCTACGTTGACTTGCGACACCACTTCTCCTTATACATTTGGTAGTAATTCGACTTATTACTACAAAGTGTTTACAAACAGTACCACACAACCGACCGCCACGTCTTCCAATCCTTCAGCTGTTTCCGTTACGTTTGGTAAGAGGGTGAGCGACGGGTACATCTTCCAGATCAACAATGTCGGCACGGGGACGGCGGTCATCACCACAACAACGGCCGATGGCGCTTCCGTCAGCTTCCAGGCAACGGGCACGCGGTCCACTTCAAGCGGTACGCCGCTGCGGTGTGATACCACCTCTCCCTATACATTTGGTAGCAATTCGGCATATTACTACAAAGTGTTCACCACCAGTGCAACGCAGCCGACTGCCACATCTTCCAACCCGTCCGCCGTTTCGGTCACCTTCGGCAAGAAGGTAAGCGACGGGTACATCTTCCAGATCAACAATGTCGGCACGGGCACGGCGGTGATTACGACGACGGTGGACGGTTCCTCCGTCAGCTTCCAGGCCACCGGCAATCGTTCTTCGTCGTCGGGGTCCACCCCCACCGGGAGCCTGACCTGTGACACCACGCATCCCTTTACCATCCGGCAGGGAAACATTTATACGTTCCTGTTTACACCGAATGGAAACGTTGGAACCCCACAGTTCACCACCGGCAACAGCAATGTTTTGATCACCGCCGGCCTGAAGCTGCGCAATGGTTCCTACCTGTTGACGGTCAAGGGCGTCGGCGCCGGCAGCACGGGCGTCTATGCGACCATCCCTGGTCAAGCGCCGGTCAACTACTGCACGGTAAACGTCGAGTAATTCAAGACAACACATAAAAGGCCCCAACCCTGGGAATCTCCCCGGGGTTGGGGCCTTACTGTTATCGGGAAGAATCCTTCCCTTTTATTTTAGATTAGCCAATGGTTACCGTACAGTGCTTGATCGGACGCGCAGCGTCCTTCGCGGGCACACAGTGCCTTTCGCGGACCTCCGGTCTGGACACGCCTACGGCGGCAACCACGGAAGCAAACCGCAATTATGGCATGTTCCGCTCTATAGGGGAAGCCCTACAGAAGAAAGCGAAAAAATTCCTAAAGACAGGAAGCCATCGTTCTGCATTAGATATGAAAAAGGAAAGCACGAAATATAGAAAAGGGCCCCGCCTCGGGAAAACTCCCGGGCTGGGCCCTCGTTGTTTATAGGGAAAAATCTTTCCCTTTTATTTTACTATTTCCGATTAGCCAATCGTCACGGCACAGTGCTTCACTGCGTTCTGGCCCGGCAGGGTGGTGTAAACGCCCGTGCTCTGGCCCGGCGTGCCGGTGGCATAGACTCTGTAATAGTAGTCGTTGCCAACCTTCGCCACGAACTGCGTCTTCAGCACATCGCCGTTGCCGGCCGTGAAGCCCGGCGTCATGGCGTTGCCGTTGACCACGGTCATCTTAAAGCAGTATGCGCTGCCTCTCTTCAAGGTGAAGTTGACCGTCGTGTCGGAAACCACATAGGCATTCGCCGCCACGCTCTGGCTTGCAGATACAACGCCCGCTGCGCCGTATGCGTTGCCGATGTTCGCAGACGTGCTGCCCTTCGAACTCGTGGAGGTGCTCTTCTCGACCAGGCCGTCGATGCTGTTCTCCAGCGCCTCGACTGCGTC
>ERZ894229.364-NODE-364-length-42022-cov-27.3171_pt1 | contig 42022 bp, 38 predicted proteins | sample MGYA00380295_ERZ894229 | MGnify/ENA primary metagenome ERZ894229 (study PRJEB32331, sample SAMN06328479) | human gut metagenome | biome: human gut microbiome; feature: stool | host: Homo sapiens | collected 2014-09-17 ... | reverse complement strand
AACTCAAGGCTGCTTTTTCGTTTACACCAACTCCGATTGTTTCCTTAACAGTTTGTTGAATTAAAAATGAAATAAAGTTTCAGTAATCATAGAGTGTATGGATTCAATTCCATATGCTCTTTTTCTTTACTTAATTTCATGAAAAATGTAAAAATCTAATGTTACGAGTTTCTTACGAGTTGCATTAAAAAAACTCGCAAGAAAAAAAGTAAAAAAATTTGCTTTTGACCACTGTAAAACATGCTCTGAGCGTTTCGTTATATGAAGGGATAATTTTTCTTTCATATTTCAAGGAAAAGAGGATAAAGAAATGTCAGAGAAAAGATGTTATACAGTTCAAGAGTTACAGGAAATCTTAGGAGTCAGCAGACCTACTATTTATAACCTTTTGAAGAAAAAGGAATTCCGGTGGATCCAGTTGGATGGCGGAAAGTATCGCATCTCTAAGAAGAGTTTCGATGACTGGCTCGATAACTTGGAACAGTAAAAAACAGGGTGTTGATCTGGCAGATTTTGTCTGCAATCGACATCCTAAATTTTTATCTGGATTTGAGATATGATATAAGAAAAAACACTAACACTAAAAAAGACAGGAAGTGAAGAATAAATGGCAACAGCAATTATGAAACAAAAAGAAGTTCCGGAAATGGATGATGTTGCAGAAATCATTTCGAAGATATCAGAGGACAGTCCTTACAAACGTCGTCCAACGCAAAAGAGAACCTGGATGACCGTGCCGGAAATGGGAAAGCTGTTGGGATTAAAAAAGACAGATCGATACTGGCTGGTTCATAAAAATGTTTTTGAATCAAAAGAGATTGCCGGAAAGATACGAATCAACATTGCTAGCTTTGAAAAATGGTACGCCAATCAGATTAAATATCATAAAGTTACCGGAGAAAAACCCGGGAAAGAATTGAAATCCTGGTCCTATTCTGTTAAGGAAGTCGCGGATCTGTTGGGTGTTGATGAATATCTTGTTTATGATTTACTCAAGAAAAATCAAATGGAAGCTGTTATTGTCGATTACTGGAAACGAATACCAAAAGAATCTTTTCAGAATTGGTATAAAAGCCAGTCCCAGTATCGAACAAAGGAAGACAGAAAAAAAGACGCTCTTCTGGAAGATGCAACAATTACGATGCCTGAGATGGCACAGCTGCTTGGAACAACCAGAAGCGCAGTATATACAATTCTTGATAATCCAAAGTATAGTCATTTTTTTGAATTCATTGTGATTGCAGAAAAGAAAAGGATCACAAAAGAGAGTTTTCAAAAATTCCTGGAAGGTCAGGATCGGTATATGCTGGATCCATCGAATGATTATGAAGAACTTGCACAGGAACAAAATATTGCCCTGGCTAATTTCCGGTGGAAGAAATTATCACAGACCGGAATACGAGGAAGCAATGGAAATATAAAGTATCTTACTTTTGATGAAGCTTCCTATCTGGCAAAGGTCAGCAGAAGCATGATCAACAAGTGGGCGGATAAAGGAAAGTTCACAGTAATAAAAGTTGGCAGTCGAGTTAGGATCCGTCGGGATGAATTTGAGGACTGGATGGAGCAAAGAGATTTGGAAAGGAGTATGCAATAATATGGCATCAATAAGAGAACGAAACGGAAAATTCAATGTAATCTATTCTTATACGAATGAAAAAGGCGAGAGAAAACAGAAATGGGAAACCTATGAAACAAAAGCCGAAGCTAAAAGAAGAAAAAAAGAAATTGAATATAAAAAAGAGATGGGATCATTTGTCGTCCGCAAATGCAAAACACTGGACGAGCTCATTACAGAATATGTTGCACTGTATGGAAAAGAAAACTGGGCGCTTTCTACGTATGAAGGAAATGTCTCTCTTATCAACAACTATATTCTTCCGATCATTGGTGATGCAAAGCTGTCAGAAATCAATACCAGATTCATCGAAAGATATTATCAGAGTCTTTTGAAGAGGCGTGCTGTTATCAATCCATTAAATAAAACAAGTAAAAATGAACTTGTATCGGCCAGTACCATCAGAGATATTAATAAGCTGCTTAGAAACTGTTTTGAGCAGGCAGTGAAATGGGAATTGATGGAGAAAAATCCCTGCATTCATGCAACTGTACCAAAACATAAATCCCAAAAAAGAGACATCTGGACAGCGGATACATTGATGTATGCGCTCAGTGTCTGTGAAGATGAACGATTAAAGCTCGCAATTAATCTATCTTTCTCATGTTCCCTGCGACTTGGTGAGCTGCTTGGTCTTACCTGGGATTGTGTAGATATCTCTCCTGAGGCAATTGAAGAAAACCGTGCATATGTCTTCATCAACAAAGAATCACAGCGTATAAGAAAAGAATCGTTGAATGCATTGGATGAAGTCGATCCGGAACTTCTGGCAAAAGTATTGGCTAATCCAGAGATGCGGGCATTACTCAATTCGTTGGCGAAGACGATGAAGTAATGAATTCTATATCCCAATGAGTATATTTATTGTGCATATGGAGAATCTATCTCCATCAAATCTATTGAAATCTCCATCATTTAGCGTTAAAATGATGGAGATAAATTCAAAATGAAGGAGATTTCAATGAGAAATTTTGATTATATTACAAATCCTGCGAAGTTGCTGACACCTGAAATTGTTCAGATGGTTGGCAGTATTCATGAGCATAAAGGTAAACAGGAATTATTTCTGGAAGCAAACATAGATGAACTGAAAACACTTCTGGAAGTTGCTTTAATTCAAAGTACGGGAGCATCTAACCGAATTGAAGGTATATTTACAAGTGATAAACGTTTGGAAGAACTGGTAAGTCAGAAAGCAGAGCCACGTAATCGGTCTGAACAGGAAATTGCCGGCTACCGTGAAGTGCTGGCTACGATTCACGAAAGTTATGAATATATCACTCCAAGACCAAACATTATTTTACAGTTACATCGTGATTTATATTCTTATTCCCAAGGAAACATCGGTGGTACCTATAAGAATTCAGACAATGTAATTGCAGAAACCGATGCCGAGGGACACCAGAAAGCTCGTTTTATTCCCGTTCCAGCTTTTCAGACTGCAGAAGCAATAGACGAACTTTGCGCTCGTTTCCTTGAAGCATGGGAAGCTGACCGCATTGATAAACTGGTTTTGATTCCTATGTTCATTCTGGACTTTCTGTGCATCCATCCTTTCAATGACGGAAATGGTAGGATGAGCCGTTTGCTCACTTTACTGCTTTTTTATAAGGCGGGATATATCGTTGGAAAATATGTCAGTATGGAAATGCTGATTGAAAAGACAAAAGAAACATATTATGAAGCCCTTCAAGCAAGTTCTACTGGCTGGCATGAGGGCGAAAACAGCTATGAGCCTTTTGTTAAGTATTATTTAGGTATTATGCTGAAAGCATACAATGAATTTGAAAGCCGTGTAGAACATTTGAAGTACCATAATCTTTCCAAGCCGGATAGAATTAAGGCGGTGATTGATAATAAGGTTGGTAAGATAACGAAGAAGGAAATTATGGAACTATGCCCTGACATAAGTAAGGTTACCGTGGAAAGAACACTGACAGATTTAGTTAAGAGTGGGTATATCGCAAAGGTCGGTGCAGGTCCATCCACCGGTTATGTCCGTATTTGAAAAATTATTTTCAGATTTCCATAATAATAATATTACTACTTTGAATTAACCAATTTGCCAGTCAAAAACGCATGGACAAACCGTCTCATATGCGGTATATTATTTATAGACAAGAAAATATCTTGTGCTTTCGATAGGAAGTTTAATTGAATAATTGCGCGTCGCATTCTCGTTACTTAGTGATGAGTTAGACGCGCAAATTTTTTACCCAAAGGAAAACATATGTTTACTTTTGGCACTATATGTGCTAAAATATAGCCATGGGTAGTAGAAAAACAACAGAATCTGAGAAAAGAGTTATCAGGGAAAAATAAAAATGCAGATAATATCCAGTTATGGTGTAGAATTACGAAAACAGAATATCCCGATCCGACAGACACTGGAGATCTATCGTTCTGCTGTCAGCTATCTGATTGGGATTTATGTGCAGGTATGGGAAGAATTAGCAGAAATTCCGGATGCAAAGAGGCGTTTTAATGCTGCAGAACATCTGGTACATACTACGAAGAAAAACCATGCCTGTTTTGATTTTGATATCCGGTTCCCAAAGATGCCTTCCTATCTGCGCAGATCTGCCATCCAGCATGCACTGGGGACAGTATCCTCTTATAAAACACGGCTGGATCTATGGGAAAAGACCGACGGAAAGAGCGGGAAACCAAAGCTTGTATATGAAAATCACGCCATGCCGGTCTTCTACCGTGATGTCATGTATCGTGAAGGCGCGGAAGGGAAAGACGAAGCATACCTGAAACTCTATGACGGTCATGACTGGAAATGGTCCTGTGTACGTCTGGATCATACGGATATGGAATATCTGAGAAAATGCTGGTCAGGGAAAAAGGCATCTGCCCCGACTCTGGAAAAGAGACACCAGAAGTATTTTTTGCGTTTTTCCTATAAAGAGGAAGTAACACTTACCAAAACACCTGTGAAAGAACAGATTATCTGCAGCGTGGACTTAGGGATCAATACCGATGCAGTCTGTACCATCATGCGGGCAGACGGAACTGTCCTGGGAAGAAGATTCATAGATCATCCCAGTGAAAAAGACCGGATGTACCGCACACTGGGACGGATCCGTAGATTCCAGAGGGAACATGGCTCTGCGCAGACACAGGGAAGATGGGCATATATGAAACGTCTGAACACAGAACTGGGTAAAAAGATTGCAGGTGCGATTGTAAGATATGCGGAAGAAAACCATGCAGATGTGATCGTGTTCGAATATCTGGAGATGCAGGGGAAGATATCGGGAAAGAAAAAACAGAAACTGCACCTGTGGAGAAAGCGGGATATCCAAAGACGCTGTGAACATCAGGCACACAGGAAAGAGATGCGGATATCCCGGATCTGTGCATGGAATACCAGCAGACTGGCTTATGATGGTTCCGGGGCGGTAACACGTGACCGGGAAAATCACAGCCTCTGTACTTTCCAGACAGGAAAACGATATAATTGTGACCTGTCAGCATCCTATAATATAGGAGCCAGATATTTTATAAGGGAACTTTTAAAACCCCTTCCGGCAACGGAAAGGTCTTTGCTGGAGGCAAAAGTCCCTCCTGTAAAGCGTAGAACTTCATGTGTCTATGCAGATCTGAGGAAACTCCATTCAGAAATGGAACTCTTAAAAGCAGCATAGATACAGGCAGATATACAGCGGACTACCTGTAATGTGGGAACCTGCCATATCTGGCATGGGAAATGCGCATAACTGCGTACCTAAGTTACAGGCGTATCCACCGATATTCAGTCGGACGCCTAAAGCGTCTGGAAGCATGTGACTTCAGTCATGTGAGGTTCACCCATAAAGCTTTGGGGCGGAAGCACAATTCAGGACTGTGGTGACTCCTAATGTGGATCCGATCACATTTTTTAATAAGGCTAATGAGTTGATGGTAAAGAATTCTCCGGCAGCTGCGGATAAGGAAATGCTTGAAAAAATAGCAGCTGTGAATATAGGTCCTGGTATGGAATTTGACACTTCTGTTCTTACCGGTGATGTTGCAGAAAACTGGAAGACAATGCTGACAGAAATTCAGCTAAAGCTTATCAAAGAGGGCCAGAAATTCTCAAAAAAGCTTGGTCAGTGGGACTATTTTGGTGAACCGATCGGAGATTTCAATACAGAATATGCTTATCGTGCACTGGTAGCTCTTGCAGGGCTTGGTGCCAATACAGTTGAAGTTGCGCTGTATCCAAAGATAGAGCAGGATGCGGATGGAAATACTCTTCTTAACTTTCTGTAAAATTAACTCTCGATTCAAAAGAATGGCTTATTTATGCGGTTTATTCAAGATATGTAGTTAATAATATGAGAATTAATTACCTCTCGAGAGTTAACTTATAAAACAGCCACAAATCCATTGAGGTCAGAGTTCCTTATCGTGGAGCGACGACCTCAGTTTTTTTATAACCGTAAATTAACAAGGAAGATATTTGCAGATGGACGGAAATTGGATTCAGGTCTAAAAAAGAACTTTTCTCATACAGGTATATGATTTATAATCATAATAAAAGGAAGATACTATAGTAATTCTTGTAAATAATGTATATTGATTCAGCTCATCAGAACATGAAATCCTGTTGAACTGTCTTAAATGCATTAATTAAGAGGATTGTTAAGCAGTGGCAACCGATGTTTCACGTGAAAACGAAAAGGATGGGATGATTATGAAAAATTACTCAGAAGATGTAAACAGACAGTATCATATTCAAGTGGCAAAAGGTGAAGTGGGCCGTTATGTGATCCTTCCGGGAGATCCGAAAAGATGTGTAAAGATTGCACAGTATTTTGATAATCCTGTGCTGATCGCAGACAACAGGGAATATATCACTTATACAGGAACACTGGATGGAGTGAAGGTCAGTGTAACGTCAACCGGTATTGGTGGCCCATCAGCGTCCATTGCAATGGAAGAGCTGTATCGCTGCGGAGCGGATACTTTTGTCAGAATCGGAACCTGTGGTGGAATGCAGACGGAAATAAAAAGTGGAGACATTGTAATTGCGACAGCAGCAGTACGTATGGAAGGAACAAGCAGAGAATATGCGCCAATTGAATATCCGGCAGTGGCAAATCTGGATGTGACCAATGCTCTTGTTGAAGCTGCGAAGGAGAAAGGATTTATATATCATACAGGTGTGGTACAGTCTAAAGATTCTTTCTATGGACAGCATGAGCCGGAAGCAATGCCGGCAGGTTATGAGTTGATCAATAAATGGGAAGCCTGGAAACGAATGGGATGTCTTGCTTCTGAAATGGAATCCGCAGCACTTTTCATCGTAGCCGGTAAACTCAGGGCGAGGATGGGTTCCTGTCTGTTGGTATTGGCAAATCAGGAGAGAGAGAAGCTGGGTCTTGAGAATCCGGTTGTACATGACACAGACATGGCAATCCGGGTAGCTGTAGAGGCAATCCGCAGAATGATTAAAGAAGATCAGGGACAAGTTCTGTAAGGACGGAGGTGACAGAGAATGCAGAATCTGGAAAAATCAATGATCAGCAAACTGATTGAGACTGCAATGGAACAGCTCAAATTTTCTTATACACCCTATTCAAATTTTAAGGTTGGTGCATCATTACTTACAAAAAACGGACAGATTTATACAGGGTGTAACATTGAAAATGCAGCATATACACCTACGAACTGTGCAGAACGAACTGCAATTTTCAAAGCAGTGAGCGAAGGCGTCAGGGAGTTTGACACAATTTGTATTGTGGGTGGAAAAGATGGAATTTTGACAGAGTATACAGCTCCTTGTGGTGTCTGCCGTCAGGTAATGATGGAGTTCTGTGATCCGGAGACATTTCGGATTATTCTGGCAATAGATAAAGAGCATTATGATATCTACACACTGAAGGATTTGCTACCGCTGGGATTTGGACTACGAAATCTGATAAATTCCCGAGAAATATAAGGTAAACGCCCATCATTGCAAGTGATTTTTAATTGCGAAAAGTAAAAAAAGTGAATGACGAATAAAAGGGAACAGGAAAAGGTCAGCGATTAATAAAATGTAAGAGAAGGAGTAAACATAAATGAAAAATTACGACAGAATTTTTGTAATTGTACTTGATTCTCTGGGGATCGGGGCAATGCCGGATTCAGCAAAATTTGGTGACATCGGGGTGGATACTTTTGGACATATTCTTGAGAAAATGGGTTCTCTGGAGATTCCAAATCTTAGAAAACTGGGAATGTTGAATCTTCATCCGGCAGGAAAAATGGCGGGTGTTGAGAATCCCAAGGGGCGATATACGCATCTGGGTGAAGCTAGCAATGGAAAAGATACCATGACCGGACACTGGGAGATGATGGGAATCAAAACAGAAAAACCATTTAAAACCTTTACAGAAACAGGATTCCCGCCGGAACTGATCGCAGAACTGGAGAAAAGATGCGGAAAAAGAGTGATAGGAAACAAGAGCGCAAGCGGAACGGAGATTATTGAGGAACTGGGCGAAGAGGAGATTCAGACGGGTGCAATGATTGTTTATACTTCAGCAGATTCTGTTCTTCAGATCTGCGGAAATGAAGAAACTTTTGATCTTCAGAATCTGTACCGCTGCTGTGAAATTGCAAGAGAAATTACCATGAAGGATGAATGGAGAGTTGGCAGAGTTATTGCAAGACCGTACATTGGTAAGAAAAAAGGTGAATTTAAACGTACCAGTAACCGTCATGATTATGCATTGAAACCCACCGGACTTACCACGTTAAATGTGTTGAAAGATCATGGATTTGATGTGATCGGTGTTGGAAAGATTCATGATATTTTTTGCGGAGAAGGCATTACAGAAACTCATCATTCAGACAGCTCTGTACATGGAATGGAGCAGACAATTGAAATCTGCAAGAGAGATTTCAGAGGGTTATGTTTTGTTAATCTTGTAGATTTTGATGCATTATGGGGACACAGAAGAAATGTGGAAGGTTACGGAAAAGAGATTGAGAAATTTGACAAAAATCTGGGTGTGTTGTTAGAAGAAATGAGAGAGAATGATCTGCTTATTCTCACTGCAGATCATGGAAATGATCCGACTTATACAGGAACTGACCATACAAGAGAATATGTACCATTCATTGCTTACTCAAAGAGAATGAAAAATGGCGGTGCGATAAAAGACGAAGATACTTTTGCTGTGATCGGTGCTTCTGTGGCGGAGAATTTTGGAGTGCCAATGCCTGAGGGAACAATTGGACATTCTGTTTTAAAAGAGTTAATGTAATAACGATTGTAAAAAAAGACAGGAATATTGAAAACAGGCGTTTTCAATCTCCTGTCTTTTGTGCTAAAATAGGAAAAGAATTTATCTGACTAAATCGTTAAAGAGAGACAAGTGATAAATTGTAAAAAGATAAAATGATACAGAAAGGAAACAGTTTTTATGGAAACAGGAACAATTTTTAAATTTCATAATGACCTGGATACAGACCAGATCATAGCATCACAGTATCTGTTACTTCCTAATCTGGATGAGATGAAAGGTCATGCATTTGAATCTCTGGATCCGGATTTTTCAAAGAAAGTAAAACCGGGAGATTTCGTGGTAGGTGGAGAAAACTTTGGATGTGGTTCTTCCAGAGAGCAGGCGCCTGGTGTTCTGAAAGCGTTGGGAGTACAGGCAGTTGTAGCAAAATCTTTTGCTCGAATCTTTTACAGAAACTCTATTAATATTGGTCTGCCGGTAATTGTCTGTAAAGATCTTCCGGACGAAGTAAATACCGGAGATAAGATGGTTCTTCATATGTCAGAGGGAACAGTTGAAGCTAACGGAAAAACATATTCCTGTACAAAGCTTCCGGAATATATGCAGAATATTTTGAATCAGGGTGGTCTGATCGCATCTCTGAACAAGGAGGAGAAGTAAAATGGGAATGACAATTGCAGAAAAGATTATTGCTGCGGCAGCAGGTGTTGACAGCGTAAAACCGGGAGATATCCATACAGTTAAACTCGATCGTCTCATGAGTAATGATGGAACCACACATCTTACGGTTGATATGTATAACAATAAATTGAAAAATCCGCACATTGCAGATACAAGCAAGCTGGTGTTTATCGTGGATCATAATGTACCATCTGATAGCCCGAAAACAGCAGCATCTCAGAAGAAGATGCGAGATTTTGCAAAAGAACATAACATTGATTTCTGGGAAGGAAAAGGTGTCTGCCATCAGGTTATGATCGAGAATTATGTCCGTCCGGGTGAACTGATCTTTGGTGCAGATAGCCATACCTGTTCATACGGTGCATTAGGTGCATTTGGAACAGGCGTAGGATGTACAGATTTCCTTTATGGTATGGTAACAGGTACTTCATGGGTACTGGTTCCTGAGAGCGTAAAATTTAATCTGACAGGTAAACTTCCGGAAGGAGTTTACGCAAGAGATCTGATTCTTACAATCATTGGGGAAATCGGAGCAAATGGATGTAACTATCAGGCAATGGAATTTACAGGCGAGGGTGCGAAAACACTCAGTATCAGTGATCGTATGGCGCTTTGCAACATGGCAGTAGAAGCCGGTGCAAAGACAGGTATCTTTGAAGCAGATGAGAAAGCTATTGAATATCTGAAAGAACATGGACGTGAGCCAAAGGCTGTATATCACAGTGATCCGGATGCAGTTTATGCGAGAGAATATACATTTGATTTATCAAAAGTCCGTCCTGTAGTTGCGAAACCTGATTTTGTAGACAATGTTGTGCCTGCAGAAGAAGCCTGCGGAATTGAAATCAATGAAGCATTTCTGGGATCCTGTAACAACGGACGTATTGAAGATCTGCGTGTCGGTGCAGAAATCATCAAGGGCAAGAAAGTTGCTGAGGACGTCAGATTTCTCGTTGTGCCTGCAAGCCAGACTATTTACCGCCAGGCATTAAAAGAGGGGCTTATTGACACGTTTATGGAGGCTGGAGCCATTGTTATGAATCCGAACTGCAGTGTATGCTGGGGAAGCTGTCAGGGTGTGATCGGTGAGAACGAAGTTCTGATCAGTACAGGAACACGTAATTTCAAAGGTCGTGCAGGACACCCAAGCTCCAAAGTATATCTGGGATCAGCAGCTACTGTTACAGCATCTGCCATTACAGGAAAGATTGCGCTGGCAAGTGAGGTGTGATGCTAATTATAAATGTTTCACGTGAAACATTTAACCGAATCAAGTAAATTTCCTGCGAAGGTCGCGAAAAGCAATAGACAGCAGGTGGAGATTTGTTTGTATCAGGAGGAGAGCAAGCTCATCCTGATAAACTGCGGAGTAGTTATTCGGTATGGTATAGAGTCGCGTAGCAAAGCGGATATTCACAATTCGTTTGAATGAATTTTAACTTGTGACTGTGAAAGTACTGAACAGTTACAAGTGAAGATAGAAGATAAGAGGTAAGATTATGGAAAAATTCACAGGAAAAGTGTGGGTTCTGGATGATGACATTGATACAGATATTATTATTCCAACAGAATATCTCGCACTGAAAACAATCGACGATATGAAACAGTACGGATTCAGTCCTCTGCGTCCGGAACTGGCAGGACAGATTCAGAAAGGCGACATTATTGTTGCAGGAAAGAACTTTGGATGTGGTTCTTCCAGAGAACAGGCACCGGAAATTATCAAAGCACTGGGAATTCAGTGTGTAATTGCCAAATCTTTTGCGAGAATTTTCTTCAGAAATTCTATTAATAATGGTCTGTTACTGATCGAGCAGCCAGATCTTCATGATGATATCAAAGAAGGTGATGAAATCACTGTGGTAATGAATGAACATGTAGATTACAATGGAAAACAGTACCCGATTGCTTCTCTTCCGGAAAATCTGATGAGCATTATTCAGGCTGGCGGACTTGTAAAAGCCATGCGCAAACTGAATGGGCTGGATTGATTTGGAAAGGAGAGGAAAATGGGCGAGACAGTTATTGAGAAAATTATAAGAAACAATGTTGGAAAAACAGTAAAGCCTGGAGACATTGTAACGGTCAATGTAGACAGGGTTATGATTCATGATATATTTATTCCATTTGTAGCAGAAAAGTTTGAAGAAATGGGCTTTACGAAGCTCTGGGATCCAGATAAAGCAGTACTCATATATGACCATTTGGTTCCTGCAAGTCAATTAGATGATACCAGACATTTCCATGCGGGAGATGCTTTTGCCAGGAAATATGGCATGAAAAATGTTCACAGAAGTGATGGAATCTGCCACCAGTTAATGACAGAGGCAGGTTATGTAAAACCGGGAAATATTGTATTTGGTACAGACAGCCATACCACTACCTACGGATGTGTAGGTGCTTTCTCCTCAGGTATCGGATATACAGAGATGGCAAGTATTCTGGGAACAGGAACTATGTGGATCAAAGTTCCTGAGACAATTAAAGTTGTGATCGAGGGAGAACTTCCGGAAAATGTTATGTCCAAAGATATCATCCTGCGTCTGATCGGTGATCTGGGAGCTGATGGAGCTACATACAGAGCACTTGAATTTACTGGCAGTACAGTAAAGAATATGACAGTAGCAAGCCGTATGACTATGGCAAATATGGCGATTGAGGCAGGTGCAAAATGTGCGCTGTTTACACCGGATGAAAAAACTGCAGAATATTGTGATATAGAGTTGAATGAGTTCCAGAAGAGCCTTACAGGAGATGAAGATGCAACCTATATGAAAACAATCACTTATCGCGCAGAGGATTTTGTACCGGTTATGGCATGTCCGTCTCAGGTAGATAAGATTAAAAATGTAAGTGAACTTGAAGGAATAGAAATAGATCAGGTATTTATCGGTTCCTGCACAAATGGCCGTCTGGAGGATCTCAGAGCTGCAGCGGAGGTGTTAAAGGGCAAAAAGGTAGCAGATTACGTTAAATTGATTGTAACTCCTGCAAGCCGTAAAATATACCGTCAGGCAATTGCAGAGGGAATTATGGATACTCTGGCAGAGGCAGGTGCAATGATCACACATCCCGGATGTGGATTGTGCTGTGGACGTGCAGGAGGTATCCTTACCGATGGTGAACGTGTAGTAGCTACAAATAACAGAAATTTCCTTGGTCGAATGGGAACATCTAAGGTAGAGATTTACCTTGCATCACCAAAAACAGCAGCAGCGTGTGCAATTGCTGGTAAAATTGTAAATCCAGAGAAATAAAACGGACGATAAAACGAATGCGACATAAATCGTACAGATAAGCAACAAAACTACAGAATAACAAAAGAATAAAATTAACGGATAAGTCCACTGCATTATTTATAAAAGGAGTAAGCAGTGGACTTATTTTTTGTCAGAGAACGACACTATGATATGTTTCATATCACATAATAAATCATCTGACGGGATAATAAGGAAAGAAAAGGCGTGGAAAAGCCTGTAAATTTGATTGCATAGAAAAAGTTTCTCAGACAGAATTGTCCAATGTGAGTCTGATCTCCGACGAAAACATGTGCTTTTTGAACTTAAAATTGAACAAACAGAATCTGCGAAATGACAAGAAAGCCGCATAAATAAAAGGAATTTCAAAAACATCAAAACCTAAATTGAACATATATTGAACTGAAATAAGAAAAGCTAAATTCTGGTTTAATGTATGGTTCAAAATATAAATTAAACTAATTGAACCAATGTAATGAAAACAATCAACATGTTCAATATAGTTCAATTAATAATGAACTATAAAATAAACTGAAAGTTGAACTTTACTGATGAAATTGAAAATAATAAAATTTACCGTTGAATTATTAGTTCAATTATAGTATAATAGCAAAGAAAAAAACTTGAAAAAGCTGATAAAATGCGGGATTTAAAAATGAACAGAACATATATTCGTGTATGATGCTGAAAGAAATACATTTGAACTTAATTAATGTTTGTATGTCTGAATGTATTTTGATTCCCGTATAAACAATATAATATATCTGTTCTTTCTATAACATATATGCGAAAGAATTAAGAAATATAACAATAACCATTGATTATAACAATGTAATTTGTTTTTTACAGAGAACGGAGATAGTATTTATGAATAATATATTTGCTGAACGATTAAAAAAAGCAATGGAACAGAAGAATATGAAGCAGATCGACCTTGTAAAAAAGGCGGCAGAGCAGGGCGTGAAACTTGGAAAGAGTCATGTGAGCCAGTATCTGAGTGGAAAAACAACTCCCAGATCAGAAATTCTTAATTTTCTGGCGACAACATTAGGAGTAGAAACTGAATGGCTGAAAGGAACCGATGTATCTGTAGACACTTTAAAGAAAGAGACAAATGAGGCAGGAATTCAAATGGAAAATATGAAATTTGATTACAATTATAATAATATGAAAGAAAATACCAGGGAGACAGTTGAGGAAGTACAGGTTCGTGAATTTAAAAAATCATCTAAATTAAACAACGTATTATATGATGTAAGAGGACCGGTTGTAGAAGAAGCTGCACGTATGGAAAACGCAGGAACTCAGGTTTTGAAACTGAATATCGGAAATCCGGCACCATTTGGATTCAGAACACCGGACGAAGTGATTTATGATATGAGACAGCAGCTGACAGAGTGTGAGGGATATTCTCCTGCAAAAGGTTTGTTTTCTGCCAGAAAAGCAATCATGCAGTATGCACAGTTGAAAAAGCTCCCTAATGTATCAATTGAGGATATTTATACAGGAAACGGTGTCAGTGAACTGATTAATCTCTGTATGTCAGCTCTGTTGGATAATGGAGATGAGATTTTGATTCCATCTCCGGATTATCCGTTGTGGACTGCATGTGCAACTTTAGCTGGTGGAAAAGCAGTACATTATATTTGTGATGAGCAGGCAGAATGGTATCCGGATATGGATGATATCAGAAAGAAAATTACCAGCAGAACAAAAGCAATCGTTATTATAAATCCGAATAACCCGACTGGTGCGTTGTATCCGAGAGAGATATTACAACAGATAGTAGATATTGCCAGAGAACATCATCTGATCATTTTCTCTGATGAAATCTATGACCGTCTTGTAATGGATGGAGCAGAACATATTTCCATTGCTTCAATGGCTCCGGATTTATTCTGTGTAACATTCAGCGGTTTATCCAAATCACATATGATCGCGGGCTTTAGAATCGGATGGATGATTCTCAGTGGCAATAAGGCAGTTGCAAAAGATTATATAGAAGGAATCAAGATGCTTTCTAATATGAGACTTTGTTCTAATGTACCGGCGCAGTCAATTGTTCAGACTGCATTGGGCGGACATCAGAGTGTGGAGAGTTATATTGTTCCTGGTGGACGTATTTATGAGCAGAGAGAATTTATTTATAATGCGCTGACAGATATTCCGGGAATTACTGCTGTGAAACCGAAAGCTGCATTTTATATGTTCCCTAAGATTGATACAAAGAAATTTAATATCGTAAATGATGAGAAATTTGCATTAGATTTATTAAAAGAGAAGAAGATTCTGCTTGTACATGGCGGTGGATTTAACTGGCATCAGCCGGATCACTTCAGAGTGGTTTATTTACCAAGAATAGAAGTATTAAAAGAAGCAGCCGGCAAAATCAGAGATTTTCTGGAATATTACCAGCAGGAAATATAATCTGTCAGTGAGAAATGGGTACTATGTTTCACGTGAAACATAGTACCCATTTCCTGATATTATAAAAACTTTTGGTCAAACGGATAAAATCATCCAATTTGCTACGCAGCTCTACATCGAATAATTGTGCTACAGTAGATTTGCTTGACTCGGGTCAAGCGGATAAAATCATCCGCTTCGCTACGCAGCTCTACACCGAATAACTGCTTCGCAGTTTATCAGAAGGAGTTTACACTTCTCCTGATACAAGCAAGTCCTCACCCATTGCTTATTGCTTTTCGTAACCTTCGCAGGGGACTTACTTGATTCGGTTAAATTGTGGAATTACTACAGGAATACAATATGTTTGTTTCACGTGAAACATAATGTGCCGACAAGATTATCCAAGAATCAAATAGTGACAAAATTTTATAAAAAATTAAGTGGTGAATAACTATCAGATGTGATAAACTATGTTTAATGCGTTATTTGCGAAATAGTTATTATTCTGATAACAGTAAATGAGGTTAGGTTTAAAAGTATTTTGCCCCTGATATCATCAAATGATGCTGTGATATAAATTTCTGGAGGTATGACGAAAAATGGAAAATGAGGAAAAAAACCAGACAGAACAGTCAGACAAAAGCAGGTCTGTGTGGAGGGAGTTGTGGGACTATGCAAAGATTATCATTGCAGTCTTTGTTATAGCGTTTCTGTTGGGACACTTTGTATATATTAATGCACGAGTGCCGTCAGGTTCTATGGAAGAAACAATTATGACAGGTGACAGAGTATTTGGAAATCGTCTGGCATATATAAAAGATGATCCGGAGAGATTTGATATTGTAATATTTAAATATCCGGATGATCCATCTCAGCTTTTTGTAAAACGAGTAATTGGTCTTCCGGGAGAAACAGTAAACATTGTAGATGGAAAAGTGTATATCAATGATTCCGAAGAACCGCTGGATGACAGCTTTTGTCCGGAAACACCGGAAGGAAGCTTTGGACCGTATACAGTTCCGGAGGGATGTTATTTCATGTTAGGAGATAACAGAAACCACAGTATGGATTCCAGATACTGGCAAAATCCGTTTGTAGAGGAAGATGCAATAGAGGCAGAAGTAGCAGTTCGTTACTGGCCGTTAAATAAGATAGGAACTGTAAAATAATCGTGACGGTTCCATATTTTCAAAAGTCAAGCGGATAAAATCATCCGCTTCGCAGTTTATCAGAAGGAGCTTGCACTCCTCCTGATAAAAGCAAGTCCCACCCACTGCTTATTGCTTTTCGCAACCTCCGCAGGGGACTTACTTGATTCGGTTAAACTGCCGGGTAGTTACAGGCAGTTTGGAAATTTTATAAAAGACTGTTAAAATCAGGAAAATCACATATTAGTGTCCTGATTTTGACAGTCTTTTGTTGTCTGTGGATTTTTCAAATGTTATACTGTAAGACAGGAGGAAAATGAAGAAAATGGAATGCTGGATAGTTACAACAATTCCGTAAAATGTAAAAAGAGAAAGGAAGACGAATATGAAAAAATGGAAAAAGTTTATAGCAATGGGACTGGCGGTATCTATGATAGTTCCGTCTTGTATACCGCAGACATTGTGGGCTTCAGAGTTTTCGGCAGGAAGTGTTGAATCAGCAGCAGATGTTTTTGAAGATGGTGCCGAATATGAGACAGGAAGTGAGTCAGGAAATAAAATATCTGATGAGAATAACAGTGGAGATGAGTTTGGAACAGGAGAGTTAAAAGATCAGGAACCGGAACAGTCGGAGACAGAAGATTCAGTAAATGCCGGACAGAGTGCGGAAGGTTATAACATTCTGCTTTACAGTGATGGTAAACTGGAAAAAACATATGTGATATCTTATGCAGATGCGGATACTGCTAAAGTACCGGAAGCACTGAAGAGAAAGACAGGTTACATTTTTAAAGAGTGGAATACGAAAGAAGATGGAACCGGTGAAACTTATAAACCGGGAGATTCTATTAAGAAACTTCTTGAAACAGCAGATATGGCAAAGCAGGCTCAGGAAACCAGTGAGAGGACAGAAGCCGGAGAAGAAATAAAACCAGAAAAAGATGTGATGCAGGAAGAAAATGATGTGGCACAGACGGACAGCGCATCATGGGAAGAAAAAACTGATAAGGCAGAAATGCAGATATCAGACACAGAAAATGATGGAACAAGTCCGGATATATCTACAGATAAGGCTATTGCAGCAGGAGATACAACAGCAATAACCCTGTATGCAATCTGGGAGAAAGCATCCGAATATAAAATCACATATAAACTTAATAAAGGAAAAAATAATACTGCTAATCCCAAAACTTATACTTCAGAAGATGAGATTAAATTTAAAAAGCCGACGCGTTCCGGATATCATTTTGTGGGATGGTATACAGACAGTAAGTATAAAAATCAGATAAGCGTGATTGAAAAGGGTTCAGAAGGTTCACTTACTTTATATGCAAAATGGACAAAGGAAATCAGTCCTTCGGCGAAAGCTGCATCACTGGATTATGTAAAAGGAACAAAGGCGAATACCATCACTGTATCCGCAACTGTTTCAAATTATGTGAAAAGTTCGGATGGTTATTACTATCTGGTGTATGTAGATTCTAATTCCGGTAAAGTGAAAAAAACGGTGGGTAAAGTAAAGAAGCCGGAGAAGGCAAAAGGGAAGATCACATTTAAGCTGAACATTTCCGGACATCCGGAATATGCACAGGGAAAATTTGCCATAGGGATAAAAAAATCTAAATCTGCGTATAGTGTGATCAGTCCGAAAAGCTATGTCAGCAATCCGGAGAAACTCAGTACAAATACAGCAGCATATTTTGTTCCGGGGACAAAAAAAGGAATTCAGGCTACAGATATCAACGAGCTGACAGATACAAAATCCAAAACAGTATTTTTTAATTTATATATTTCAGACCTGATGCGAAAAGACAGTGGTGTGGAAACATATAAATATAATGGGAAAACATATCATTTTAATGGTCTGTACGGATATGTATATCTTGTTCAGCAATGTAATGCAAAGGGAATCCAGGTGACTGCACAGATCAGTATTGACAGGAATGCCAGTACGCAGAGCTTTATTACGGGAAACAGTCCTTATGCAGAAACAGCTTATTATGGATGGAACACAGATAACAGCACAACTAGACAGACTATGGAAGCAATGTTTGCATATCTGGGAGAGAAGTTTGGAAAAAATAACTGTTATATAAGTAACTGGATCCTGGGAAATGAAGTAAACAGTGCAAGCGGATATTATTATGTAGGGAATGTCAGTTTTTCAAAATTTATCTCCATGTACAGTGAAGCCTTTCGCTGCCTTTACAATGCAGTGAAAAGCAGCCGGGGAAGTTCCAAAGTATTTATCTGTCTGGATAATTGCTGGAATCAGAAAAATGCCTTTACTATCTGCTATAGTGCAAGATCAACTCTGGAAAGCTTTGCGGCGAAGATTTCTGATATGCAGAAAGATGTGAACTGGAATCTGGCATATCATGCATATAATCAGCCGCTTTCAGATTCACAGTTCTGGTCAGGTGCAAATGCATCCATGTTTACCAGTGATGCGAACACCACCACGTTTATCACTATGCGTAATATCCAGACACTTACAGATTATGTGAAAAACAGATTTGGTTCCAATACAAGGATCATTCTTTCGGAACAGGGATTTTCTTCCACTTATGGAGGACAGGCAAATCAGGCGGCAGCAATTGCACTGGCCTATTATAAGGCTGCCTGCAATCCAATGATTGATGCATTTATTATAAGAAGCTATGAAGATGAAGCCCATGAGGTGGCTCAGGGACTGGCAATGGGATTGAAGGATGCCAATGGGAAAAAGAAAACATCGTATAATGTCTTTAAAAATATGGATAGTTCCAATTCCCTGAAATATACAGAAAAGGTACTAAAAAGTCAGGTTGGAAACTGGAAATCACTGATTCCGGGATATAGTACCGGAAAAATTTCCTCCATGTATCGAAAGTGATATAACTGACAGACAGGACTGATTTTAAAAATTGCTGTCATATTAAAAATGTATAAAATTGTCACAAATTAAACACATTTTTCCCACACAAAGAACACAAATCATTCCTATACTTAAAAGCATCAAAAGGAAACAGAGATAAATAAATGACATAGATAAATGACATAGATTCATGGAGGGACTTTATTATGATGAACAAAGATAACAGAAATGATAAAATCAGAAAGATTGCAAAGAAAGGTCTTACACTCAGCTTATGTGCAGTACTTGCAGGAGGACTTGCAGCAGGAAGTTTTGAGGGAGTAAATAAACTTGCAGGATGGAGCGGAGCCACAACAGTGGAAGCTGCTTCAAATAAGGACGAGACAACATTGACATATGCAAAATCCGAGAAGAAGGATGCAGATGCCAGTGATTCCAAATCAGATACCGGCAAAGATACAGGCAGCACAGCAAAAGGAAGCCTTGATGTGTCTGAAATCGCATCAGAAGCACTTCCATCTATTGTATCTATTACAACCAAGTCAGTTCAGGAGGTACAGAATTACTTCGGAATGTATGGAATGTATGGATATGCACCACAGCAGCAGGAACAGGAAGTAGAGGGCAGTGGTTCCGGTATTATTGTTGGTAAGAATGATGATGAACTTCTGATTGCTACAAATTATCATGTAGTAGAAGGTGCGGATACATTGTCAGTTGCATTTACAGATGGAAATGCAGTGGAGGCATCCGTAAAGGGATTTGATGAAGAGAGAGATCTTGCAGTTGTATCTGTATCTCTGGATGATGTTAAAGATGATACAATGGATGCCATTTCAATTGCGAATATTGGCAGTTCTGATGATCTGAAGGTGGGCGAGCAGGTAGTTGCAATCGGTAATGCTCTTGGATATGGACAGTCTGTTACAACCGGTATCGTAAGTGCCAAGAACCGCAGAATGGATTCTGACAATAACACAGTAACAGATGGAAGTGATGACAGCAGTGACGGTGTAAACCTGATCCAGACAGATGCGGCTATCAACCCTGGTAACAGTGGCGGTGCTCTTCTGAATATGGAAGGTGAGGTTGTTGGTATCAACTCTGCAAAACTTGCTTCTACTGAAGTAGAAGGTATGGGTTATGCAATTGCAATCTCAGACGTGACTGACATTCTTCAGAATCTGATGAATGAGACATCAAGAGATAAACTGGATGATTCTGAACATGGTGTACTTGGAATCGAAGGTTCTTCTGTAAGTTCTGAGGCAGTTCAGATGTATGGCATTCCGGCAGGAGTTTTTGTAAAAAAAGTAACAGAAGGTGGAGCTGCTGATAAAGCAGGTCTGAAAGCAAACAGCGTTATTACTGAATTTAATGGAAAAACTGTTTCAAGTACTGATCAGCTGATCGAATATCTTTCCTATTATGAACCAGATGAAGAGGTAGAGCTGACTGTACAGGTTCCTCATGGAACAAGTTATAAAGAAGAGACTGTTAAAGTAACTCTGGATGAGAATACAGATGCTGGTGACAGTGATGATAACGATAAAGACAGTAAGAAATCTAAAAAGGATTCTAAAAAATCCCCCAAAGATGCTGATGAAGATGTAGACGAAGATACAGACAGTGAGGATAGTATGGACTCCGATGATACAGCGGAAAGTGAGAATCCATTTATCCAGTACTTTGAGAATCAGGGACTTTTCAGATAATACCGACAGAAAGTAAAAGTATATGATATCCGGATATAAAATCTGTGATAGTGTGTAGTGATGCGGATGATTTCATCTGCCTGATATCAGCACTTTCATATGTGAGAGAATTACATGTGAAAGTGCTTTATTATGTTATGGGAAACCATTCCATAATATTCTTATAGCATAATAAAGCCCTCCGGGCAGGATCACACTGCGGCGGGTTGATTATATTATAGTGGTATGTGAACAGTAACAAAGATTCTAAGGTGCTTTTGTGAAAGAGCACTTGAGAACAGCTATATGGCGTGATATAATAATATCATTGCGAAAACGCAGGTTTAACAGTGCAGATGGGGATAAAGAGGAGAAAAATATGACAGTAAAAGAATGTTATGAACAGATGGGTGCAGATTATGAAGGTGTACTTGGAAGACTGAGAAGTGAGGTTCTTATTAAGAAATTTGCAAAGAAATTTCTGGATGATGGAAGTTTCCGGAGTCTGAAGGATAATCTGGCACAGAAAAATGGGGAAGAAGCTTTTCGTGCAGCTCATACCTTAAAAGGTGTATGCCAGAACCTTGGATTTGATAATCTGTATAAGGCAAGCTTTGATATTACAGAGAAGCTCAGAGGAAGAGATACTGAAGGCTGTGAAGAACTTCTGGCAAAAGTGGAAGAGCAGTACAATAATACAGTAGATGCGATTCATATGATGGAAGACTGATGAAGGCAGCGATTTTTGATGTAGATGGAACGCTGCTGGATTCTATGTCTGTGTGGGAGGATATTGGAGAACGTTATCTTGCGAGTCAGAATATCACAGCGGAGAAAAATCTCCGGGCTGCTCTGCGCACCATGAGTCTGGAGCAGGGAGCCGCCTGGATGAAAGAAAAATATCAGTTGGATAAGTCCATTTCACAGATTATAGAAGAGGTTCTGAAAATTGTAAGTGATTTTTACCGGTTTGAAGCACCGTTGAAACCAGGAGTGAAGAAAACTCTGGAATGGTTTAAAGAGAGAAATATACAGATGACAGTTGCAACATCTGGAAACCGGGAACTGACAGAAGCAGCACTTGCGAGAAACGGGATTCTGGATTATTTTGAGCAGATTTACACCTGTACAGAAACAGGTGCAGGAAAAGATGAACCGTTGATCTACCTGAAGGCAGCAGAATCTATGCAGGCAGAACCGAATGAGACACTTGTATTTGAGGATGCGCTTCACGCAGCGAAAACTGCAAAAAAAGCAGGATTTGTGGTTATTGGTGTCTATGATGAAGAAAACAGGAAGAATATTTCCAAAATGAAAGAAGTCTGCGACTGTTACTGTGACAGGATGGATGCGGCGATTGAGAATATACGTTTGGCAATATAAAAAAGAGGTTTCGTTAAACTTTGTGGTAACGAAGCCTCTTTTTTTAGTAAGTTGTTAGTAAATTAGTATCAGCGTGTCATTGGCAGATTATTATTAATTCCTTTGATCATAAGAATCTGGTGAAGATCAACGATTCCGTTATGGAAAGTAGCTGCATATGCGGACAGGTAAAGATCCCACACAGGACTATGATATATCTTGAAAGGGAGTTAGCGCCAATGAAAGAATTGTACAAAGACAGAGAAAAAAGTGGTGGAATCTTGTGAAAGGTTGATTATAAAAAACTGGAAGTTTTTGTATAAAAAGTCGTCGTATTAATTGAAATGAACTCTTCAATATACTATAATTGTAATATAAAATTCAAATGTACTCTGAAGAGTATATTTCAAAAGGAAGGGAGGAAACTTCGAGCAAAATTTCTCAGGAGGAATAGAAAATGAAGAGGAAAAGATTTACAGCACTGAAGGTTACACTCACAGCGATGATGCTGACGGCAGCACTTACATTTGGAGCAGGAAGTGCTTATGCGGCTGACCTGTCACAGGAGGGTGGAAGTGAGCCGACAGTTACAATAACACCTTCACCGGAGGTAACACCGGAACTGCCATTACCGACATCAACACCGAAACCAACACCAGTGCCTAAAAATGGACTGTTGAAGGAAGGGAAAGTATATCGCTATTACGTAAATAATAAACCAGTTAGAAATAAATGGAAAAAGATCAATGGTAAATACTACTGGTTTAAATCCAATGGAGTTGCTGCTCATGATGGATATTATAAAGTAAAAGGTGTTTACTATGTGTTTGATAAATATGCCCGGAGAGTGGCCCCGGGGAAGAAGGCAGTTGTAAAGGTTAATGGCGTCAAATATTTCGTTGATGCAAAAGGAAGAGCTGTTGCCGGATGGAATGAACTAAATGGAAAAATGTACTATGTATATAAGAACGGTAAATGCGCAACAAATGAGACAGTAGGTGGAATTAAATTTAATAAGAACGGATATGCTTCAAATCTGACACAGGCGAGATGCAAGCTTGCGGCAAGGAACTTTATTGCACGTCACAGTAATGCCAATGCAAGTAATTATGAAAAATTCCGTTCCTGCTTTTATTATATTATGGCCTATACAAACTTTGTAGGATACATGGATCCTACACCTCAGGAGTTTAAGACAAAAGATTGGGTTTATAAATATTCCCTTCAGATGTTCCAGAACGGTCTTACAGGAAACTGTTATGGAATTGCCAGCAGTGTGGCTGCAATCGCGAAGGAACTGGGATATGAACCCTATGTTATTACAATTCCGGATGGACACAGCTTTGTTATGATTAACGGGCTCTATTATGATAATATGTACGGAACGTTGTTTGGCGCAGCTACACGTCCTGCATATACAATAGAACATAAAATTAAATTTTAAGAAAAGGAGTATGGAGAATGAAGAAAACAAAGAGATTCCTTGCAGTTGTACTTTGTATGCTTCTTATGCTGACACCGTTGGCTGTTGTAGCAGAAACAGTGACAGTACAGGCAGCAGAGCCGCAGACTGTTAAGGTAAAACTGGACAAAAAGACAGGAAAGAGATATGGATATGATGAGAATAACCAGAAGGTCACTCAGCAGTGGGGAGTAACAGCAAAGGGTTTCCGTTATTATTTCGGAAAAAACGGAGCTGCTTATCAGGCTGATCAGGATATGGTTGGTAAGTATGGTATTCTGATGAAGAAGATTAATGGTAAGTACTATGGGTTTGATGTAAGTGGTCACACAGTAAAGGGAATACGTGTAGGAAGTGTCAGCATGTATGAGATTCCGAAGCTGTATTACTTTAATCCAAAAACAGGAGCTGTAGATAAAAAGAAGACGTCTTTATATAGAAAATATGCGGCAACATCTACTCTGGCAAAACAGAACAATGCGTCAAAGATTAAGAAGATTCTGGGAAAATATAAAAAGTGTACAATAAGTAAAGGCAATACCTGTATGCTTGATGGAAATGGCAAGGATGTCACATATACATACAATTATGTACAGTTAAATGTTGTGCGTCCTACAGGAAAAGGAAGCAGCGCAGAAGTTGTTGCGAGTATCACGGTAAGACGATAATTATCCAGGTTAATCGGTTGCTTCGGCTGTGAAAAATTATAAAGCAGCTGAAGCAATTTGCAGATAGTAAGTTAACAAAAAAGAAAGGAACAGAGTTATGAACAGGAAAAAAATCACAGCATTATTACTTAGCTCAGTAATGGCACTTACACCTGCCATGCCGGCTATGGCAGAACAGTCAACGATCGTTAATTATGTGGATGGAACAACTGATAGTACAGTTGAGACACCAGATGTAACTCCGACACCACTTCCGGAGAAGAAGGAAGGATGGGAAACTGTTGATGGAGTTAAATATTACTATGTAAATGGTGAGAAGATTACAAATAAGGTAAAGAAGATTGGTAAATACACTTATTGTTTTGATAAAACCGGAAAACTTGTGACTAATAAACCGTATTATAAGGTTAATGCAAAGACTTATTATAAGATTAAAAAGAATGGAAAGGCAACAAAGCTGTCAACAGTAGAAACTATGGCTGCAGTCCGACTTCAGAAGTGTAAAGGAAATCTGAAGAAGGCATTCAACTGGTCTGTTTCTCTGCAGTATGCAGGCAATGTAAAGGTTTCTAAAAAAACACCTACAGAATATGGTTTATATGGATTTAAAACAGGCAGTGGCGATTGTTATGTAATGGCAGCTACTTTCTACTGGATGGCTAAAGTTGCAGGATATGATGCTCATTATGTAAAAGGATATTTCCAGAAATCCGGTGGTAAGAAGGGAGCACATGCGTGGGTTGAAATAGATCAGAAGGTGAATGGTAAAAAGAAAACTTATGTGTATGATCCGAATTTCCAGAAGGAATACAAACTGAATGGTTATAAACTTACATATGGTGCGAAACGTACTCTGAAATATGTAAATTATAAGAGAGTTAACTAAGCATTGAAATGTTTTTGACTTTGGTTACGAGCAAGTAACGAAGTGAATGATTTTATCTGTTTAACAGTAAGGCAAACAAGAACTATAAAGAATGACCAGAAAGGATTTAAAGACAATGAAGAAAAAAGTTGTAACAGCATTTATGATGGCAGCACTTGGAAGCAGTCTGGTATTTACCCAGGCAGTGATGGCAGCAGATACTACAGCAAAAACAGAAACTTCAGAAGATGCGGATAAGGATGCCACAGAATCTGAAGATAAAGATGTAGCAGAAGATGCAGATAAAGCCGATGAAGAGAAAGAAGATTTAAAGACAATTGGTGAGAAAACGGAAGAGGACACAGAGGGTGTTTTTTCTGTAAAACTGAAAAATCTTACAGGTAAAGTTATCACAGGTGTTACTGTTAAGAATGAAAAAGACGAAGAATATCCGGATAATTTCCTGAAAGAAGAAGATAAGTTCGAAGCAGATGAGGAAAGAGTTCTCTGGTTTGATCCGAATGCTAAAGATAAAGCAGATGAGGAAAACAAGGATTCTTCAGATGATACAAAAGAGACCACAGATACTGAAGAAACAAAAACAGAAGATGCCAAAACAGATGGAAAAGCAGAAGGCGAAGATAAGGATGATGCTGAGAAAGAAATCCCGAAATATAATATTCAGTTAACTTTCGAGGATGGAACAACTGCTGAGATCCACACTTTCCCATTTGGTGATACAGAGGAAGCGGAACTTCATCTGGAAGGTGAAGTAGCATATCTGGTATTTGACAGTATCAGCCAGAAGAAAGAATACAATACTCTGGAAACAGAGAAAGCATTAGCTCCGAAGCCAACTGAGGCAGCTGCACAGGCAACTTCTGAAACAACTCAGAGTTATGATAACAGTAGTGATTACAGCAATGACTATGATTATAGTAATGATTATGATTACAGTAATGACTATGATTACAGTAATGATTATGATTATGGTAATGATGATTCCGGTGATTATGATGGTTCTGATGATGGTGGTTCCGATGACGGTGGAGACGGATGTCTGGATGATGGATTGTTAAATTAGAAGTTATAAGGAAATTAATATAGAATGAAGCGTCTAGGAGATGTGTTATAGACGCTTCATTCCAGTTTTAGGAGAAAAATATGTCATTAGTATCTAATCTGTTTTTGATTTTTGTGGCATTAAGTTTGTTAGTTTATTATATTGTGCCGCAAAAGCTTCAGTGGATCGTCCTTCTTGTATTCAGCTATATTTATTATCTGGCAGGTGGTCCGCGATACGTTTTTTTTATTCTTTTTTCCACTCTTGTGACATGGCTTATGGCTATTTTTATAGAAAAGACAGAGGAAAAAGGAAATCATAAAGGTGCCAAAAAGTTGTTGATCACAGGGCTTATTCTTAATTTTGGCATGCTTGGAATTGTTAAATATACGAATTTCACCATTGAAAATATTAATGCATTATTTCATTTACATTTAAGAGGAATTGAACTTTTATTTCCTCTGGGAATTTCTTTTTATACATTTCAGTCATCCGGATATCTGCTGGATGTCTACTGGAAGAGATGTAAAGCAGAAAAACAGCCATTTAAATATGCGTTGTTTGTTTCTTATTTTCCACAGATTTTACAAGGACCGATTGGCAGATATAATCGTCTGGCAAATCAGCTTTATGAAGGGCATAAATTTAACGGAAAAAATATTGTCAGAGGATTTGAACGTATTCTCTGGGGATTTTTTAAGAAAATGATAATAGCTGACTGGGCTGCCGTTTTCTCAGATACAATTTTTAATGATCCGGAAACATACAGTGGAGTTGCACTTATAGGAGTTCTACTTTATTCGGCACAGCTCTATGCAGATTTTTCGGGAGGAATGGATGTTGTAATAGGTATTTCGTCTATGTTTGGAATTGAACTTGATGAAAACTTCAAAAGGCCATATTTTTCTGTATCAATTGCGGATTTCTGGCATCGCTGGCATATTACGCTTGGAACATGGATGAAAGATTATGTTTTTTATCCGGTTACATTATCCCGCTGGATGAGCAAATTTGGAAAGTGGGGTAAAAAAACTTTTGGAAAAAAAATCGGACGTGCGTTGCCAATTGGTGCTGCCAATCTGGTTGTATTCTTTGTAGTTGGTGTATGGCATGGTGCTGCATGGAAATATATAGTATACGGTATGTATAATGGTATTATCATTGCTTTTAGTGGAATTATGGCTGATAATTATCGAACCTGGAAGAAAAAACTGCATATCACCGGAAAGGAGACCTGGTATTATTTATTCACAGTGATCAGAACTTTTATACTTGTTATAATCAGTACATATTTTGATTGCGCAAATAATGTAGGACATGCTTTTCAGATGATGAAACAGTCTGTAACAAGTTTTGTTCCTTCTCAGTTACTTCTTGTTCCGGCAGGTAAATTGGGAACTTCCTTTACACCTTATGCACTTGCAATAATTATTGTTGGATGTGTGATTCAATTTATTGTCAGTGTACTTCAGGAAAGAGGAGTAAAAATTAGAGAATCTTTATCAAAACTTCCTTTGCCTGTTACTGTTGCCGTTTATTTCTGTTTGTTAGTATCCATCGGATTATTTGGATCTACTGCCGTAGCGAGAGGGTTTATTTATGCACAATTTTAAAAAATTTTTAAAAACAATAACAGTAATTGCTGTGTGTATATTGATTCTTGTTATGCTGGATATGGCACTTTACCCATGTACTTTTATGAGAAATGATATTCATGCAGTAGTAAATAACCAGTATGACGATATTATTCTTGGAACTTCGCATGGAATGACCGATATTGATCCAGCAATAATGGAAGAGATTACCGGGAGAAGCGGACATAATATGTGTGTAGGTGGAGAATATGAAATCGATGCATATTATATTGCAAAATTAATTGCGGAAAAGCAGAAACCGTCCAGAATTATTTATGAAATCGATCCGGGATATTTTGTATCTGAAAAAGAAGAAGGTAATAATTACCTGTTATTTTATCATGAATTTCCGTTTTCAAAATCAAAAGCAGAATATTTCTGGAACTCTATTGCAAAATGTAATTTCCGAACAATTCTGTTTCCCTGGTATGAATATTCTCTCAGCTATGAACTGGGAAAAGTTAAAGAAACTTTTTCACAGAAATGGAACAGGGATTATGATATTTCTCATTTGAAAAGCGCTACACAGGAATATCACGAAAGTGGTTTTATTGAACGTTATCCTGTAGATACTTCGAAATTGAAAATGGAAGATTTGAAGCTTTTTGATAAGAAGCAGATTAACACACAGAACTTGGAATATTTGGGAAAGCTGATAGATTTCTGTAAAGAAAATGGTATTGAATTTGTTGCTGTAACAACACCTGTTCCAATTGATACTTTAAGAGCTTACAGTGACAATTTTAATGAGGCGTGGAAATACTTTGGAGAATATTTTGATGAGAGGGGGATTACATATCTGAATTTTAATACACAGTATTTTAAGGCATTTTCACACGATTTAAAAGACTATACGGATTATGACGGACATATGAATGGAAAGGCAGCAGAGGAATATTCCCGAGTCTTAGCAAACATTTTAAACAAAAAATAAATTTCAGGGAGGAAATGTATGCCAAGGATAATTACTGATTTTCTGGACGAGGCAGTAAAAGCTGTGCCTCAAAAAATAGCTTTTGTTGAAGAAAAACGGTCTGTCACTTATGAACAGCTGAGATCAGAGGCTTATAGAATTGCAATGCCGGTAATAACGGAAGGACTTAGAAAAAAACCGGTAGCTATTTATCTGGATAAATCTATTTTTTGTATTTCTGCAATGCTGGCGGTAGCGTACAGTGGTAATTTTTATTCTGTCATTGATACACAGATGCCGACAGAGCGTATTGAAAAAATATTTGAGACTTTGGAACCTCAGTCTGTGATTACAGATAAAAAGCATCTGGATAAAGTAAAAACATTCTATGACGGTAAAAATATTATTGTTGTAGATGAACCAGATAGTTCAGCGGTATCGGAAGAAGTTATAGAGGACTGTAAATCAAAGATTCTGGAAACAGATGTATTATATGTTCTTTTTACATCCGGATCTACAGGTATACCCAAAGGCGTTGTCACTCCACACAGGGCTGTGACAAATTATATTATTGCACTTACTGATGCATATAAGATTAATGAAAATACTGTGATTGGTAATCAGATTCCTTTTTATTTTGTTATGTCTGTTCTTGACATTTTTGGCTGTATTGCAAAAAGAGCACAGACTTATATTATTCCAAAGAGTAAATTTATGTTTCCGGGATATCTGGTTAAATATTTACATGATAATAAAATTAATCTTCTTAGCTGGGTTCCGTCTGCATTATGTATGATTGCAAATACAGATGCTTTTTCTGTAGCAGATCTGTCTCATATAAAAACAGTCATTTTTGGAGGAGAGGTTATGCCAATAAAGCAGTTAAAAGCTTGGCAGAAAGCGATTCCTGATGCTATATATATTAATGGATATGGATCAACAGAAATTACAGATGGATGTACTTATTATATTGTAAACAGGGAATTTAATGAAAATGATATATTACCTATTGGAATTCCATTTGCGAATTCTGATGTGATTGTAATTGATGAAGATGGAAAGCCGATCACAGAAGGAGTAGGGGAACTGTGTATCAGAAGTGATTCTATGACTTATGGATATTACAAAGATCCAAAGAAAACTTCGGAAGTATACATTCAGAATCCGATAAATGACTGTTATCCGGAAATAGTATACCGTATGGGTGACCTGGTACGTTTTAATAAATATGGAGAACTGGAATATGTCGGAAGAAAAGATTTTCAGATCAAACATATGGGAAGAAGAATTGAATTGGGTGAAATAGAGGCAAACATCAGTGGTATTGAAGGGATAACTGAAAATTGCTGTGTATATGACTCTGAGCAAAAGCGGATTGTACTGTTTTATACAGGTATGATTGATGAAGATTGTCTGATTAAAGAAATCAGAAATAAGCTTGTGGATTATATGCAACCGAAAAAGTTTATGAAATTAACGGTAATGCCTCATAATCAGAATGGAAAAATTGATAGAAAACTATTAGTATCACAGTTAAATGATAAGGAGTAAGTATTATGGAGATGGGAATCGCAATTTTTCTGGGAGCATTTCTTATAGGGATAGGAGTATTGGCTTATTGCAGAATCAGCAAGGACTTTAAAGAGGGGAATAAGAAAAAATGAATATTTATTTCATGGGTATGATCCTTTCTATGATTGTTTATATAGTATTGGGATTGGTAATCAGCAGACAGGTTAAGGATGTAAATGATTTCTTTGTAGCTGGAAGACAGGCACCTACTTTTTTAATCGTGGGTTCGTTAGTGGCGTCTTATTGTTCTACCGGTTTGTTTATGGGAGATGTCGGTGAGGCATATGCAGGTTTTTATACCCCGTTTATGATAACAGCAATGATGCTTGTTGGCGGATATGTGATTGGAAGTGTATTTTTTGGAAAATACCTCAGAAGAAGTGAAGCACTGACAATTCCGGAATTCTTTGGAAACAGATTTAATTCCAGACCACTTAGAATCCTTGCGGCAGTAACTGCCATTATTACGATGACCGTATATCTGCTTTCAGTAATGCAGGGAATTGGAACTCTGATGAATTATGTAACAGGAGTAAATTATAATATTTGCATCCTGCTTGCACTGATCACGTTTGCTGTTCTTACAGTTACTTCCGGTTCAAAAGGAGTTCTGATTACTGATACACTTATGTTTAGTATTTTTACCGGAGCCTCACTTATAGGAGTTGTGATTATTGTAGGAAAACTTGGAGGATGGACTACGGCAGTAACTAATGTTACAAAATTAAATCCGACTATTTTCTCCTGGTCTGGTGATTTGAGTCATTTATATCCTACAGGAACTGAAAATATAATCTGGGCTGTTATGACTGGATTGACCTGGGTTGCAGTTTGTGCTGTGGGACCATGGCAGTCAAGTCGATATCTGATGGCAAAAAATGAACATACAGTTGTTAGATCTGCGGTATGGGCTACCATTGGTGTAACCCTGTTAGAGTTTTTCCTGCCTACTGTGGGAGCATTATTAAATGTATATAGTGATCAGATTCCAAGTGCGTCTTTGTCAATGATCTGGGCTACTATGAATTTACTTCCAAAAGTATTGGGAGTTATTGTTCTTACAGGCGTTCTGGCGGCGGGAATTTCATCAGCAACTACCTTCCTATCTTTGATTGGTTCATCAGTAGCCAATGATATTATGGTTATTGATGATGATAAGAAGAAATTACGATATGGAAGAGTCTCAATTATTGTTGTATGTGTAGTTGTAATGATCCTTGCATACTTTAATCCTCCTCAGATTTATATTATTATGTTGTTGGGTGGAACGGTTGTTGTCTGCTCATGGTTTCCGGTATGTATTGCCTCTGTATGGAGTAAACGTGTTACAAAAACAGGAGCATTTCTGGGAATGCTGTTAGGATTTGTGGGATGTGCAGTAATGAAAATTATTGGTGCTATGGGAGTATCTCTTCCAATATATTTTGATTCGTTTTTTATTGGGCTGCTTGCCAATATTCTTGGTTTGGTTATTGGCTCCGCATTGACACAGGTCACAAAAGAAGAAAAGGAGTTCAGAAACAGATTATTTGTAGTTCCAAAGGAAGAACTGGACGTTTCGGAAATGAAAAAAACCAAGAGAACAATTGGGTATTTCATAGTATTTGGAGTAATTGTTGCAGTAGCATTGCTTACACTTTGGGTGCTGCCATATTACAGAGCTCTTTAATTGTTGCTGTGAACGGAGCGAACAGTAACCCTTTAATTTTACAATAAATAAATTGTTCGGGCTGACATTGAAAATATTGAACATTTATGTTATTCTCATAGTTAGTACAGGAAACGTAATCTTTTCCTAATTTATTATATTGAAAAGAACAGAATTTACAAAGAGGAGGAGAAAAATGTACAAATTAATTGAGATTTTAGAGGATATTCAGCCAGGTGTGGATTTTAGAAATTGCGATACTCTGATTGAAGATGGACTTCTTGATTCATTTGCAATTTTATCAATCGTTAGTGAACTTCAGGATGAGTTTGGAATTTCTATTACTCCGGCAGAAATTATCCCGGAGAACTTCAACTCTGCAAAAGCACTGTGGGATATGGTGTGCAGATTGAAAGGGTGAATAACTAAATAAGATATTTGAGAGGAATGCCGCATTCGGATTGGAGATGATACGAATGCGGCATTTTTATGGGGACTTTGTATTTTCTATTGATTGTAGTTCTCCTTAATGCTACAATAAAGCATATGTGAAAACTTTGTGAATTCGTAACAGTACAGTATCTTTACAGTTTGCAGTATACTGAACTGTTGCGGCTCTTTTATAATATTTCGAGGTAATGAAAATGGGTGCATTTGACAGTATAAAAAGTGCGTTAGGATTAACGAAGAAAAAAAATGATGTGAAGCAGAAATATCCTTCAGGAAACAGAAATCAGCAGAATTTGCAGAACAGAAGATGTCCGGTAAATGATATACACAGAACGGAAATACGAAGACCAGATGCAGATGATGAGAAGACCACAATGATCTGGACACCGAAGAACCACCGGTAAGGAGGAGCAGCGAATGAGTGTTGTACTGTCTGTATACAGTCAGAGTGCATACAAGGAATTTGTACTTCCTGCAATTCATAATGCGGAAACTGTTCTGGTTATAGATCGGAGAGTTTTTCATCTGAAAGACAGCATAGAACTCAGACTGGAGGAGATGGACGGTAAATGGACATTCCTGCAGTCTCCTCATTATGAGATTAAAGAGAATTCAGAAACAGATTCCGGAGGCAGGCTGAAGGATCAGGCAACCTATAGTCTGTGGTCAGAACTGGGGGATTTTCTTCCGGTTATTGTTCAGATGAAAGAAACCTCATTCACGAACTATCTGAAATACGATATTTCAGACATCGAGGAACTTACAGTGGGAAGCAAAGAAGGTACAAGTATCTGCTATTCTTACAGATATGCAGGCAGTCAGTATATTTCCAAGAAACATTTGATCCTGCACAGGACTCCGGAAGGAATGATACTGGAGGATACCAGTATGAATGGAGTATTTGTTAATGATATTCGTGTAAAAGGAAAGCAGAGTCTGTTTTTTGGAGATCAGATTCATCTCTGGGGACTGGATATGGTGTTCCTGGGAGATGTTCTTGCTGTGCGTAAGGGGAAGAATCTGACAGTCGGTGAGCGGATTCCGAAATGGCAGCAGGAACAGTGTGAGACAGTAAATGACCAGGGAAAGAAATCAGGTCGCAAACTCTATCACAGAGCACCGCGAAACCTTCAGACAATAGAACATGGAGTTGTGGAAATAGAAGCGCTCCCGGACATTACACAACAGAAGGAAAGTAGTTTTTTAATGGCAGCAGGTCCGGCCATGGTGATGGCGGTACCTTCTGCCTTAAGTTGTATTACCGCGATTGCAGGTGCCGGGCTTACGGGAATGCCGATAGAAGTATTTATGCATGCCGGTATGTTTACGGCTGTCAGTTCTTTTGGAGTAGGCGCGGTATGGACGATGTACAATATTATACATAACAGAGGTCTGGGAATAAGAAACAGAAGCCAGGTCCTGCGTAAATATGGAGAGTATCTGGAGAAGTGTGAAGCGGAGATAGGAAAAAAATATAAACACAATATTGAAGCTCTTGAAGAGATGTATCCTTCGGCAGAAGAATGTGTATCTGCTGAGTTTCAGAGTCAGAACCGTATGTGGAACAGAAACAGTAAACACAGAGATTTTCTGCATCACAGATTGGGAAAGGGTGAGATTCCATTTCAGATGGATATTCAGATACCGAAGGAGAGATTTCAGCTGACAGAGGAGAAGTTGGCATTGACAGCAGGAATGATAAAAGAGAAATATCATTATCTGCACAATGTACCAATCTGTCTGGATTTTTCCAAGGAGAGATTGATCGGAATCACAGGAGGCAAGGATCTGGAAGGAGCTTATCCGATTGTACGTGAACTGGTAGCTGAGATTGCAGCGCAGAACTGTTATACAGATGTAAAAATGGCTTTTGCCTATCAGGAAGAACAGGGTGAGGAAAGTTCCAGATGGGGATTTGCAAGATGGCTGCCACATACATGGGCTCCAGATAAGAAAATTCGTTATGTTGCGTCAGACAAAAACAGTGCCAGTGAGATTTTTTATCAATTGACCAAGATTTTGCGTATGCGTCGGGAACAGCAGAAAAATTCTGAAAAACAGGGAGAACTTTGCAGGCCATACTATATTCTGTTTGTGGAGAAGCAGGAATATCTGGACGGAGAACTTCTTACAAACTATATTTATAATGAGGAAGCAGATTTGGGATTTACAGTGGTACTGCTTGCCGAACAGTGTGAAGATCTGCCGAACAGCTGTGAGTGTATTATTCAGAATGACGGGCAGTTCAGTGGCTGCTATGATGTAAGAACGGGAAAAAGAACGCCAATTATCTTTGATGAAGTAAGCCGTAAGAATCTGGAGAAGATGGCAAGACGACAGGCAGATACAGAAGTCAGAGAAGTTGAAGTTGGAAGTGAGGTTCCGGAGCAGATTACTTTCATGGAAATGTACGGAATTTCCAAATTGAAGGATCTGCATATTGAAGAACGTTGGAAGAAAAACAGAACCTACAGAAGTATGAAAGTGCTGATTGGACAGAAAGCGGGCGGAACAGACTGCTTTCTGGATGTGCATGAGAAGTACCATGGGCCTCATGGCCTGATTGCAGGAACAACTGGTTCCGGTAAGTCTGAAATTTTGCAGACCTATATGCTTTCCCTGGCAGTGAATTTCAGTCCGGATGATGTGGGATTTCTGATCATTGATTATAAAGGTGGCGGAATGGCAAAGCTCTTTGATGGAATGCCGCATATTCTGGGAAAAATATCGAATTTATCCGGAAGTCAGGTGCATCGTGCCATGGTTTCTATTAAGAGTGAGAACAAAAGACGTCAGCGGCTTTTTAATAAGTTTGGTGTGAATCATATTGATGCATATACCATGTTGTACAAGAATGGTGAAATGGAGATTCCTTTGCCGCATTTGTTTATTATTGTGGACGAATTTGCGGAATTAAAGAGAGAAGAAGAGGGATTTCTCAAGGAGCTGATCAGTGTGGCACAGGTTGGACGAAGCCTGGGGGTTCATCTGATACTTGCGACGCAGAAGCCGGAAGGTACAGTAGATGAAAATATATGGAGTAATTCCAGATTCCGTATCTGTCTGCGTGTTCAGGACAGCAAGGATAGTATGTATATGTTGCATAAATCAGATGCTGCCTATCTGACGCAGACCGGACGTGCATATCTGCAGGTGGGAAATAATGAAATTTATGAGCTGTTTCAGTCCGGATGGAGTGGAGCTGTATATGAAGAAAATGACGGTATAAATGGAAGCCGTGCTCAAATGTTGGATGAGACCGGAAAAGCCGCACTTGTAGGAAATTATGCAAAAAGAAGAAACAGCGAGAATGCTGTATATTTGGAGAAAAAAGTTCGGACTCAGTTGACTGCAACAGTCAGATATCTGTCTCAGATAGCGAAGAAAGAAGGCTATCACAAACCACAGCAATTGTGGCTTCCTGTTTTGCCGGAGAGCATTACATTGGAAAAACTTGAAAAATATATTAAAGAAATGCTTAATGGTCAGAATGAATTAATAGATTCGAAGATATATGCTCAAAAAATATCCGGTACAAATATATTTCGAAGTAAAATAGAAATACCAATAGGACTCTGGGATGATCCGGAAAATCAACAGCAGAAGCCATTAGTACTTAGTTTTACAGAAAAAGGAAATTATGCAGTTTGTGGAATGCCGATGAGTGGAAGAAGTACATTAATCCAGACGACAGTTTATGGACTGATTCACAGATATACACCGGATGAACTGAATATTTATATTCTGGATTTTTCTAATAAGATGTTGGGAGTATTTGAAGATGAGTCACATATCGGTGGAATTCTGTATGAAAATGACAATGAAGGTGTGGAAAGATTTTTCCATATGCTGGAACATATGCTGGAAGAGAGAAAAGAACTGTTTAGTGGCGGAAGCTATCAGCAGTATCTATCATCTCATACAGAGAAGTGTCCGGCAGTACTGATCGCAATTGATAATATTGCCGGCTTCAGAGAAAAAACAGAATTCAAATATGATGAGAAAATGATCCGGATTTCCAGAGAGTGTGCATCTTATGGTATTTATATGATCGTGACAGGAAGCGGTATGAAAAATGCGGAGTTTCCGATGCGTATGCGTGACAATTTTCATCAGATTATTTGTCTGGAACTGCCTGACAGAATTGCTTACGGAGAATGTCTGGGAAGTATGAAAGATTCTGTGCTTCCTGAAAAGGAAATCAGAGGCAGAGGGTTGGTGCAGATCAATGGCAGAAATCTGGAGTTTCAGACGGCATTGGCTTTGGAGGCAGCAGACGATTATCAGCGTGGAGAAGAAATTCGCAGAGAGTGTGTGAATTTAAATAATAGATGGACTGGAAAACAGGCAAGACAGATTCCGAAAATTCCGCAGAATCCGGAATGGAATGAATTCCAGGGCAGGGAAGATGTACAGAGAATTTTTGAGAATGACAGGTATCTGCCGGTTGGATATGACACGATATCGGCAGAAATCTTTTCTCTGGATCTGTTGGGAAATTACTGTTTCCTGATTTCCGGAAAATCCAGAACAGGAAAGCATAATTGTCTGAAAGCAATGATGAACAGTGCGAAACACAAAGGTGGAGAGCTGATCATTATTGAGTTTAACGGATGGAAATTAAAGAAAGTGGCTGAAGATGTGCAGGCATTATATATAGATTCTTATGAGGAATATCTGGATTTTATGAGCAGATTTGTGCCTGTATTCCAGTCAAGAAATCGTCTGAAAAAATCTCTGATAAGTCAGGGGCTGGAAGAGGATGCGGTATATACACAGATGAGTAAAGAGAAGCCGTATTATATTTTTATTGCGGATCTTGTAGAATATACGAAACTTATGCACAGTGAGCAGGGAGTAAAAGATAATCTTTGTGGTGCAATGGCGAATCTTTTTGACAAGGGATTCTTGCATAATATCTATTTCTTTGCCTGCATGAATCAGGATCAGAGAGCAGATGTTATGGGAAAAGAAGTATTTGAGAAATTTATCAGCGGAAAAGCAGGAATCCATATGGGAGGAAATGTTGCTGCACAGCGGATTCTGGAATTTACAGGAATGCCGTTTGGAGAACAGACCAGAAGTGAGAAGCCGGGAATCGGCCTGATCGCATCGACAGATGGACATAAGTATCACAGGATTGTAATTCCATTAGTGAAGGGATCAACAGTATTATGATTACATTTTTATCAGTTGCTTCGAAGAAAGAAGAGAATGATCTGATGAGGGAATCTGTCAGGGAGCAGGCGGCTTTGCGTACAGATGAGATATGGAAATTTCATATGTTTGAGAAGATATCGGAGGCAGAAAATTTTTTGGAAGAAGTGCCTCTGTTGGATATTATAAGCTGGGATGTAACGATGAAGAAGTCTGTACCATCCCTGGAGAAAATCCGCAGGGATTACCGACAGTCCTATCTGATGGTAGTTGCGGACGGCAGTATTTCACCTATGGTCTATCTGCGTCCGGGAATTATGCCATCGTCACTTCTGTTGAAACCGGTCAGCAGAGAGAATCTGGTCATGGTTGTAAATGAGATGATGGATGCTTTTACAGAGAAATTTGACAACAAAGATGTTCCGGAATCTTTTGTGATCGAAAGCAGGGAGGGAAAACAGTATATCCCGTTGAATCAGATTTATTATATAGAAGCAAGAGAAAAGAAAATCTTTATCAGAACAAAACAGGAAGAGTATGGGTTCTATGACACTATAGAAAATATGGAGAAAAAGCTTCCGGAGAGTTTTCTGCGCTGTCACAGAAGTTACATTGTAAATATGTCTAAGGTGACTGCTGTAAAAGTATCGCAGAGTCTGATTGAGATTCAGGATGATCTGCAGGTACCACTGTCAAGAAGCTATAAAAAAATGGTGAAGGAGTACAGCATAAATTAAGAGGATTGCTATAGAATATAAATGTGTATGTCGAAAATATTTACAGATTCATAGTGTATGGAAAAATAAGAAATACCAGGGGGAAAGGTTATGGAGAAGTCTTACTATTTCAGTAAAAACGAACTGGTGCTTTTACTCGGAACAGGAAATGTAACTGAGATTTATGGATTTCAGATGCCGTCGGAGAGTGAGTTTGATGATAATGCTTTTACTATGGCACTGTATCAGCTGGTAAAGCGCGGATGTATAGAGATAGTACAGGAGCCGGAACTTTCGAAAGATATGAAATGGATGATGGAAGTTTTGCGTACATGCAAAAAAGTTCTGTCGGTGGTATCTGCAAAGGGATGTGAGCAGAAATGTTGGTATCTGGCACAGTCGGGGGCTTTGGTTATGGAATTACCGATACTCAGCGAAGAAGTCAGAGTACGTCTGATTTCACAGGAAAAGATTACAGAGGAAATCTTTGCAGGGACAGACCTGACAGAGAAGCCGTTGGAAAATGAAGCAACAGGAAGAAAAATAGAAAATTTTCAATCCAGTATAAAAAAAGAAGGAGAAGAACTTCTGGAGAATCTTTCTATAAATATGGATACATCTCAAAAAGATATATTAGAAATAGAAGACGCTAATGGTATAAAAAATATTGTCAGTGTCTGGGATGTAGCAGATATGAAAGTTCATGCTCTTGTAGAGAGGCTGGTTTTTTATGAAGGAAGCCTTGGGTACAGAGTTCTGGTATTGAAGGATGAGAGCAGACAGGTTGTGTTTGACAGTATAGAATTTCGTAAAAAACTGCAGGAATCTCTGCTGTAAGGAGCGAAGAAATGATTATTGTAGACGTAATTGTACCTTCTATTGGAAGAAAATATAATTTCAGTCTGGATGAGGAAATGTCAGTTGCCTTGCTGACAGAAGAAATTGCGGAAGCGATTTGTCAGAAGGAAAATTGTATTCTGGATGGTGAAAAAGAAAAATTGAATCTATGCAGTATGGAATTGGAAAAAGTCCTTTCGCCGGATTCTACACTGGAACAGAATAGGATTACGAACGGCAGTCAGTTGATGCTGGTATAAAAAGTAAAGGTTATTCGTCATAATAAAATAGCTGTTTGTCAGGAAATAAAGAGAGAATAAAAATATCTGATATAATCAGGTCACAGATCAAGGAGAGAAGAGATGTTTAAGGCAAGTTTGGAACCTATGATGGAAGTAAAAAATGACTTGCACAGAAATGCCATGGAAATGGATGAATGTATTGATAAATTAAGCAGAATAAGCAGTGCTCTGAAAGAGTTTCCTTATCTGGAGGAGGTTGCGCAGCAGATTAGTTCAGAGAGTCAGAAGCTGGAACAGGCACTTTTAGGAATAGTACAGCTGGAGAGAATTTTGTATATGGTACAGGAATTGTACAGAAGAGCAGACAGAAAAGTTGCAGATCATTGTGAAAATGTACAGGCAGCGAAACGTATGGAGGCGGTAAGTTTCCATGATCTGAGCTGGATCGTCCGTATGGTGAAAGTGAAATTTGCAGGAAATTCAAAAGGAGAGTGAGCACAGTGGCAGAAAATGAAGTAGAAGTAAATCTGAATGCATTATGTGAAGATATTGAAAAACTTCAGGCAGCTGTGCAGCAGATGGATGACAAAGTTAAGAATGTATTTGATGCAGTCGGTGAACTTGGCAGAATGTGGGAAGGACCGGAAAAAGAAGGATTTCTGCGGCAGATAGAAAGTGATTATCAGTCCTGTCAGGAAATGTGTGAAATTCTCCGGGATCTGATTGGCGGACTGACCTATGCAGAAGGAGAATACCGGAAGTGTGAGCAGAGAATTGATGACCTTGTAGAAGCTGTTCGGATATAAGATGAGGAAAAGCGGATGGAAATAAACAGTAAAGATATAAAAATGAATGTCTTGCCGAATGAATTGGATATAAAAGCACAGGAAGCTGCAACCGCAATCTTTGAAATGGAACAGTTGCTGGCAAATGTACAGGATACAGTTAACAGAACGGAATATTACTGGAATGGAGAAGCGGCAGAAATTAATCGAAAAGTATTTTTGGAGCAGAAGGAAGATATGGAAGCAATTCTTTCCAGATTAAAAGAATATCCGGAAACGCTCCGAAAGGTTGCGAATATTTACCGTGAAACAGAAGAGAAACCAAAAGCAGAGCCATGGTCCAGTAATTTGATTGAGTAAGGCAAGTCCAGTATTAAAAAATTAATTGGTTCATTCAAGTAAGAATTTTACGTTCTGATGAGTTGGATCAATATGCATTATTTACGAGGATTGCTATAAACATTTATGCTAAATTGTAAAGCTATTATGGCAATGGCATGCGCTTAGTGGAAAGGGGAAGAGGTCATGTGTGACAGACAGGAGATACAATATAATTTTCAACAGGCGTTAACACAGGCGGATAAGCTGGATGATGTAGCTGACTGTCTGCGCAGAATTTCAGAGAATTCCATGGAAGAGTCAATGAAAACTCTGACTTCCGCCTGGAATGGTGAAAGCGCAATAGTATTTCTGGAAAAGGAGGACTTGCTGAAGAATAATATTAAGGATACAGCGGTAAATATACGCTATATCGCAGACACACTCAGGCATCTGGCAAGGAATGTTTACAATGCTGAGATGGAGGCGTTGGGGAACAGGAAAGGGAGAGAAAAGACATCAGGGGATTTATAAAATGAAAAGTAGAAAAGTCAGAATATTTGTCAGTGTGCTGGAATTGGGTTGAACAGTTTTTGTTGGCTCGGTTTCGGGTCTTAAGAAAAGTTGAGCCCGGGAAGTCTGCTAAAAGGGGACGCAGCCCCAAACAATTCTCTTCGTCTCGGTTTCAGGCCTTAAGAAAAGCTAAGCCTCGGAAAATCTGCTAAAAGGGGACGCAAGTGCCAATAATTCTTTTCGTCTCGGTTTCGGGTCTTAAGAAAAGCTAAGCCTCGAGAAATCTGCTAAAAGCATTCGCAAATAACTCAAACTCGCTGCGCTCAGACAGTGAGTGATTTGCGAATAACGCAGATTTCCCGAGGCTAAGATTTTCTAAAGGCCCTGCAAATGTCGCCGAAAAGAATTATTGGCACTTGCTGGTTATTGGCTGGGACTGGTTGTTTGGGTGGTAGCTTTTTCTTATATATAGTATAGGAAGAAGCGGACTATACATATATGTGGTAGAAGAGGGGGATTTATTGGTAGATACAGGGGGAGGCATGAGACCAATAGATTTTTGGGTGAAATAAAAAAAGTTTGTCAAATTATGAAATTAACTGTTGACATAGTGAACTTTCGGTGTTATATTAGTTAAGATGTCGGAAATAATTGTTTCTTAGAAAGAGACAATTTAAAGCGATTTCTGAAAGAAAAAAAGAAATTAAAAAAGTGCTTGACAACTTAAAACGAATATGTTAAAGTAATCAAGTCGCTTGAACAGAGCCGACAATCACAGATCAGAAGAACAGTTCCGAAATCCGGAAGAGTTCGAAAAACTTTGAAAAAAACTTGAAAAAAGTGCTTGACAAAGAAAAAGAGATGTGATAAAGTAAACAAGCTGTCGCAAGACAGACAACCTTGATAACTAAACAGTGAAACACATAC